>Ga0308160_10004059_pt1 | contig 15914 bp, 22 predicted proteins | sample PhyFR1_FD_201036 | JGI IMG/M metagenome (GOLD analysis project Ga0308160, IMG submission 201036) | Phyllosphere microbial communities from UC Gill Tract Community Farm, Albany, California, United States - DLSLF.R1 | ecosystem: Host-associated > Plants > Phyllosphere > Unclassified | place: USA...
CCAGTTGAGCGGATTCGCGTTTGAACTCTGCACTGAAATTTCTTTTTTTCATTGAAGCACCTGTAATGTCCTGAGGTGAGCATATCACCTCTGTTCAGGTGGCCAAATTCAGTGTGCCACTACAGGTGAACTGGTAGCCCACGGAATGCGTTCTATAGCAAGAACGGCTGCTGAAGAAAGTGGTAAATTCAGAACAGAGGTGCTTGAATCAGCCTTAGCTCATACTAAGAACAACGAAATCATAGCTGCCTACAATCGTTCCGAGTATCTTGCTGAAAGAACAGAACTGATGCAGTGGTGGGGAGATTACGTTCAGGCGCAGAAATATAAGGCAATTGCTGCGTGAAAGAGGGACATCTGCTAGCAGTTCAAAACAGATATGCCGCACTGAGCATAACATCCGAAAAAGCTAAGAAGCTTGGTTGTTATTGCCTCTGCCCCCACAATACTGTATAAATAAACAGTTACTTTTGTATGCTGTAGCACAATGATTTGTTCTATGGGCCAGCACCTTTCGAAAAACGGTTATGATTTCGGGAGCATTCCTATGTTATTGATTGAATATGGTATTATGTAAGTGCGAGTGTTTCTCTCAACAGCTAACCATGTGATTGATAAGGATAAAACAGTGATAAAAAGCCCACTGAATTTAATAAACCTGAACATAACCGATTTGATCATCCATAGGATCTATCTACCCGGTCAGCAGTCCCATTTTGCTGTTGAACATTCAAATAACATTATCCCTTTGTCAGGAAAGGCAAAACTGACACTTGAGCAAAGACTGACCAAAGTTTTGTCAAGGGGGTCAAAATGTATTGAGATGGACATAGTTGAAGATGAGCCACTTGATAAAATTCATGCCTTGCACAATGCTGGCGAGGAAGTTTTTGTATCGAAAAGCAAAGATATAGCCGACAAGTTAGGTAGGGCACAAACCAGCAAAAAGCATCCTGAAGGTGTTCTCGTCGTAGTCAGGTGCTCATACGGGATTACAAAAAAAACAAGGGCTGTCGCAATAATCAAAGCAGAACTGCATGAAGGGTTCACTTCTACGTTAAAAGATAATGTTGCCACAATCGATTATTTAAATAACTTAATCCTAACACCTGAACAAAAACTTTATAAAGTTGCTTTCTTTTCTGAAATAACTCGATTACCTACTATAAATAAAAAATCGTATGAAGTTTACTTATTCGATAATAATCTTACATCAAAAGACGATTCAGGTGCTGCGGCTTATTTTTATAAAGGGTTTTTAGGCCTTTCTATTTCAGCAGATTCTAGCCGATTAACCAGAAGTTTTTATGAAATCACAGAAAATTATATTAATGAAAATAGTGAATCAATTGAAGAAAGAATCGATCTTTCAAGCGCACTAAGAATATACCTTAAAACAGAACAATCAGAGATTATTGGAACAAATGATTTTTCAGAGAAATACATGGCTGTTGATAAACGCGATGATTACATTTCTTTTTGTGAAGAAAAAGATCCGGTAATTTCATCATTTAAAAAAGATGATTCTTTGATTAAAAATAAAATAAAAAGCTCAACATTTAAATTTAGCAATGAAGTCAAAATAATTTACCCTTCAATAAATGGCGATAGTCCTTGTAAAATAATCGAGCGTAATGATGAGTTCACCATAGTGAAAATTAATGGTTATTTAATAGGAAACTAAGGTATGAATGAGGTAGACGAGTTTATCGAAATTTTTGACCGAGAGAAGATCATTTATTCCTCTTGGGGTGAACTCGTCCTTCAGCACATCTGCGATTGTTTAGTAGAAAAGGATATGGAGTCTATTTTAAAAATCACTCCATCATATAGATTAAAAGATATATCATCACTTATAGAGAAAGCGTTTTACAGATCAAAAAACTATGATAACCCTTACAAAGATATAACAGATAAAGTTGGTGTAAGATTTGTTGTTCTTCTGACAGATGACATCCCAATAATAAAAGATATAATCGAAGATTGCCCAATATGGGAATACTCTGATGACCGAGATTTTATAAAAGAAAAAGAAGAAAAACCATATTTGTTCGATTATCAATCTGTTCATTATGTGGTTAAAAACTTAGAACCTATATCAATAGATGAAAACACATTGATACCAGTCGGCACTCCATGCGAAATCCAAGTGAGAACGCTTCTTCAGCACGCATATGCTGAAGTATCACATGATTCAGTATATAAGTGTAAAGCTAAGCCATCATCTGATATTAAACGGAGAATGGCAAGAACTATAGCGCTAATGGAGTCCACTGATGAGTTATTTCTCTTAGCAAAAAATGAACTCAATAAAAGCAATGCTAAAATAGAAAAATGGGCCAGCCATTCTATCTCCATGAATTGCCAGATTAATGAAAATTACAATAAAAAAGAAAAAGATAAAATTCTATATCATATTTTAAATGTTTATTTCGACACTTTAACTGACCCACTATTCAAAACATATCAAGCATATTTTGATATCAACCAAGATTATAAAGAATATTTTTCTGAAAAAATCAACTCTGACTGTATAACAGGAAGCTATATTAAACAAAGTGCTGCCATTATTTTTTGCTTATTTATGGTTGATAAAAAGCCACAGATATTTAGAAATAAATGGCCATTTTCAGAAAATGATTTGAATGAAATCATGTTAATTATGGGTAAATGATGAATAAAAATTTAACTGCTTTGTTGAATGAAGTTGATGAAAAAATATTGAAAATGAAAGAAAAAGTAAAAACTACCAAAAAAAAAGCGAATGCTCTTAAACTACTGAGCTTGTCTTTCGCAGCTCTTACAACTGTCTTGGTTGGTATAAGCAACGGTCATATAAATCTTTCTACGCTCTCACTAATAACAAGCGCACTTTTGACTTTAACCGTTGGCCTTGAATCACATTTTTCCTATCAAGAACAATGGGCACGACAAAAATGGACTTTGCTAAAGCTATATCAAATACAAAATAAATTACGCCTAATGGGAAAGGATGATAATCTAACCCAAAACACTATTGATCTTTACATTGATGAATACTTGTCTATTTGGGATATGGATTTAGCTCGTTGGGAAAAGATTAAAAGCCAAGAAAAAAGCAACTTATCTTCCTAGTAGATATACGCATATTAAAATAAATTACGACACTATATTGGTATATAAAATAACTTAGTTGTAAAAGGAGGGCCAACCCTCCTCTATTACAGCTTGAAACGTATTTTTGGTGGAAGGTTTTCTTCTATTTCTTCTAGTGGAGCTTGTTTTTCAGCAAGATTATTTTTAATCTTTTTGTTAAATTTAGATTTAAATCTATTTTCATAGTCAACTATGTACGCTGGCTTTTTATTTATATCTTCTTTAATTAGTTTTTCTTTAATTTTTACCTGAGCAATAGTTTTTTTAATATTTAACCTTTCTCTTATCTCTTCGATCTTAGTTGCTCTACTATTGAAACTGCGACGGCCTTTGAGTCTAAATTGATTGGTAGCAGTTGTTGCTGTTTCTGCATGATCAAGTATCCTACTGATAGAACTGCCGCTAAATGTATTACTCCCACGACTAAAGATACTTTTAGTATAAGTTTTGATTGGTTCTTTATTGTATTGTTTTTTAACTCTGTTGAGTATTTGTGCAGCTTTTTGTGTTGTTCTTCTAACTTTAGGGACTGTTGGTCTATTATATTTTTCGCTGAGTTTAAAGCTGTTATTGTTGTTTCTAATGAGTTGTTCACTCTGGTTAATGTCTGTTGCGTCTGATTTAATGCCGTACTGACTGACTCCGATAATATCATCATCGATTCGGTCAGTGGCTCTACCGTCATTGATATTTGGTTCAATAGGTGATCGTCCAATACTATTTGGTTCATCATCTTTTCTTGCTGAGAAGCTTCTAACGAGTTCATCATCTCTATTTTTGTCATATTTCACCTTCGTTTTAATTGTGTTCCAACTGAATTTTTTACCTAATGAAGATCCCTTAAATGCTATGTCATTTACACTGAATGAAACCCCCGCTACGTTGCCAGTGCTGGCAACATTGAACCAAGGTTCAATGCCTACGGCCTGCAGACGTTCTATGAACGTCTCTAAATTTGGTTTTCCTGCCATAGCTGCTTGTAGAGACGCTTGAAGCACCAAACGGGCTGGCTTTTCTCCCGTCCTCAATGCCATTTCAATTTCGTTCTTGGTTGGTGCTGATACCTCTGATTTTTGACCTTTAAGCCCTTGTGTAATGGTTAAGCCGTGCTTTATCTCCAGACGTTCACAAGCTGCTATTGTATTAAATGCTGAGTGTTGACCGTGCCATACAGAACCGTCTAAACCCACTCGATTAGCTACTATATGGATATGGTCTTGATCAGTATCTTTATGACGCACACAAATATATTGATGTTTTTCTATATCGATATTCATTTCTTTCAAATAGTCTTTTGCTATCTCCTGCCATTGTTCATCTGTGAGCTTCTCATCTTTTGGAAGAGATAAAAACGCATGAAAAGTTGGTTTATTTATATCAGGTCTGAAACTGCTTACAGCTTTAAACTCATCAGTTAAATCACTAACATTATTTTTATCTGCTGACATATTGCTACAAATGAAACCATGATCATCTTTTAATATATACTTAACTCTGTTTTTAAATGATTTACCTGACTTCGCTACGTATCCCTTCATAATTTAGATCCTTGTTTATTTCTAATATCCTTCTGCCAACTTGCTTTATATTAAAATTAAGCTTATCAACTTCGCCTTTATCAAAATACTCATTGCTATTTAGTTTCTTTGCTGCCTGATTTATATTGTTTCCCAATGATGAAAGTTGTATATAAGTTTTTTGATTAACTTCTGGCATCTTTCTTCTTACAACAGGTTCAGATTTTAATATTTCTCTTCTAATGTAGTGGCCTCTTTCAAGGCCAGAAGATTCTACAAGTTCTTTTAAATATTCAAACTCTGCTTTGTTTACTCTGAACTGTATAGATATATCTCTGCGTTCGTCAGCACTTAAATTTATACGTCCTCTTTTTCGATCTGTTGTTGGCATTCTTTATTCCTCATAATAATGTAATCTTCAGTTGCTCTTATGTAGTCGTTATCATTGTCAATAAGTAATGCTTCAATAAGCTCCTCAGCTTTATTTTCTGTAATATATCTATTAGCCACAAAATAACATAAATCTCGCTCATCACCATTGATTTCATTGAATGGTATATTTCCATCTTGTTCTATGTAATAAAAAAACCTTGCCAGTATTTCGAACTTATATTCCATGGTCATATTATTCATTAAGTTTTCCACATTCATATTCTATTATTCCTTTTATATTTTATGAGAGCTTTTTTATCTATCATTTTCCTAACATCTGATATTGCTTGCTTTGCTTCGCTTGAAGAGTTTGTTTTTCCTGTGCAGCTTCTAATCATAAAACCGCCTAACATAATACAAAGTATTACCATTGCTACAGACATAATCATCATATTTTATTTACTCCTTATTTCTTATTTTATATTCTTGCAAAATATCATCTGATAAACTGTCAAAATCGCATAAAACATTCCTGCTCCCGCATTTTTTGCAGGAAGAAAAGATACGTAATATTTCAACTTGTTCAGTCTCTTCACGCACCCAACCATCAAATGCTTGAGCGTCTGAAACGTTAGGATCGAATTTTACTAATCTCTCAACAATAACAAAATCAGCATATAATATTGCCTTTCTTTTTCTCTGACATCTGAAGCAATATTTCATATGCGTGTAATCTTCTTCTATAAAAGGTTCAAAATCCTTAGCGTGTTTAGGTAATGCCATATATAACTCCTTGGTTCATTATTAAAATGTAAAACTAACTATTGTTTACCGCTTCCCCTTGATAGGGGAAATAAGCGGAAGGGTAGATCTTTTTCAACCCTACGAGCAAAGCGAGATAGGGCAATCCGAAGGATTGGGTAAATAGCGGATACGCTATTACACCTTGCCTTAGTTTCCGAAAAACAAAAATAAAGCTGAACTCAATCTATATTTAAATAAATAACCGATCTAAAATACTTGTCAATAGCGGCTACATAAACTAATACACTGCACGACGAATAAAATGCAAATAAAAGATAGGGTAAATAATATATTGTCTTCTGGTAGCCATGCGTAATAAATAGCTTTGCGTAAAATTTTCAGCGGGGGCAAATCGTCAAGTGCTAAATCGTGGGGTCCCGTTTGCGGGTTCCGATTTAGTGCTTGATGACATAGGGGAGGAAATAAAATTTATATGGGTGATGGTTCACGTAGTGGAGCATCACCCTGAAAGACAAGACTGATTTACATTCTTCTTCTGAAGATAATGTTGTCTGAGAAAATTGCCTTACCTGCGACAAAACCGACAATAGCTATTATTGGTAAGCTAATAGTAGCTCCTGCCATGCCAGTAGACATTCCAATCAGCACTGACAGACCAAAAGCTAACAGGATGATCACCGCCGCATACCAACCGGGATATGTTCCATATAGAACTGACGCTTGGCAGCCTGTGCATACCTGAACACCTCTTTGGCTTTCTTTTAGACAAAAAGGACATTTGATTGTTTTGTTTTCCATTTTTCAGTTCCTTTTAAAAACAGCACCTTGATAGACAACGCCATCTTTGACTTTTTCGATTTTAAAAGTCCAAGAGCCAAGATCTTTGTTTTGCGTTTTGGCTATATAGATGGGTTTCTTGCTTTCATCCCAGCTTTTAACAGTAAAAACGCCATTTCTGAACTTGATCACATCTTTCTGAACATCAAGCCTGACACCGTATTGTTGATTAACGTAGTTGCCATAGATGCCATCATCGCCACAACCAGACAATAGCGTCACTAAACCTGCCACCATCATAAGTTTACGCATACCTTTTCCTTCACTGATGAGACACAGACCACCGCTTGGCCTGCAAACGCCTTAGAATTCAATTATTTTCATTGTTCGTCATATCGTTTGTACCGATCGAAAAGCACAGTGTAATAGCCTAAAGCTATCACTTGTAGTAAATCGATCGATTAAACCAATTAAATACCGATCGATCCAACGACTTTTGATTACTAAAACCTATCAATAAGTTTTTATCGATCTTTTTAACCGATCATTATCTGTTAAAGATTCGAATCCTGACGATGGGCAACAACAGGCAAAGGTCTATGATGGGCTATAAGGCACAGAAAATATTTTAATACCTTATAGGCATGGTTTTGCTCTTTAATTTATTGGGCTTCGCCCTGTGGACTTTTTAGATCTAGTTATATTTTATTAGTGCCATAAAATCATAAGACACCTTTAGACTATAAATATAGCTTCACTGAGTAATATTAATAACCTAATAACACATACTATCTGATATGGTTAATATCTACTTGACAAAGTATTAAAATGCATTATTTATTTTGTATATTACAAGAAAATATAAAAGGTATAACTAACTATGTTGGTTGTGAACGAAAAAAAATAAAGCCCCTATTTTACCAGTCAGAGAAACTTATAAAAAGGAGCGTTTACTTTATTAAGGAAAGCTAAATGTATTTAAAACAAGATATATATAATGCAGATAAATTCAAAAGTCAAATTCAAAAATACGCATTAAGCACAGATGATTTTAATGATGGTGTGTATCGAAACCCTAAAGAAAAGGCATTGCTGAAGAAATATATTGGATTTAATAATCGTTCTTTCATTAACGGTTTTGTATTCGATGTAGACCACGAATACGGCGCTATTGCTTGGGATCTAGCTGATTTGCCGAAACCTAATATAATCATACAGAATACCAGAAATGGCCATGCACACTTGCTGTATGCTTTAAAAAATCCAGTTCTTAAAACAGACTCGGCAAGAATAAAACCTTTGAAACTTGCGTCCATTGTTCAATGTGGTTTTATAGAAAGATTAGATGCTGATAAGGCTTATGCTGATATTTTAATAAAAAACCCGTTAAATGAAGCTGAATGGCGCACAACGTGGGCTGAGAGTGAAACCTATGATTTAACTTACTTGTCTGAGTTTGTGCCTGAAGTTCTTACGACGAAAAATATTAAAAGCAGAAGTGAAATATATGGTTTAGGTCGCAACGTTAATTTATTTGAAGATCTAAGAATAATAGCTTATAAAGAAGTTTTGAAATATAAAGCAAATAAAACATATAATGATTTTTATCTTGGTATGTTTTCAAAAGCTACAATGCTGAATGATTATAGTAATCATAGTAATCCATTGACATACAGTGAAATAAAACAGATTAATACCAGTATTTGTAAATGGACGTGGAGAAACTTTACGGCTGAAAGATTTTCTTCAATCCAATCAGCAAGAGCCAAAAAAACAAGAAAAGCAAAATCATTAATAAAATTTTTGGAGAATTTATGATTATACAGAAAAGAATGAAAAGACCAATGACACAAAAAGAAATGGCAGAAAAGTTTGGTGTATCTATTTCTACTGTGAAAAACTATATATCCCTTCCTCGTGAAGACTATTTAAAAGAAGCAGAAGAAAAACGCCTTATTGCGTTTAATCTAAGATCATCCGGTTTGAAATGGAAAGAAGTAGCTGAAAGAATGAATACAACCGAATATAGTGCGATAGCTTATTATAGAAGGTATTTATCATTACAGAATAAACAATATAAGCCACGCTAGTGGCTTATATTGTTTTTCATTTAGTATATTTTCCATACATAACCCTAAATGCTCGGAAGCTTATCCCAAATATCATTCGCTATCAAAATACTAACTTACCACTCTTCTGCTTGTATCTTTCTCTTTCTGAAAAGAGCGTAATGCTTTAATGCTTCCTGCGTTTCGTGATTACTTTTTTTGTACGTATTAAGTATGCTATAAAAAGGACCTTTATCATAGCATTCAAGCAACCAATCATTGTATAAATATTCTTCAAGAATATCTAAAGTTCCCCAATCAAATGAATCCATTTTCATTGTGCATTTTTCAATATTTGTTTTCATATATAACCTCTCTTTTATTTACGTTAGTTATGCCGCTTTATTTCTTGATAAGTAAATCATTTGGTCAATCCATTCATCTATTTCACTTTCAATAAAGCCTATTGCTCTTCCACCCAACTTTATAGGAGAAGGGAATTCACCTCTACCGATCAGCCGATAAATCCAAGGTTTACTTAATCCAGTTCTTTCAAGAACCTCGGGTAATCGCATAAATCTTTTTATTTTTTTCATATTTTTTTCCTTCGTTGTTTTGATAGATGCAGTATCTTCAGATCGCTTATGACGATCAACTCTCAAAAAGCACGAATTGATCAAGATGTGGTGCATTTTTAGACAGGTTTGTAAGAGGGATTTTGAAAGCAAGCCAGCGTAGGCTTTGAAGGGCTTTTGCAAAAAGTGCTAATATTACACTCCATAAGAGTTTTTTTAATAAAAATATGTTTATCAATGAGTTAAACAAATCCACGTATAATTCTGCAGGATTTCACTCTATCCTTCTTGCTTGGCACTTAGAGGACACTTGGTTCGTGGTAAAACGTTTACCATTGTGCCTGTGGTAAAAAGCCTCTGAACCTGATGGATTTTGTTGCTTGAGTTCAACTCCTCACCGTCCACAATGTTGAAGATTTTAACTCTGGAGAAAGTAAAATCAGTGCTTACGCCTTTTTAGGACCCTTTATTGAACCCTGAGTGAAATTAATTACAAAAATAACAATAAAAATCAAAATATTGCGAAATAAAACACAGGGACCCCAGCACCAAATAAAACAAGGGGTTACGTGAAAACGCAACCCCTTTTCATTTGGTAGTGGCGGCAATCTGGCGATGGAACTTTAAAGCTATTTCAAATCTCGACAATGACAAGGATGGATCAAATGCATACTAAATATTTGCTCACCTTGATAGCTAGTGTGGCTTTATCAGTTTGTTCTTTCTTCTCTCAAGCAACAGCTGTGCCATACAAAGTTTTACAGGACACTAATACCTCTATAGGTACAAAGCGCATTCGCAGCTATATTGCTATTGTTGCCCCTACAGCCCATGACAAAACTAGCCGTGCAGATACTGTTAAGCAGGCCATTGAGGATAGGGTTAATAAATCTCACGCAGTTGTCGTCACAGCCATGCTTGTGCCGTCCAAGGATCTTTTGGGGGCTGGGGCGTTGCTTGCAAAAGGGGAATATTATGCAGATGGCTGTGGGGCTTCCGGTTCAGAGTGCGGCAGTGTAAAACTGAATCTTTCCGCTAGCGACATTATTTTATCCGATAAATCTGTTCGTATCTGGGAACAATCAGTTAAAAGCAGCAATGAACTAGCAGAAAGAGGAATTTTGACGAGGGGAAAATAACGGCTGACGTGGCTAAGAAATTAAAGATTAACGCCAGTGAAGTCAACATACCTTATATTGATTTAGGGCCGGTCAACGCCGTTCAATAAATAGGACTCATTTTAGCTGGTTTAGAAATTCATATGGCCCTGCCCATTTGGTGACGAATGTGGAGGAGCGTTAACGATAATACCCGGTGTTACTATGAACCGCACTACCGTTTCATGGGTAACAAAAGTGCTGCCGCAATTTATGTTTTGGCATTGGCATTGGCAGTAACGTTCTTTTGTACTTTCAGTAACCTGAAAGCTGCTTCGGGTGTGGGCTGCATGTCCACACTTTGGGCAATTCATCATTTTTAGATTCTCTATCACCATTGAGTTCTCAATAATGATACACCATGAATCAATATTGAGAACAAACTTATTCAAATTGAAGCTCATCAACCTTTACCTCAAGCACCAGACTGGTAGTAAATCCACTATCCGGGCTGACCGTATGCGTCAGCGTGGTAATGGTCCACTCTGCATCGTCAACGGGCTGCTTGAAGCCACTCACTTTTACCGGCATTTCCGTATAGAGATCTGCCCGGCCCTCAGCGAGCTGCAGGGAGAATGACGCAACCCCACGCTGCAGGCGTTCCCAGACAATTTTGGCCTGACGCTCTGCATTCGCCCGGTTGGCATATGTGTGATTAAGTACTAGAACATTTTCATCTGTCCCTATCAGATAGTCCCCTTCTTTTGCTTCCGGCTCTTTTATGGTGGTTTGTTTTTTCCGGCGTCGTCTGACCTGTGTGGTTTCTTTTTCCTTCGGTTCCCGCGTATGCAACCAGTGAGCTGTTACGCCGGTATAGGCACCACGATCAGCCAGGGTAAAACGATGGCTGTCGCCAGCCTTGCGCGTAATGGTGATTACGGGCAGCGGTTTACCACTTGCGGTTCTGCCCTGCCCCTGCCGCAGAAATAACAAATTACCGTCCTTCACCGACGCGATAGCCCCAAACTGCCGCGCCAGCCGCATCAGGAAACTGGCATCGCTTTCATTAGTCTGATCCATATGGTCCAGCACTCTGTCCGCCATACCTTTGTCCAGCGCTGGCTTGAGGTTTTGTCGGGTCGCTATTTCCTTCACCACTTTCCCCACCGTTGTCTGGTGCCATGACTTTTCACGGCGGGTATTGAGGGTTTCACGAAAATCGGCACTACGTGCGCGAATAGTCAGACGGTCAGGAGCACCGCTGTGCTCAATCTCATCTACGGTGAATCCCCCCTTTGGGAAAAGCGGCTGGCCTTTCCATCCCAGCGCCAGCTGAATAACGGCACCACGTCGCGGCAGGACGATCTGCCCGTCGGCGTCGTCCAGCTCTAGATCAAGCTGGTCAGCCTCAAAGCCCCGGTTATCAGTGAGCGTCAGACTCATCAGGCGCGTATCCAGCGCGGTAGTCACGTCCTTACCTTCAATGGTGATACTGAAAGCCGGGCTTTTGCTGTTCAGGTCATAAAGATCAGAGTTAAAATTCACTGCAGCAACCCTCCAACCGTATTTTTAATATTACCTATCGCAGACGTTGCAGAATCCTGCAGGTTACTGAGTTGATCGCTGAGGCTGCCGAACATATCAGACAGCGACTCATCAACCCGTTTAAGGGTCAGCGTAAATTCAATACGGCGCGCCATTCCGCTTTCAAAAAATTCCGTTTTGGTCTGGCTCAGGCTCTCGATCACAAACATGCCGTAAATGGTCCCGCTTCCCTCAATCAGGGGCCATGCTTTGCCCAGCTCTGCCATTTGCTCCAGCGCGAGCAATGACAGCCTGCCACCGGTGACTTCTGGCAGCAGTACGCCAGATAACGTCAGCGAGTCGTTATCCGGGCCAAGAAACTGCGTTGATGGTCGCCGGTTCACCCGGCTGTTAGCGGCGTGTCGCCAGCTTCGCTGATACTGCAGTTCCTGATACGGCACGGTACGCAGCATGAAGACATATAACCCCAGCACCATCATCATGAATCATATCCCCCTTGATCGCTGAAATTACTGCGTGCTTTAGCCCTGGCTTTGCGCTCGCGCTCGTCAAGCTGCCGTGCGACTTCGCGGGCAATATCCTGCGCACTATGCCCAGGCTGGGCAGTGATATGAATGGGCGCGTTAATCTCATAACGGATCACTGGCGGTACGCTGTCAGATTTCGCAGGCTGACTTCGTTGGTATGCCATAGTCGGCAGACTGTACGGATGCAGAGGTACTGCCTCCGCAGGTGCTGCCGCTACGCCCATGAAGCCAGCAACAATAGAAGCCAGCGCGGCAGTTCGCCGTCTGCTGGTGACATTTGCGGGACCATTCACAATTTCGGGACCGTTCTCCCCAACGATGCCAAACTGACCACGCGGGATCGCGCCGCCGCTGTCATACATGCCTGCAAACCCCATTGACGGAAACCCGCCAGGCGGCAACACCACCTTACCGTCACTGTTCACCGTAGAGGGCTGAGGCCGCTTAACGTTATTTGGAATTCCGGTCTTATCCCCTGATGACTTCATGAAATCTGGTAAATAGTCAGATAACGAAGACAACTTACTTTTGAGTGCCTCCCATTTCTGATTTACACCAGCCAACAGGCTATCAATCATCTGGGTTCCTGCCTCCTGAAACTTTTCAGGCAGAGTCTTTACATCAGCCACAATTTCGTCCCACTTGGTGCTGATATAAGTGCGGACATCCTTCCACACTCCGCTAACTTTGGTACTTATTGCATCCCACAGGGCGGCAAACTTTGGCCCCAACGTATCCCAGTTTTTCCAGATATAGATTGCCCCCATGGCTATCAGTCCGATAACAGCAAGTATGGGATTTGCCAGCATCGCACGCCCTAATATCAAAACCGCGTTACCCGCCATACGGAAAGCTGCAGCAAAAACACCACCAAACTTCATCACCGCCGCCCCCATCCCTGGTAGTTTCACACCAAATACGCCAAGAGACAGGCGTAACAGCGCCATCGGCCCCATTACCGAAGCCACGGCAAGCGCAAGCGCTCCCAGCGCTGTAGTCAGCAACGCAAACCCCGTCAGACCCAGCGTAATTGCCTTTGCCGCGCGGGCATGTTCACGCATGAAAGCCGTGACACGCGACAGTACCGAAGACACTTTCTCAAGCGCCGAAACGTACAGTGGCAGCACGTCCTGCCCCATCTGCAGATAGAGGTCCCGTTTTTTAGCCTCCAGATCAATCCCCTGCCCCTGAGCCGTGTTTTTCCCGGTTGCGACAAGCTGATCAACGCTATAGGCTTCCTGACCCGCCTTAATCTGCTTATTAATATTGGCACGTTCACGGAACATGGTCACAAATAAATCACCGGCGGTACGGTTTGAAAACAGTTTTGCAATAGCTGTTTCCATTCCACGCTCATCAAGTTTTGGATGTTTTTTCTGAATACGTGGAACAATTTCTTGCATCAGATAACTAAACGGGTCATTTAAATAAAGCTCATTATTTGTCAGTGCCCCCGGCTTGATTTTTTTTATATGCCCCGTTTTACCGTATTCCACTGCACCTTTATCTAATAACCCTAAATCCATTAATTCAGTCGCAGCCCCCTGAGTCGTTCTCCCCATCATCAGGTTTTGATAAGCGCTGGATAACTGCGTACCCGCCCGATTACCGCCTATCTGCTGGATAATATGCGACATGCCAAAATAGAAAGATTTATTATCAAGCTGTTAAGCTGCGATCCCTCCGGTTTTCATCATCGCCAGATAGTCCTCCGGCAGAACCATCCCGCCGCTGGCAGCCATCGCCTGCGCGGACATATTCACTGATTTTTTGAAATCGTTCGGATTATTTATTTGGTTACGCAATTCAGCAATTTTCAGCACAGCCGGAGCCTGGTCCCGTAAATGCTCAGCGGCATCATCTGACACGCCATGAGATGCCATAAAGCGGGTAGCGTATTGCAGTCTTGCCAGTTCAGGGGCAACAATTTTTGCTTCATGGAAATCACGCAGAACGGCGTGAGCTTCTTTCAGAGTCTTGAGGTTATCTGTTGCACTGTTGCCGATAATATTCATACCACGGGCAAATTTATCTGCTTCTTTCAGCGTACTATCACCGACGCCCAGGGCTTTAAATCCGGCTAACTCCATATCGTAGCGAGAGGCTTCATTAAGCGTTGAGCGTATACCAAAAAGTGCAGCCCCTCCATGTGCCACCATTGATACACCAGCCCCTGCCATACCGCCACGCAAAGCCTGTGTTTTTTCATAGCGTGACCGGATAGCAGCCAGTTTTTGCTGACGCTCGCCGAGCTTTCGTAACTCCGCCTGTTGACGCGCAATTGCCCCCGTCGCCGCCTGAGCATCAGTGCGGGGTCTACGCTGTACAGAGCTTAACTGCTTTATATCAATACCGGCAGCATTCAGTGCCCCACGCTGACGCTGAACAGACTGCTGCAGACCGTTATAGGCATCTTTAAGCTGGCTGGCCTGTCGTTTAGCCTGCTCTAACTCTTTTGCCTGTTTTTTGGTGGGATTACTGCTGGCGGCAAATTCCTTCGCCAGCGCTGCAACCTTCTGGCGCGCGGATGTAAGATTGTTTTTTGTGCCTTCAAGCTGGGTACGCAGTTTACGAAAACCATCAATGCGGGCTGACTGCTCGTTGAGATTCCTAAGATTGTCTTTGCTAGCTTTCAGTGCGCTTGCCAGCGCCTTAGAGCCAGCCTGTGCATTTTTGAACGGGCGGGTGAGTTTATCAACCGCATTTAATACCACCTGCAGGCGCAGGTTATTATCACTCATCGCTGGCCCCGCTTCGCTGAATTGCTTTATGCCGCCACTCCAGCACCTCAGTCAGCGGCATAACATCAGTGACGGACGGCGGCCAGTGAAAAAGGGTGGCAATATCTGCCACCAGATCATCAACCGTCAGGCTGTCGGTAAACCGGCAAGCACCGACCTCGGTAACAAAAAAGTCACCACCTCCACTGAAAGCGAGGTGAGATCGGCAGGGTCCAGCTCTGCCATTTCCTGCGCGGTCAGCGTCGGGGTTGAGATACGCGGGATAATGGTCATCATCGCGCCCACGTCCATATCCATGATGGCCTGCAGGCGGGTGCCACGCAGTGCACCAGATTGAGGCTTGTGCAGCACAATTTCGGTGATTTCGGTTTTACCACGCACAATTGGGGTATCCAGCGTCACGGTTTTTTCAGTTTGTTTGTCGCTCATGTTCATTTCCTGTTAATGGGATACAAGCGCGGTTGCCTGCACCGATAAGATTAATCAGAGGCCGAGGGCGTTACGATGCGCTTCCATCAGATCCTTGCCGCCAACAATTTCAACCATGTTGACCACATCAACCTCATAGAGCACTTCGCCGTTAATGGTCAGCTTCGCGTAGCTGTTGGTGCTGCTGACTTTGGTTGTGCTGCTCTCGCCGGTTTTCCACTCGCCGGAATCCACGTCTTTATGACGCCCGCGCACAACCAACTCAACGGCTTGCACTTCGCCGGTATCATCGCGCTGAATTGAGCCGGTAAAGCGCAGTTGGACACCGTCAACCGTGGCTTTGCCCATCTGCGTGAATAACAGCAGTTCAGTGCCACCGATAGAAA
>Ga0308160_10004060_pt1 | contig 15911 bp, 12 predicted proteins | sample PhyFR1_FD_201036 | JGI IMG/M metagenome (GOLD analysis project Ga0308160, IMG submission 201036) | Phyllosphere microbial communities from UC Gill Tract Community Farm, Albany, California, United States - DLSLF.R1 | ecosystem: Host-associated > Plants > Phyllosphere > Unclassified | place: USA...
AGCGTCGAGCACAGCGTGCGCGATCTGCGCGCCACCCTGGCCAATGCCGGGCTTGAGGCCAACGGCAGCTTCCTGAACCACGACGGCGACCCTATCCCCTGGTAAGCCGCTCACGATAAAAACCATACACGAGACACCATGATCCTGACCGAAGAACACCAGATGATCCGCGACGCCCTGCGCAGCTATGCGCAGGAGCGCCTGGCCCCGCAGGCCGCCCGCTGGGACAAGGAACACTACTTCCCGAAAGCCGAACTGAAGGAACTGGCCCAGCTCGGCGCCTTTGGCGTGGCCGTGCCCGAACAGTACGGCGGCGCGGGCCTCGACTACGTGTCGCTGGCGCTGGTGCTGGAAGAGATCGCAGCCGGCGACGGCGGCACCTCGACCATCATCTCGGTCAACAACTGCCCGGTGTGCTCAATTGCCATGATGTACGCCAGCGAAGAACAGAAGCAGCAGTGGCTGCGCCCGCTGGCCCAGGGCGAGATGCTGGGCGCCTTTGCCCTGACCGAGCCGCACACCGGCAGCGACGCCGCCGCCCTGCGCACCACGGCGGTTCGCGAGGGTGACGAATACGTCATCAACGGCACCAAGCAGTTCATCACCAGCGGCAAATACGGCGACGTGGCCATCGTCATGGCGGTCACGGATAAAGCCGCCGGCAAGAAGGGCATCAGCGCCTTCTGGGTGCCGACCAATACCCCCGGCTACATCGTCGCCGGCCTCGAACACAAGATGGGCCAGCATTCGTCGGACACGGCGCAGATCGTGTTCGAGAACTGCCGCATTCCGGCCGCGAATTTGATCGGCGAAGAAGGCATGGGCTACAAGATCGCGCTGTCGGGCCTGGAGGGCGGGCGCATCGGCATCGCTTCGCAATCGGTGGGCATGGCGCGCGCCGCATTCGAGGCCGCGCTGGCGTATGCCAAGGAACGCACCAGCTTCGGCAAGGCGATTTTCGAGCACCAGTCGGTGCAGTTCAAATTGTCCGAAATGGCGATGAAGATCGAGGCGGCGCGCCAGCTGATCCTGCACGCGGCGTCGATGAAGGATGCCGGTTTGCCCTGCCTGAAGGAAGCGGCGATGGCCAAGCTGTTCGCCTCCGAGATGGCCGAGCGTGTGGTGTCGGACGCGATGCAGGTCTTTGGCGGCTACGGCTACGTGGCCGATTTCCCGATCGAGCGCATCTACCGCGACGTGCGCGTCTGCCAGATCTACGAAGGCACGAGCGACATCCAGAAAATCCTGATCGCGCGCGCACTATGATGATGGCGCCGGTGATCCGTGCAGTCATGCCGGACGACTTGCCGGCGCTGTTTGCCTACCTCGACGACCACCTGGGCGACAACGGCCGGGGCGGCACGCCGCTGTTCCAGCCGATGCCGCGCGCCGAGTCCTTTTTCCCGGTCGAGAAGCGCGCCGGCTTCGTGATCGGCCTGGGCACCGCGCTCGATGCACCCGGCTGGCGGCGCGGCTGGATTGCCGTCGACGCCAGCGGCGCCATCTGCGGCCACATCGATTTGCGCGCGCGGCCGGAACGCACGGCGGCGCACCGCTGTCTGCTGGGCATGGGCGTGCACCGTGATTACCGGGCGCAAGGGCTGGGCGCGCGCCTGCTCAATACGGCGCTGTTCTGGGCTGCGACGCAAGGCCTGGCCTGGGTCGACCTCGAAGTCCTGTCGAGCAACCTGCCGGCACGCCGCCTGTACGCGCGCAGCGGCTTCGTGCAGACCGGCGAGATACCCGATCTGTTCCGTATCGATGGCGAGCAGCACGGCTATGTGTTCATGACGCGCGCCTGCTGAAAGACTGCCGGACACCGGCGAAAAGAATCGTTTCCATTGTCATAACAGTATGATAAATTATTGACAATTAGAAACTATTGCCGCCGGCGCAGCGGTCCCGCATGAAACCTTTCGTCCTTTCCCTGCTGATCCTGTCCGCGCTGCCGACTGCGCACGCGGCCTCCGATGATTTGTCCGCCTACCACGGCTCCGCGCATTGCCGCATCGCGCCGGTCCTGCCGGCGCCGCGTAACGGCGTCAGCTGGTCGGGCACGTGCAAGGATGGATTCGCCGATGGCGAAGGCGTCTTCGAATGGCACAGCAGTAACAACGGGCGCTACAAACTGAAGGGCAAGGCGGTACGCGGCGCCATCCAGGGCGATGCCGCCCTCGACAACCGCTGGTACACGTACAAGGGCAGTGTCGAGCGCGGCAGTCCCCATGGCGCCGGCTTCTTCAAATTCCCCAACGGCGCCATGTATGAAGGCGAGATCGCACATGGACGCCCCGAAGGCCAGGGCATCTGGCTGGCGACCGATCGGTCGCAATACACGGGCCAATGGAAAGACGGCGAGCGGCACGGCAAGGGCGAGATGGTGTACGCGGAGGGAGGCAGCTATTCGGGCGAATGGGTAGCCGGGAAGAGGCACGGCCATGGCGTAGCCGTGTTTGCCGGCAGCGGCCGCAAATACGAAGGCCTGTTCGAGAATGGCTGGCCGGCCGGCAGTGGGATGGCGGAGAGCGGCAAGCAGGGCGACGACGCGCGCGTGACGGACGAAGGCAGCTGGGACGAGCTGCCTGAGGCAGGGCGGATCGAAAACCGCAGGGCCTATCCGATGCTGGCGCCGGGCGACGATCCTCCTTATCCGCTGAAAGGACGAAAAGAGACGAACGATGCCATCGGCGACATCAACGAGAAACTGGGGCCGATGCGTGGACGGCTGCGCGTCCATGTGCTGGTTGGCGCGGACGGCAAGGCGAAAAGCGTCAAGCTGTTCGAACGTCCGCAGTACTACATTGCGAAAGACCGCCAGGCGCAGGCCCGGGTCGACCTGCTGATCCAGAACCAGGGGAAGGTACTCATGGTGGACAAGTACAAGCCCGCCATGTGCAGTGGCCAACCATGCGAGATGGTTTATGTGCTGCTTTACGTCTTCTCCATCAATGATGAAAAAATCCCGGACGTAGGCGACGAATGGGGTCCGCGGCTCTGAGGTACGCAGCGGATGCCGCTTGCGCGCCGATCCCGGGCACCGCGCGCAGTAGCGGTTCCCGGCATCAATCATTTGCGCTCATCATTGTCGAACTGGACGATTTATTCGCCCAACTTCCCGCAAATGTGCCTCATCTAACAAACATCGCGCGTCAACTCTGCCAAGGTAGCTGAAGCTGCACAGCCCGCCCATATGGCGGCTGCATTGCAAGTCCAGGCGGCGCCGCCAGCGCGGCGCCATTACGCACACTTTACCGATGGAGAAATTCATGACGACCTCAGCTGAAGAACATCTGAACGACTGGCTGCGCGACGCGCACGCGATGGAACAACAAGCGGACAAGATGCTGAACGCCCAGGCCGAGCGCCTGGAGCACTATCCCGAACTGCGCGCACGCATTGTCCAGCACATCGAGGAAACCCGCTGGCAGCAAAGCCAGCTCGACGCCATCCTGGCCCGCCGCGGCATCAGCAACTCGGTGCTGAAGGACCTGGGCGGCAAGCTGGCCGCCTTTGGCCAGGCCGTGGGCGGCATGACCACCAGCGACGAAGTCGTGAAAGGCGCAATGGCCGGCTACGTGTTCGAGAACCTGGAAATCGCCAGCTACACCTCGCTGATCGGCGCCGCCAGGGCCGTGGGCGACACCGCCACCGCCGAAGCCTGCGAACAGATCCTGGTCCAGGAAAAGGCCATGGCCGCCTGGCTGCTGGAACACCTGCCGCAAGTCACCCAGGCTTTCCTGGTGCGTTCGGAAACGCCGGGCGCGGAAGCCAAGGTATAAGCCAGGGTATCGGCAAACAGGCGGCTTAGCTGACCGCCGCCTCCAGCAAGGTCACCGTCTGCCGCTCGGCATCGAGGGTGGCCTTGATACCCATCGGGATCGTGAACTGGTTGCGGATGTGGCCGATCGAATAGCCGGTCACGGCCGGCACCGAGAGCGGCCGCAGGTGGATGTCGTAGGTCTGGTCCAGCGTCAGCGACAGGTCTTCGTGCTCGGGCCCGCAATCCTCGCAAATGCCGATCATCACGCCCGCCGCCTTGTCGAAACCCGTCGACAAGTCGAGCTGGGTCATCCAGCGGTCGATCCGGTAGGGCGCCTCGTTGACTTCTTCGAGGAACAAAATGCTGTTGCGGAAGTCGGCTGCATACGGCGTGCCGGCCAGCGCCGCCACCAAACTCAAATTGCCGCCGATCAGTAGCCCGGTCGCGCTGCCGCCGTGCACGGTACGCATGGCAAAGTGCGGCTGCAACACGGCGCGGCGGCTGTTTTCCAGCGCCATGGGAATCGTGTAGCTCGGCTGCGGGTCCGCCAGCACGGCCAGCATGTGTTCGCGCGCATAGTCCGACAGCGTCGACGAGGCCACCGGGCCGTGGAAGGTCACCAGGCCCGTTTCCTTCAGGATCGCCAGGTGCAGGGCGGTGATGTCGGAGTAGCCGAGCAGGATCTTCGGGTGCCTGCGGATCAGGCCGTAGTCGAGTTCCTTCAGCAGCGAGATGCAGCCCGAGCCGCCACGGATCGGCCACAGCATCGTCACTTCCGGGTCGGCGAACATCGCGTGCAGGTCCGACAGGCGCTGCTGCACGGTGCCGGCATAGTTGCCGTTCACTTCGCGCAGGTACTGTCCCTCGCGCACCTTAAGACCCAGGCTTTCGATGTTGGCGCGTGCCTTGGCGATCGATTTTTCACTCGTGTAGCCGCCCGGTGCGATCAGGCCGACGGTGTCGCCGCGGCGCAGGCGCGGGGGTTTGATCAAGGCTGGCATACGGCGCGGCGCAGGGCGCTTCCTGTAGGGTGCGGCAAGGGGCGAGGCGGGCAGTGCAGCTGCAGCCAGCAGCAAAGCAAAGGTCCGCCGGCTTAGCGTGAATCGATGGGGCATGCAGCTTGCCTGCGGTATTTGCCCGCATGGCACGGGTAGTGGCCTGCCGGCAGCCCGAGCACGCCGAAGACACGCGTCTTCGTCATGCACGGGCCAGCTTTATCGGCAGCGGTCAAGACAATCAAAAGAACTTGTAGTTCGCGGTGAGCGTGAACGAACGGCCGCGTGGATCGGCCACGCGTGGCTCCCAGCTGCTGCCGGCGCCCGAGTTGCTCTCATACGTGATCGCGAACGGCGGGTCCTTGTCGAACAGGTTCTTGACGCCGGCGGTCAGGGTCAGGCCCTGGATGCCGGTATAGCTCAGGCTGGCATGGAAGATCGAATACGCATCCACTTTCGGATCGTAGTTCGATGGCACGATGCGGCCGCTCGCCACACCCGGCAAGACCTGGTCGTCGTAGCCGGAGCGATAGACGTTCTGCAGCAAGCCGCTCCAGTCGCCGCGCTTGGCGCTGATGTAGGCAGTATGCTTCCACTTCAGGCCCAGGTCGCCGACATAGCTGAACCTGCCCACTTCGCTTTCGGCATACGGCGAATTACGCGTGGCGCGCGATTTTTTTTCCAGCAGGCGCGAGCCGTCGATCCCGATCGACCAGACCGTGTTTTCCCAGACGCCGCCGGTACGGGCGCCGAGTTCCAGGCCGCGGGTCAGGCGCTCGCCAGCATTCATCCAGCGCTGGTCGACCGCGACGACTTCGCCTGCCTCGTTGCGAAGGAAGGCATCCTGGAACAGGTCGTAGTTGTCGACCATCGTCGTCAGGTTGTACGAATCGATCGTGTCTTCCTTGCGGATTTCCCACAGGTCGGCATTGAACGAGGTACGGGCAAACGGTTCGAATACGATGCCGACCGACGCCTGTTTCGCCGTTTCCGGGCCGAGGTCCCGCCTGCCGCCGGTGAGCAGGACCGGCGTCACCAGTTCGCAGCCAGGTTTACTGCTGTCGTATTTGCCGGTCGGGCAGCGCGCCGGGTCCACCAGTTCCTTGCCCGTATACTGGGTTTCGGTGATCCCGTTGAACAGCTGGTTGAATGACGGTGCGCGGAAGCCCGTGTTGTACGAGCCGCGCACCAGCAGCGAGGCCGTCGGCTGGTAGCGGAACGATACTTTCGGATTGAAGGTACTGCCGAAGCCCGAGTAATGGTCCTGGCGGCCGGCAAAGGTCAGCTCCAGTTCCTTGGTCACCGGCACTAGCACCTCGGCATAGATGGCCTTGATGTCGCGGTGAACGTTGCTCAGGGCGTTCTGGTCGTCGAAAGGCGCATTCAGGATTGCCGGCCGTTCGCTGGCTTCGCGCGCGTCGCCATTGAATTTGTATTCTTCGCGGCGCAAATCGGTGCCAACGGCAGCCATGACGGCGCCGGCGGGCAGCTTGAAGATTTCACCGGACAGCGCGGCATCGAACTGGGTCAGGATGGTCTTGCCGCCGTATAGCACGACGCCCTCGGCCGAGGTCGAGCGGATCAGGTCGAGCGCTTCCTGCGACTGGGTTTCGCCCGGGAGCAGGAAGGGGTTGATCTTGCCGCTGCCGAGTGCATTCGCCAGGGCGGCCGTGTAGTTGAAGCCGGAACCGAGCGTCGACTTCGATTCGCTGAAGGCGCGCGACAGGCCGACGCGGTAGTCGAATGTGCCCAGGCTGCCCAAGGTCAATGGACCGTCGGCGCCAAGCTGCAGGCGGCCGGCCTTGGTTTCGGTCTCGATCTCGCGGTTGCCGCATTCCATGCAACGCCAGCGGTAGGCGATGGGCAGGCCGTAGTTGGCCGAGATGGCAGGGAAAATGCCGACCAGCGCATCGTAGACCCGGTTGTAGTACTGACCGGTGCTTGGATAGAACGACGCGGCGTTAAAGGTGGTGCGGCCCGGCGAAATCTGGTTGGGCGAGAAGCTTTTCTTCACTTCCACCTGCGAGCCGACCAGTTCCGCGAACAGCTGGTGCGCGCCCACGTTGAAGGTGGCGCGTGCCAGCGCATTCGAGTTCTTCACCGGTTGCTGCAAGACGGCGGCGCGCCCGGTATCCCAGGCACAGCCGTAGGCCGCTCCGGCGCTGTCCCACAGCTTTTCATCGTACGGCCCCATCCCGTCGATGCTGGTGCATCCGGCGCCGCCCGGCAGGTCCAGCAGGCTGATGCCGTTGTAGTTCACGCCGCCGAGCAGGGGCCCGGTGTTGAGCAGCTTGTCGTTCTGGTCATACGTTGCCAGCAGGGTTGGCGCGATGTCGCTGCCGTAGATATTCGCCGATGGTGCGCCGCGGGTATCGACCGAGACGCCGCGGTCGGGCTGGAAGGTATTCACGAAGTCACGCTGGTTGCCGCGCAAGGCCTCGTTGCGGCTGTGCGACGCCGCAACCAGGACGTTATAGCCTGCTGTGTCCAGGTCGCCGAAGCCACCCGTGGCCGAGACCCGGTGGATATTCCCGCCGCCCGCTTCGGTCACATCGGTAAAGGCTTGGGTTTCCAGACCCTGGTAATTCTTGCGCAGGATGAAGTTGATGACGCCGCCAATGGCGTCGGTGCCATAGATGGCCGACGCCCCATCCTTGAGCACTTCGACACGCTCGACCGCCGCCATCGGGATCGAATTCAGATCGACCGCCGATCCTTTCATGCCGTGCGTAGCGACGCGGCGCCCGTTGAGCAGGACCAGCGTGGAATCGGCGCCCTGGCCGCGCAGGTTGGCCGACGACGCGCCGTTATTGCCGCGCTGGGCGCCGCTGGCGACGTCGGCGTTCGACGCCAGGTTGTCCGAACCGTTGCCGTTGATGTTGAGCGTGGCAATCAGCTGCTCGGCCGTGACGATGCCCTGCTCCTCGAGCTGTTTGCGTGAAATGACCTCGACCGGCAGCGCGCCTTCCTTGGCGATGCGCTTGATGCTGGAACCGGTGATCTCGACGCGTGCCATTTGCGGCGCTGGCAGGTCCTGTGCGGCCGCCGGACCGACGACGCCGATCAGGGCAATCAAATGGGCTAGTTTCTTTAACTTCACGCGTCTCTCCTGGTGTGGGCAATGCGGCCGGATGGGGAAGCCGGCAGTTTTCCGTCGTCATGTCATGGAACCTGGCTCCTGGCGGGGGAGGTCCTTAGCATGACGTTATGTTTGATTTGAGGGTAAGCCTGCTTATTTGGCACGAGCCAATGAAATAAGCGCCGGGAAGTATAACTTCCGGGAATGTTTATAGTTGGAAAATGACTATGCGCTAAGGGCGCTTGCTGGAGGAGCGTGCCCTTTGCGCAACATCCACATCCAGATAGCGCCAGTTGGTGAATTCGACGGGATGGCGCTTGTAGTTTTTTAGCCACGGCTGGCGTATATCCGCCGACAACACATGGGTCAGCGGCACCCAGGGGTTGTAGGCGTGGATCAGCTGGTTCATCTCGAAGTACAGCCGTTGGCGCGCCGGGCCGTCGCGCAATTGCCGCGCCTGTTCGTAGCGCACGTTGTAGGCCGGCAGGTTGAAGCGCGCATAGTTGGCGCGGCCGGCGTTCGGGCCGTAGAGCAGCTGGTAGAAGTTGTCGCCGTCGGGGAAATCGGCGATCCAGTTACTTTCGAACATGGTCACCTTGCCCAGGCGCGAAGCCTTGATGATCTCGGTTTTCTTGTCCGACTTGAACACCACGCGCAGGCCGATGGCGTTCAGGCACTTGCGCCAGAGCTCGTCGCGCAGGCGCCCGCCCACCGTGGCTTCGCTGTGCATGGTCAGCGTCAGCGGCTTGCCGCCGGGGCTCGTGCGGAAGCCATCGGCGTCGCGTTTTTTATAACCGTGGCGGTCGAGCAGGGCGTTGGCCAGCGCCGGGTCGTAGGGCACCGGGCTGCGGTAGTCCGGATCGTAGCCGAGCACGTTCGGTGGCAGCGGCGACTCGGCCTTAATCGCGAAACCTTTCTTCAACAGCGCAATGTCCTCGGCATTGTTGTAGGCGAGCGAGATGGCGCGGCGCAGGGCGATACGGCCTGTCGTGTAGCCGCCCAGCACCGGATCGTTCATGTTCATCCACATGTAATAGGTCTGCAGCACCGGGAAGCGCGACAGCTGCATGCCGCGCGCCTGCAATTCCGGCTTCAGCGCGCCGTCGCGGATCACCATGTCGGTCATGGATTCGGGCACCTGCTCGAGGTAATCGTATTCGCCGTTCAGGAAGCCCAGCATGCGGCCCTGGAATTCCTCGGCGATTTTCACCTCCACGCGCTCGACGCGCGGCAGGCGCTTGCCTTCCAGTTCGCGGGCGATGGCCTGGGCGTCCGGGTCGGCGCCGGGGGTGGCGTGGAAGATCGCGGTCGAATAGGGATTGGCTTGCAGGACGATGCGGTCGCTGCGCTTCCATTCCTGCACCAGGAAGGGGCCGGTGCCGATCGGGTGGTTGCCGGCCTGGCCGGGATAGGCCTCGATGACTTCGCGCGCGACCACGCCGGATGCCGGGGTGGCCATGTAGAACAGGAAGTTGTTGTCGGGTTCCTTCAGGCGGATGCGCAGGGTGTGGCGGTCGAGGGCTTGCAGGCCGGCGACCGGGGTGTCGATGCTGAAATTTTTCTTGAGCGCCGCGTCGCCTTCGATCTTGCCGTCGAACATGTAGGACCACGGGGATTTCAGCGTCGGGTCATACAGGCGCTTGATGCTGTAGACGTAGTCTTGCGCGGTCATTTCGCGCTTGTTGCCCTTGAAGGCGGGGTCGTCGGTGAAATGGATGCCGGGGCGGATGCGGAAGGTGTAGGTGCGGCCGTCCTGGCTTACTTCCGGCATGGCAGCAGCGGTGTTCGGTCGCAGCTGGACCGGGCGCGCCAGGTAGTCGTAGCGCAGCAGGGGGTCGAAGATGTTTTCCAGCAGGGACAAGGTGGCGATGTCGGACGCGGCGGCGGGGTCGAGGCCGGTTTCGCTGGTGGACAGGAACATGTGCAGGACCTTGCCGCCTGTGGCTGCCGGGCTCGCGGGCGCCTGGGCGGCCGCGGGGAAAGCGAGGACGCCGCCTGCAAACAGCAGCGCGGGCAGGGCGGAGCGAAGTGTCATGTGTGCATGTCCTGGTTGAGCGTTGCGTATCATAGGCGGGGTGGGATGAGGACGCAAACGATGGCGATGCCCGAACCGCACGCATACCGGGCAGCGGCGCCCGTACGCCCCTGTGGATGTTCGCATCCACCATAACTTTTGTGCATGGCGCGGCTGCATTCTTTCATCCTGGCAGCTTGCTGTGCGCCTATACTCTCAGCTGCACAATCGTGCGCAAATGCCGTGATCTCCCCCGCGGCTGGTGAACGCGTGGCGGCGCCGTACCGACATCCGCCCTTTCGGACTGAACATGGCATTAAATTACATCTGGACCGGTTTCTTCCTCGTTGGTTTCGTCGCAGCATTGGCACAGTGGCTGTTCTTGGGCGACACGGAAATCTTCAAGCGCATTGTCGACGGCACCTTTTCCTCGGCCAAGATGGCGGTGATGGACATCGCCCTGCCGCTGGCCGGCGTGATGACCCTGTGGCTGGGCATCATGAACATCGGCGAAAAGGCCGGCGCCATCAATGTGCTGGCGCGCTTCATCGCCCCCTTTTTCTCGCGCATCTTCCCGGAAGTGCCGAAGGACCACCCGGCCAACGGCCACATGGTGATGAACTTCTCGGCCAACCTGCTCGGCCTGGACAACGCCGCCACGCCCTTCGGTCTGAAGGCAATGGAAAGCCTGCAGACCCTGAACCCGGACAAGGACACGGCGAGTAACGCCCAGATCATGTTCCTGGTGCTGCACACCTCGGGCCTGACCCTGATTCCGCTGGCCATCATGGCCCAGCGCGCCATCCTCGGCGCCGCCAACCCGGCCGACATCTTCATTCCCTGCCTGATCGCGACCTATGTGGCGACCATGGCCGGCATCATCGTGGTCGGCATCCGCCAGCGCATCAACCTGTTCGACCCGGTGCTGGGCGGCTGGATCGGCGGCATGACGCTGGCGATCGGCGCCATGATTTATTACTTCAGCAATTTCCTGACCAAGGAACAGATCCAGCTGGTGTCGACCGTCGCCGCCAACCTGATCCTGTTCTCGATCATCGTCATCTTCATGGTCGGCGCGCTGCGCAAGAAGGTGAACGTGTACGAGGCCTTTATCGAAGGCGCCAAGGGCGGTATCCAGACCTCGATCACCATCATTCCCTACCTGGTCGGCATGCTGGTCGCGATTGGCGTGGTGCGCAACGCCGGCATCCTCGACTTCGTGGTGCGCGGCTTCGAATGGGTCTTCGTCCAGCTGGGCATGAGTACCGAGTTCATCCCGGCCCTGCCGACCGCGCTGATGAAACCGCTCTCGGGCAGCGGCTCGCGCGCCCTGATGATCGACACCATGACCACCTACGGTCCGGATTCCTTCGTCGGGCGCCTGGCCTGCATCTTCCAGGGCTCGGCCGACACGACCTTCTACATCGTGGCCCTGTACTTCGGCTCGGTGGGTATCCGCAAGACGCGCTATGCGATTTCGTGCGGCCTGATGGCCGACCTGGCCGGCGTGATTGCCGCCATTTTCGTCGCCTACCTCTTCTTCGGTTAAGGATGCTTATGCTGCGCCGCCTTGCTGTTTCCGCCGCCATCGTTGTTGCTTTCGCTAGCGGCCTGCCCGCCCACGCCCAATTGCAGGGTGCGCCCACGCAGCCGCTGGCCGGTGTGCAGCCGCCATCCGGCAATTTGCCCCAGCCGGTGCTGACCCTGCTGGCGGCAAACGGCATCGCGCCGGCCTCGCTCAGCGCGCTGGTGCTGCGCGGCGACCAGGTCGTGCTGGCGCATGGCGCCGACCGCCCCATGCTGCCGGCCTCGACGATGAAACTGGTGACGACCCTGGTGAGCCTGGAGCAGCTGGGCCCGGTGTTCCGCGGGCGAACCGAACTGCTCGGCAATGGCGAGGTGAAGAACGGCGTGCTGCAGGGCGACCTGGTACTGCGCGGCGGCGCCGATGCCGATTTGTCCGGCGAGGTGCTGGACACCATGCTGCGCGCGCTGCAACTGTCGGGCATCAAGCGCATCGAGGGCAACCTGGTGCTCGACCGCAGCCTGTTCAATCCGGCGCGCCAGGACCTGAACGTGCCGCCCTTCGACGAGTCGCCGGAAGCCTATTACAACGTGATTCCCGATGCGCTGCTGGTCAACAAGAACATGCTGCAGATCGACATGCGCTCGACCGGCAAAAGCATCGCGCTGACCATGCAGCCCGAACTCGAAGGCGTGCGCGTGGTGTCGGAGATGACGCTGATCGACGGCAATTGCGCGCGCTGGGAAGACGGCTGGAAACTGCCGGAAGCGGTAAAAGGCGCCGATGGCCGCATCAAGGTGGTATTGCGCGGCACCTTCCCGAAGAACTGCGTGCAGACCAACAGCATCAACGTGCTCGACCGCGACGATTACCTCGACGGCCTGTTCCGCATGAAGTGGAAGCAGCTCGGCGGCAAACTCGATGGCAAGACGCTCGAAGGCATCGCGCCGCTTGATGCGCGCCTGCTGGCCCTGCACACGGCGCGCGCCTTGCCGGAAGTCGTGCGCGATACGAACAAACCGTCGGACAATGCGCTGGCGCGCACCCTGTTCCTCAGCCTGGGTGCGCTGGAAGCCGATCCGGTGCTGGGCAGCCGTCCGCTGCCGCTCGTGCCGGGGCAAAGCACCTACACCCGCGCCGACGGGGTGGTGCGCAACTGGATGCGCGCACGCGGCATCGACGACAGCGGCTTTGTCATCGAAAACGGGTCCGGTTTGTCGCGCATCGAACGCATCAGCCCGCTGCAGATGGGCGGTCTGCTCAAGGCCGGACTGCGCAGCAACTGGGCGCCGGAATTCCAGGCCAGCATGCCGATCGTCGCCGTCGACGGCACCATGCGCCGCCGCCTGCATGGCAGCCCGGCCGCCGGACGTGCGCGCCTGAAGACGGGCACGCTGCGCAATGTGGTGGCGGTGGCGGGCTATGTGCCGGATGCAAATGGCGTGCAGAACGTGGTGGTGGCGATGGTGAACGACGAGCATGCCGGCGAAGGACGCGGACGGGCCGTGGTCGATGCGCTGGTGGACTGGGTGGCGCGCTCGGGGATGCCGGCCGCGGCGCCTGGCGCCATGCCTGCGATGGTTCCGGCGACGGCGTCCGATGCAGCGCCCGATGCAGCGCCCGGTGCAGCGCCCGGTACGGCTGCGGGGGCGCCCATCCTGCACTGAGCGCATCCGGTATCGCCGAACGATACGTTTGCGTCAACAAAACAATACTCCGCAGGCCCCGGTTGGCCTGTGGCCGCGATTTCGCGATGATGGCTGCACCTGATCAAAGGAGCATCTCATGAAACGTGTCGTGGTCACCTCCCTGCTCGCATCCCTCCTCAGCCTGTCCTGCGCCACGGCGTCGGCGGCTGGCCAGTCCAACCCGTCGGAAGCCAGCGCCAACCTCTCGGGCGTGGTCGTGTTCGGTTCCTTCCTCAGCGTGGCCGCCGCCGGCAGCCTGGTCGTTGCCAGCGCCCAGACCGTCGGCGATGGCCTGGAAATCGTGGTCGAAAGCCTGGCCGACGGCAGCCGCGCCACGCTGCGCCTGTCGGGTGCTGCAGCGGGCGGCCTGTCGGTTGCGGCCGGCACCGCGGTCGAAGTGGTGACAGCTTCCACCGGCCATGTGCTGGTCCTGTCGGGCAAGGCGATCGCCTTCATCCCGAACGAAGTGGGCAAGGCCCTGCTGCACCACGCACGGGTGGGCTGACATGGGGCGCCTCTCGTCTGCCGTCTCAGCCGCTGTCTCAGACGCTGCCTCAGCTGCTGCTTCAGTTGTTGCTTCAGCTGCCGCCCCGGCTGTATCGATCACCGCATCGCGCGCTGCCTCGGCCGCCGTATTTGCCGCTTCCCTGGCTGTGGTCCTTCCCGCCCAGGCCGGCCAGGCTTGCGCCGACAAGCCGCTCACGCCGACCGAGGTCGTGATGTCGATGGACCTTGCCCTGCGCACCGTGCAGGCCCTCGACGCCAGCGGCGCCAGGGTGGCGCTGGTGTCGCGTGCCGGCCAGGACCTGAGCCGCTACCGCCTGCGCTATTCGCACATGGGCGTGGCCGTGCGCGACCATCCGGCCGGCCGCTGGACCGTCGTGCACGAACTGAACGAGTGCGGCACGGCGGCCTCCCACCTCTACAACGAGGGCATGGGCAATTTCTTCCTTACCGATCTGTACCGCCACGAAGCACAAGTCGTGATTCCCGGCCCGGCCGCGCAGGAACGCATCGCGCAACTGTTCGCCACGCGCACACCGCAGCGCATGCACGAGGGCCACTACAACATGCTGTCCTACGTGTACTCGACCAAGTACCAGAACTCGAACCAGTGGGTGCTCGAATCCCTGGCCGCCGCCATGGCGCCGCCGGGGCAGGTGGAAACCCGCGGCGAAGCCCAGGCCTGGATGCGCTCGTTGCGCTTCCAGCCGCTGACGGTGGAAGTGCCGGCGGCCACGCGCCTGGGCGGACGCATGTTCCGCGCCAACGTGGCCTTCGACGACCACCCATTCGACCGCCGCATGGCCGGCCAGATCGATACCGTGACCACCGATTCGGTCGTGCGTTTCGTGCGCATGACCGATCCGGAAGCGAAGACCATGGTCGTCGACTAGGCCCCCACGAGTATTTTCCGCATCCGACGACGGTGAAATATTATTTCATCGATACAGCTCCCATGAAAGAATATTTCATGCCTCAAGGCTTCGATGTCTGGCTGGTGCGCGGCGCCACGCCCGAGGGTTCCAGCCAGGGCGCGCCGGCGACGTCGGGCTTGGCCTCCACCAGCGCCACCTGGGCGTTGGTGGTTTCGCGAATGGTGCGCACGATGTCGAGCATGGTCTTTTCGGCGTACTTGTCGGGCGTGCCGAACACGTAGCCGCTGGCGCGGCGCGGCCATGCTAGCCAGCCGCCTTCCTGTTTGGTGAAGGCGGCGTACATGTCGAGGTGGTAGCCGCCCTTGTAGGGGAAGAGGCAGGCGACGATGTGCATGTCCTGGCTGCCGCGCACGTCGGGCGTGGCCCTGGCGGTCCAGCTCGCGCCTTCGCAGCTGGGGCCGCGCGCCGGCACCGTGCCCGGCGGCGCGCCGGCAGGGTCGGCCAGCTTGAAGCGGCCGGGCTGGTCCTGCACCTCGGCGGTCTCCGGCACCGGCGTGGCCAGCGTGGCGTTGTTGACGTTGCGGCTGATGCCCTCGCTGGCGGCGCGCGTGACCGCCGGCCCGGCGGCGTCGGTCTTGATGTCGAAGACGCGGATGTATTCGACCGCCGTGTCGCGCGAGGCGAACATGTTGCCGCTGCCGGTGCTGCAGCCAGCCAGTGCGGCGGCAAGGGCGACGGCCATCATCGAAGCTTTCATTACGCACCTCTCTTGTCCGTTGGGATGGAATCGTTTGCGCGGGAGAAGCGGCCTCGTGCGTCAAGCGGAGGCGTCAAATCTTCCGTCGGTATCTAGCGATTCTCCGGGGCGGATGAGGAGGAAGGATGAGAAAGCTCAAGTGTGCGCGTGCGTGGCGCGGTGGTGTGTTTTAGGAATGGGTGGTAGGCGCGGGCGCGGGGCGGGGAAAGCGCTGGTTTTTCATGTGGTGAGACCGCGTGGACACACGTGTCCACCCTACAAAACCCGCCTTAGTAGGGTGGGCACCTGTGCCCACGCTGACTCATCGCCCGATGGACGGCGAATTTACAGCACCCGCCGGAACGTCGAGCGCACCAGGTCGCGGTCGCCGCAATCGAAATGCCACCACTCGGTGCGGATCCCGAGGAAGCCGGCCCCGAACATGGCCGCGCGCAGCAGGCGGCGGTTCGCCACCTGCCCCTCGCTCAGCTGGCCGGCAGCGAGGAAGCCTTCTTCCAGCGCCGGATGCGACAAATCCGTCATGTCGTCGAAGCCGGTGCCCATGTCGAGTTCGCGGCCTTGCGGGTCGAGCAGGGTGATGTCGAGCGCCATGCCGTAGGAGTGGATCGAGCCGCGCGCCGGGTCGGCCAGGTACATCTGCAGGCCGGTGCCGGCCAGCGTGTCCCACAGCTGCTGCTGCACGCGCTGCGGGCGCAGGGCGTCGAGCACCAGGGC
>Ga0308160_10004061_pt1 | contig 15910 bp, 25 predicted proteins | sample PhyFR1_FD_201036 | JGI IMG/M metagenome (GOLD analysis project Ga0308160, IMG submission 201036) | Phyllosphere microbial communities from UC Gill Tract Community Farm, Albany, California, United States - DLSLF.R1 | ecosystem: Host-associated > Plants > Phyllosphere > Unclassified | place: USA...
TTGACAGCGGCTGCTGGAGGCGAGAGACGCACCTCTTCATGGAGCCCGTCGACCTCCTTCCTGAGCTGCTCGAGTCGGCCGGTGAGCTCGTCGGACCGGCCGAGATCGTCCCATGAGCCGAACGAGCTAGCCAGCGCATGGGCGGCGTGGGCGCGCGCGTCGGCCTCGGACGGCGAGGCAAAGAGGCTCGAGAGACCGAGCGACATCGGCGGTTGAGCCTTGCCAGGAAACCGGTGGTACGAGCTAAGCTGTGGCTGGATGAGGGATCGCGGCTGCTGACGGGATGGGTGGGAGAGATGGAGGCCGGTCGAGGCGGCGGCGCGGGCGTCACCTGTGGGTCGCGGCTTATTGGCGCAACGCGGGCAAGACGTACGGGCGATTCGCTCCACATCGCCGAGCACCATTTCAGAAGACGGCAAGCGGCAGGGAAAGTGGGATCGAAGGGACCGTAGATACAGATTCTTGGGGCAGCGATGAGAGCGGCGGGAGACGGGTTCACGACTTGGGAACAACGGGAATCGGGAAGGATCTGGCGAGATCTACAAGATGGAGACGGTTACAACGAGATGCGCTGGAAGAGGGGTCCGAGCAAAGAGGGAGAAGCTGTGAACAAGATGTGGGAGCCAAACGGTGATACGGGCTCACGACCGGTCGAGGGCCATGTGCGCCCAGCCGAGCTCGACCTCGACGAGCGGCTCGTCGTCGTCCTCGTCATCGAGCTCATTGAGTTCGGACCGGCCAGAGGCTGAGGCTGCCGCCATCCGCGAACGCTGACGAGCGAGTCGAGCGGCCTTGACCTCCGGCGCTTCCGGCGGTCGGACGAGGACGCCCACGGCGAGGAGCACCGGCGCCGAAGGCACAGACCGGCCGTCGGCCTTCAAGTCGCCCTCGGACGGGCCGTAGAGGAGCTCGTGGACCTTCTCATCCGAGAGCGTTCCGCCGGCCGACGAGGGATTCGACGGTGGCGTGGGAGGATTGGATGGAGCGGCAGGTATCGGTGGGTTGTACGATAGTCCAAGGCGGGCGAGGGCGAAGCGCATCGACGACGAGGGTGTGGCGAGAGGCGAGACGTTGGCCGCCTTTGGTAGCGGCTTGGATGGGACCGAGACGAAGAGCGGCTGTTGCGATCAGACGCCGAGTCAGCTAGATGCAGGCAAAGCGACCCAGGGGTCTGAGCGAACGAACCTGCCAGCTGGTGCTCAATAACGAGCTAGCCTTCTCCCATTGAGTCTCGCTCCCACCCTCGTCGCTGCTGTCGTCGCCGTCGGCGTCCTCCTCCGGGTCCATCAGCCTGCTCTCCCAGAGGAGTGGCGTCCGGCCGAGCTTGACCTCCTTCTTGGCTCGCCGGCCGGCCCGGCCGCCCGCAGCCGGCACCGGTGCTGGCGGGGCGCCCATCATTGTCAGCACCTCGTGCGGCACGCGGACGCCCCGCTGGCGGGCCATCTCGCTGAAGCGGTCGTAGTCGGCGCCTTCGAGCGCGGCGTCGTTGAGGAGTTGTCGAAGCCGGCGTCGGTGGAAGATGACCCGGGCCGAGAGCGCGACGGTCAGGCCGACGATAGCGGCTGGCGAGAAGCAGGTGGCGCTCCGTCAGCAATGTACGCCTCAGGTACCTCGACTCGACCGAACGACGTGCGAGACGTACCTAGCGTCGCTATGAAGCTGTAGAGGTAGAGTTTCGACGAGTTGTTGCCCTGCGGCTGCTGGCCCTGCTGGCCAGAGGTGACAGCCATCGTTCGGGCGAGTGAAGAGGACGGCCGGAGAAGGGGGTTTGATAAGGGTCGTCGGCGATGAGCGTCAAGGAGTGACCTGGTCGGTCGACGCTGTCTGGATGGGGCAAGGAAGGCGAGGTCGTCTGTCGCTCTTCTCGGACGAGCGAAGTCGAGGTGCGAGTTCGGGTGGAACAGGTCCTCTGGCACTCGAGCTCTTCGGGCCGGGGCCGAGCAGGCGGCGCTCAGCCTTGGCGCTCCGCGCTGCCGAACTCGGAGGATGGGCTTCGACCAACACCGGCGACCGCATTGCGAGGCATCGCTCATGAAGGCCAGCAGGACAGCTCTTGTTGGGACGATAGAGACGTCTGTTCAGGTGGCTACGCTCGAGACACTGACGGGACGATCAGGTTCGGCATCGTCCATCGACGCCTGCTGCGGGTCGCCGCCACGCTTGGCGGCGTAGGCAGGTCAGCCGGCGACACCTCCACACGGCACGGAGGACGACGACAACTGGTTGCATCTATCGTCAAACGTCGGCCGTCCAGCGGCCTTATCCGACGCGCCCCTACAAGCTCGCTCAGCCGTCCGCCCGACGGCCGTCATAAGCCGGTGGCGGCGCTTCGTCCTCTGGGCCCGGCCGTGTCGCCTCGACATCCGGCGCGCCAGCGCGGGCCGCCGCGCTGGCAAGGTCGTACTTCTCGGCGACGACCGCAAACTCGTCGGGAACGCCGCTGCCGCTCGGGCCGGCCTGGGCCTGCGATGAGTGCTGGGGCGGGACGGGCGGGAGCGCTTTATCGATCGGCAGCGTCCACTTTTCTGACGAGCCCGAGCGAGCGCGCGCCGCCATCGCCGGTCGAACGGCCGCAAGCAGCGAGGAAGACCGACTCCTGGCCGACGTAGGCAAACGTCCGTCGTCGGTCGGCCGGGCTGCGTCTGACGGCCGGGGGTAGAAGGGGGCGACGAACGGAAGCTCAAGCAAGCCTTTACAGAGCGTGACGACCGGCGGCACGCAGGGCGCCTCGGGCGAGAAGGCGAGCTGAAGGACGAGGTCGAACTGGGCAATCATCGATGAGCGCTGCTTCAGCCTGCCGGGTCTCGCGGACGTCACTCGGTCTGGAGAATATTTACTGTCCGGTCACCGGCGCTCGTCCGGAAGCTGCCTGTCTCGATGCCGCAGGCGTCGGGCGGCCAGCTGCCCTTGTAGCGCAGCCGGAGCGGCAGCTCGAGCCCCTCGGTCGCCGTCAGCTGCGGGTCATCCGAAGAGATACTGAGCTTGACCGGCTCGAACGGTAGGACGACCTGCAAGCCGAGGAGTTTGTAGCGCATGCGGGGGAGAGTCAGCAGCAACGTGCCAATGGTCGACGAGCGTACATCGGATGAACGTACCAGCCGCTCCCTGCCCGCCGTCCAGACGTGGATGGCACCCTCGAGCGAGCCAATCAGGAAGCGTTCACGCGCGAGCCGCTCTTCCGGCGGCTCTTCGGGCTCCTTGCCCTTGCGTTTCCAGATGCCTTTCGGGCCGTCCATGTGGAGCGGGTGGACGTACGCCAGTCCGACCTTGACAGGCACAAAGTCGGCCCCGGTGGGAACCGGCAGCGAAGGCGGAGTGGTGACGACGGCGAGCCGACCGGGCTTCGCATCGAGCCGCTTGGACAGTTCGACGTCGAGCGTTTGCCGCAGCGGCTTGGGCGCCTCGGTCGGCGTGAGGACGACCGCCGAGGGCGTGATTCGGAACACGACCTCCTCACGGGCCTCCGCTCCAATTGGGTGCGAGCTCGCAAAGCGCTTGCCGAAAAACGATCTCCCGCCGCCAGGGAGGACGAGCTTGACGTCGGCCGTCGCAACGACAGCATGTGCGAGCATCAGGACGCCATCGTCGAACGAGGCTGGGCCAGATACCTCCGCTGCTGCGAGCAGCGCCTTCGCCTTCTCTTTGGCCTTGGCCGCTTCCGTCTCCTCTGGGACGGTCGACGTCTGGAGGCCCGAGCCGGCGCCGGCAGGAAGCGAGAACTGCGAGAGAGCAGGGGTTGGCGTCGGTCAGTCACTGGCCGCGCCATCACGTCCCGGCAGGGTCGCACCTCGAAGGGCCAGCGCGTGCTGAAGCTGCCCGGCTCGGTCATGCTCGCCGTCAGATGGGTCGTACCGTCGGCGAGGACCTCGGTAAGCCGGGGCGAGCAGTGCTTCGCAGCGAACTCGGCATCCTTCGACGTGCCGGCCTCTAGGCGGGCGCACGAGGGGCAGAGTGCGGAGAGCCGGAAGTCAGCCATGCGGCCTGTCGGCCCGGAAGCGCATGCGACGTCTGTCTGCACAGAGAGGGAGCAGCTTACGAGTAGCGTCCCAACCGTAGGCGACCTTGATCTCGCCGTCGACGCGGACCTGACCGGCGCTGATGTCGCTCAGCCTGTCAGCCGGAACCACTAGCGAGAGCAGGACGTGCCCGCGGAGGGCATCGCCGTTCGTCCAGAAGGGTCTGCCGGACGGCCGTTCGAGCTCGACGGTGAGGACGCAGGCCGAAAGCGGAGCCATCCAAGAGCGCAAAGCGGCCGGCCGCCCTTCAGCTGATGGTCGGTAGTGTGGGGGAGGTGGGCTCGCGAAGGGGACGAGACGGAGGCAGGCTGGCTGGCTGTGATGGCCGTCGTTGGGATCGAGCTTGCATCGATGGAGCACGCGGCCTTTGGCCGACCCCTTCTGTTGCCTCGCCATCCTTGCTCTCTGCCAGACAACCATCTCCTCTTCCACTATCTTTCTCGCGGTCGACGCGCCGACCGATGGTGCAGATGAACGGACCCTATCAGGACAGGACGGGCGGCAACAAGCTGGCTGGGTCGAGACCAGCCCGAGGGCCCTCTCGCCTCCTCCGAGCCCGCGGACGAGCGGCCGACCGACTCGACCGGAGAGGCTCGCCCAGCCGCCGCGCAGCCTCCACCTACCTGCCGGTCGTCCCCCTGTCGACGCAGCAGTCGTGATGGTCAGAAGTAGCTACAGGCCGCTACCTGCCCCTTTGCTGCCTGCCTGTCTGCCTCCTCACTAGCTCGGTGGCTCACGAAAACCCCTGGAGTAGGGGCAGGGTAAGGCGGACCTCCGCGCGCGCGCGGGTCGAGCGTCGTCGTCCCTCGCCGGCAACTGCGACCAACCCATGCTTGACTGGGTTGTGGTTCGTCGGCGACCACCTCGATGCGGAGCGACCGACGTTGTCGTCGTCGTCGCATGGCCGGACGCCGACGGCCGTGAACGACAGGCAGCCCTTTTCGCCGCACCGCCTGCTCAGACGGACGGCCAACCTCCCTTCGGTCACCTAACTGGGCCGTCTCCGCCGGCGTCTGTCCCGTCTGGCTGCGAGCGCGCCGGTCGCGAATGGCCGGCCCCTCGCTCGCTGGCCGGGCGTTTTGGCCGAGGTGCGCGCCTCCTCCTCTCATTATTCGCTCCCGTCCGGGGTTCGGTGTCGGGAGCAGGTTGGCTTGGGGAAAGGGGGACAGCATACGAAAGCCGGCCTGCCCGCCGCAGCTCGGTCGGTCGGCTTCTATGATCAGCCTTCGAAGCAGACGCCCCTCCACCTTGCCGGCTTTGGCTGGGCCTTGGTGGCGCCGCACGCGGACCCGTCCGGCCGTGAGAGCGAGGAGACCTCGGCCCTCTGTCCGCCGAGGCCGGCCGGCCGATTTCCCTGGCTCTGCAGCGGCGTCGCAGGTCGAGCGACAAGCAAGCTCCCTCCGACCCGCGCTCCTTCTCTCTCCCCTGACGCAGCGTGCTCCGAGCGCCAGCTACGGAAGTCCTGCCTGCTCCCCTCGCTCCTCCGCCGACGGCCAGACCTCTCTCTCCTTGTCCTCCTGCCTACTCTTTCTCTGCTTTCGCCCGCCACCCTATTGCCCCAGGTGCGCCCGCTCTTAGCTCCGTCCTTGGCCTCCCCCATCCCAGGCCGCGGGCAGCTGGGCTCGCTGTGCCGCCCCGCCGGTCCGTAGCCCCTTCCCCTGTTCGCTGCGCCTGCTGACACCGCCGAGCGGGACCTCGACCTTCTCCTCGCGGCAGACGTCCCCGCCCTTCCTGCCCCTGCCTGCCTCGATCCTCCTCATCGTTTGGCGCGCCGGCTGCCAGCGGCTCAGACCGCCTTCTCCTCTTCCCTCTCGCGCCTCTCGGCCTGTCACGAACCTCGAGGCCGCATGTTTGGCTCGCAACCGCCGCCGCCGCCGCCGCCGCCGCCTCATGGCTGGACCCGTCCGTCGGCCGATCCTGGCCCATCGGGCTCAGCAACAGCCGCTTACAGCGGCCAGCCGGCCTATGCTCAGCAGGCCAACGAGCAGCAGCAGCAGCAACAGCAGCTTTGGGGCCAACCGCCGGTCCCTCCCTTCCAGGCCCACCAGCAGGAGCAGCAGCAGCAGCAGCGGTACGACCTTTACACCGCGCCGCCGCTGACGGACCAGCACTACCAGCACGCACCCTCGTCTTCTGCCGGGACCTACTGGCAGGCTCCGCCGCCGCCGCAGCCGCCACAGGAGTACGCCTACATGAGCTCGTCCGCCTATCCGGCGACGGCCCCGCTGGCGTACGCGTACCCGCCAGCGCAGCTGCAGCACCCGTCCGGCTACACGACGACGTACGATGCGCCCGGCTTGCATTTCGCACCGCCGCAATCCAACGCGATCGCGTCCTCGTCCCGGCCAAAGCAAACGATCGAGCAGCAGCTGGCTGACGAGCACCGCGAGCGCCACGGCGAGATTGCCGCCCAGCACGATGCCGAACTCCGGGCCTTCCGCCAGCGCCAGGCCCAATGGAACCACCAGTCGGCGACGGGCGGCCACGGCATCCTCTTTGGCTCGACGGCCGGGCCCGAGGCGGCTGGCGGCCTGAGCTCGTCCTCGAGCAGCCTGCCGATCGACCAATTCCAGCCCGAGCCACCCTTTCACGCCGTCTGGGGCGGCCTCTCTCAGTCGGTCTACCAGCCTGTACCGCCGCCGTTGCTATTGCAGCGAGGCGGACCCTCGTGGGCGCATCAGCTCTCCCCTCTGGAGCCGTCGTACCCGACCCCGTCCTCGGCGCCCGACGTCCCTCCATCGAGCACCGACCAGCTCTCTGATCTTAACCAGCGGCGGGCCTATCCCGTGCCACCCCATCTCGTCCCGCCGTACCCGGCCGCCCACCCGCAGAGCCCCTCAGCGGCGTTCGACTACGGCCGCTCGACCTCTTCGACCGACAGTCTCTCGCCCCATCCGCTCCCAACGTTCCACCTTGAGCCGCCGAGCTCGCACGGCCTGCCCCCGACCGCGCCGAGCACGGGCGACAGCTCGCGCGCGCCGCCCTTGCTCCAGGTCACCGCGCCGGCGGGCCCTTCGCGCTCGCGCTCGCCGAGGCACGGCAAAGCAGCGCGCACCCAGCCCTCGCCCTCGCCGCCTTGCGACACGCCGCCCAAGTCGCCGCCGCCTGCTGCCGCCCCGGCTTCTTCAACGAAGAGCAGCACGGCCACCCGACCGGCGGCAAGCGGCAGCGGCGGCACTGTGTTGGCCCGGCGGAAGCGCAGTCTTTGCCCGAACCTCCCCGTCGCTCGATGCTCAGACTGCAACGCCGCGGTCGCACACCTTCTCCTCCGCGGCGAAGACGAGGACTTTGCGGTCGAGTGGGAGGGCAGCTGGCTCTGTCATGCCTGCATGGGCATCCGGCGGGAGAAGGGCCTCGGAGGCGTCGCAAAGGAGGCGACCGGCAGTCTCCGCAAGCGCAAGCGGTCCGTCTCCCCTCTCCCTCGCGCGCTTCCTCCCCGTCACCGACCAGTACTGACTTACTGACTTGGGCGCCGCCCGCCTGTCAACAGTAAAGCGCAGGACCTGCAGGGCCTTGTCATCTGCGACGTCTGCCTGAAGGTCCGTCTCTCTGTCGCCTTGCTGGTCGTCCGACAGGTCAGTTGCTGACCCGCTACGTGCTTGCTTGCGCAGGTGAAGGGCCAGGGCGGCGTCATCCCTCTTGACGGCAAGAGTCCGATCCGCTTCACGACAGAAGTACGTTGCTGCGACCCGCTCGTGGGCCAATGCACGCCATTAGCTGACCGCTGTACTCTTTTAGTTCGTCTGCGTCTCGTGCGACGAGAAGTACAAGCGGTGCTCTGACTGCGGCGGCGGAGGCGGCGGCCGGATCGGGTGCGTCTCGAACGTTTGTATGCGCCTGATTCACTCGAGCTGACCCTAACAACCCCCTTCGAACAGAATTGGCAAGTGGCGCTCAAGGCAGCTCTTCACCGGCCAGCGCAAGACCTGCTGCCTCACCCGTGCGTCGCTTGCGCGTTTCTCCATCTCGCTGGCACGGGCTAACCGTTCCCTTGCGACGCCTACAGACACCCGGATTGGCGAGGCGGCCCTCAGCTTTGGCGTCTGGGATGTTCGCGACTTCAAGAGCCTCGCCACGCGCGAGGCGCTCCTTGAAAAGTGCTCGGCTCGCTGGCGAGATCGTACACTTGCGCGACTCGCCACACCCGAGGTGCGTCGCCTGACCCACCTGCTCTACGTCTCGACCCCTCGCTGATCGCTCAAAGCTTTTCCTGCGACCAGGTGCTCGAGTCGGCCGTCGGTCCTGCGCGCACGTACGAGGACGTTGAGGCTGCGCTCTCCGGCGGCTGGCCCAGCCGGGAGGCCATCTTCGAGGGTATCGAGACGCCGATCGAGCACGAGAAGCGGCGCTTCTTCGGCCTCACCTGGTGCAAGACAAAGTCAGTCTCCTCGCCCTTGCCCGTCATATGTACGCCGTCCCAGCTGACCAGACGCATCGAATTTTCGGCGCATCCAGGCCGAGGCGCAAGTACGCCGCCGACAAGAGCGAGTCGCCCAAGGGTGACAAGGCGGCGCTGGCCGAGCGCGCCAACCACGACGACATCATCCCGCCTGACCACGACCTCGTCGGCCTCTTCATTGGCCACTGGCGGATCAATGGTACGTCTTGGTCTGCTCGCCCAGCTCGTGTGCAGATGGACTGACGCGCCCCACCCCCGTATCTCTTACAAAGACGGCACGCTGCTCCTCACAACCTCGCTTCCATTTGAGACGAGCGACGGCGACGACCGCGCCGCAACGGCCGTCGGCGAGATGTGTGTCAAGAGTACGTGCGCCGGCATCCGGTTGATTCTTTCGAGACGCTACGCTTGGCGCGCTGACCCTCTTCGACGCGTCGAACAGTCACCGCCGAGATCTACGACGAGAACCAGCGCCGTCTCGCCGCGCACGAGGCAAACTCATTTAGGGGCCCGCTCAAGTTGCTGCCGCCGCTCGAGCATCTCTGGGTCCTCTGCGACGTGCGTTCCTCTTCTGGTCGTGTCAGCCGACCCAGATCGCCCACCTGGCTCGTGCTAAGCTTGTCTTCCTCGGTCGGTCCTCTTGCAGAATCCCGACTCGCGTACTCAGGAGCGGATGCGCGACCACCTCGTCCGCCGGCGCGACTTCCACCCGCTCGAGGACTACCTCAAGATCCACCCGCACGTTGACCGCGCCATCTTCCGCATCACGACGTGCTACATGCCTGTCTCGGGCCCGTCGTGGATCTTTGGCGGGGTGCGTCCTTGTCGCTCGCCCCTTTTTGCGTTCGAAGCGTTCCAAGACTGATCCTGCCCCTTCTAACGAACAGGAGGAGATCGACCCTGCCGCCAAGAAGGAGCGACAGTGTGCGTCTCTGTTCGCCGTCTTCAAGCAGCCTTCGCTACGACTGACAATCCTTGCCCGCCTCCCTTTTCGTAGGCGACATCCTTGTCCGCTGGCTCGGCCCCCAGATCGATCAGCGCTGGGTCTCGGAGCTCTCCACCGGGACCGAGCCCCCCGTGCCGGCGCTCGGCTGATCGCCAACTTCGCCCTTTCACCCACTCAATCTCTTTCACACACATGCATGTCTTCCTCTCCATCTCGCGTCCTTTTAATCATCTGCTTCCCCACCTGTTTGTCCTCAAAATCACCCTAGATGTCATTCCCGACCCCCATAGACGCCCGCACGCATCCCAAACTGATCTGCCCATGCGTTTCCTTGACTTGGAGAGGCCCGCCGGTTTTGGGGCGAGAGGAGGTGCAAGGCAAACGGCATGGATCAAGCGGCCACTGCCGGCGGCCGATCGTCGGCAGGCGGAAGGAGGGAGACAAAGGCAGGGAGCGCCAGAGAATCGAGCAGGTCGGGATCGCTGCGAAAAGGTTGGGCCGGAAGGTCAGAAGGAAGTCAGGAAGCCGGAGCCGCAGAGCATCGGACGCACTAAGTCTCGTAAGCGGTCGATCGAACGGCGCCCGAGGGGAAGCTCTGCACGAACGCGAGCTCGTCATGCGCCGGCGGAGCGGATCGCGTCGGCCCAGATCCACCTCGAAGGTGATTGCCGCCGCCAAGTTTGGCGCCAGACGACCGGCGGCGCTTGTGCGTCAGAGCCGCATAGCGGACCGATCCGTTGACTGTCGTGGCCGACCTCCGATGGAGAAAGACAGGCCCAGCCGGCCGGGGGAAGAAGAGCTCGCCGCCGCGCTTTACCGTCGACAATGGCTCGGGCGTCGGCGTTCGCGAGCGGTCCGAGCTCCCGTCCCAGGACGGATGGGGAGACGGCGCGGGAGAGGGCGGCGAGAGAAAGTGTGTCTGCGGGGTCAAAGGGCGCTGGAACGAGGTCGTCGTCACCCAGCAGGCGTGGCCGTAGCCTATACGGTTGCGAAGCGTCGTCCAATCCTCCTCCTCTGCGGCTATTTGGCCGCCGAGGGCGTCCACCTCATTGGGCGACGCGTCCATTCTAAGCATCGGCGGCTCGCCGTCGGCTTTGGAAGCAAGGGCCTCAAGGGCGAAGTCCTCCTCGCGATTGGCGTAAGAGACGACCTCGACCGTCCGATGCACGCGGCCTTCAGACAGCATGCTGCGCCGCTGCGAACGTTGGCCTGCAGCCGCAGTGTCGCCTCGGATGAGCGACAGAAAGCCGACCGCCGCACTCGCCCGGTCGCTGCCTTTCGAGGAGAAGGACGATGCGGGCGAGCTTGGCCGGCCGTGCCCGCCAAAGCGCAGCTTCGCCCGGCGCTTGAGTCGGCCGATGCCAAAAAGGTTTTTGCGCTTCTCGATCTGGTGCTGTGGCAGGGCGTCGAGTCCGCCATCCTCGAGAATGTGCCTAAAAAAGAGGAAGCGCGTGTACCTTCGTCAGGACTGACACTCGCTCGCAGGATCGGACTAGACGCACCTCTTCTTTGTCAACTGCGGGCTCAAGATGTGGGCTAGCAGGGCATGGGCGTAGGTGGCGCTGAGCGTGCAGCACGGCCGACCGGAGATGCTCGCTGAGTCCTCCGAACAGAGCGAGAGCAACATGAGGCAGTGCGCGATGATCTGTGCAAAAGGGAGGGGATTTGCAACGTCAGGTCGCACGCTCGCAGCCCTGCCGACGCCGGCACCGCACTTACGACGATGATCGAGTTCTGGAGCGAGACCCGCCACAGGTCGCGCAAGACGTCCCAGGTCCTCTGCGCGTTCGGGTGCATGGTCGTCGTGCACCGCTGAGTTGGTGCGTAAAGAAAGCCTCAGTCAGAGACATTACGGCCGAGCTGACTGGTCGTGCTCAGAGAACGCACCCGAGCCTCTGCCACATCGTACCACATCGCAAACTGCTTCAGCAAACAGAGCGCAAGGCAGGTGGTGTTGAACAGGATCTGCAAGATGAGGAACGCCGGCTTCTTTGGTTTGACGACCTCGCGGATGATGTCGGAGCTAAGTGACGACGCCGTCAGTGGCTGCCAAGGGCTGCGAGCTCTGCGCAGACCAATAACGACTCACTACTTTGGGTACTGGAGCACAAGCCCGGTGCCGACGAAGCCCGCAACAAGAGAGACCGGAAGGAGGATCCTCGCCAGGATCGTGCAGCCCTTTTGTACCCAGTTCGGTGGGCCGTGCCAGATCGACCTGCGGAGGGCAACCGTCCTGCTCCTAACCAGAAACTGGACGACAGTGATGATGATGAGGCCCAGGAAGCTGAGGAAGGGCCCGACAGGCCGCTGGCGGTAGTTGTCGATGTACTCGCGCCGGCCGTAATTAAGGACGTAGACTGCCCGAGGGGAGTTCTCGATGTCAGCGCCGTTTGAGGAGTCGATAAGCGACTGCGACTGACTGTTGATGACCCTCTGGCAGTTGGCGGCCGTCTGCACGGTCGACAGGAAAAAGACGGCTGCGACCGACCAAATCTGCCACACGCGCTCCTTCCGAAGCGTCGTGTGGATTGCTGCAGTGTACTGCAGGCATTGGACCTATTGTTAGGGGGGAAGGTCGTCGAGTGAGCGACAAGTCGTGCAGTTGTGCTTTGTGACGCTCGTCTCAAGGAGGTGTCACGGACGACGAGGCTACCGTAGAAGCACCACCTGTACGAGGAAGGGATCCGAACGCGGTCAGCTTCCGCAAGCTGAGCGACCTGTTGGCCAGGACGTACGAGAAGAACATGTCGAGCGAGAAGAAGACGCCGCCGAACGAGATGACCTGCCCAATGGCCTGCTGGACGGTCGGCTCGGCCATCCCGTCGGACGAGGGTGGGTCGGGTGGGCTGGCTTGAAACCGGAGGCAAGCCAGGAGACGACGGCTGATCGAGGTGTGCTGCAAGGCAGCTTGATGGGTTGGGCCGCAGCGGCGACGAACGAGCCTGATGCTGTTTGACGATGAAAGCGAGGACGGCTACCTGCCAGACAGAGGGATGCTGAGGACGGTGCCGGCGTTGCTGGCGAGGGCGAGAGAAGGCCAGAGGCGAAGCAGGCGAGCACCGGGATGACGGTTCCTCGGCAGCACGCACCAGGGCCACCGGGCGTCGCTGTATCCGAGCCGCAGGTCAGTAGTCCGCTCGAGGCCAGCCCCGGAGGCGAGGTCTGGCGGCGACTCCGGGCGAGACAGGCCGAGCAAGCTGGAGGCGGCGCCCGTCAAAGCCAAAATGGGCGGCCGACGCCTGCCGCTGGCGTCGACCCGAGCTCACGGATATCTCGTTGTCGGAGGTGGATGGACCAGTCTGGACAGGGCGACGGCTTTACGGTGAGCTCTCTGTATCAGATGGGTCGGTCGAGAAGGAGGCGAGAAGGGGAGATGGTCGAGGTCGAGATCGCCGGAAGAGCAGAGCCCCTGCTGCTCTGGCGGAGGGCGGCGGCGCAGCAGAGTACGCAACAGGCTTGCCGGACGGCGCAGCGGCTGCCGTCGCACCCTCATGCTCAGACGTCTGGTCAGAGCTGGCCTAAAGGAGTTTTGACGAGCGATACATGGGAATCTGACAGACCGAGACCGCTCTGCAGTATCCGTGGCCATGAGATAGCACCTCCTTTGATCCTTTGAAGACTTCTTCCCCCTTCAGCCATTCTGCCAGAAAGACGTCTTGCCATCCTGACCGAGCGCCTCGAGGCGCGTCATCTCTGCGTCGGTGAGCCGGAAGCCGAGGGCTACATAGGAAAGATGAGCGAGGATTACGGTCAGTGTGACGTTCAAAAGACCTCGAGGCATTGAGCGGCGCACATTGGGCGTTCTGTGAGGGGCCAACGAGGCAGCCGTCACGCGTAGGTCGTCAGCGCGGACGACCGGTGATGGCCTGAACCTACGTCCGGACGTACCTGCTCCGCCTGCTCGGCATTCTTGGCGCCTCCGAGAGGGATGAGGCCCTTTGAGAGAACCCAATTGATCGCAATCGCGCTAACGCTGACGCCTCGGTCATCGGCGATCTTGCGCATTTCGGCCACAAGAGGGTCAATCTCGACCATCGGGATGTTGGAAAAGCGCCGGCCGGAGGGCGGGGGGTTCTCAGCCTGGTAAATAGTCAGCGAGGACGTCAGTTTATGATGCGAGCTGCAGACGTCGCAGGAGCCCGGACGCACTGAGTACTTGCCCGTCAAGCGTCCCTGGGCCAGCGGGCTGTAAGCGAGACCGACGACGCCGAGCTCGTTCATCTTGTCGATCAGGCCATTTTTGAAAGGCGACTGGCGGAGGAGGTTGACCTCGATCTGGTTGGACGCGAGCGGGACGCCGTGCGTAGCTAAGAGGCGGTGCATGTTGACGACCTGTGTTACCGAGAAGTTGGAGACGCCGACTGGACGAGGCGGTAGAGCTCAGCTATCAGCGGGATGTTCTCTAGGGGTTGCAGAGAGGATTGAGCCTGGACGTACCGGCCTTGCAGAGTCCGAGCTTGACACACTCGGCCAGCTCCCGGGCCTGACTCGCCCAGCTGTGGTAACCGATTGGCCCGTGGATCTGCCGGAAGAGGGGGCACATCAGCCAGTGTCGAGGACACAGCGAGGAAGCCTGCCACAGATTCACCTGGTACAGGTCAATACTCTCGACTCCGAGTCGGGCGAGGCTCTTCTTGAGCCCGCTGACAAGGCCCGGCGTGAACAGGAAGGGGTTGCGCGGCGTCGGCAGGGGCAGCCACTTGCTGGCAATCACGACTCGTCGCGCTCCTCGGTCGAGAGCGTCTCCATGCAGGCGCGGATGATGCGCTCGCTTAGAGCAGCAGGAGGGGGCCGTCAGAACGCTTGGCTGGCTCGCGAAGGTGGTCTCCCGACGGGCCTCACCTCTCGCCGTTGCCGTATACCTACGACGCAAGCAATCCACGTCAGCTCAGCCCCCGTCCAGGCGTCAGTGAGAGGCAAGGCACGGCGCACCTCGGCCGTGTCAAAGAAGCCACCTTGCCGCTCGAGCGCGACCTTGAAGGCCTTCTTGATCTTGTCGAGATCTGGTCCGCCGTCGGCGAGAGGCAGCAGGAGGTCGCGGTCAGTCGGTGCTGCGCCTGGGACGGCGGTGATCTCCGCTCACCCTCGGGCTTGTAATCCCACAAAGAGCTGTCGCCCCAGGCCCCTGACGAAAGTCAGAGAGATGTCAGTGGGAGTCCTCGAGAGGTGCCGGGCAGCGGACAGGCTGGGTCCTCACACGTCCCGGTGCAGGCGACCGGAACGGGCACATCGCCGTCGCGAGCATAGAGGGCGATGCGTGAGTCGAGCGTTGGCGTATGCGTCCGGTCGAGCAGCGGGTTGTTAGTCGGAGCGGACGAGCTGGCCATCGTGCTGAGTGTCCTGCGAGACAGAGAAGCGAAGACGAAAGACGATCTGCGGGATAGGGCGGTCAGGAGCATCGATGTCGGAGGGCTGCAAGCAGTCTCAGTCGACAGCACGAGCCCGTTTGTGCGGCCGACGTCGACCATGTCCGCCCCGCCTTCATACCCCCAGGCGCCGCTCGCTCAGCAGCAGCAGCAGCAGCAGGTGCCAGAGCCGTCGCCGATGTCGCCAGCCCAGCAGCAGCTCGACTCGACGCTCCTGAGCCTCTTTCAGTCGCTGACCGAGCTCCAGACGGTCGCCGGCTCGGTCGTCGCCGGCAACGAGGCCCTCGTCTCGAACGCGGCGTGCGTCGGCCGTCATACGAGTTCGCCCGGCTGCCAGAAGCTGATGTTGACCAGCACTTCCCGGGACATCGCAGCGAGCGGACGATTGCCGACCTGTCAAAGCTCAGCCTGATGAAACCCTCGATCGAGGGCGGTGTCCATCCGGCCGTGCTCGAGTCGGTCGCAGCCCTCACTCCATCGCGTCTCAACCGTATAGTCAACTGACGCCCTCGGTCGGTCATCTCACACGCAGGCTCGTCGAACAGGACAAGAACCCGCATGCCTTCACGCGCGACACACTGGAGCGGGCTTCGGGCGAGAATCAGTTTGCGAACGGCAAGCTGCACGCGCTGGCCGTGCGTGCCCCTCCCTGCCATCGTGCTTTGCGCCTGCGCCTGTATGCTGACCTCCCAAGCTGACCCTGTGATCACTCGCTTCCTCTTCGGCAGTCGTACACCGAACTGCTCGATGCTCAGCTCGAGGACGCTTTCCCAGAGCTCAAGGGGATCCTGCGTACAACGAGCGAGGCCGTCCCGCCGTCGGTCCCGGCCGCACGCGCGAACGGCGCACAGCCCTCGTCAGCAGACGCTCCAGGCCGGCCCCATGACGGAGACGTCAAGATGGACTGAGCCCCCTGAGGCATATCGCGTCAAAGGGCCCGCCTGACAGGCTCTGAGCATCTGGCCGGCTCGGGTAGCTCGCGCGAGATCCCAGTCGAGCGCAGACTGACCAAGCGATTTGCGCTTTCAGCGCCTGCGCTGCCGTGGCCATGTAGTCACGTACGGCAGGCCATGCCAGCCTCCATCAAGCGACGACTAGCTGCTTCTCGCTCGATCAAGTTTAGGTCGGCGTGCCAACGACGTCCTTCCTAGGCGAGGCCTGGCCAAACAGCTCCGCGCCCGCA
>Ga0308160_10004064_pt1 | contig 15909 bp, 11 predicted proteins | sample PhyFR1_FD_201036 | JGI IMG/M metagenome (GOLD analysis project Ga0308160, IMG submission 201036) | Phyllosphere microbial communities from UC Gill Tract Community Farm, Albany, California, United States - DLSLF.R1 | ecosystem: Host-associated > Plants > Phyllosphere > Unclassified | place: USA...
GGCGTGAAGGCGGCCGCTTTGTGGCCGCCGCGAGGGGGCAGCGATGGGAGGCCCGCAACGTGGTCCTGGCCACGGGCGCGGAACGGCATCCCAAGGTTCCGCCGTTTGCCGCGGAACTGACGGACTCAATAGTGCAGTTCCACTCCAGCGCCTACAAGAACCCCTCACAACTCCAGGACGGCCCCGTCCTGGTGGTGGGACTGGGCAACTCCGGAGCCGAAATCGCCAAAGAGGTGGCCCGCACCCACGCAACACTTGTTGCCGCGAACGCGCCCAAGGAAATGCCGTTCAAGCACGGCCGGACAACAGCCCGCTTCATCCTGCCCCTGGTCCGGTTCGCCGGCCTGCACGTCCTGAGCCTGGGCACCCCGGTGGGACGGAAGATTGCGCCGGAGTTCACAGCCCACGGGGCGCCACTGATCAGGACCAAGCGCCGCGACCTCGCTGCCGCCGGTGTCCAGTTCGTCCCCAGGGTCAGCGGCGTGGAGGGCGGGCTGCCTGTCCTCGCAAACGGGACGCGCCCAGACGTCGCAAACGTCATCTGGTGCACGGGATACCAGGAGGACCTGGACTGGGTTGACCCGGCCCTGGCGGGCGCCGGGGGAGGGCAGCGGCAGTACCGCGGGGAAGCTCTGGACACTCCCGGCCTCTACTTCCTCGGCCGGAATTTCCAGTACGCCGCGGCGTCCGCCACAGTGACCGGAAGCGTCCGCGATGCCCGGTATCTGGCCGGCAGGCTGCCGGAACGACACGCTGTAGATGCGGGAAGGAGCGCCGCCTTCCGCTAAACTCGACGGTTGATTACGCGCTCCGAAGGGTTTGATTGTGCCAACACTGTGGACCAAGGGAGCGACGGCGCCTGCCGCTGACCGCCGGCAGGCGTCCCGAAAGTCGTCATATCGCCCCGAAATCCAGGGCCTTCGATCCCTCGCTGTCCTCATGGTGGTGACCTACCACGTGTGGTTCGGAAGGGTGTCAGGGGGCGTGGACGTCTTCCTCCTGATCTCCGCGTTCCTGATGACCTTCCAGTTCGTCGGGCGCCACGAGCGCAGGGAGCCTTTCGCCCTGCGCAAGCACTGGCTGCACCTGTTCCGGAGGCTCCTTCCCGCCGCCGTCACCGTCATTGTTGCCACCCTGGCCGTCTCCTACCTGGTCCTGCCGCGGACCCGGTGGCTGGACCTCATCGACCAGGGCTGGGCTTCGCTGTTCTACTCGGAGAACCGGCTTCTGCAGGCGCAGGCCGTGGACTACTACGCGAACGACCACAGCCTTGCCAGCCCCCTGCAGCACTTCTGGTCGCTGTCCATCCAGGGCCAGGTGTTCATCCTGTGGCCGCTGATCTTCCTCGCCGCCGCCTGGGCGGCCCGCCGGTTCAGGCTTTCCTACCGGCCGCTGCTGGCCTACGTGTTCTTCCTCGTATTCCTCGTCTCGCTGGCGTATTCGATCTACTTCACGGCCACCAACCAGGTCCAGGCGTACTTCGACACGGGCGCCCGGCTCTGGGAATTCGCATTGGGCACGCTGGTGGCCCTCGTCCTTCCCGGGCTGCGGCTCTCCCGAGCCGTGCGCATCGCCATGGGCTGGGTGGGTGTCATCGCCATGCTCGCCTGCGGCATCCTGCTCAACGTCCAGGCAGCTTTTCCCGGCGTGGCAGCACTGTGGCCAACCGTCGCGGCCGCATTCGTCATTGTGGCCGGCCAGACGCAAAGCCCGGCCGGCGTGGACCGGATCCTCAGCTCCAAACCCCTGGTCAAGCTGGGAGACATCTCCTACGGGCTGTACCTCTGGCACTGGCCGGTGCTGGTGCTCGCGCTGGCATGGACCGGAAAGGAACATGCGGGCTGGCTGTCCGGCACGGTCATCATCGTCTCGGCGCTCGCCCTCGCGTACCTGACCACCCGCTTTATTGAAAAGCCCTGGCGGGAATGGAAGTGGCCCGAGGCCAGGAAACGCCGTGCCGTGCTGGCCATCATGCTGGCCGTTTCCGTGGCGGCGGCGCCCCTGGCGCTGTGGCGCAACCAGCTGGACACAGAGCGCCGGGTGGCCCAGGAACAGAAAGTGGCGAACAACCCGGGCTCGCGGGCGCTCGACCCGGCCTTTACCGGTACAGTGCCGGCCGGCGACGTCACCCTGCTGCCGACTGCCACCGACCTGCCCCAGAACTGGGTTTCACTCGACGGGCCCTGCACGGGCGACATCACTCCGCAGGACCAGGCGGTGAAGGACACCTGCTTTGAACAGAAGCCATCCGGTAATCCGTCGCGTCGCGTCCTGGTGCTGGGGGACAGCCATGCGCAGCAGTGGTCCGGAGCCGTCAAACCCATCGCCGCGCAAAACAACTGGCTCCTGTACTCCATGCTGAAGGGCGCCTGCAAAGTCGCGCCGGCCGGGAAGGCGGCCAGCGACGATTGCGAAACCTACAACGCTTCCGTCCAGAAAGAGATCGAGCGGCAGCAGCCGGATGCCATCATCCTGCTGGGCACCGCAGCGGCGCCTTCCAGTTCCGCAGAGGAACTGACGCCGGGCTTCGCGGACCTTGTGGGGCCGTGGATGGACAAGGGCATCGACGTGGTGGCACTCAGGGACAATCCCCGGTTTACATTCAACATGGCCGAATGTGTGGTGACGGACGGCCCGGACGCCCAGTCATGCCGCCCGGCCGTGCGGGACGCCCTGGCGCCGGAGAATCCCCTGGCCGCCCTCAAGGACAGCCTGCCGGACCTGGCAATCCTGGACCTCACAGACCGTATCTGCACGGCAACAGAATGTCCGGGAGTGGTCGGGAACATCTTCGTGTACCTGGACGACAACCACCTCACCGCCGAATACACCGAAAGCATGGCTGACGAGTTTGGCAGGCGCTTCTTCGAAGCAACGGGGTGGAAATGACAGGCAGCGATAAGGTGCAGCCGGCGGCAGGTGCCAAGACCCGGACGGCCTCCTTCAGGCCAGAGGTCCAGGGACTGCGGGCCCTCGCCGTCCTGATGGTCGTGGCCTACCACGTCTGGCTGGGGAGGGTCTCCGGCGGCGTGGACATCTTCCTGCTGATTTCGGCCTTCCTCCTCACGCTGTCCTTCGTCCGGAAAGCCGAAACGGGCCGCCCCTTCGGGTTGCTGGGACACTGGCTGCACCTCTTTAAGCGCCTGCTGCCCGCCGCCGTCGTGGTCATCCTCGGCGTGCTGGCCGGCACCTGGCTGATCCTGCCGCAGGGCCGCTGGCCGCAGATCCTGGACCAGGCCTGGGCCTCCCTGCTGTACCGGCAGAACTGGCTGCTTGCCGACACCGCCGTGGACTACTACGCCCAGGACCACGCCGGAGCCAGCCCGCTGCAACACTTCTGGTCGCTGTCCATCCAAGGCCAGGTATTCATCCTCTGGCCGCTCATCTTCGCGGCCGCCGCCGGCATCCTCGCTGTGCTGCGCCGCCTCCCGGCCTGCGCAGGACTGACCTACCGGGGCCTCCTGGGTATCGGCTTCGGCGCCGTGTTCGCAGTGTCGCTGGCCTACTCCATTGAACAAACGGCAGGCAACCAGGCCTACGCCTACTTCGACACCCGGGCCAGGCTTTGGGAGTTCGCACTGGGCTCCCTGCTGGCGCTCGCACTGCCGTACCTCAAACCCGGCAAGGCGCTGCGTGTTGTTCTGGGCTGGGCCGGCCTGGTCGGAATGGTGTCGTGCGGCCTCCTCCTGACGGTGGACAGGTCCTTCCCCGGTTTCGTGGCGCTGTGGCCCACCCTGTCCGCCGCCGCGATCATCGTGGCAGGACAGACCGGGAGCCGGTACGGCGTGGACCGTGTGCTTAGCAGCAAGCCGGCCGTGGCGCTGGGCGACAACTCCTACGCCCTGTACCTGTGGCACTGGCCGGTACTGGTCCTCGCGCTCGCGGCCACCGGCGTCGAAGCCCCGAACCTCATGCAGGGGCTGGGCATCGTCGGTGCGTCCGTCCTGCTGGCCGTCCTCACCACCCGGTTCGTGGAGAAACCGCTGCGGGACTGGCACTGGCCCAAGCTGCGGGCCTGGCGCACCGCCGTCGTGATTGCCGCCTGTGGTGCCATCCTCGCGGGACCCGTTTCCGTCTGGCAGACCTTCCTCACCGCGGAGGAAACCGCGACGGCGGCCCAGCCGAGGGAGCTGACGCCCGGCGCCGCGGTGCTCACCCCGGGGATTGAAGCGGACCCCGCGCCCGCCGCGAGGATCATCCCCGGGCCCTCAGCCCTGGACAATGACTGGGCCGGTATCCAGACCCCCTGCAGCGGGTCCAACGCCACGGACGATCCCATCCTCGAAGGGTGCCGCCAGGAAATCCCCGAAGGCGGCGGCACCAAGCGCATCGTCGTCCTGGGCGATTCCCACTCGCAGCAGTACCTCGGTGCGCTGGCCCCCATCGCGGCGGCCAAAGGCTGGGAACTGGTCACGCTGCTGATGCCTGCCTGCAGGTTCGGTGCGGAGTCGGACACCAGGACCGCCGAATGCAACGCCTACAACAGGGCAAGCGCTGGCTACGTGCTGGAACACCGGCCCGACGCCGTCTTCACCGTGGCATCCCTGACGCACGAGGAAGCCCCGTTCGAAACGGAGGTCCCCGGCTACCTGGACGGCATCCGCCCGTTTGCTGACGCGGGGATCGAAATCCTGGGCATCCGCGACAACCCCAGGTTCACGTTCAACATGCCCGAGTGCGTCCAGCGCAACGGTGCGGACGCTCCGGAATGCAACCCGCCCGTCGCCGAGTCCCTGGTGGAGCCTTCGCCGCTGGAAAATTACCGCGGCAAGGTGGATGGCCTGCACCTGATGGACATGAGCGACTTCATCTGCGCCCGCGGCGTCTGCCCCGCGGTGGTGGGCAATGTCTATGTGTACAAGGACGACAACCACCTGAGCAGGACCTACGCCGAATCCATGATTCCCATGTTCGAGCAACGGCTGCTGGCCGCCACCGGCTGGACGTGAGCCAGGTCCTTGCGGGCCGCACGCCGAGGCGTGGGGCCGGGGGAGTGCCGTTGCTCACATCGTCCGGCTGGAATAGGGGGATTGGCGCGAAGGTTCTAATATTTACTCAACACTTTCTGCTCCGGATGGCCGGCCGACGCTAGCGGCGTTTCCGGAGTGTGTCCTGCACAGGCCAGTTCCGTAATGACGGGCTGGTCATCGGCTGCAACCCCTACCCGCCCCAGCAACCAAGGTAAGAGGCGCACTCATGACCGAGCCCGAACACAACCCCTTTGGCCTCATCGGCCTGACCTACGACGACGTCCTGCTCCTGCCGGGGCACACGGACGTCATCCCGTCCGACGCCGACACTTCCTCCCGGATCTCCAAGCGGATCACCGTGCAGACCCCGCTGCTGTCAGCTGCAATGGACACCGTTACGGAGTCCCGCATGGCCATCGCCATGGCCCGCCAGGGCGGCCTGGGCGTGGTGCACCGCAACCTGTCCATCGCCGACCAGGCCGACCAGGTTGACCGCGTCAAGCGCAGCGAGTCGGGCATGATCACCAATCCGCTGACCATCCGCCCGGAGGCCACCCTCCGCGAGCTTGATGACCTCTGCGCGCAGTACCGCGTCTCGGGCCTGCCGGTGGTGGATGAGGCGAACCGCCTGCTGGGCATCGTCACCAACCGCGACACCCGCTTCGTGCCGGAGTCCGACTTTCCGCTGCGGCTCGTCAGCGACGTCATGACCAAAATGCCCCTGATCACCGGGCATGTGGGGATCAGCCGCGATGAAGCTTCGCACAAGCTGGCCACCAACAAGATCGAGAAGCTGCCCCTGGTTGACGAGCAGGGCCGGCTCAAGGGCCTGATCACCACCAAGGACTTCACCAAGGCCGAGCAGTACCCCCTGGCCACCAAGGATGACGAAGGCCGCCTCCGCGTCGGCGCAGCCATCGGCTTCTTCGGGGACGGCTGGGAGCGTGCCATGACGCTGATCGACGCCGGCGTTGACGCCCTGTTCGTGGACACCGCCAACGGCCACTCGCAGGGTGTCCTGGACATGATCAGGCGGCTCAAGTCGGACCCCGTGGCTGCCCACGTGGACGTCATCGGCGGCCAGGCAGCCACCCGCGAAGGCGCGCAGGCGCTGATCGACGCGGGCGCTGACGGCATCAAGGTTGGCGTCGGTCCCGGCTCCATCTGCACCACCCGCGTGGTGGCCGGCGTCGGCGTTCCTCAGATCACCGCCATCTACGAATCCGCCAAGGCCGCCATTCCTGCCGGCGTCCCGCTGATTGCCGACGGCGGCCTGCAGTACTCCGGCGACATCGGAAAGGCCCTGGTGGCCGGTGCTGACACGGTCATGCTCGGATCGCTCCTGGCAGGCTGTGACGAATCCCCGGGTGACCTGATTTTCGTCAACGGCAAGCAGTACAAGTCCTACCGCGGCATGGGCTCCCTGGGCGCCATGCAGTCCCGGGGCAAACACACGTCCTACTCCAAGGACCGTTACTTCCAGGCCGACGTTTCCGGCGATGACAAGCTGATCCCCGAGGGCATCGAGGGACGCGTGGCCTACCGCGGCCCGTTGTCCTCCGTGGCGTACCAGCTCGTCGGCGGCCTGCGCCAGACCATGTTCTACACCGGCGCGCCGACCATTCCCGAACTCAAGGCCCGCGGCAAGTTTGTCCGGATCACCCCGGCGGGGCTCAAGGAATCGCACCCGCACGACATCCAAATGACGGTGGAGGCGCCGAACTACGGTTCACGCTGACGCTGACGCTGGCACTGACGATGGGATGGGCAGCCTGCCCATCCCATCTTTTTTGCTGCGAAAATCCGTCCCGCCGGCGGTAATAGGCTGATGGCATGTCCCAACCGCGCCATCCGGCCGAACTAAGTCCCAAACGCGAGCCCGCACGCAGGCTGGCCCTGCGGCCCTATGCCCGCGCTGTGGCCCAGGTCCTGCGGGTGAGCTTCCGGGCGTCCCCGGGGGCCGTGGTCATGAAGGTGCTCGGCTCACTCATCTCCGCCGTCCTGCCGCTCGTCACCACCTATTTCGCGGCCCTCACCACCACTGCCCTCGCGGCGGCGTATGCCGGCGACTCCGGGGCGGGACAACGGGCTATCGTCTACGTCGTCATCACCGCAGTGCTCGGCCTTTTCTGGGGAGCCTTCACCAGCGTGGACCGCTACATCCAGCAGCTCATGAGCTTCAAGGTGGGCGCCATCGTCGGGGACCAGATGTACGAACGGTTCCTGGCACTGGAATTTTGGCGCTACGACGACAAGGAGACGGTCGATCTTTACGACCGGGCCAAGCGCTTCTCGGATTCCTATGCCCGGGTCCTGGACCGCATCGCGGCGATCTTCACGCAACTGGTCTCCGTCATCCTGGCGGTGGGGGCACTGCTGCTGGTCAGCTGGTGGATAGCGGTGATCGTCCTGGTGGCGATCATCCCCAGCGTCTACCTGCAGTTCAAGCTGTCCCGTGAACAGATAGCGCACTGGAACACCCAGGTGGATTCCCGGCGGCAGCGGCGGATGATCGAAACCAACCTGCTCCGCCCCCAGCACATCGCCGAGATGCGGCTCTACGGCGTGGTCGGTTTCCTGATGGGCCTCAGGTCCCGCCTGCGGGACGCGGACGAACGGCGCCGGCTCGATTACCAGCGGCGCTACATTCCCCGCCAGCTGGCCGCCGACGCCCTCCAGTACGGTGCTGAGGTGGTTTCGCTGATCTGGGTGGTGGGCCAGATCATTGCGCACGCCCAGCCTGTGGGCCAGTTCCTCTACGTCCAGCAGATCGTCAGCCGGGCCCTGTCCACGGCGAACAACCTCGTCTCCTCGCTCAGCTCCATCGACGAGGACCTTGCCAATCTTAAGGATTACGAACTGTTCATGGACCTGCCCGTCCACTCCGGGCACGCCCCGCCGCTGCCGGCCGCTCCGCGCCAAGTGGACCTCCGGGACATCCGCTTCACCTACACGGGCAGCGACGTGGAGGTGATCCGCGGCATCAGCATGACCATCCGGGAGGGCCAGCACATCGCCATCGTGGGGGAGAACGGTGCCGGCAAATCGACGCTGATCCGCATCCTCGCCGGCCTCTACCGTCCGGATTCCGGGCAGGTGATGCTCGACGGCGTCGACCTCGCCGCGGTGGACGTCACCTCCTGGCACCGGCACCTGGCGGTGCTCAGCCAGGAGTTCCTCAAGTACGAGTTCGCCACCGCGGCAGAGAACATCTACTTCGGGGATGTGCAAAGCCCCCGGGACGAGGCCAGGATCCGCCGCTCGGCGGCAGACGCGGAGGCGCTGGACTTCATCAACAAGCTCCCCAACGGCCTGGAGAACCACGTCAGCAACTGGATGGAGGACCCGCGCGGCCGCAAGGGAAGCGGCCTGTCCGGAGGCCAATGGCAGCGGCTGGCCATGGCCCGCAACTTCTACCGGGACGCAGCGTTCATGGTGATGGACGAACCCACATCAGCCATCGATGCCCTTGCCGAGCACCGGATCTTCACCAGGCTTTTCGCGGACCGCAGCAGCACCATCATCGCCATCAGCCACCGGCTCGCCACCATCGAGAAGGCGGACGTGGTCTACATGCTGGAGGACGGACAAGTGGTGGAGCAGGGAACACACAAAGAACTGGTGGCCCTCCGCGGCCGCTACTTCCGGATGTTCGAATCCCAGCTCACCGTGGATGAAGCCGGCCAGCCCTGAATCAACGCCGGACTGGATCCTGCCCTTCCACCACGGTGGTACGCACCCGGGCGAGGCTGGGGCGGGGCGGCACGCTGCTGAACCCGAAGGTCACCGGCGGCAGGACCTGAGCGAGCGCCCCGGCATCGGCACCATCCCAGCTGACGACGGCGGACCTGACATGGTGGAGGTCGCTCACCCCGTAGTACTCGAGCCTGCCGCTGCCGGCGGTCCCGAACGTCCGGGCACCCGGAGCCACCACTGACGCGAGGGGGCTGACGGCGCCCAGCCAGCGTGGATGCACGGCCAGCCGGTGCGGAAGCACTCTCAGCGCCGAACCCAGTAACGTCCTGCGCCCGGTCGCCGCCCGGATTGCCAGCGGGCCGGCATCGACCCGCAGGGCCCGGTCCGCCAGGACTGCGCGGACGTCGACCACCTGCACATCGTCAAACCTGTAGGTGGCGGAGATGAACTCCGCAATGGCTTGCGTGGGTGCCAACAGCAGCCTGTGCCCTGAGGGCTGCTGGACCATGACATCCGCAAAAGAGCCAAAGGGGGAACTCTGCCACATGCCCACCACAGCACGCAGGCCGGATGAGGTGCCGATCCCGGCAATGTGCCCGTCGAAGATCCAGCGATTGTGCATCGGGCTGCCCCAGCTACCGGCTCACAGCGGGCCGTAGCCGGCGTTGCCGTGGGGGTCCCGCCAAACCGCCAGATCTGCTTCCACAGCCCTCCGGAGCCCGGGGTTGGCCTGAACCCGCAGCCTGAATGACTGCCGGGCACGGCCCATGACCGTGGACGGGACCACGATGCATGCGACCAGGAGGGCCAAAAGCAGCACGAAGGCGCCCACCAGGGTGATGGCCGAGCCGTCACCCTTGGCAGCGGCGGAGGGCAGGTACAGCGCCAGGATCCCCGCCAAGGCAACTGCCAGGACTGACACCATGGCGATGCCGCCGCGGGCCGATCCGGGGCCACGGCTGATGAGGAGCCTGCCGGTATCCGGAAGTGACGCTCGCACCCGTTTCCAGGACCACACGCCCAGCAGCGTCAGTGCCGCCCCCAGCGGGACCAACACCAGTACCGGGGCCGGATGTCCGTACATGGCTGAAAAGAATGCACCAGCAAGGGCCAGGACGGGTCCACCCGCGATCGCGCTGCTCCAGCCGGCAGCGATGGTGCCCTGGGCATCGGCCAACTGCCGCAGCCGGGACGGCGCGTTGGGCGGGCTGATGCGGGCCAGCTCGGGCGAGAGCCAGTGGTCGAGCGAATGCGCGGGCGCGCCGGCAGGGAAGGGAATGTGGTGTGTCATGCCGGGAGCAGGCCCAGTCCCCGGCGGAGCTGGTCCTCAAGGTCCTCCGATGGCAGCGGCGCGGGGCAGGGTTTGGCGTCGTCACCGGTGACGATCTCCAGGGAACCGTCGGCCTCAGTCTTGACGTGGACGGAGTGGAAGGTGCCGTCCGCGAGGTGCCGGCGGACCGTGCCGGCCGCCGGGCGTCCGTCCGGTGCGGTCCCAAGGTAGAACGTGACCATCTCGACGGCGGTGGTGAACATGCCGTCGGCATCGGTCAGCGGGCGCAGTTCGTGCACACCGAACTTGCTGAGGCTGAGGACCAGGGCGCCGTTTTCCGAACCGAACAGGAAGTACACATGCTCCGCCTTGGGCGTTACCAGGGCGACCTCCAGCCAGGCGTCGGAGTCCGCGAGGACCCCTGCCACGCTTGCGGCCGGGCCTGCCGGCACGAGGCTTTCCCCTTCAACGGTCATCAGTCCACGTTCCAGGAGGGTAGCCACCCCCGCCTGTTCGAGCGGCGCCCCGGCAGCGTGGTCAAGCCTGAAGAGACTCTGGCACTTCAGTGCGCCCGGCGTTCCGGCCAGGGCAACCAGTGCGATGAGTTCGTGTTCGGTAATGGGCAGGGGTGCGTCTTCTTGGATAGTCACAACAGCCTTAGGGTCGACAAGTCTCGGGTCTTATTCTAGGGAAGCCGGCCCTCAGGTGAGCCAGCCCCACACCTTCTTGGCGCCGTCGGCTACGGCATCGACGGTATTCTTCGCGACGTCGGCCACGGCATCCGCCGTCTTCTTGGCGGCGTCCGCCACCATTTCGGAGGCCGATCCGTAGCCGAGGTTGGAGGCAAGCAGTCCCATGCCGCCCCAGGCGATCCCGGCCACAGCGAAGAAGGGTCCTGCGCCCGGGATGAAGCTTCCGGCCGCAAGGACCGCGGAGACGCCTCCGTCGATCGCCATTCCGGTATTGCCGGTCTCCATGCCCTGTGCCACCTGGAGCGCACCGGTGACGATGCCCAGGCCACCGGAAAGCCTGCCCAGCATGGACGTGCCATTGAGGAGCTGGGTTCCGCGCACATAGCCGACCCCCGGCACCTGCGCGTACTGCGCGCTGAGCCAAGGCCAGTTCGTGAGCTTCGTAAGGAGTCCGCCCTTGGCCATGGTGGCCAGCAGGTTGTCCGCGTACAGCCCCGCACCGGTCACGGCGGCGTTGGCGCCCCACCAGCCAGGACTCGCGGCGACGCCGAGCACACTGTCCAGAGGGTTCGTCCCGTTAGTGCCCGGGGCAGTACTGCCCGGGGCAGCCGTACCGGGACCGCCGGACGAACCGCCCGTGCTGGCGTTCTCCTGCTCATCAGCCTGCGTGAGCAGGGTCTTGGAGGCTTCAAGGAGGGATTGCGACGTCTGTTTCATCATGGGACGCCACGTGTCGCTCCACTCACGGCGGAAGCGGCCCCCGTCGTTTCCCTTCCAGTCGATGGCCGACACCAGGCTGGTGATCTGGCGTTCGGTATCCATCAGGCGTGATCCGGAACGGTCCATGGATTTGGACAAGGACCGCAATTGTTCAACGTCGGCGCCGTAAAGGCCAGGGGCCATGGTGGTTCTCCTCGGAAGCTGGGCACGGGAGCGTTCACCGAAGCCCCCGCCCTAGGCTACGTGCCCGGTCCACGCCGCCGCCATGGGCAGCCCTGCCCATCCGGGCGCCTGCTTGTCCGCGCCAGGGGCAGGCCAGGCGAAGCCACCGAACCTGCTGGGATAACCTAGAGCAGTGACTTACGAGATCGAGATTGGCCGTGGCAAGCGTGGGCGTCGTGCCTACTCCCTGGATGACATAGCTGTCGTCCCCAACCGTCGCACCCGTGACCCCAAGGACGTCTCGGTCTCGTGGCAGATCGACGCCTACCAGTTCAACATGCCGGTCATCGCCGCCCCTATGGATTCAGCCATGTCTCCCAAGACGGCCATTGCGCTTGGACGCCTCGGCGGACTGGGCGTCCTCGACCTCGAGGGCCTCTGGACCCGGTACGAGGACCCGCAGGCAGTCCTGGATGAAATCAGTGCCCTGGAGGACGAGACCAACAGTCCCGCCGTCACCGGCCGGATGCAGGAGCTCTACAAGGCCCCCATCCAGCCCGAGCTGATCACGTCCCGCCTGGCCGAAATCCGTGAAGCCGGCGTCACCGTTGCCGGCTCCCTCACGCCGCAGCGCACCCAGGAGCACTACAAGACCGTCCTGGCCGCCGGCGTCGACATCTTCGTCATCCGCGGCACCACCGTGTCCGCCGAGCACGTCTCCAAGGACCACGAACCGCTGAACCTGAAGCAGTTCATCTATGAGCTCGACGTTCCCGTGATCGTCGGCGGGGCCGCCGGCTACACGCCCGCCCTGCACCTCATGCGCACCGGCGCCGCAGGCGTCCTGGTCGGCTTCGGCGGCGGGGCAACCACCACCACCCGCCGCGCGCTGGGCATCCACGCGCCGATGGCATCGGCGATTTCCGACGTCGCTGCCGCCCGCCGCGACTACATGGACGAGTCCGGCGGGCGGTACGTCCATGTCATTGCCGACGGCGGCATGGGCACCTCAGGCGATATCGTCAAGGCGATCGCCATGGGCGCCGACGCCGTCATGCTCGGCAGTGCGCTGGCACGCGCCGAAGAAGCGCCCGGCAAGGGCTGGCATTGGGGCCAGGAAGCCCACCACCTGGAACTCCCGCGCGGGGACCGGGCCAACGTGGGGACCGTCGGGCCCATGGAGGAAGTCCTCTTCGGACCCGGCCACCACACGAACGGAACGTCCAACCTCATCGGTGCGCTGCGCCGCTCCATGGCGACCACCGGCTACTCGGACCTGAAGGAATTCCAGCGGGTCGACGTCGTGGTTTCCCCTTACGAAGGAAACTGACGCCCACGCACTCCGGCAGGGCGCCCGAAAGGGCGCCCTGCCAAAGCGTGCCCCAAGCAAGTAGGGTGGTTCTACTACCGGCACTTGAGGCACTGGAGGCGTTCAATGAAGACTGATCCTGCAGGCGGCGGGGCCCTGGGCCCGGAAGCCAGGGAAGCATCCATCCAGCGGCTGCGCGCCACGACGGAACCCGGCCAGGAGTTGGACATCCTGATTGTTGGCGGCGGGATCGTGGGAACCGGAGCGGCGCTGGACGCCGTCACCCGAGGCCTGAGCGTAGGCATTGTCGAGGCCAGTGACTGGGCAGCCGGAACGTCCTCCCGGTCATCGAAGCTCATCCACGGCGGGCTCCGCTACCTGGAGATGCTGGACTTCGCCCTGGTCAAGGAGGCGCTGCAGGAACGCGGGCTGCTGCTTTCTGAACTGGCGCCCCACCTGGCCCGGCCCGTTCCCTTCCTCTACCCGCTGACCAAGCCCTTTGTGGAACGGCCCTATGTGGGAGCGGGCATCGCCCTCTACGACGCCATGTCCGTCTCCAGCGGCCACAGCCGCGGTGTGCCCTTCCACAAGCACCTGTCCAGGCGCGGCACCCTGCGGGCGGCGCCGAGCCTGAAGAACGATGCGTTCGTGGGCTCCATCCGCTATTACGACGGGCAGGTGGATGACGCCAAGTACGTCGCCAACCTGGTCCGTACTGCCGCGCATTACGGGGCCCATGCCGTCAACCAGATGGCGGTGGTGGACTTCCTCCGCGAAGGCGAGCGGGTGGTAGGCGCCAAGGTGGAAAACCGCGAGGACGGCTCCCGGTTCAACGTCCGTGCCAAGCAGGTCATCAACGCCACGGGTGTCTGGACCGACGAAACCCAGGCCATGGTCACGGACCGCGGGCAACTGAAGGTCCGCGCGTCCAAGGGCATCCACCTGGTGGTGCCGAGGGACCGCTTCCAGTCAACCGTCGGGCTGATCCTGCGCACAGAGAAATCCGTGCTGTTCGTCATCCCGTGGGGCAGGCACTGGATCATCGGCACCACGGACACGGACTGGCACCTGGACAAGGCCCACCCTGCCGCAACCAGCAAGGACATCGACTACATCCTCGAGCACGTCAACAAGGTCCTCAAGCGGCCGCTGACCCGCGAAGACGTCGAAGGAGTCTACGCCGGGCTCCGGCCCCTGCTGGCCGGCGAGAACGACTCCACCGCGAAGCTCTCCCGCGAGCACGTCGTGGCCCACCCCGTGCCCGGCCTGGTGGTGGTGGCCGGCGGCAAATGGACCACCTACCGCGTGATGGCCAAGGACGCCGTGGACGAGGCCACCCGCACCATGGACGAGCGGGTGCCGCCCAGCTGCACCGAAACCATCCCGCTGCTGGGAGCCAGCGGGTTCCGGGCAGCCTGGAACCGCCGCAACCGGACGGCCGAGGAAACGGGCGTCCACGTGGCCCGCATCGAGCACCTGTTGAACCGCTACGGCTCCATGACCCCGGAAGTATTGGCCCTCATCGCAGAGAATCCAGAACTGGCCGAGCCCCTGCCGGGAGCGGATGACTACCTGCAGGCCGAAGCGGTCTACGCAGCCACCCACGAAGGCGCCCGGCACGTCCACGACGTCCTGACCCGGCGGACCCGCATTTCCATCGAGGCCTGGGACCGCGGCGTGTCCGCTGTTCCGGTTGTCGCTAAACTGATGGGTGACGTCCTCGGCTGGAGCGACGCTCAGCGCGAAAATGAGGTCCGGCACTACATTGCCCGGGTTGAGGCAGAACGGCTCAGCCAGCAACAGCCGGATGACGAATCCGCAGACGCCGCCCGCCTGGGCGTGGAAGACATCGTGCCCTTGCGCTGAGGGGCGGATGGCCGGCGCTGCTGACTGAAGGGACACGCCTTGGCGGAACCGCTTGACCCGTACGACGCCGAACTCACCACCCCGGAAATGGTCATCCTGGAGTTGGAGGCCACGGACAAGGACGACGCCGCCACGCAGCTGTCCGAGCGGTTGTTCGCCGCCGGCCGGGTGTCCGACCTTGACGGGTTCCTCAGGCACGTCAATGCCAGGGAGCACCAGCTCGCCACCGGCCTCCCGGGCGGCATCGGCCTGCCTCATGCCCGCAGTGAGTTCGTCGCCCGTACCTCCATTGCCGTGGGCATCACCAAGTACGGCCATGCCCTGGACTTCGGCGCCGCCGACGGCCCGGCCACAGTGATCCTGCTCATCGCCACCCCCGCCAGTTCCTTCTCGGACCACCTTGAGGTCCTGGCCACGCTGGCGCGGTCGCTGTCCAAGGAATCGTTCCGCGAATCGTTGCGCCGGGCCTACGACGCCGAAGTGATCGCCGAACTCATCAACTCCAGCCTGGTGTTCTTCGACCACTGACCGGGGCCTGCGGGCGTGCCCGCAGCTCCGGCGTTTAGTTGTTCTACAGAACTACGAAGTACGGTTAAGACGTGTGGAAAACAGCCCTTAAGCCCCGATGGATTGCGGGATTCATCTTTGCGATCGCCGTGTCCGGGGTCTTCGTGCTGCTGAGCCAATGGCAGTTCGGCCGCTCCACCAGCCCGGAAATGCCGGTAAACCCGGACACCGAGAAAGTCCAGCCGCTGACGGACACCCTCCAGCCGGGCGGGTTCTTCCCCGGGTCCGACGCCGACCAGATGGTCAGCGCCACCGGAACCTATGATCCCGCCAAACAGGTCCTGGTCCCCGGCCGCCTGCACGACGGGAAGACCGGCTACTGGGTGGTCTCCGCTTTCGCCGTGGACGGAGCACCCACCCTGACCGGTTCCGCTGCATCACCCCGGACCTGGATCCCGGTGGCCCGCGGATGGGTGGCCGACGCCGCTGAGGCGACAGCGCCGCCGTCGGGCGCCGTGCAGGTGACCGGACGGCTCCTGCCCTCCGAAGCGCCCGTGGCCGGTAAAGCTGCCAACCCGGGAGAGGCCACTGCGGTCTCCGTGGCGGAACTCATCAACGACTGGGAAATCAGCAGCTACCAGGGCTTCGTGGCGGCCACCGCCGAGGTTGCCGGGGGAGCGGACGTCAGCGCCGCCGCCGTCCCGGGGAACCTCCTGC
>Ga0308160_10004065_pt1 | contig 15904 bp, 21 predicted proteins | sample PhyFR1_FD_201036 | JGI IMG/M metagenome (GOLD analysis project Ga0308160, IMG submission 201036) | Phyllosphere microbial communities from UC Gill Tract Community Farm, Albany, California, United States - DLSLF.R1 | ecosystem: Host-associated > Plants > Phyllosphere > Unclassified | place: USA...
ACTAAACGAAGGATAATGAATAGCTTACCTCTTTATTGGAATCATCTTCATCCCTCCTAATCACTTTGGTACGTTGTCCAGCACCTCCTTTTTCGTCCCTTTTGCGTTTGGTCAGTGTTGTTGATAAGTCCTCCTTCTCCCCTTTCTCTCCCTTCTCATTTTCCTCCTCCTTTTCATCCTCTACATCTGATGTTGTATCTTCGAGTCTGAGTTTGGTATTGGAATTGGGATTGAGATTTGGCGCATTCGAATCATCTCCCAGTCCCGGTTCTTCGTCCTTTGAAGTGATTTGCGATTTGATTCCCTCTGGATCCGTCTTCGCTTCTGCTTCAGTTTGGGCGTCAGGACTAGGTTCTCCCTTAACTTTGACTTTGACTGGTCGGCTAGGCGATGTCGGTTCCGCCTTCACTCCTTTTGATTTCGCCGGAGTGGTTTGTTTACTGAAAAATGACTTTATACCGTCCGATCGTTCAGATACTGGTTGGATAAAAGTTGGTGACTCTTTACCTACCTTCCCTACTTCTGGTGGGACAGGATAGCTGGAATCAGCTCTCGCTACTCATAAGAAAGGGAATACTCACCAATCAAGACCAGGGAAACCTCTCAACAAATCCCCCGTACCCCCCTTGCCCTCTTCCCAGCCCTTCATCTCCCCTAAATCCAGCCATCTGCTTACATCCTCCCATCTCTCAAGAATGCAAGGCATACGATCGTGTAACCACTCAATATCTTTACTGGGTGTCGTCGTCAAGATTGTAAATGTAGCTAATGGGAGTGGGTTTCCAGTAGGATAAGATTGACGAGTATCGGATGGATCTTCTGATGGTTGAAATCGTGATTCGACTGGGGATTGATATTTGACGATATCGTATAGACCGGCGAAAAAGATTAGGGGTGGGTGTTGAGGTGTGTCGGATGGGGAGAGGGGATGGCGGGTGAAATGGGCTACTTTTGATGAAGGGCGCTTTAGCCATTCGTAATAACTAAACGTCAGTTTCATTTCAGTTGGTGGAATATATAACCATGACGTCGAGGAGGGAAGAATGAGGACGAGGTCGAGGCGGACGTACCCTTGAGCTGGGATTATACAGCGTTTAAACCCTTTCAGAGCATGCCACATTCCACCCGAGGAAGCGTCTCTGTACCTCAGCCTGAGGACTTGTGTTCTCTGATGCCCACTCACAGCAATCCCTCCGACCTGGCATTGATGGTGTTTAACCCACCGGAAGGCGGGTGCTTCGTCCAATGCGGGATCAGACCCCATTGCCTATACATGAGCTGACAGTCAGTGGACCTCGAATAGCACAGCTTACATCTCCTCGATCATAGCTCGGCCATCATCAGGATCGCGTCGAATCACAGCAGCTCGTTGGCGCGGCGCGACATTATACCTATACCTTCAGCGTCGAACTACAGACCTGGCTGGGTTCGGCCATACCTCGGCTGATGATCTTGTTCCCTCTCCCACCTCGGTCTACCTTGCTCAAACAGTTGTGGCAGGCGAGCTTCTAGGCCATCGTATACTTCCTCATTTGATAGTCCTAGACTGTACCTACCGCACATATTTGGCTATACCGTTCCTATGCATACATACCCACCACTCTAGCACAGAAGAGTGATCGACAGAACAGTCTGACGTCAATTGACGGAATCAAATCCAGCCACGTGGAGCATATAGGCACGCGCCTGACTTCTTTCTGTCTAGGTCATGAACAAACAACTTGGTATACTATTCAACCCTTTATATACACTACAACAACACCACAATGAGCGGTCTACGTCCAACAACACCCAAATTATCATCAAGACCACGTCCAGCACAATCAGCCACTTCGTCCAAACTCGGTCCGAACGGCCAAACACTCAAATCACCCCCTTTGACCACATCGAATAACGTCAATACCTCCACCAACTACCCCTTCCTAAACCACTCTCCAGGCCACTACCTCGCTCCTAAAGAAGGAAGTGTCAAGTTGAAGATAAAAGCGTCGACCACACCCGAAGCCAAATCGAGATTAATGAAAACCCCTTTGGCGAGTGTTAGAAGGGGGATGACGCCTAGTGATAGTTCAGATAGTATGGGTGGCTGGATACCTCCTACTCCCGTTCAAGGTCAAGGCACAATGTCTGGCTTTGGGGATCTGTATGGCGAAGAAGAAACGAATGGTCAGACCGAGGCGGTCATGGTGTCTGTGCGGTATGTTCAGGCTGTGGGGATTCAAGGCCCGAGCTGATTCTTGTAGAGTGAGACCTCCTAATCCGGTCGAGATGCAGAGGGACGGGGAATGTATTTGGACTACGTCTCACTACGAGCCTCAGCTGTTGAAGCTTAATCGAGGTACACAGGTCGGCCGAGATGATAGGGAATGGACCTACGGTACGTGCCCTGCTTACTTGGTACAAGAGAGAGACTGAAAATCAGACCGTATTCTACCCCAGGATACCGACAATTCCCATTGTTATGCCACCTCCGCTAGAGCCCACGTCAGGTGTAAGTCCAACCCCATCCCTTATACCTCAATCACTGACAACCAGCCTCGATGGAAGGATACAACGCAGTCATTTTCGCCTATGGTCAAACAGCCTCCGGAAAGACATTCACACTCACCGGATCGCCTTCCAACCCTGGAATCATCCCACTAGCCATAACAGACTTATTTGCGCAAATCAGATCGACTCCCGATCGAGAATTCCTCCTTCGTGCATCTTATCTCGAACTCTACAATGAAACCATTATCGATCTCCTCAGTCCTGAACCTGGTAGAGAGCTAAGCTTGAGTGAGGGCAGGAAGAAGGGCGAAGTAGTTATAAATGGTTTGACGGAAATGGCTGTGAGGACCGAAGAGGAGGTGAGGCGGTTGTTGAAGATGGGTGAGGATAGACGTAAGGTTGGAGGGACGGATTGGAACATGAGGAGTTCGAGAAGTCATTGTGTATTCAGAATGGTACGTCCAGTCTTGCCAAGGGTAAGTTGGGCTGATGAGTAGGTGATCGAGTCTAGAGCCTCTGCGGATGCAGCTCCCGACAGGACACCAGCTGGAAAGACAAAGGGCGAGAGGATGACTAGAATCAGTACTCTGTCCATCATCGGTAAGCTAATCCACCTACCACATCTGGACTTGAGCTGATGACAGATCTTGCTGGTTCCGAAAGACATACAACATCCAAAGAGCGTAATGCAGAGGGGAAACACATCAATCAATCGTAAGTCTGATACCCTAGGGGTGGACTGACAACAGGCTCTTGACTCTCAAGATTGTTATTTCGAAACTCGCCGATATGGCCATGAAGAAGAATGTCACCCATGTGCCGTATCGTGATTCGAAACTGTGAGTTGCTTCACGAGCACCGTGAGCAAGGCTGATGATCAGGACTCGACTACTACAACCTTCACTCTCGGGTGACGCTCTAATCTCGGTCATCTGTACCATCTCGCCCTCGTACCTGAATCAAGCGGAATCTCTGTCTACCCTATCATTTGCATCAGGTCTCAAGAGAGTCCTACTTCGAGCTCAGCGGAAGGAACTGGTGGACCCACAAGCCCTGATTCAGCAATATCAGAATGAGATTGCCGAGCTTCGAGCTCTCATTCGTGAGAAAGGGATCGATGGGGCTGGATCATCTGGAAGCAGGGGCCAAGAGAATGAACCCCTCTTTGAGCGATTGCAGGAGTTGAAGTCTAGGATTTTGACTTCAAGTAATATCCACGAGGATAATGGCGAGAATGTAGGTCCTCCTGAAGAGCCGGGCTGATATTAGGCTCGTCCACTAAGTCCCGTGCGATTGAGGTATCCCAAGTTGGAGTACGATCGGTCGACCCAGCAGGTGAGCCTTATCCAAGAGAGGCTCCATACTGACGTTTCAGCTACAAGAAGAGGTGCACGAAGCTCAGAGGAAGATTGCGGGACAAGAGGAAGAAATCGTCAAGCTGAAAGCGGCTTTGGCAAGTCGACCCCGGAATCCCGATGCTCGTGTCCTGGAACTTCAACAGGAATTACAAGGATTCAAGCTTATTGCTGGTGAGCTATCTCATCTATACGGTCACCCGAGCTGATGTGTAGACGACTATGAACGTCATCTGATCGAACCACATCCAAAAGTCCGGGAGGATGTCGAGAAGGAGTACTTGCCCAAGATTGCTCGGTTACACAGTGCTCTGGAAGCCAAAACGATCTGGGCAAATAGGCTACATGAGAATATCAATGCTGTTACGGTAGAGAACAAGGATCTCAGGATGGTGCGTCTGCGCTCGGCACGCAAAGTGGTTGGAACTGACGAAACAGAGGTGCCAAGATGCTGAATCCAAAATCGACCTAATCACCGAATGGATAAACGAAATCACAAACGACACGGACCAACCATCCTCCGACCAAGACCTCCAAGTCCCGAATCTCGTAATCGATGATTTCTCACCCAACATCGGCTCATCCTCTAATGGGCAAATGCCAAATTCCAACACATTGACATTGAGCGGTGGGATCAGTCAATTAAACTTGGCCAAATTGAGTCATTTGAAAGGTACCTTGACGATGGGACGCAAGGGTTTAGGATTAGGGTCGAATCTAGGTGGAATGGGAATGGGGATGGGAATGGGCAAGATGTTGAGGGAGGAAAGTAGTTTTGATCTGGCTGCTGCGGGTGGGGATGATATGTTCTAGTGAGATTGTGAATGGGGTTTACGAGGATCAAGAGAACTTGGACATGGACTTGGATTGGACTTGACGATTATGTGAATGTTTGTTTGGCTCTTTTGTTGATACATAGTTACAGTATACATACACTTTTACCATATGCGATAATTGGCAATGTCAGAAAAGCTACGATGTATCTTGAAAGTACTCGAACCTTTTTTGCGTTCGCGGTCGGGTGTACCGCTTTCAAGTCTGACAACCAGCATCCATCCCCCTTTTTGCGGACTCGCTCGACCCCAATCTGCGACAAATCAATACAGAGCCGGGACGTATTCTACTGCGATCACCTCGTCCTCGCTTAGACTGCAGCTGAAAGAAGGCATGGTAGACAACACGCAGCACAGAATGGATTAATGGGAATCTTTTCGTGTCGTTAAATTACTACGCTAAAATCAGGCACCGGTCGATCTTTTGATCGTCACTCAATTTAGAGGGTCACCAAAAAAATCAAGTGACATCCACATCCACATCATCCGCTTTTTCATTGGGTGAATCCAAGAGGGGTAGGGGCTACTGATGTCATGAATCTCACTAGTGCAATGTCATACTGCGGGGTTGCTCGATATGGGTCACCAGGAATAGAACGAGCCGCAATTCAAGGCTTCCTTTGAGAAGTTGAGAATTTCATGGAATCGGACCATTCGACCCAAACCAGTGGATCAGTTCATCGGATGAAAAAAGATGGAAAACCCCAATCTGCGGACTAGCTGTGCTCGGTGTCAAGTGTAAGGTATAAGAACGCTCACGAAAATTCGTTTCTGAGTTAATTCATCCACTTCAAGTTCTATTTCTATTTCTTTTCTCACTACTCGTACTACGACTATCTTAGCTTGACGCTACTACAACTACAAAAACAAAAAAGATGTTCGCTCAAACTACTTCTGTTCTTTTCGCCCTTTCCATCCTCGGCTTTACTTCCACTTCTGCCGCCCCTACTTCCGCCTCTGCTGGTCTCGAGGCTAGGGCAAGTTATGATGGAACTGCGACTTATTACTATCAAGGTGGAAATCCTGGGTCTTGTGGAGACTATCACAGTGGTAAGTCGAGTCAAGTCAGTGAGCATGCGAGCGTAGCGAGCTTGCGAACTTGTTGTGCTTTTTCATTTAAGCTCAGCGAGATGACTCCCGAAGAAAAGAAAGAATATGAGCTGACTTAATAGACAACGACTGGATCGTAGCTGTCAACTCTGCTCAACAATCTGGATCTTGTGGGAAAAAGATCAAGATCACAAACACCAAAAATGGAAAGACTGCAACCGCATTGGCCGCTGATACTTGTAAGTCAAAAGTCATACCGTTTTTTATAAAGTGTGTCAAGACGGCAGATAGCTGACGCCCTATCCAGGCCCTACTTGTGATTACGGATCCCTTGATATGTCCGAAGGACTATTCGAGTTCCTAGGAGCCGGAGATATGGGTCAAGGTGTCTTCCCAATTAGCTGGCATTATACCTCCTCCGACTAGGTTTCACCTGTAGGTAGAGGCTTGTGGAGGGGTAAAAAGAATGGAAAAGGACGAGGGGGAGAGGCTGGACCTCGGACGAGGGAGATGGTGGACGATAGAATAAAAATTCCGTTGAGGGAGTGCGGCCTGGTGCTGGCGTTTCGGCATGCATATTTGCACCCGAATGTGAGTTTGCACTGGCTGTAGCTTTGGGACGATTCACTGCGTGACTGATTCGACTAACTGGTCATTGGTTTATCGTAGATGATTAGCGGAATCAGGACACGACCAGACTACGTGGTTTATTTGGTCGAATTGAACTTCCGGCCCGAATACCGTGGTGATGGGATAGGACAGGTTGATACCATATCACGTATCCAAAGGTGAGTCAGGTTGATCACTAGTGCCAGTCTGTCCCATTACTTCACAGCCGGCAGAAAGAGGTAATGGTAATGGTCCATGGATTCATATTTCGTCATTATACTAATAAATGGCTACAACCCATAAAGAGTGACCTGCTCTGCACTAGAGCTTTTCGGTGATGGTAAGAGTGTTGATTCGTTATGACAAATGATTGGAAACGTGATAAGATGTGATCAAGAGGCGTAAATGATGGTCGTAATTGAGGATCGATGGGGGGTAATGGGTGTAGTGGGGGATGAATAGATTATTGGAAGAACCATTCGACCTCGACGACACCTTGTCCGTAATCCCAGTTGGTGAGTTGACCGAATACGTTTCGGGATAGATCGATATCGGCCGAGTTGGGGTTACATGAGGGGCAGGAGTCTGCTACCATACACTGACCATTAGTTTGGGCACTAGGAAGCGACAGAACGGCGTACGGCAGTTTGGGCACCGGTGTTCTTGTTTCGGATGGTTACCCATTCACCACAGTGAGATCCTCCCTGTTTGTCAGTGCTGTTCTCGACGAGGATAGTTTATTCAATTTACTGCATAGTAGGCGTTGTTCAAAGCACACAGGTTGTCGGAGTCGCTGCTAGTCAGCGCTATCCCATACCAAAAAGCAACGCCAGGAGGAGCAGAAAAAGATTTTTGGTCGAAATCGAGAAATTTCGAAAAAAAAGAAAGTGACTCACGACTTGTACCATCCACAGTTTCCTGGGTTGCCGTTCTGTCGGTACCAAGTACCAGTACCCCATTGAGAATCCTTCTTCTCCATCTGCTTAGCAGAGCCGGACCCAGCGATAGGAGACGCGACAGCGACGGACGCGAGAGCAGCGAAAGCGATGATTGACTTGAACATTTTTGGTCGAGTTTGTTTTTACTTTTACTTTGTAAGTGAGTTGATTCGAAGTGGGATGTTCTGAAAGAGTCGAAGGTGGTGCAGGTTTATATATGTTGACGAGGTGATACGTCGGCATGAAGTCGGTCCCTTGAAAAAATATTGCTCAGAGGCCGATATGGGGGTCTATCCTCCTTTTTACTCCACCCACTTCCCATCACACGAGCGCTCGCTCTTGCTCTTGCTCTCGTCTTCGAGTCATTCCCCCACCCCTCGCCCGTGATTCGTGTCCACCCCGAAAGTTTACCAGCCGATAGTTTACCTTCGATCATACCATTCTCAAATGGATGGTAACGTGAGCTCTAGATCCGGGGCTGTGATTATCTAAGGAAAGCATCCGGACGGATGAGGATGATGACATGCCATGGTCATGCCGAGTGTGCTGTGGGTGGGCGTGGACTGATGTCATTGATGGGTAGGACCCCAGTTTTCGGTCCAAAGGACAAGTGAGCGAGACTGGGTGATCGGATTGATGTAGATCCGATGGACAGATCATCATTAAAACTCTGTCAATAAAAGTCAAAGTTAGAATTGGAATTACCCGTCAAACTGCGCATCTATCGCTTGCAATCCCATGTCGTCATGTACCCATGTCGTGCAGAGTATGAAAGTGAAAAAGTCAGGCGAGATGAAATTTGGGGTGATGATGTTGTTGCATGTTTGGTCAGGGCAATCTAGAATCTAGGAACGGGTCGGGTTTGGGGGTCGGGTGACTTCCGCTTTTACCGCTGCCTATGTCTGGACTTGCTGAAGAACGGTACCGGACACCGGGTCTGGTATCGCTAGACTCTTGACTGAATTTACTGCGCCGGTTGCGTGCCATCTCATTCCAGCGGAGTGCAAGTGACTTTCCCATGATGTCTGGGAGGAACGGATGCTTTTTTACCTTCTACCCCAAAATGGCTGTCCCTCGACTGCGAAGTACATATAGTAGACGTCATGCATCAGGTTTGCGGATTACATGAACATGAACATGAGCATTGGACGAACATGACTCGTCCTCCCAGTGGTTCTCTTCTCATACGAGACGAGTACGCGCACACGACCTTCTGATGATGAGCTAGAAGCTAGAACAACACATGGTCTGTAATTGCAGTGCCTGGTCCTGATTCACTCTTCTAATGACGTTGTCGGCGTTCTATCAGACATTTTGATTCAACAACCTCATTGGAAGTTTACCTTCTAGAGAATCTAATTGCGGATGCGAACAATCAGACACAGCGGTACCGCAATCCTTTGATAAATTGGCTCCAACCCATTTCCCCCCGCTACGTCGCATAGTCACCTCAAAGAGCTACTACTCGATACTCTCTACTCGCGGCGCTCGACTTGAGACGACGAGGATGGGTCCAATCCAATACTTTAAAAAAACAATCCTAGCGCTTGGAACACCGATCTCCCTCCTTTTCAGCCTCGCAACAATCCCCTGGATCATCCCTATCACACTCCCCCTGATATTCCTCGCTTTAATCGTCCTACTCATCTTGGTCCTCTTGGCGCTATTATTGGTTTTATTGGTCGTACTCGCTTTACTACTTCGACAATTACCTCAATTACTTCAATCACAATCAACTCCCCAGTCCAGCTCAGGGACATTGCGACGCGCTTCAGAGACGTTGAGGACGCGAGATGGTCATGTTCGAAATACATCTTCTTCGACACATTCGATCATATCCAAGAGGAAGAGTAGTATTGATACACATTCGCAACGGGTGGAAGGGTTCAGGAATCGATTGGGATCGTGTCACGAGTCGAGGACGGGGACGGATATGAATGGTGGTAATGGAGATGTACATCTTACCGAATACTATCCCGTGTCAGGGTTTCACCATGCCAATGGGCAGGGCACGGAATCGTCAGCGACATTCGGTATCGACTCCCCGAGGAAGAAACGCTTTACGTGATGGATACACTCGACCGGACTGATGGCGTCGAAGATAGCTTGACTGGGCTGGGAAGGATGGTTTCCGCCGATTTACGAGGGGAGGATCGGGGACGGGGGATCATTTGGATGATGTCGGAAGGGGAGGGGATAGATATGTACGAGTAATTGGGATGAGGACGACATATCGACAAAGTTGTATCAATTGACCAGTAGCATAGTAGCATAACCACACAGCGTAGCATAGCATCCTTACACATAGGCAGAACACCCATACATAGGTATATGATAAGAACTGCGTAATCCTCGTACCAAGACTAACCTTCCAATTCCCCATTCTTTAGCTGTTGCTGATCAACCTCTTCATCATCGCTATCCAAGCCTGATTCTCTCTCGCTCTTGACCTGCTCACCCTCCTGGCCCGCTGCAGCTTGTTCAGCCTCCCTCTCCATTTTCTTGATATTCGCAATCTGAGCTTCGGGGGGGATTGTTCCTTTCGAGCTGATGTGTCAGTCATGTGACCTAAATGGGAAGAGGCGGGCTTAGGCTTACTTGAGGAAGGATAGTTGATTATCCGGGGTTGTATCCGTTTGTCTGATCCATTTGTGGAATCTAGTTATCAGCACCCCATAAGATAACAGATAGGATAGACATACACATGAGTCCTCAACTCGTCCTCTCGTAATTTCTCGTAAATGTGCTTGACCTTGAAATCCTCCATCTGCTGAGCATAAGGGGTGAATTCAACTTTATCCCTATCGTCCGGACCGCCATAGACGTTGGATTCGATTCTCGAATTGTAGGTCCTGAATTGGGGGGATTCAAGTAAGAGCCCAAGAGGGGGTGCTTTGGGGATATGAATACGTTTAGGGCCTTTATATCAGCTTTTGGACAGACGTGGGATTGAGGACTGACCGTATGTCTCTGCGATGAGTGATGTGGGGGTATTTGTTCGACAAGCTAGGATCGCTAGAGACATCATTTTTCGCTATTCATCAGCTTCTCTCCTTGTATAGACGATGAAAGTGGAAACGTACAATTTGATGTAGCATAAACGATTGACCGTGGATCTTGACTGATATCCACTCGATATCACCATAGAGCGTTGGATCACTGACATCGATAGTAATCATGAACCTTTTGACGGAGCGGTCATTGAATGGTTTTCCGATAGTGTAATTGTGGAAATTGCTACTGGTCAAACTTGGCTCGAGAGGTGGAAGTGAATTGACATACTGGGTACCGACGTATTCCTTGATCAAGGCCCTGAACCTCTCCAATGTAGGAGTGTCACATCTCCATCCTCTTCTTCGCTCAAATTCACCCGCTTTCTTTGGGGCTACCTTGATTGGTTCTCCCTCCTTGGTCTCGGTCTCGCCACCCTCCTTGACCCCACTCTCGCCAGCAACAGTACCTTTTGTCGCTGTGGCCTCGACCGTCTCCTCCTCTTCTGGTACCCAAGCATCTGCAAATGCCGCTGCTTCCCCTAGACCCTCTCTCCATCCTGGTGAACTCGTATCGAGGTGTTTGGCAAGTGCGTCATCGGAAGCTGGCGGTAGTAGGCAGTAGGTAGGAAGGAGGTATTCGTAGACTCTCGAATCACATGTCCTGCAGGTCAGCTCATCATTCCATGGCATTTGGAAAAGACGTACGTTCGAGCTTGGAACGAGTTCACAGTCCTAACCCAGCCCCACATCCTGATTTGCTCGGGCAGGAAGGAATTGACATAACTTGCAAGATTTGGATGTTCGGCAGGTAATGGTGGACCCACAATCATCTTCAGCGAGATACTGGTGATCAGCGCAGTGCAAGCCAATATTCGTTTGGACGTACACGTTACCAGCTGCATGGACACCTGCGTCTGTTCTTGCTGCACGTTGAAAATCGATTTTACGATGATCAACCGCGTTGTCTTCTGATACTGCTCCAGCCTTGACGAGGGCTTTGAACATCTCTCCTTCGATTGTACCAACATCATTCTGGCTTCACGGTCAGCTATCCCTTGGAATACTATGAAGGACGTACATTTGCATGCCAGAATATCCAGAACCGCAGTACCTGACCATCAGCTAGATCACACCGCATATTTCAGACTCATGACTTACCCCATCAACAAAGCACACCTCCTCTTTGGTAATCGCTTATCCCCCTCACTTCTATTTTCCATCCTCTCCTCATCCGCAATCCTCCTCTCAACCCTCAATTTCTCCCTTTCAGCAGTTTTAATCCTCCTCTCCTCCTCGGTCAAAATGGGTTTATCGTAATTCTTCCCTCTGCCTGGATATGGACTTTTGGGCTTGAAATCTTTCCTCGACTTCTTTTCGAATTTCGGTTTCTTGGTCGGTTGAGTGTCGTTCATGGCATCTTCCTCGTTCACTTCGGCGGATTGTGCCGGTGTCTGCTCGGCTTGAGGCTTTGCCGGGCTTGCGGATCGTTCCCTCTTGGTTGGAGCTGCTGATGACTCGCTCGCGGGTACTGCGACCTCTGGCTTTGGTTCGGACTCCATCTTTGGTTGTAGTTGAAGGAGGTGGTTGACAAGTTGGAGAGAGTGGAGAAATGTGGGAATATAGGTTTCTCACGGTGTTTTCGATGGAGAGTGGATCAACTGAGTTTAGAGATGTCCGATACCCATATGTATATGCATACAAGGACACTGATTACATCGACGCGATGCCAACAAGGCCAGCAGTCGCACCGATATTGGTCCATCAGACGGAGGTGTCAGGAAAGACTGTGGTAATTGGCGAAACCTACGTCGTTCACCGGCCTCAACAACCTAGTCGTAAGTCGCGTCTAGATGCAGATGACTGACCGCGTCAATAGGTCCAGCGACCATCTTGGAGACTCGAATAGGCAAGAGGGGTGTTTCTGAAGCATACATCTCGTATCTTGGAGAAGACAAGAGATTAGATACATGGGTTACATATGACCAGATTGGTGAGAAGCAGGAGATATCCCCCGTAGCCGGTCTAAGTCACGCGAGCCTTTTAGCGGTAAGCTTTCATGTGGACCGAAACTCGGCATAAGCTGAGGAGACAGGCATCAAAGCCAAGCTTGACAGTCGAAGTTCAGGCTGGTACCGGTATACCACAGCCTATCCCCTCAGCCCCATCGAGCCCAGAACGCGAACACGCTACAGTCACCCGAGTCCGGAACTTTGAAGATGTCAGATTCGGAGAATACCTAATCAAGACATGGTATTATTCGCCATATCCCAACATCGATGAGAGAGTGGATGAGAGGGCAGCTTCGCCGGTACCGACCCTAGCGAGGTCAAGCAGCAGTAAACGAAGAAAGTTGAATGGGAGTGGGAATGGGGATGTATCAGAAATTACGGCTGTCCAGCCTGAGATCCCGCCGCCTGCAGACGGGCACTCGAGAAGCTTGAATGGGCATGGACGTGAAAAGCATGCAAATAGAGCAAAGTCGGGAATGCCCAGCTCGAGCGGTGTCGTCAAACCGGTAGAGGCGACAAGAGGGAGAATTTGGGTCTGTGATGTAAGTCCAGTCCGTCTCCATATGTGCGTGACCCTGATATGATAGCTATGCTTCAAATACATGCGAAACAGGGCAAGCTGGGATCACCATTCCGTGAGTCACCAGCACGTAGAACTTGTGTCGGGCTGATACGCTAGTCATCCTGTAGTATGCTCCTGCCACCCGGACGGAGGGTCTATCAGAAAGGCAGCTATACATTATGGGAAATAGATGGGGCCAAGGAACCTGTGCGTGTCCACGCCTGTCGCCGGTGCTTCTGTGATGTAAGATTGGCTGATCTGGGCAGCTGTATTGCCAGAACCTGAGTCTGTTTGGCAAGATGTTTATCGATCACAAGGTAAGTCCGCGATTCGACATTCATACCTCACCTACCAAGCTGATGTCTTTAGTCTGTATTCTTCTACGTGAGGACTTTCGGTCGAGAGACTATGCTGTGCTGATGACTCAGGTGGAGAACTTTCTCTTCTACGTGTTGTGCGATGCTGCCACGTCCCGGCGGGATCAGGTCATGGCTTTTTTCTCGAAGGTGAGTCCCCTGTCTAAATAGTTAGGGATATGGCGACTGACTATTATAGGAAAAAGTATCTTATGATGATCATAATCTCGCTTGTATCATCACTTTTCCTCCATTTCAGAATCGTGGATTCGGTAAACTGCTCATCGAATTCAGTAAGTCTACCGTCCTGAACATCGCCAACGATTGCGTACTATGGGCTGACCAGATAGGCTACTATCTCACTCAACATCCTGCCACTCGCTCCCATCCAAATTCACCTGGTACACCGGAACGACCCTTATCCGACCTAGGTCTGAAGGGATATACCGCATACTGGATATCCGTCATTCTTCGCTTCTGCCGTCAAGCTCTTGCGGACGCTCCTTCAAACGCTCCTCCATCAACAATTACCGCATCACCTTCCAAGCCACGTGCTAGGCGGTCAATCGTCATTGTGAGGCGGAATGTCTCTACGACGGTGACGATTAAAGATGTCGAGGCTACGAAAACAATGAGTGGTTCAACGGCCCAATATTCCATCTCACTTTCACTCTGCGATCTCGCCAAAGCATGTCATCTAAGGACAGACGACGTCGCATCGACATTATCTCAACTAGGGTTTCTACGTCATCGACGTCCACTCCCAACGCCGGCCGCACCCAAACCAAAACCGGAACTAGCGTTAGACGGAGGAGACCAGGAAGATGGAGAAGATGCCAAGCCGGCCCTCGGCGATTTGGACGAATGGACAAATACCGAAATTGTCATTTGCCGAGAAGCTGTAGAGAGGGAATGGACGAAATGGAAGGTCAGGCCTTTCGGGGTGCTGGATGAAAGTTGTGTACTCCTTTGATTTGGTTGAGCCTATAGGTTTGAAACGTGGACATCGTGGGAATTAAGAAGGGCATGTCTTCGTCCGTAGTCGGGATCAAGGGAGGTAGGAGATGGAGTCGGGTGATACCGTGGGAATCGGACTTTGAGGGTCTTCGACTTGGAAGACATGTTACACGACTGGCGGAGGGGGAAAGGTATATAAGGCGGATATTCATCGAGTACACGTCACATCCACATCAAAATCATATCAGTTTCAATCACTCCACAGTCTGATACCACACAACCTCTACGCTATACATCGACCGACCATGACCAGAGACGACAATAGCCTACAAGTTCCTCCGTTCAGTCGATCCACTTCCGATCCGAGCACCGCTGCTGTAAACACGACCAAAGAGGCCAAGGCGACTAAGAAAGGCGGATTCCTCCTCTGGGGCAGTTCGACCGAGGTCTCGAATGACCCCAGTCCCAATTCCACTTCCATCTTGCCGAGTCGAAAAGGCTCATTCGTCGGCACAGATGGAAACACAGCTGAATCCAACAATCAAGCTCCGTCTTCGAAATTCCCAAGCCGAAATACTTCGGATCTCAGTACGATTACACTGCCCACTGGTGGCGTATCATTCACTTCGGTCACGGATGAGCATGAGTTTAGTCATGCGTTGCAGGCTCGTCAACTGCGGAAGAAATTGGCCACTTTGGACGCATGTGAGGGGGCTGACAAGGATCCGGAAGCGACCTCTCGAGATTCGTCGAAGGGTGATGGAGTTACTGTTAGTTGATCTCCACTTCACGATGTAACCCACAAGCTGGGGTGTCGCAAGTGTCGAAGCGAATGCATGAAGTGCCTTTACTTAATAAACTCCCCCTGCGTGAAGATCGTACTTCCTCCTTCGTCGTTTCCTGTTCCCCGTGGCCAAACGAAAGCTACTGGTTGATACTCACGATCAATCCCTTCCTCTTTGACCGTGAAAGATGCCATACCAAGAAAACAACCAGAAGTTTCGATAGGTGATTCAGTGAAAGCTTTCTCCAGTCGAAACGTCTCCGCAAAGGAAAAAGTCTCGCTGCCAACGACAATTGAAGATTCTTTGGGAAATATACTGCCGTCTTCAGGGTGAATTGCCAATACGAGGGAGCCATCATTGGGGTCGCCCTCGATTGTCAGGTCGAAGCCTTTGACGTCCGTGAGCGGAGAAGTCGAGTAGCCTTGTTTGTATAAATCGCATTCGATACGGACGGATCTGCGACCGTCTCCAAGGGACGAAGGGGCTGCTGTCTCACTTGTGACTGCCACAGGTCTGTCGTAAACAGGCTGTGACATGGCGGAACAGAATGAGTCGATGCTGGAAGTAGATCCGCTTGTCTCACTAGGGTATAAAGACATGATGGCTATGAAAGTGAGGGGCTCAAAGCTTGTGAGCAACGGGCTGATGGTCCGAGCAACGGTACAGTACGTGAGGTACAGTACACAATGGCAAAACGGAATTGAAGGCTACATGAGTTCGCGGGGTCTTCCCCCTCAAATTTTCTGGTTGTTCATCAAGGGAAGTGATTGAAAATAGGACCTCAGCAAATGCAGACTGTCCTTTCTCCTTTCTTTTCTCGATCGTCAGCCCTTGTCACAGAACGATACCTTGCAGATAAAGGTTCGCCGTCCACCTTTGGCCGGATCCCGAAGGACTCAACTGCAGGCAAAGTTGGCCACTTTGGAAGCGCTACATGAGGCCTTCAGTGATGATTCCAAGAGGCCCA
>Ga0308160_10004066_pt1 | contig 15898 bp, 12 predicted proteins | sample PhyFR1_FD_201036 | JGI IMG/M metagenome (GOLD analysis project Ga0308160, IMG submission 201036) | Phyllosphere microbial communities from UC Gill Tract Community Farm, Albany, California, United States - DLSLF.R1 | ecosystem: Host-associated > Plants > Phyllosphere > Unclassified | place: USA...
CGGACTGGCTGATCGGCATCAACGGCACCCGCGCCATGACCGCCTTCAACTCGAAGGAGGGCGGCTTCTTCCTGACCACCGTCGGCCGGGTGCAGACGCCGACCCTGTCGATCGTGGTCGAGCGCGAGGAAAAGATCCGCCGCTTCGTGCCGCGCGACTACTGGGAAGTGCGCGCCGAGTTCGGCGCCGCCGCGGGCATGTACGAAGGCCGCTGGCTCGACACCAGATTCAAGAAGGACGAGAACGACCCGGAGCGCCGTCCCGAGCGCCTGTGGAGCAAGGCGGAAGCGGACGCCATCGTCGCCGCCTGCCAGGGCAAGCCGGGCATCGTCACCGAGGAATCGAAGCCGACCACCTCGATGGCGCCGGCCCTGTTCGACCTGACCTCGCTGCAGCGCGAAGCCAACGGCCGCTTCGGCTTCTCGGCCAAGAACACCCTCGGTTTGGCCCAGGCGCTGTACGAAAAGCACAAGGTGCTGACCTACCCGCGTACCGATGCGCGCGCGCTGCCGGAAGACTATATCGGCACCGTCAAGACCACGCTGGAAGTCCTGAAGGGCAACGCGAACTACCACCAGTTCGCCAAGCAGATCCTGGACAAAGGCTGGGTCAAGCCGAACAAGCGCATTTTTGATAACAGCAAGATCTCGGACCACTTCGCGATCATCCCGACCGGCGTGGTGCCGAAGAACCTGTCCGAGCCGGAACAGAAGCTGTACGACCTGGTCACGCGCCGCTTCATGGCCGTGTTCTTCCCGGCCGCCGAATTCCTGGTCACGACCCGCTTCACCGAAGTGGCCGGCCACCAGTTCAAGACCGAGGGCAAGGTGATGACCAACCCCGGCTGGCTGGCGGTGTACGGCAAGGACACCACCGGCGACGACAAGGACGGCGCCAGCCTGGTCCCGGTCGCCAAGGGCGAGCAGGTGCGGACCGACAAGGTCACGCCGAATGCGCTGGTGACGAAACCGCCGGCACGCTACAACGAAGCGACCCTGCTGTCGGCGATGGAAGGCGCGGGCAAGCTGGTCGATTCCGACGAGCTGCGCGACGCCATGGCCGGCAAGGGCCTGGGCACGCCGGCGACGCGCGCAGCCATCATCGAGGGCTTGCTGACCGAGAAATACCTGATCCGCGAAGGCCGCGAGATGATCCCGACCGCCAAGGCGTTCCAGCTGATGACGCTGCTGCGCGGCCTCGGCGTCAACGAGCTGACCGCGCCGGAACTGACCGGCGATTGGGAATACAAGCTGTCGCAGATGGAAAAGGGCAAGATTTCGCGCGAAGAATTCATGCGCGAGATCGCCGAGATGACGGAAATCATCGTCAAGCGTGCCAAGGAATACAACAACGACACCATCCCGGGCGAGTATGCGACCCTGAAAACGCCGTGCCCGAACTGCGCCGGCGTGGTCAAGGAAAACTACCGCCGCTTCGCCTGCACCCAGTGCGATTTCTCGATGACCAAGGTGCCCGGCGGGCGCCAGTTCGAGATCGAGGAAGTCGAGGAACTCCTGCAGAAGCGCACCATCGGTCCGCTGCAGGGCTTCCGCTCGAAGATGGGCCGTCCGTTCGCCGCCATCCTGCGCATCGTGCGCGACGAAGAGATCAAGAACTTCAAGCTGGAATTCGATTTCGGCCAGGACCAGGAAGAGGGAGAAGAGGGCGAAGGCGTCGACTTCACCGGCCAGACCCCGCTCGGACCGTGCCCGAAGTGCAATGGCGGCGTCTACGAAATGGGTCTCGCCTACGTGTGCGAACACCAGGTCGCGAAACCCAAGACCTGCGACTTCCGCAGCGGCCGCATCATCCTGCAGCAGGAAATCCTGCCCGAGCAGATGGCTAAGCTGCTGAACGAGGGCAAGACCGATTTGCTGCCGGGCTTCGTGTCGCAGCGCACGCGCCGTCCGTTCAAGGCCTTCCTGGTGCGCGGCAAGGATGGCAAGATCAGCTTCGAATTCGAGGAGCGCAAGGGCAAGCCGGCGGCGAAAGGCAAGGCATCCGACGAGGCGGAAGGCGGCGACGGCGGCGATACCGCGGTGGCGGCCAAGACCACGGCGCGCAAGGCGGCTGCCAAGCCTGCTGCCAAGACGGCGGCCAAGACCGCTGCCAAGACCACGAAAACGGCAGCCGCAAAGCCCGTCGCGGCCAAGAAGGCCCCGGCCAAGCGGGCCAGCGCCACAGCCAAGTAAAACCGGGCGGGCCAGCGCCCGCCTCTATCCCGAACCGCAGCGCGTCTGCGGTTTTTTTTCGCCTGCAGGTTAAACGGCACGGGATATCACATGCCGATTTGTCTCAAAAAATACACGAAATTTCTGAAAATCATGAAATCCGGCTATGGGGCATGGGGTTTAGCTGGATAATTGCCGCATGGAATTATTCGTCCATGTTCCCGTATAACCTCAGTCAATCATCATGAGACTCTCCGACCTCAATATCTCGACCCGCCTGTACATCGGCTTTGGCGCGGTCATCGCTCTCCTTGTGCTGTTGGTGAGCCTGTCCGCCTCCAACTTTGCGCGCCTGGGCAGTGCCAACGACATGAATCTCCATACCTACGAGGTACTCGGTGAAGTGGATGCCGCCCTGATGTCGCTGGTGGACGTCGAAACCGGCGAGCGCGGCTTCGCGCTGACCGGCAAGGAAGCTTCGCTCGAGCCCTACAACAGCGGCAAGCAGGCGTTCCGCACGCACGTGGAGCAGGTGCTCAAGCTGACTGCCGACAATCCGCACCAGCAGGAGCGCGTGCAGCGCCTGGTCGACGAGCAGCAGAAATGGATGGACACGGCGATCGATCCGACCATCAAGCTGCGCCGCCAGAGCGCCGATGCCGAGATGGCGGCCGTGGTCGCGGAAGAACAGGCCGGCAAGGGCAAGCAGAGCATGGATGCGATGCGCAAGCTGGTGGCCGACATCAAGACCGAAGAATCCGGCCTGATGGCGCAGCGCAGGAGCGAGGTCGAACAACTGCAGGGCCGCATGTCGGCGACCCTGATCGGCGGCGGCATCGTCGCCACCTTGCTGGCGCTGGTCATCGCAGTCTGGCAGGCACGCAACATCACGGCGCCGCTGCGTGTCGCCGTGGACATCGCCCGCCGCGTGGCGACCGGCGACCTGACCGCGCGCATCGAAGTCCGCTCGAAGGACGAGACCGGACAGCTGATGGCCGCTCTCAAGGAGATGAATGAAGCCTTGCGCGACATCGTCAACCGCGTGCGTACCGGTACCGATACGATTGCGACCGCGTCGGGCGAGATCAATTCGGGCAACCAGGATCTGTCCTCGCGCACCGAACAGCAGGCCAGCTCGCTGGAAGAAACCGCGTCGTCGATGGAAGAGCTGACCTCGACCGTGAAGCAGAATGCGGACAATGCGCGCCAGGCCAACCAGATGGCCGCGATGGCTTCCGAAACCGCCGTGCGCGGCGGCGAGGTGGTGGCGCGCGTGGTCGGCACCATGGGCGCGATCAACGAATCGGCGCGCCGGATTGCCGACATCATCACCGTCATCGACGGCATCGCCTTCCAGACCAACATCCTGGCGCTGAATGCGGCGGTCGAGGCCGCACGCGCGGGCGAGCAGGGCCGCGGCTTCGCCGTGGTGGCAGGGGAAGTGCGCAGTCTGGCGCAACGCTCCGCGGCCGCCGCCAAGGAAATCAAGGACCTGATCGGCGATTCGGTCGACAAGGTCGAAGCGGGTTCGCGTCTGGTCGACGAGGCCGGCAACACGATGGAGGAAGTGGTCGGCAGCGTCAAGCGCGTGTCCGACATCATCAGCGAGATCGCCGCCGCCAGCGACGAACAGCGCGCCGGTATCGAACAGGTCAACGGTGCGATCACCCAGATGGACCAGGTGACGCAACAGAACGCCGCGCTGGTCGAACAAGCAGCAGCCGCGGCGGAAGCGATGCAGGAGCAGGCGCACACGCTGGCCCAGCTGGTGGCGACTTTCCAGACCGGCCACGAGGGTGCAGCCGCTTCCAGGGCGCCGGCACCTGCCGTGCAGCGCTCCGCCCCGTCAAGCCCGGCACCTGCACTGCCGCGTGCCCGTACCAAGGCACCGGCGCCGGCACCGGCACGACGTGAGCCGGTTGCGGCCGGGGACGAATGGGAAACTTTCTGACCCTAAAATAAAAAAACCGCGAGCCATTCGGCATCGCGGTTTTTTTACATCCGGCTTGTGTCAGTCGTCCTGCAGCGCACGCAGCGCTGCCTCGCCACTGTGAATGGCCTTCACACGGCGCACGATTTCGGCGCGCCAGGCTTCGTCGGCATCCTGTTCGGGCTCGTCGCTGTCCGTCAGCAGCAGGCGCAACAGCTCGTGCTTGTCCGCAGGGGACAGTTGCTGGATCTCGAAAGCCAGTTCGGCGACGGTAGACATGCGTAATGCTCCTGACACAAATATGGCTGAATGATATCTGGAACTCTACGGCATGTCGACAGCCAGCATGTTGTCTGTGGGCTTTCTGTCAATCAACTTATTATCGGGGTCGATCCCGGCCCGCGCCGGCCGGCCTTTCACGATCAATGTGACGGTTTGCGAGGCTTTTGTCACCAGGCGCCGCTCGCGCGCCAGCGGGTTGCCGTCGCCGTCGTCGACCCCGAATTCGATGTAGTCCTCCAGCGGTACCGGCGTGTCTTCGCCCAGCCGGCCCTCGCCCGATTCGTCGCTGCGCACCTTGCCTGCCGTGGCATGGATCGTGACTTCATAACGGCCGTCCGGCAGGCGCCGCGCGCTGGCGCCGTCGGCGCGATTCTCATACAGGACGATCGCTTCGAACAGGTCGTCGATCAGGTAAGCCTTGTCGGGCGGCGTCACCGCGCGCAGGCGCTCGACCAGCGTGGAGACGGTCGGGTAGGGCGCCGCGTGGAAGGCATAATCGGCCAGCAGCCCGTGCAGCACGCCGTTGACCACGTCTTCGCCCAATAAATCCTGCAGCAGATACATCGCCAGGCTGCCCTTGCGGTAATGGATGTAGCCCTGGTTCTCGTTCTGCGCCAGCGGCAGTTCCTTCTTGTTCTCGGTGCCGCGTCCCATCAGGTATTCGTCGAGGTCGTAGCGCAGGAAGCGCCGCATCCTGGCGGGACCGACCGTGTTCTTCATCGTCATCAGCGCGGTGTACTCGGCCAGGCTTTCCGACAGCACGGTGGAGCCGCGCACGTCGGCGCCGACCAGCTGGTGGCCCCACCACTGGTGCCCGACTTCGTGCGCGCTGACGTAATACGGGTAGTCGATGTCCTTGCGCGAATCCGGATCCACTTTCGCGATGAAGCCGGCGCTTTCCGAGAACGGGATCGTGCCCGGCGCCGCCTGGGCAAACGCCGCGTAGCGCGGGAATTCGGCGATGCGCAATTCGCGCTGCTGGTAGGGGCTGAAATGCTTCGAACCGTAGGCCAGGGCCGCCTTGGCGCCGCGGATCATGCGGTCGACATTGAACTCGTGGCCCGGGTGGTAATAGACGTCGATGGTCACGTCCTGCCAGCGGTCGTGGCGCACTTCGTAGCGGGCCGACTGGAAGGTGTAGACGTTCAGGATCGGCTGGTCCATGCGGAAGTGGAAGAAGCGGCGTCCCTTGGCCATCCATTCCTGCGCCAGCGTGCCCGGGGCGACCACGGTCTGGTCCTGGCTGGTGCTGACGACGGCATCGAAGCCGATCCAGTCGGCGTCGTTGCCGAGGTAGTTGTTGGCGCGGGCGGCGCCGTCTTCGCGCGCCGCCATGCGCGCGCGCGGGCCCAGTCCGTGGCGGCGGCGGTCGCGGTCGTCCTGCAGTTCCATGCCGGGCTGGTAGCCGATGTGGGGCAGGATGGCGTTCGAAAAATAGGTGCCGTTGCCGATCACGGCGGTGTCGCGGCCGAGGCCGAGGATGCCGCCGGGTGCGTCTTCCAGGTCGAACTCGAGCCCCATGCGTACCCCCGGCGGCAGCGCCGCGTCCAGCACGTAGCGCCAGACGCCGTGCGCCGGGTCGGCCTGGACCAGCCGCGCCGGCTGCGACAGGCGCGGCTGCAGCTTCGGGCCGGGCGGCATAGTCACGACGATGTCGCGGATCGGCTGGCCGCTGCGGTTGTCCAGCTGATAGAAGCCGTGGACTTTCAGGGTGCGCGTTTCGGGCACGATGTCGACCTGCAGGCGCACGTCGGCGATGCGCGGCTGCGCCAGCGGCGCCAGGCTTTTCTTGTAGCGCTGCTCGTATTCGGCACGCAGCGCATCCTGGCGCCAGGCGCTCTGGTAAGCGCCGAGGTGCTCGAGGTTGTACCACAGCAGGGCGCCGCTGCCGCCGAACAGCAGCGCGCCGATGCCGAACGCCGCCAGCACCGGCAGGGTCAGGCGGCGGCGCGCCAGGTGCAGGCGTTCCTTGATACTGTCGCTGACGCCGCGCGGCCACAGCACCAGCGCCAGCGTGGCCAGGATCAGCGCCGCCCCGCCCCAGTAGGCCAGCAGCGCGCGCCGCAGCGGCAGCGCGTGGCCGAAGCCGTTCATCGCCGACCAGGTGATGTCCGGCAGGTTCGCATACAGCAGCATCGGATGCCCGAGCCCGAAGCCGGACAGGGTCAGTGTCGCGACGTAGTACAGCACCAGCACGAAATACGCCAGGTAGCGCTGGTTGATGATGGCCTGCGCTGCGATCGCCAGCACTGCCAGCAGCGCATACTGCGGCAGCAGCACGACAAACAGCGTGCGCAGGTACAGGCCCGGTTCCAGCGCCAGGTAGCCGTGGGCCAGCTGGATCGCCATCCCGCACAGCATCGCCACCACCAGCAGCAGCGCCTGCAGGCCGACCAGCGCGACCGTCTTGGCCACCAGCGGCAGCCAGCTCGGCACCGGCAGCGCATCCATCATCTGGCCCATGCGCGCCTCGCGCTCGCGCCATACCATCTCGCCGGCATACAGCGTGGTGACGACCAGCACGAACAGCGCGAACACGTCGCGGATCAGTTCCAGCAGCATGTAGGTGACCGGATAGGTTTTGGTGCCGTAGATGGCGCCCAGGCCGAGGGAACTCACGACCAGCACCAGCACCCCGGCCAGCGCGATCACGGCGAAATACACGTTCTTGACCGCTTCGCGGAAATTCAGCCAGCAGCTTTTGGCCAGCAGCAGGGTCAGGCTGCGCGCCGCGAAGTCGGGTACCGCGCGTACGCCGGCTACGGCCGCAGCCTCGCTACGGTCGCCCTCGATGCGCGCCTGGCGCCGGCCGGCGGGCGTCGATACGAAGGAAAAGCGCCAGTAGCCGAGCACCAGCACCACCAGCGCGAACAGCGACCACGCCAGGCGGTTGACCAGGTACACGCCCTCCAGGGGAATCTGGGCGGCATTGCGCTCGGCCACGCTCCAGTATTCCGTCAGGCGCAGCAGGGCGGTGGTGCCGAAGGGGTCGATCAGGGCCGCCAGGGTCTTGTAATCGAGGTCGCGCGCCAGAGAAGGCGCGACGGTGTAGCCGATCATCATGACCACGCTGGCGACGTATACCGGCAGCATGCGCCGCGTGAGCGCCGCCAGCATGAAGAAGATGGCGCCGAAGATGAACAGGTTGGGCAGCAGCGTGAACAAATAGGGCCGCAGGTAGCCGGCGATGGAAATCGGCCCGACCCGGGCCGGGTCGATCCCGGGCAGCAGGCTGCCCAGCAGGTGGCCGAGCAGGATGGCGAAAAAGATCACGGCCAGCGTCGCCAGCGCGCCCAGGAAACGCCCGAACACATAGGCGTGCTTGGGGATCGGCGCGCTGAAGAAGAAGTGGTGCATCTCGTGCTCGAAGTCCTGCTGCACCGAGCGTCCCATCAGCGCTGCGGCCACCACCACGCCGAGGCAGCCGAGGACGGAGGCGCAGATCGCGATCTGGCGCGGAGCGTTGATCAGGACCCGGCCGCCGAACGAGATGCTGGCGTCGCGGAAGGCGCCGCCGGCCGCGCCCATCCACAGCATCGCCAGCGCCAGGAAGGCAAAGAAATAGACCCAGGTAGAGAGCAGCTTGAGGCGCTGGCGCGCTTCGAAGGCGGCGATGACGAACAGGGCGCGCATGGCGTCAGCAATTGCCCGGCAAGGCGTTGTGGCGGCCGGCGATGGTGGCGAAGTACACGTCCTCGAGGGTCGGGTGGATCGGCTCGAAATCGTCGCCCGGATAGCGCTCGGCATACACGTGGACCAGCGGACGGCCGGTCAGCAGGCGCGTCGAGATGACGGTGTGGCGCTTCTGGAAGGCGGGCAGGTCCTGCTTGGTCACGAAGCGCGCCCAGATGCGGCCCTCGATGCCTTCGATCAGGCGCGCCGGCTCGCCGCACAGCAGCACGTGGCCCTTGTTGATGATCGCCATGTTGGCGCACAGATCGGCCACGTCGGACACGATGTGGGTCGACAGGATCACGGTCTTGTCGTCGCCGATGTCCGACAGCAGGTTGTGGAAGCGCACCCGCTCCTGCGGGTCGAGGCCGGCGGTCGGCTCGTCGACGATGATCAGCTGCGGATCGCCCAGCAGCGCCTGGGCGATGCCGAAGCGCTGGCGCATGCCGCCCGAGAAGGTGCCGAGCTTCTGGTGGCGCACCTCGAACAGATTGGTCTGCTGGAGCAGGCCGTCGACGGTTTCGCGCCGCTGCCCGCGGTTGGACAGGCCTTTCAGCTGTGCGAAATGGTCCAGCAATTCATAAGCGCTCACTTTCGGATAGACGCCGAAATCCTGCGGCAGGTAGCCGAGCAGGCGCCGCACTTCATCCTTTTCGTCGAGCAGGTCGATGTCTTCCAGGAAAACCGAGCCGCTGTCGCATTCCTGCAGCGTCGCCAGGATCCGCATCAGGGTCGACTTGCCGGCGCCGTTCGGCCCCAGCAGTCCGAACATCCCCGGCAGGATGCTCAGCGACACCCGGTCCAGGGCCACCACGCCGTTGGCGTAGGTCTTGGACAGGTTGCGGATGCTTAATTTCATGAATGGAGACTCCTGGTGCGATCGATGAATACCGTGAGAATGTGCGCATTTTCACGATTGTTGCATTGTATTAAAAACGAACGCTTGCTGGAGTGCCGATGCGATACACCGCGCTTTCATTCGCCCAAAGTGCAAAAAATCGGGGTCAGAGCGCAATGGTCTGGCGCCCGAGCATACGCTGGGCAAAAGAAAATGTCTACTTTGTCAACATTTGCGCGTATATCACGTGCATGGGCATAATGGGGCATGGACATCCCCCTTCCCGAGGAAAAAATCCTGGCCATCACGCGCCAGGGCCGCACCCGGCCCGAAGCGACCGACTGGTTCCGCGTCACTGCCGGCCTGGTGTACCTGGCCGGCCTGATGACGAAGGAATCGATCGACTTCAAGACGGTCGACCGCGCCTGGAACCGCTTCATCTACCACAGCATCGGCGGCGGCCACACCATCACCAGCGTGCTGCAGTTCATGAGCGGAGACAAGGTGCTGCCGACCCTGCAGTCGGCGCGCTTCATGGCGCTGTTTGCGGAAACCTGCCCCGAGATTCCGGTCGACTCGATCCCTTTCCTGCTGGAGCTGAACCTGGGCGTGGCCAAGAACATCTCGAAGCTCGAGGTGGCGGGGCCTCTGCACGACTGGCTGCAGGCCCGGAAAGCCCAGCGTGGCGGAGAGGCCGCCGGCGACAGCATATAATGGCGCTTTCAGGCGTACTTAATTTGCAAGCTATGGACAACCTTCAACGAGCCATCAATCCCTTTGATAACCTGATCGTCGGCTTCGACAAGGCCCTGCGCGTGGTGGGCGGCGTGGCCAAGGCCGCGCGCCCGAACCCCGGCACGTCGGCCAGCGACTGCGAACTGAACAACCAGGAAGCGCGCCACAGCGCCGGCCTGATGCGCGTCAACCACGTCGGCGAAGTGTGCGCCCAGGCGCTCTACGACGCCCAGGGCAAGCATGCGTCGACCCCGGCCATGCGCGCCCAGATGGCGCACTCGGGCCGCGAGGAAGAAGACCACCTGGCCTGGACCGCCGAGCGCCTGTCGGAACTGGGCTCGCAGCCGAGCCTGCTCAACCCACTGTGGTATGCCGGTGCCTACGCCCTCGGATCGGTGGCCGCGTGCATGGGCGACGCCATCAGCCTCGGCTTCGTGGTCGAGACCGAGCGCCAGGTCGAGGCGCACCTGAACAGCCACCTCGAAGAATTGCCGCCCCAGGACGCCAAGTCGCGCGCCATCGTCACCCAGATGCGCGACGACGAGATCGAGCATGGCGGCAAGGCGCAAGCCATGGGCGCGGCCGAGATGCCGCTGCCGGTGAAAATGGCGATGCGGGCGATGGCCAAGGTTATGACCACCACCGCGTATTACATCTGATCAGCGGCGCGCAGCGCGGCGGCGCCCGTAGCCCAGGGCCGCCAGGCCGGCGGCGGCCAGCAGCAGCGACGACGGTTCCGGCACCTGGCCGCCAGGTGCCTGGACCTTGGCGGTGTAGTCGAGCTGGACGCTGGAGGACAGCAGTTTCAGGTCGCCGGTGACGCCGAGGCTGTAAGCCAGCTGGCCATTCTTCAGGATCTGGTCGATCAGCCCCTGGTCGCTGATCGTGCCGGTGAGGCTGAAGGCGCCGGTCCAGTCGTTCGTGACGGTCGTCGTCAGGTATTCGGTTGTGGTGTAGTACCAATTGCTGCAAAAGAGGCCGTTGCAACCGTCATACACGGTGTCGCCGCTGCTCCACACGGGCGCCGAAGTGGCGGTGGACAAGGACGTGGCGCCGCTGCCGGCGAGGTAGCTGCCGAAGTTCAGGCTCGCGCTTTCCTGCTGCCCTTTCTTTTCCACGGTCTGGTTGACCGTATTCGTATTCAGATATTTATCGACGCCGAAGCTGAAGACTTTGGCGTAGCCGCTGTTCGACTGCGACGTGATGGCCGGGTCCGAAGTCGAAAAGGTGTCGGCATCGTCGGTGAAATTGAAGGTGAAGGACAGGCTGTTGACCACGTAGTCAGCCGGCAGTCCGGTGCTTTTGAAGCTACCGGTATAAGTTCCCTGGTTCAGAATCCCATTTGCAATGTCGCCGCTCATGGTCAAGGGTGTGGCGATGGCTGCGCTCGACAGGACCGAGAAAGCGGCGCATGCGCTCAATGCGAAAAATTTCTTCATGGATATCCCCTTTAGGCTTTGTTTAATTAGTAGTGATGATAAGCAACAAGTATGCCATTGATGCAAGTCATTGTTCTAATTAAGAAAGATATCTTGTAAATGGGAAACGTGTAAAGAAATCCGACACGCCGGCTGTCGTGCAAGGACGCCAAATAAAAAGCGCTCCCGAAGGAGCGCTTTGTGGTTCAGGCAGGGTGCCGGAGCAACCGTTCAGCCCTCGACGATCTCGAATGAGTGCGTGATCTCGGCTGTCTTGGCCAGCATGATCGATGCAGAGCAGTATTTGTCGTGCGACAGGTTCACCGCGCGCTCTACCGCCGCCTGCTTCAGGTTGCGGCCGGTGACCGTGAAGTGGACATGGATCTTGGTAAACACCTTCGGGTCGGTATCGGCACGCTCGGCCTTGAGCGTCACGTCGCAGCCGCGCACGTCTTCGCGGCCGCGCTTCAGGATCAGGACCACGTCGTAGGCGGTGCAGCCGCCGGTGCCCAGCAACACCATCTCCATCGGGCGCGGTGCCAGGTTGTGGCCGCCGCCTTCGGGGGCGCCATCCATGCTGACCAGGTGGCCCGAGCCGGTCTCGGCCCGGAAACTCATTCCGGAGGGGCTGTTCCAGCTGACTTTGACTTCCATTGCGTTCTCCGCTGTCGTAATAAGTGGCCTGTATTGTAAGGCGCTTTCAGACCGCCAGCACGTAGCGCTCGCTCTTCATGCGCCAGCTGGCAAACGCGAACAGCGCCAGCGCCGCCAGCGCCGAGCAGGCGAAGGTCAGCACGTAGGGCAGCGGGCCGAGCTCGCCGCCTTTCGAGGCTTCGCGCATCAGGGTCTGGTTCGACAGCATCGGCACCGCATACATCCAGGTCGCCGTTTTGAGGTCCATCATCGATACGATCAGGCCCGGCAGCATCGGCACGATCATCAGGATCGACACGGTGCTCTGCGCTTCCTTGAAGGACCTGGCGTTCATCCCGACCGCGATCTGGGCCGCCGCCGCGAACAGCGGCAGCGGGACCGAGGCCAGGCACAGCCTGGCCAGGTCGCCCCAGCCCAGGCGCCAGGTCATGCCGATTTCTTCCAGCGGCAGCCAGGACAGGCCGATGTGGGCCAGGATCAGCTCGAGCGTGATGCCGGCGATGGCGAGCGAGGCGGCGGCCAGCCATTTGCCGCCGACCAGTTCCCAGGTGCGGATCGGCTGCGCCATCAAGACTTCGAGCGAACGGCGTTCGCGCTCGCCAGCGGTGCTGTCGACCGCGGCCGCCATGCCGCAGAAGAAGGCCGGGAAGAACAGGAAGCCCATCAGGCTGCCGATGAAGCCGGCCGAGCGTGCGGCATTGGTGCCGGTGTCGTAGCGCTGCAGGTCGATCGGCCCCAGCGTCACCGGCGACACCCCGTGCGCCAGCAGGCGCGCGCTGGCGATGTTGGCGTTGTAGGCGCGCAGGATGTCCTCGACGTCGCGCCGGCGCCGGTCCTGCTCGGTGGCCGAGTCGAACCACAGCTCGATGCGGGCCGGACGCATGGCCTGGTAGTTGTCGCTGAATTGCGGCGGCAGGCGCAGCACCGCGACCACTTTTTTGGCGCGCAGCATGTCGCCGATCGCCTCTTCGCCGGCGTCCGGGATGTCGCGCACGGTGATGTTCTTCTGCTTGAGCTGGGACATCAGGGTCGGTGCCTGCGCGCCGCCGATCACCGCCAGTTCGATGCCTTCGCGCTCGGCGCGGGTGGCGCGCTGGATCTGCTGGTTCAGGATGTAGCCGAACATGATCGGGTACATCAGCGTGAACATGACCAGCAGGCCGAGGACGCGCTTGTCGCGCAGCGTTTCGCGGATTTCCTTCAGGAAGACGACCAGCAGTTTGGACCTCATGCCGCGATCCCTTCATCGGTGCCGACCAGGCTGACGAAGGCGTCTTCCAGGTTGGCGATGCCGGTGCGCTGGCACAGTTGCTGGGGCGAGCCCTGCGCCACGGTATGACCCTTGGCGATCACGATCACGTCGTCGCACAGGTGGCTGACTTCCTGCATCACGTGGGTCGCCATCACCACGCAGCAACCGTCTGCGCGCAGGGTCGCCAGTGCCGCGCGCACCGCACGCGTGCTCATCACGTCGAGGCCGCGCGTGGGTTCGTCCAGCAGCAGGTGGCGCGGGCGGTGCAGCAGCGCCCGCGCCAGCGCCACCTTGATGCGCTGGCCCTGGCTGAAGCCCTTGCTGCGGCGTTCCAGGATATCGTCCATCGCCAGCATCTCGGACACCTCGTCGATGCGGCGCCGCAGGTCGGCCTTCTCCATGCCGTTCAGCTCACCGAAATAAGTCAGGTATTCGCGCGTCGACAGGCGCTCGTACAGGCCGAACTGGTCGGTCAGGAAGCCGATGTTGCTGCGCACCTTGAACGGATCGCGTTCCGGGTCGACGCCGTCGACGGCGATGGTGCCGTGGTCGCGCTTCAGCATCCCGACCAGGGTGCGCAGCAATGTGGTCTTGCCGGCGCCGTTGGGGCCGAGCAGGGCGGTGATCTGGCCGTCGCGGGCGGTAAAACTCACCCCGCCGAGCGCCTGGACCTGGCCGAAATGTTTGCGGACGTCGTGTGCTTCGATCATGTCTGTCGGTCTCGAATCAGGGTTGCGGGCCGGCGCTGCCGAGCTGGAAGGTGGGCGCGGGAATCTCGTTCAGGCAGCTGCCGTCGACCTTCTGTTCCGGATGGTCGAGGAAGGCGCGCAACAGGCGCGGCGCGCAGCCCAGCTGCGACACGCCGTGGCCGACGTTGGGCGCGACCAGCAGCTGGGCGCGGGGCATGGTCTGTGCCGCGCGGGCGGCGCGGTGCGGGGCCGTGACCGGATCCAGCGCGCCGGACAGCAGCAGCGCCGGCACCTCGATCGGCGTCGGCGCCGGCAGGCTTGCCGCCGGCACGTTCATGGCGCGGCACAGGCCGGGCAGGCGGCGCGCGAAGTCGCGCGTCAGCGGCGCATCGTCGCTGGCGATCAGTGCCGGCGTGAAGCGCGGCATGTCTTCGGCGCAGATCACCGCCAGGTACAGCAGGGTGGCGGACGAGCCTTCCGGCGTGGAATCGGCGCCCAGGTTGCGGCGCGCCACGAAGGGCTGCCAGCGGCCGCGCGCCGCGCTGTGCACCAGGAAGGGCAGGCGGCGCGCGTCCGCCGGCGAATACAGCATGTTGTGCACGGTGCCGAGCAGGCGCGCGCTGGTCATGTCGATGTCGACCTGGCGCGCGGTGCGCGGATCGGGCAGCGAGATGGCGAGGCCCTTGCCGACTTTCGCCACCAGGCCGTCGAACTCGGCACGCAGGCCGGGAAAGGCCTTGCGGCAGGCCGGGTCGGCGTCGCATTGGCCGAACAGTTTATCCAGCGCGGCCTGGCTGTCGCGGCCGCCGGCCGGGATCACCTGGTCGGGCGCGGCTACCGCATCCAGGATCAGCGTGCGTACGTTGGCCGGATAGGCGCGCGCATAGGCCTGGCCCAGGCGCGTGCCGTAGGAGCCGCCCCACAGGTTGATCTTGCCGTAGCCGAGCGCGCGCCGTACCTGCTCGATGTCGCGCGCCGCATTGGCGGTGGTGTAGGCGGCAAACGGCGCCTTGCTGGCACGGATGCAGCGCACCAGCGCGGCGTCGATCTGCTCGTCGGTCAGGCTGCTGTCCTCGTCCAGGCCGGGTTCGCATTCCAGCTTGCCGGACAGGCCGGTGCCGCGCTGGTCGATGAAGACGATGTCGCGCGTCGGGCGGACCCGGCGCATGGCCGTGTTCAGGATAGTCAGCACGTCGCTGCCGGCTTCGCCGGGGCCGCCGGCCAGCACGAACAGCGGGTCGCGACGCGCGCCTTCGCGCAACGCCGGGGCGATCGTCACATGCAGCTGGAGCGTCTTGCCCGCTTGGGCGGGGTCGAGCGGCACGGGCAGCTTCATGCACAGCAGCGCTTCTTCGACGCCGGGCAGGTGGCAGCTGTGCGTTTGCGGCTTGGCCGGTGCCCCCTGCGCCTGCGCGGCGGGGAGAAGGGCGGCCAGCAACAGCGTGCCGAAATTCAGGCTGGGTTTCAAGACACCTCCTTGTCAGGTGGGCTCATACTAAATTGCCATTCTTTTCATGGTCAATGAAAAGTTGCGTATCTGCATTAAGAAACGTCCCACTATGACCTGTCTTTGCGATAGAAAACTGAACCTTGCGCAAGGTGAAGGCTGGCTTGACTGAAGTGTGCGAAATCGGCTATGATCGCAGGCTTTCCATTTGCTCAGGAAAAGACAATAAGGCAGAGTCCGCAGTTAACAACGCGCGGAACCACCATTTGAGCATTCAATACCTAGATATAGGAAGTCAACATGAAAACTTTTTCCGCTAAGGGCCATGAAGTCCAGCGCGATTGGTACGTGATTGACGCGACGGACAAAGTCCTCGGACGTGTTGCCAGCGAAGTGGCACGCCGACTGCGCGGCAAACACAAGCCAGAATTTACTCCGCACGTCGATACCGGTGACTTTATCGTCGTCGTCAACGCAGGCAAACTGCGCGTGACCGGCACCAAGGCCACCCAGAAGACCTACTACCGTCACTCGGGCTACCCGGGCGGTATCTACGAAACCAACTTCCTGAAAATGCAACAGCGCTTCCCGGGCCGCGCCCTGGAAAAAGCTGTCAAAGGCATGCTGCCGAAGGGCCCGCTGGGCTATGCAATGATCAAGAAGCTGAAGGTCTATGCGGAAGGCACCCACCCGCACGCCGCCCAGCAACCGCAAGCACTCGAATTCTAAGGAACTGACATGATCGGTAACTACAACTACGGCACCGGCCGTCGCAAGAGTGCAGTCGCCCGCGTCTTCATCAAGGCAGGC
>Ga0308160_10004067_pt1 | contig 15894 bp, 18 predicted proteins | sample PhyFR1_FD_201036 | JGI IMG/M metagenome (GOLD analysis project Ga0308160, IMG submission 201036) | Phyllosphere microbial communities from UC Gill Tract Community Farm, Albany, California, United States - DLSLF.R1 | ecosystem: Host-associated > Plants > Phyllosphere > Unclassified | place: USA...
CTGACGCCAGGTGTTGAGGGATAACGAGAGGGTGTGATTAATGGAGGTCCGCGCGTTTGCGACCGCTTCCGATCGCTCCGCAAGCGCTTCATATCGCCCCACCCAGCTTCGAGACATCGAATGACAGAACGCGATCGACCTTCTGATGAGGCTCGACACGTATATATGCCCTTTCGTCATTATGGTGGTCGTCTCCTTTTTGGCTCCGACGACGCTTGGCTGGGATTTGTAATTTACGCAACGTACCTTTCAAAGGTCCGTCTGCGTCAAACACGTGAGATGCCTTCTCCATTCACCCCCTGGTATCATTTACCGGTCGACCATATGCGCCATATGTACCGTCTTTTGGATCTCTGGGACCAAATACCGCTTCTGGTCTTCTTCCCCATGGATACGACAACTGACACGCGTTTTGTAATCCGGTCAGAAGTGCCCAAAGGTTTACATCCCCTTTCTTCCCCGGTGCTTATCTCCTCACTCGTATGCTATAAGAAGCAGGCGTTTGCCCCCTTCGATATCTATCGCCCCCGTCGCTACTCGCTCTTCCCAACCCATCTCATACACTTCCTCCTTATTCGAACTCAATGACTGAACAAGAGACCACTTCAACTCAAGAGGAGGACACTCAGTACTCCGATGCAGACCCGAGTGCCCCCTACTCGAAGAGCGATCCGACATCGATGCCGACTTCGGGCTCGGCCGCACCCTCGTCGAAAGTTGACTGTTCGGCTTACATTCGCGATATTGCCCGGAAGACCAGCCAGTTCGACCAAAGCGAGACCAACTTTGTGAAGCGCTACCATTACGCTCAGGACCTCTGCTCACTTGTTGGGGCGAGGATGTCAAGCATTATCGACCTCATCTGGTCAGTTGAGAATACCAAGAAAATGGCAAGCATCTACCCCGAGATTTACAAACTCGAGGTATACCCGGAGGAAATGACCGACATGGTGGAGGACTGCATCACAGAGGGGAGAAAGCGGGCCGGTGATCTGGACGATTTCCAGTCTTAGTTTCGATCGTTGGGGTTCTGAGTCGGTACGAGATCGCCTAAGCCCTGCCTTATACAAGTCTGACGAGAGAGGAGCGATGTACATTTGAAAACTTGCACCTGGATCTGCGTTACGGCGTCAGCTCACACCTATTGCACACATGCCATTATTCGTCTCTTGCCAAGGCGAGAATGCTGCGTCATCTTTCAGCACGGCGCGTTCTTGCACCCGAATAAGGATGTATTCCGATTGTGAGGTGTGACACAAAGTACTGTCTCTCTAAGAAGGATATGTGAAAGGTACGACAACGAGAGTCCGGGCGTTTCCAGTGGCCTCGAACATGCGCCACAAGATGATCATCTAGCTACAACAGACTTCCAACATGCAAAACGCCTTTACCTTGCTTACAAGGAGCGATAAAGGAACCTACTTGGTGACTTACTGCACCTACTGCATCATTTTCCGGGCGCGTCATCACAGACCAAAAGTGGTAATCACAGCACGTACGCATGAACTGTTCGTCCTGTCAAAGGCGAAATCTCTCTGCAACTTTCCCCCTTGAATCTGCGCCTGGAGGAGATCTACCTTTACTTGCTTCCTCGGCAAGATTTTGTGACCTCAGACATCATAGACTCAAAGCACCTTTGTCCGTCCTTTCACCTTCCACCCCGGGATTAGAGCAAAAGCGCGACACGTCCTGCACCCTTCAGAGAACCCCGAATCAATCTGTGCTTCTTGACTTCTTCCCCATGGATACGACGACTGAGACTCGGGTGTAAACATCCGTTCACTGTGTGCCCCTTGCTCTCCAGCTACTTGGATTGTATAAAAGGCGGCCTTTCCCCCCCCTCGATCTCTGTCCAATTTCCCTGTTCGCCATCGCCAATTACATACTCTGCTTCCACGCATCAAAGCCATGACCGACCCACAGTCTCCCTCGAACCCCTCCGAAGTCACCACAGACGTTTCGCATACCTCGTCCGGGAGCAGAATTCCGCTCAGCGATGCGGCAACCTTCTTCTACCGGCACATCAAGAACTTCGACCCCGAACCAGCAAGCAGACTTCAGAGAGTTCATTACGCGAACAACCTAGCCTCCCTGTCCCTTGAGATTCGAGATGCAGCTCAATAGGACGCAACGAAACGTATACAACGTACTCTCATCGACCTTCACACTGAGGCTTGGGCCTCTGCCTTCGAACAGCGCGAAGTCCGCGAGAATTTCGACAGTGATCTGAGTCGCTATACCAAGGAGCTGCAGGATATCCTTGCACCCATGGATTAGTACCAGCCAGTCGAGACTGATACTACGGACCAGGGGTAGCTTATCGAAGTAAGGTTCTACATACAGGAGATTGTGAAGCCGCCATCTATTGCGATGCAAAGTGTTGATGAAGTTGACTCCCCTGTGCTATCTGTGAAGTCCCTGCCGATCCGAACATCACAGCGCTACGAGATGATATGGAACTCTAGGATCTTGCGTTGTACTCCGTTGCATTGCGACCAGGGCTCGGTCATGTGGCGCGTTTGGGGTCTGAGTTCGGCAATCTGCGGGATGTCGCGATGGGCCCTGTTTGCCGGCTGTACAGTCTCCCCTTACATCATTTTGCGGAATACCGTTTGAGCCACATATCATGAGAAGTACGAAGGTGCTCATTGGGAAGCTGAGATATTAGGGTACAGGGTCAACGAAAGCGCGATGGGTTTTCGATAAATCTCGCGGTAAGTAAGCAGTGCCGGATGTGCATATTACCAGGTGCTCTTTTAACCGGAGGTCTCGAATGTGAAAAGAGGATAGACGGAGGGTAGGCTCCTCGGCCAGTCCACTCAGTCATCTCCTCGCTTTCGTGAGACCGGGTCAATCAGCGAGAGAAATTGCACAAACGACCTTTGTACGAACTCGTCTCGACGTGCATGGCGTGTGTGACTTGTGCGATACATCCGCTGGCGGTTCTCCCAGTCGTCCACTGGTACGAAGTTTCAAGCACGGGAGTCGTGCACAAGAGCTTCCCAGTTTCGATCCCTTTGACTCGCTTTCCCACCACATTCGCCACTGTCTCAACCCTTTGACGGATTACTACTCAGATGTATATGGAAATGTCAAGAACTTCGACCCCAACAACACTGATAGTCATCACCGCATCCAGTATGCCGAGAATCTCGCTCAGCTATCTCTCGCGCGGAAGCCTACCGCGACGGTTTCTGCAGATTTCTTTCGACTTGCCAAGACCAATAACCAGCGATCAGAGGCTATGAGTGCTGATATGTACGCCCTGTCCGCCCGAGTCCGCCAGCTCGAGGAGGCCGGAGAAACGGAAATCCCGGAAGACATCTCGAGCGCGGTGGAGACTAGTATCGCGCAGGCGACCGAGTGGGTCGGGAACATGGAGGATTTTGAGCCTACCTCGTAAATATCTTTCGATAGAGATCTTCTTTGAGAGGGGGTGCTCCTCGTTGGTATGGAGTTCACAATGAGGATCTCGCTCGAGCTCCTTCTCTTGATCATCGTTTCAGCGATGAGACAGCTTATTGGGTGGTGCAATCAAACGAGCCAGTTGGCTCAGATTGCTGCGTAACGGTGTATAAATTGAAGAGAGTCTGGGCTCGGCCGCACAGTTGCATCGACGTCGGCTTGGCTCAAGCGGTGTAGTAGTGGTCCGGAAGCCTGATACCGTCGTCCACACCCGCGACCTGGTAGTCAGCAATGTGGCTCTCTTGCGCATCATCGGACCTACCATAAGTCTTCCTCCATCCACGGTCAGATGCGCATTGTTCATGTACATCCCTCCCCGACTGCTCAGCATGATGATGGGCGCGACGATCTCTTCCGGCTTTCCGGGTCGTTCTGCCGTTAGCTAAGGCTCGTCACAGATCTCTGAAGATAGGAAAACCTCAACCCGTGATCAGTGATAAGAGGTACTCACGCATGGTACTCCTCAGCGCAGCCTTTGTTGGCGCATCGGGCATGTCGTACGAGTAAGACCCGGAGGTGGTTCCCGTCATCTCGGATGGGAAGATTCCAGGACAAATCGTGTTCACTCGGATCTTCATACTGGGTGTCAGCTTGGTTTATGGCGTCCCCCAACGTAAGGTTGGCGCTATCCGGTTGCGTGGGACTCACGGGTGCAAACGACCAGCGAGCAGCGTTCCGAGGTGGATAGCTGGAGTCAGCTTGTCACGGCCGTCACAGCAGGTGACGCACTTCCGGCCTATACATTAGCTCGGTCGAACGACAAAGCGACAACTCACCTTGCTGACACCGTATGTCAAGCTGCCCATCGCTCTGTTTCGTCAGCTTGCGAAGACATCCGAAGAGCTATTGTAGCTCACCGCTGGTTGGCAAGTCCCGCAATTGACGCGATAACGACGACGCTCGGGTTGTCAGATTTGCGGAGAAGCGGAATCAAGGCGGTCGTCAAGAAGTAGACACCTGGCGTCAACAAGTCGGTTGATAGACGATCTCACCATTGACGTTGACTATCGTCAGCTCAGCCCTACTACAGCCGTGGCAGACTCACTGTCGTGCTGGTATCGGAAATCCTCGCTATTTGTAAGCGGAGATCACGCCGCCAGAGCTGTAAGCCTACTCATCGACCTCCGACATTGCTTTGTACACCTCATCAGCTGCGCGTCAGCTTGCGTCCCTTCCTAAGAATCTAAGCTCACGATCGTTGTGTTGCTTGATAGGCGATTTCCAGAGCTTCGACACCCCGGCACAGTTGATCAGCGTGTCAACCTATCATAAGTGCTGGGTCTTTGCACCGAACTCGGGGCGCAACTCACGACCTGCTCTTTCTCCGCGATTTGGTCTGCTATCTTCTGGACTCCAGCCTTACTCGATACGTCTCCCTGGATGCTAGTCGTCAGCTAATAATAGCCCGTGGGCGGATATTTGCTCACACGACGACACTGCCGCCCTTGTCCGCTTGGGCGGTGATGTCCTCAGCTGTCTTCTGAAGGACTTCCAATCGACGCCCGGTAATATAGACCTTGGCCCCGTTTACTGCGAAACCAGTCGCGATGGCTGATGTCAGCACCTATGACCCACCGTCCAGTCTCCAGTCCAGTAGCTTACCCTTGCCGATGCCCGTTCCACCGCCTGTTACAACGACGACCTGGAGTCAGAATATGATATCCCGCGCCAACGGACGGCCCACCCACCTTGCCTTGAACGGAAAAGATATCTTCGAGCTTGAATGACGGAGCGGACATGTTTGTGGCTAGAAGTGGATGATGCGACTTCTGTATCAATGCAGAGGGTCAGGCTTATTTATGAGGCATCCCGTTGCTGGACCGCCAGCTGCCGACCGGGCCGAGTGTTGTTCGGTCGGTCGGTCAATGCACCGACCAGCGGCGACGACCGAGACGGCGGAGACCGAAGCGGCGATCACCGTGGAGAACTTGTGCGGGGCTTCTGTGTGGCGCCACATGGGCAATTGCGGCTATCACCGTTTTATGCCGTAATCCTGTCAGCAAGGTCCTGGTCGACGTCATGAGAAGGACCTTAGACAGTGGCTGCTTGGCTCAACCCACACCATCCTTCTAGCTCCTTCGTCCATCTCCACACCTTCTCTCACACATACACTGCATCTCCTTTTACACAGCTACCACTCACTGCTCATCAAAGGACCTTCAACGCTTGCAAACAACCGGTAGAGAAAAGAACCGACATCACGGATTCCCAGGCGCCATTGACGTGGCGCGTACCTGAGCAAAGGGGTCACGCGGGGGAGTTGCGCCCGTTTAGTCGAGTGTGAGATTCATTCACACCGTTTAAGCTTGCTTGCAAGCATCTCCAGCCTCACATAACGTCGCCTTCTGCCGCCCTCGTCGCGCCTGTCATCGTTGGATTCCCATCCGTTGTACGTACTCGCCCAACCACAGCCGCCTAGCCGAGCCCACACGACGTCAGCCATGTTCTCTCAAGGCTCCTTCCGCCCCCTTAACGACCTTCCACCGCAACGACCAGTCTCGGTTCATTCTACCAGTTCACATCACTCTCCCTCATCAGCTTTGCAAACACCTGAAAATACTTCTAGCCGTACTTCCCCCTTGGACGAGGAAGACGAGTTTGACCTAGACGACCCCCATTTCAACGCGGGCTCAAGGTCGAGAGCGTCATCAGTCAGGTCGATTGGTCGACCGGATCGTCCCAGAGAACACAGGAGCAGTGCAGGTGGAGGCGTCGCGACTTTTGTCAAGCCTGAAGATATCGGCGGGTTGCTGAACAGCTTGAGTAGGTCCGAGGGACGACAACGACAGAACAGCGAGGTGAGTTGAGTGACTCTTGTTCCGGAATTGTTCACCCTTACCACACCCATTCTCCTACTTTCGTCTCCTTTGAGGTCCGCCCCCTTCCTGAGGCGTGTGAGATATAATTCTCGAGGTCGCATGCTCCGCATGCCTTCTCGCCAACGATCTCGCTATGCGATTCAAGCGCGTCAAGCTTCTTTCTCATCCCGCTCCTCTTGGCTCTCGTCTTCCAGCCTAATCATCCTCTATTCTTCACTTGAACCCACTGCGTACACGAAACCCGTATAAACTATCCCGAATCGCGACGATGCTGACATGTGCCCGCCTATACCCTCACCACCGTCATTCCCCTCCATACTCGACGCGCTCTTACACTACTACCCTCTCAACTCCTCGCCGCTTGCTCGCACATCTCCTGTCTCACCCACACACGCCGGTCAAACACGGACCCGGAATGTCTCAACCCCACACGGTACCGCTTTCGAACAATCCCCCAAATCTGCCTCTTCGCGCTTCTTACATCGACAGCCAACGATCAGAGTCCCCACACCGCATATAAACACAAGCGGTCACCGCCACATGCAGTCTTCACCCAACCCACCCAAATCACCTGCAACTCGCGAAAGAATGGCGGGTCTCTCCAAGTCATTCCAGGACGCCGACTATTTCGGCCTGTCGCCCAGCGCGGCAGGTAGATCTCAGCGACTATCTCCCTCGCCGTCTAGACATTACGGTTTGAGCGCACTATCACCACTACAGGCGTTCTCGCCGCTACCGACTCCGTCTGCTCTTCCAAAGGAGAAGAGTTCGAGGAGTTCAAACGCCGGCACGGACAGCCCCAAGACACACACGCGCTCCAGCAGTCTGACCAGGTCTTTGTCTAGAAGGCAAAGCCTGATCGCCAACGCTGAGAAGTGGAGTCGAGGGGACGAGCATGGCGACCGAGGCGATGTCGAGTCGCTCTTCTCGCGGATCACCTTGGTCAAGGCTCCGGCGGAGGAGACCACGTTGAAGAGGTAAGCATAGTATCGGGTATCGTGCTGATATCAGGGCAAAGTCCTCCTCCTCTATCACACCCTTCTCTGGCATGATGTTCAGTGCGGATGCTCCTGCGACGACTCAACGCGGTCCTCGTCGCTCATTCGCCGCTTCATCCTTCGCTGGCTTCTCCCCCATCTCCAACAGCGCATCGCTCAAGTCGCTGCCAACACCGTTCTCTCCGCACGTCGACGATTCGACTAATCGGATCACCTACTCTGGCAGCGACGCCCTCGGTATTCAACGCAAAGTCATGTCGCCGGAGGAAGTCTTTGATATTGCTCGCAGTCTCGCCTCGCCCGTCGCGATACCCGAAGGTGGGTTCAACGGTGCCGAACTCAAGCGCCGTAAATCTTTGGGCTCATCCGGTCGACGCGGCACGAACGATCTGACATCGCCGGAGAAAGCACCTCTAGCCCTCGAACCGGTTGAGTACGTGCAGATGGAAGACGACACCCTGCTTCCCTTTGTCGATCGACCGGTCGAAGTCGCCGAGCTGATCGCACACGGGTCGAATGAGAAACTGTTCAAGCTGCTCAAAGCGGCCTTCCCGAAAGATCCTCTCCGTCAGCATTGGAAGGCGCTCGGACCGGAAGAATGGAATTGGAACGAATTTATCGCTCACCTCACTGAGCAGTCTCGTGCCGAATGTCCCGACTATGCCTGGATCTTCCGAGCTCGTCAAGCTGTGCGAGCGCGATCCGTAGCCCTGTGGGAGAAACTTGGGGTATGTCTGGGATGTGACGGCGATCTGCTCAACGCTGGTGGAGAGGATGGTCTCCCGTCATCGTGGGGAGGACTTGGTCTAGGCGACGAAGACGAATACGACCCAACGCAATGCCATGTCTGGATCGAAGGTCTGGAGGCCGTCGACCCGGACGAGAAGGAGCGTCAGATGAAGCAGCTGAGCGATGCGTTCGGCGAGATCGTCGAGGACGAGAACGAGCAGGCTAGCGCGGGTATGACCGCTTTGCTAGGCGATATTGGGGAAGGAGAAGAGGAGGAGCCAGCCCGAGCCGGGCAGACCACCGCGCAGCGCGCCGCAAATCGGGCGTTGAACCCGGTCGACCCGATGGACTCGCCCACGTTCACCACCGGCGCTTTACCACGTCAAGATCATCCTGTCTTTGCGGAGTCATACGCCTCATCGTACGGTATGGGTGGTCACGGACACTCACCGTTCACTCCCAAATCTCCAGGCAAGTTCGACCCGTCCAAAGCCGTCCGGTCTCGCTCTTTCGTCGGGCTTCAGATTCTGACTTCGCCGCAACAAGCGCAGGGATCGTTCCCCAAATCACCGACATCGTATACATCAATGAACCAAGCCTCTATGCGCGGGTACGACCGAGATCAAGGCAACCCTCTCTTCCCAAGCAGTTTCGGGGGCCTTTCGGTACAGCCGAATCTGGGCAGAGAGGCGTCTGCAGGGATAGGTGGCGGTATCAAAGAGGCCGATGAGGGCTTCGGCAGGGGAAGCAGATGGGGTCTGAGGAGGAAACAGAGCGGCGCGGGGCTTTCAGAGAGTAAGTGGGGTTGTCTCACATACTCGTCCGTGTAAATTGGCTCGAAGGTCGCTGCTGCGTGGACTCGTTGGGGGCTAAGAAGGATAGCTCATATCAGGCGCGATCACATTTGCGAGCGAGAGCGACTGGTCACATGATCACGAAGTTCATGCTTAAGTCCGGTTTAGGCTGGTAATGCTGGTTGCGCTGCAAGCTGGTCCCACTTTGTACGTGTAACGAGGCCGGGTCGTTTGTCTGAAGCGAAAATTTGTACACTACTACACCACTCGTATCGAGAATTCATATGCAGACCTCGAACCGACTGTGTCTCGTCTGGACGCCGGCGGGGAAGAAGTCGATCCCCCTACTTCGTGCCAGCTTCGAGCCTCACCGAGGCGTCTCTAGGTCTTGCTCGACGTGTAAAGGAGACTTTGACGCATCGGCTTCGACTGGACTCGAGCCTCTAACCACATACGATTCGGCGACGCAAAGGTTCAGCATGGCATTGATAGACCGTCGAGGTACCCCCCACTGAGCATGCGCGCTGACGATCTGAAGCAGCCGGACCAAGGTGAGTAGCCATGTCCCAGCTTCGCACCATATGATGGTGTACCCAAATCCGCTGGAAAACGTCGACGCCTCGAAACGTCGGGGGCATTTACGTGTGGCTGAATAAGCTTACGATCCATGACTCGACTTCGCGTCGTACGTTGACTGGCGGATAAGTTATTTCGAACGGACTAGACGAAGTGTGCGTGCGATGTCGTTCCCCATTCTTGGATGCGAGGTGCTTGATCGCACGCAGACAGATGTGCTACCACGAGGAAGATAGGTGGTTGAGCCATCGTCAGCCGTCACTCCTGATTGGCGGCTGAGCCATGGTCATCCGTCACTTCTGAGATTCGCGTTAGAGCATCGTAGCCCGTCGCTCGTCCATCTCCGCGTGGAAGGGAACTAGCCGTGATGCCCCGTCCGTCCCGACCGTTCTACGTCCTTGCCGCTTGACCAACAAACTCTTTGCTGACAGTGATCACACCCGGCTGGATTTCTCGTCCGTGTAGAATCCGCGGTCGTTGACGGGCTGTCCACGCGCTGATCGTCGACCGTGTCTCTTGGCGTCCACGCGACCAGCGTCCTTTTGACCCCGGCGGTCTAGCCATGCGCTTGTTCGTGCGTGAATCCGCGGGGTGTCACCACGCTGTTGCCCCGTATGTCCACATGATCGGGCACATGACCTTCTTCAGCCGCTACCCTAGCTCCTTCTCAAGCCCACTCGGACTGATATTGGCCCCTCGGCACCTTCCTTTCCTCACCTGAGGACAGATGTCGTATGCCCTCGGTCGTGCTGACATGATAAGGTGGTCTTCGAGTGACCGAGCTCCAGCCGAGCGACCGGCTTGGAGCCCGCCGTCAGCACGCTCTACCCCGCTGTGCCCGTCGCACGTTGCTTTTACGTTCACCTCTGCATACCCACCGCTGACCTCCTCGTGCGAGCTCAAGCGGCCGTTGCAAGACTAGACTTATACAGCTATCACAAGTGCGTTCGGGCGACAATGATCCGTCGCGATGCATGCGATGACCGCTCTCACCGCACATACCTCCTGCACACCGTAATGGACGGACCCAGCCCGCGTCACATGCACGCACGCCCCATACAACACATCATCAACCATACACTGTACCTCGTTCACGCCCCTGTGTCTCAATTCTCGATCGAGCTAGATCGAACGGAAAAACCATATCAGGTCCAGTGTTCACACGGAAAATCCTCCGCCTCATTGACATGTTGGATCTCATTCGTGTCGGGCAGACCCCTCCTCGAGGCGCCTGGAAGGTATTTAGATCCGTTTCAAGCGATGTCGACGCGGTGGCTTTTCTTCGTTTCCGTTTCTTATGGGGCAGAGGGGTCGTCGTACATCCACGCCACCCCGAAGTGCACTCGGACTGCTCAGTCGGGGGTGCACGTCGGGCAGGCCGAATTCAAGAGAGATTTGTCCGGATCTCGCCCGTTGGCGTCTTGTTTGTTCAAACGTCCGCCCACTTCCCGTGCTGGACCTATGGGACTGGACTGTCAGGACGGGATGCACCCCTCTTCCCGACTTCAGCCGGCTGCTACCGATTTTTACTCCCTTCCCGCGGGCAGTGCCTGATGCACTTCGACCTCATCTGACCGCAACGTCCACCTCGCAGCGCACCCGCTCATGTCCGAGACGTCCGAGTCGGGCTGTCTGGTGACTAGGGCAGAGAGGTCCGCATTTGCCCGTCCATTCACATTCCGCAGGTCTGAGCACGCACCCACGCACTCGCAAAACTATCTCACGCAAAGCAGGCACTTTGTGCACGCTTCCACCCATCTGCACACACTCGAGGCCCCAGATCAGCCGCCCAGTTCTCTCATACCGATCTTATTCGAACACTATATCTAAAACCTGATCGGACAATTGCCCACGGGATCGAGGGTCGGTCCCCAGCGAGCTCCTGCTGCTGCGGTGGACCCTGCCTTCCTTCCTTTCTACCGCTTCTACCCGTCTATAAACAGATTGCGACGTTGCGTCATCGGGTAAAGTTATCAACCTTATCGTTGTGCTTCGCTTGCATATTGTTGCATATTGCACGCCACTGCTCACCCCTGTGCACTCCGTTACCGTCGGCAACAGATCGCACGAGAGCGCACGACTAGGCCTTTAGTGTGCGGGAAAGGCTCGTCCGCGCCAAGCGGGGAGCTTGGCGATCGTTTGGCGACCGTGACGACTGTGGACGGTCTGGAGGCGGCAATGGCCCCCAGAGGCACTTAGTGTGGCTGGAGACATGACGAGAAGGTGTTGACGCACGACGTGCATTCGCGCGTAATTCATCACGACCCATACGTCAAAGTGAGGCCTTGATCCGATCTAGTGAGATGGGTGCTCTGCGCGACCACCGCGCGCGGCCTCTGAGGGCCTTCACCATCATGCAGTATGCTGGAACCTCGGATCACAGTCGGGGTCCGTTGATCCTCTCGCCAGTTCCGAAGCGTCCTCCGTTCGGGACCTCGGAACGTCGGGACGATGGAACGATGATGATGCATTGTGTCGGTGTCTTGACTCAGAAGGGCGTGATTATCGCCTGTTGCTGTTCCCATCTATCATCTCGCTGCTCAGATACGTCTGATCACTGTCTTCTAGCCGTTTTATCTCGTCAAAAACATCCCCCTCGTCGCTCCTCGCACGTTTGCCAGCTTGCCCGACACCTTCCCACGACTTCGCCCTTACGGCCGTCTCACCCGTTCATGGTCTGCCCCACCAAGCTTGTCTCGACAACACTGCACTATTCAAGTCGGTCGCCACTGCCCAGTCGTGTCGCACGCATCTTACAGCCGTGACTGCGCCCCCCACATCACCGCGCTCTCACACGAACAACCTCCGCTGACTGTCATCCGCAAAACAAAAAACCGCCAAGCTCGCCGAAACTCGCCCATTAGTTTCCGGCCGGATTCCGTACAGCTTATGCAACAAGCACAATCCCATTCCTCGAAGTCGCACTAGTCTGTCGCTCAGCGCCAACAACGACTCAACGGCCGCTTGTCTCCGCCACAAATTACGTAATCAACATTCACCCCCGCCAAACTCACCCTCCTCGTCGTCATGACCATCTCTTCCTCTGCAACTCACCCCAGTGCGACCTGGACCGACAGGCATCCCAGGTCTAACGGTCAGGAAGGACTACGACCGGTATCGTCAGGTTCGTCGTCGAGGTACCATTCACAACACGCAGCCTCGTTGTCCCAGTCGCATCCCTCCACATCGCATATCCACCACCCTCCCCATCCTTATCACTCGATACGACACAACTCGCTCGATTCGCAAAGCTTCAGCCCGTCGCATTTGGACGGCTATTCTCACAGAGACTCTTACCCTCATACCTTCTCCACCAACTCGACGTCTCCACGCTCTATCGAACTCATCTACACCCCTCGACAAATCCCTAACGTCCCTAACTTACCGCCGCTCAACTACCCGCTTCCGCTATCTACCGATCAGCACCTCGCAGCCATCGCAGTCATGCAGGAACGACAGGAGAGCTGGACTCGAGCAGCCGCTCAGAGCTCAAGCAGCGCGAGTTCAGCTAGTAGTCCCGGCACGGGCTCGCCGATTCAGTCGTTGGCTTTTGGGTCGGCACAGCAAGGCTCTGGATCAGGACAATACCCCGGGGGCAGAGGTGGTGGCGCAGGAGGATCAGGGAACGGGAAGAGCAAGTCGGGAGGCGGGGGAGGCGGAGGAGGAGGGACGGGAAAGAGCTCGAAGCCGCGGAAAAAGGTCGCAAAGGCGTGTCTGTCTTGTCAGAAGTCGCATCTGACCTGCGATGAGAGTGAGTATACTTTCACCTCGGCTTGATCTCATCGACTACAAGGACGCGAGGGACCGTGGCAGGACATGACGCGATGCCACCAATGGTCAAGTTCGGAGGCAATTTAGCCCCGAGCTGAGTCAAGTGAAGATAAGGTCCTCGCGTTTTGGACTAAACGAGCCCGAATGTTCGGATCATTGCTGATTGCAGAACGACCATGTACGCGCTGCGTCAAGAAGGGAATCGGAGACAGCTGCGTCGAAGGTGTCCGCAAGAAGGCGAAATATCTGCTGGAAGGTGATGAACGAGGTGAGTCGGGCGATTACATTGACGTTCCCCTCCCTTGTCTCCGATGCTCCGAAAACTATCAAATTCAGCAGACAGCCCACTGACACTTAGACCAATCAGTCAACCCGGAACCTTCGTCACACTATGCCGCATCGGTTTCGCACTCGCCTCCCACTCACGCCTCTTTCCCCGCTATCTCGCACACGTCCAATCCTTCGCTCACTACACTTCCACCACTTCTCCCCGACGCAATCGATACTGGTTCAAGTTCGGGCCACCAACGGGTGTCAGATGACATTTGGTTATCCGCTCCTGCGCCGATGAGCGATAACTTAGGACTGGGAGGGATGGGCGGGATCGAGGCAATGGGAAGCATGTCGGGCATGGACGGTATGGGCATGGAAGGAGGTGTGGCTGAGGGAGAGGCAGGGGGAATCGATACGAGGAGACTATGGGGCGGGGACTTCGATACGGCCAACGCACAGGCAGACGGAGCGAACGGGATGTACTGTGAGTTTCGTGGTTCAAACTTGTGTCATCCTCGTCTTGCTTGTATTCCCAGGGGCCTGGCTCCGATGACCGCTTGCGACTGTCTCTTGGGGCGCGAATCGCAATCAGGATTGGCAGACGCCGAGAGATCTACGACACAGCCTCCTCAGACACTCACTGACCTCAGCTTTCGGTCCCACTGCCGCTGCAGACGAGTTCCACATGCTCGACTCGATGTTTGGTAACATGTCCCCAATCTTCCCATTCGACACGACACCGTCCAACCCCGATCCATTCAGACTTGGTCTCGACGCCGACACGAACGCAGCCTCCAACGCGATGCAGTCGAATCAGAACGATACGTTCAACTGGGCAAGCAACGACTACAACGGCACCGGCGATGGGAACGTACCACAAACGCACAGCGGGGTGAAGACCGAACCGGACGGATATCCGATTACACCTCACGGGCAGTCCGGGGCGTTTGATCTCAACTCCGCTTGGGCAGCATGGACAGCGTCGGGGTCGGGACAAAGTGGGACGCCGTCTAATAACACTGGTGTGGCTGTCGGAACGGACTCGAAACCTGCGAACGTCAATTCTACGAATCTTGCGAGCAATGGCGCACGCGCGGGTATGACGGCCAACATACCTCTCGCCCAAAATCAGGTCGTCAACCCGATGACAAATGCTCAGGCGCAACAAAATCAGAACGCGTCACAGCCAGACGCATTGGGTGGGATGAGCGCCGGACCGTTTGCGATGGCTCATCCCGGCAAAGAGGGGTATCGGGCGGGCAGAGCGACTCCAAGTGAGGTCTATCGGACGGTGGTCAAACCTTAGTGAGTTTTCCCTCCCACATATGCCGACTAGTGCTACGCCCATGTCCCCCGTGACGAAGTGTATGGTGTTGACAGACAGCGACTATACAGAAGGCTATCATGTGTTGATGCGATATCTCACGCAAAAGTGAGTGTCTATTCGCATAGCTACCGCGTTGTGTTAAGCTCCGACGAAAGCATTGCTGATATCAGTTTCGAACAACGAGACATACTAAAAGTCGTGCACGCTTTGGCGGCATATCGACCGAGTTTGATCGCGTTGCAGTGAGTCAGAGGCTGCCGCGGCAAAAGATGAGAGAGCTGACCTCAGAATGCCAATGAGCGAGGAAGACGAGGTGTTCTTGGAAAAGTCGTTTCAGCGGACGTTAATCGTGAGTTGCCATCTCCGTCTGTGCCTCGAACATCCCCTTCCGGCCCGATCAACATCGCCTTCAACATCTTATGCCGTCGAGAGGAGCTTGTGGACTTCGCCGGAAAGTGCTGACGGGTAGGAACTGGAGAAGCTCATTTCATACTCCGCAACGCCTACCGCTGTCTGGCGGAGAACGGGCGAAGTATGTTACGCCAACCCCGAATTCTGCCGGTTGGTCGGGAGGAGCGAGAGTGATTTGTGCTCTAAGAAGTCATACGTCTACAACATCTTGGCTAAGCCCTCGTACGTTGGTCGCTCTGTTTGCTTAACCCCCTCTGCGCGACCCTCTCCAAAACATCACTTCAGATGATCGCACCTTGACTGATCAAACAACTGCTTCTCCACTGCTTCCTCCTTCCCCTTATCCCCACCTTCCCTTCTTTCCCATCTCGTAGATCCACTCTCCACGAATTCTCGCTGACCTCAGTGTCATATCATATTGGGAGAACTTTTCGGTGCACGCATTCGAGAATACGACGCAAAACTTCTTCCAAGCGACATTGCTAGAGAAAGGAGGCGACAAGGGGACAGTGCAGTGTTCAGCCTGTTTCACTATCCGACGCGATGTGAGTGTGTTTCTATATCGTGAATCCGCGGCGAGGCGGATGGGAGGGCGGAGATGGTGATCCGTCCTTGACGCAGGTCGTTTTGAGACTCTCAGACCGAGTTGGTCCGCCATGTCTCGTGCCACCCTGGCCGTGTCGCTCGGTGTGCTGTCCGAACTCTGTCTCAAATGGAGGTCTGGGGATCTG
>Ga0308160_10004068_pt1 | contig 15890 bp, 9 predicted proteins | sample PhyFR1_FD_201036 | JGI IMG/M metagenome (GOLD analysis project Ga0308160, IMG submission 201036) | Phyllosphere microbial communities from UC Gill Tract Community Farm, Albany, California, United States - DLSLF.R1 | ecosystem: Host-associated > Plants > Phyllosphere > Unclassified | place: USA...
AACGTGCCGGGCGCGAATACGCCGGAAGAGCCCTTGCTCGACCTGGCGGCGCGCGTGCTCGGCGGCGGCAAGACCTCGCGCCTGTACCAGCGCCTGGTGGTCAAGGAACAACTGGCAACCTCGGCCACAGCGTCCGACGGCACCAGCGAGATCGGCGGCCAGTTCGACGTGACGCTCACGGCCCGTCCCGGTGCCGACGTCGCCCGCATGGAAAGCGTAGCCGACGAGGAATTGCGCGCGCTCATGCAACGCGGCCCGACCGATGACGAGCTGCGCCTGGCCAAGACCGGCATCCTGGCCGAATTTACGCGCGTGGTCGAACGTGTCGGCGGCTTCGGCGGCAAGAGCGACCTGCTGGCCAGCTGCACGACGTTTACGGGCAACCCGGACTGCTATAAAACCTATCTGCAGCGCATCAAGGCGGCGACGCCGGCCCAGGTGCGCCAGGCCATGGTCGACTGGCTGAGCGACGGCGACTACGTGCTCCAAGTCAATCCATTCCCGACCGGCCTGAGTGCCGAAACGACCAGGCTGGACCGCAGCAAGGGCGCGCCGCTCGGCCATCCGGAAGCGCTGCGCCTGCCGCCGATGCAATCGGCCACCCTGTCCAACGGCCTGAAGGTGGTGCTGGCGGAAAGCCATGCGGCGCCGGTGGTCAATCTGTCGCTGATGCTGGATGGCGGCTACGCCTCGGATTCGAAGGAATTGCCGGGCCTGGCCAGCCTGACCCTGCGCATGCTGGAAGAGGGGACCCAGAAACGTTCGGCGCTGGAGATCAGCCGCGAGCTGGAAGCGCTGGGCGCCACCTTCGGCACCGGCAGCAACCTGGACGGCGGTTTCGTCAACATGAATCTGCTCAAGCCGACCCTGTCGCGTTCGCTGGACCTGTACGCCGACGTGGTGCTGCATCCGGCCTTCCCGGCATCCGATTTCGAGCGCCTGCGCAAGGACCGCCTGGCCGCGATCGCGCGCGAAAAGACGGTGCCGCGCGCGATCGCGCTGCGCGTGCTGCCCGAGCTGCTGTACGGTCCCGGCCATGCGTATTCGCTGCCGCTGACCGGCAGCGGTACCGAAGCCGCGGTCGAGCGCATGACCCGCGCCGATCTGCAGCGCTATCACCAGACCTGGTTCCGTCCGAATAACGCGAAACTGCTGGTGGTCGGCGATACCACGCTCGCCGAAATGCAGCCGCTGCTGGAAAAAGCCTTTGGCGGCTGGCAGGCCGGCGAAGTGCCGAAGAAGAACCTCGCCACCGTCGCCCAGCCCGCCAAGAGCGTGATCTACCTGATCGACCGTCCGGGTGCGCTGCAGAGCGACATCGTCGGCGCCCAGCTGGCGCCGCCGCGCAATTCGCCGGATGCGATCCCGCTGACCCTGATGAACGACGTGCTCGGCGGCACCTTCAATTCGCGCATGAACATGAACCTGCGCGAAGACAAGCACTGGTCGTATGGCATGAACGCGTCGATGGTGTCGGCGCTGGGGCAGCGCATCTATATGAGCGGCTCGCCGGTCCAGACCGACAAGACCGCGGATGCGCTGCGCGAACTGGCGCGCGAGTACAAGGACATCACCGGTCCGCGCCCGGTCACGGCCAAGGAATTGAAGGATGCGCAAGCCAGCGAAACCCTGAGCCTGCCGGGCCGCTTCGAAACCGTCGAGCAGCTCAGCAGTGCCTACGGCACCATCCTGCAGTATCGGTTGCCGGTCGATTACTACAACACCTTCACCGGGAAGGCCCTGGCGCAGACGCCGGCCCAGATCAATGCGCTGGCCGCCCGCACCATCGTGCCGAACCAACTCGTTTGGGTGGTGGTCGGCGACATGAGCAAGGTCGAGAAGGATATCCGGGCACTGAACCTGGGAGAGGTGCGCAGGCTCGACGTGGATGGGAAGCCGCTGCCTTGAGTTTCCCATGAGAAATTCCTGGCCGTGATATCGGTTGTGCGTGCACTTGATGGCCCCTGCGCTAGATATATATCCAGTTTATGGTCGTGATCCAAAATTGAAATTGGACGTATATCTGGTGCGGGTCTACACTGGATTCATCGCTGAACGCTAATGAATTCAAGGAGTTGTCAATGAGTGCTGCAACCACCACGTCGAACCCGACCACCAACCAATCCGGCCTGAGCCGTTTCCTGGAAAGCTTCCGCAAGGAAGTCCGCCGCGCCCTGGAACTGGCCGGCGCGCCTTACAAGGACGGTTTCCTGCCGCCGCTGTAAGGTTTTGCTGCTGTACTGATTTTCCTGCTTCGCGTGAGCGAAGCGATCGAAGCCCCCGCTCGCACCGGGGGTTTTTTGTTGCGCGCTTACCCTGTAGATTCCATGTCTATGCATTCTAAATTACTAGTAAGTAGCAAATAAATTTCCATGCAAACGTTGTAATGCTCTTTGAATTGGAATATTGTTGTTCCATTAAACGTCAATATTCGTTTCGGGGATTACATGCCTGTTGTTTCCGCCTCACGTCAATGCAAGCTGGCCGTACTGGCCACGCTGGCCCCTGCCGCCCTGATTGCCCATGCCCAGCAGGCCGATCCAGCCACATCGATGCCGCAGGTGGAAGTCAAAGGCGCGAGTACCGCCTACGACGCGCGCCGCGACGATACGGCGATGAAGATCGTGGTCGGCCGCCAGGACCTGGAGCGTTATGGCGACAGCAACGTGCTCGATGTCTTCCGGCGTATCCCCGGCGTGACCGTCACCACCACCGGCCGCGCTACCCAGGTCCAGATGCGCGGCCTGGGCGGCGGCTATACGCAGGTGCTGGTCAACGGCGAGCGCATGCCGGCCGGCTATTCCCTGGACGCGCTGTCGCCCGAGCTGATCGAACGCATCGAGGTGCTGCGCGCGCAGACAGCGGAATATTCTGCACAGGGTATCGCCGGCACCATCAATATCGTGCTGAGGCGCAGTGTGCGCAAGATCGAGCGCAAGGCCAAGCTGGGCTATCTGGTCTCCAGCGACTTCCAGGGGCCGCAGGCGTCGTTCGACATGGCCGGGCGTGGCGACAAGTCCTCGTATTCGGTGGCCGCCAATGCCGAGCACGACACTCTGTCGCGCCCGCACGTCTCCACGACCGAAGAAACGATCGCCCCCGGCGGCGCCGTCATGCTGCGGCGTTCCAGCGCAATGCCCGAGGATGGCGGCATGAACCGCTTCGGCTTCAGCCCGAAATTCAACCGGACCCTCGACAACGGCGATACGCTGGAATGGCAGACCCTGCTCAACGGCAGCCGCTTCCGCAACCACATTCACACGCTGGTCCAGACCGAAGCCGGCAACCCGCCGCCGGTGCCGGACCTGCTCAGCAGCATGGAAGCGGACTATACGGCGCTGCGCTCGACGCTGGCGTGGACGCACGCCTTTGCCTCCGGCTCGACGCTGGAAGCCAGGCTGGGCGTCGACGGTGCCGAGGGGCGCAACCTGCAACTACGCAGCGGCAATGGCATTGACGGGCGGCCGGTGACCGATGACAGCGTCCAGGCCGACATGCACGAACGCGGCATCACGTCCACCGGCAAGTACACCGTAAAACTCGAAAACGGGCATGCGCTCAGCGTCGGCTGGGACGGCGGCCTCAGCCGGCACCGCGAGATGCGCGTCGAACGCGATACACTGCGGCCGCTGGTGCCGGGCGTGCTCCCCGACGAGGCTTTCCGCGCGAACCTGGGCCGGCTGGCGCTGTACGGGCAGGACGAGTGGAAGCTCGGGGAAGCGCTGTCGGCCTATGCGGGCGTGCGCTGGGAAGGCGTGCGCACCCGGGCGTCCGGCAAGGTGTTCGAATCGACCACGATCCGTTCCAGCGTCTGGAGCCCGCTTGCCCAGGTGCTGTGGAAACTGCCCGGCGCAAAAGCCGAGGAGGGCAAGGGCAGCCAGTTGCGCATGGCCCTCAGCCGCACCTATAAAGCGCCCGATCTCGGCAACCTGCTGCCGCGCCGCCAGACCTACGAGAACAACAGCCCGACCGAAGCCGATTTCCAGGGCAACCCGAACTTGCGCCCCGAACTCGCCTGGGGCCTGGACGCCGCCTGGGAGCATTACTGGGCCAAGGACGCCATGGTCTCGCTCGGCACCTCGGTGCGCCGGATCGGCAACTACACCGGCAACCGCGTCTACTTCGATGGCGACCGCTGGGTCATGACGCCGGTCAACGAGGCCCATGCCGAAAGCCGCAGCCTCGAGCTGGAAACCCGTTTCCCGCTGACAGCCGTGATCGACGGCGCGCCGGCGCTGGACCTGCGTGCCAGCGTCAGCCGCAACTGGTCGCACGTCGATTCGATCCCGGGACCCGACAACCGCATGGAACAGCAGGTGCCGCTGTCGGCCCAGCTCGCACTGGATTACCGGCGCGGCGCCTGGAGCATGGGCGGCAGCTTCGCCTTCAAGGATTCGGTGCGGGCACGGGTGGCGCTCGACCGCTGGGCCTATGCCTGGTCACGGCGCGACCTGGACGCCTACGTGGTGTGGAAGGCGGGGTCGAAAGTGCAGTGGCGGCTGGCGCTGGCGAATATCCTGGGCGAGGACGAGGGATCGGCGATCGCTTACCTGGATGGGGGCGGGAATCTGCAGAAGCGGCGCTGGGATTACCCGGGCGGGCCGAAATTGCGGGTGACGATGGAGACGAGCTTCTAGACGGCCCCCGCGAAGGCGGGAGCCATGGCCGGCTCTACTTGCTGGCCGCCTTCTTTTTCTTCTGCTCTTCCAGATACCGCTGATAGCGCTCGATCCGTTCCTCGCGCCGCAATACCTTCGAATGCGGATCCAGCGTCCAGCTCTCGCCCGTGCCGATGGCCACGCTTCCGCGCCCGTCCGTCATCGGCACGCTCACCACGCGCTGCCCCACGCGCACTTCCACCGGCATCGGGAAGGGTGTGTTCTTTTCCGTCTTCCAAGCCAGCTGCAGGGTGTCGCCGCTGCGCGTTGCCTGCAGTTCCGGCAGTGCCGCCTGATAGAGATACGCCTGGAAGAACCAGTCCAGGTCGCGTCCGCTCACCCGCCTGGCGATGGCCATGAATCCCGGCGTGGTGCCGTAGCGCGGCGCGAAGTTGCCTGGATGCGGGTCGTTGGTCCCGTACACGGTTTCGCGCACGATGCGGAAGAAGGTGTCGTCGCCGACCAGGCCGCGCAGCGTGTGCAGTACCAGCGCGCCCTTGTTGTAGATGTCCTGGCCCGGACCGCCGCGCTTGGTATCGTAGACGTCTTCCTCGCGGCGCGGCTTGCCGGACACGATCGGCGCCTTGTTTTCGATGTGGGAGCGCATGGTCATCAGCGCCGCGAAATATTCCTGGTCGCCGCGCAGGGATTGCATGTACAGCGGCTGCATGTAGGTGCCGAAACCTTCGTGCAGCCACATGTCGTCCCAGTCGGCATTGGTCAGCTGGTTGCCGAAGTATTCGTGGGCGAATTCGTGCTGCAGCAGGTCGTCGTAGCCGTAAGGCGTCTTGACGTAGCCGTTGCCGTAGGCATTGATGGTTTGATGTTCCATCCCCTTGTGCGGCGTTTCCACCACGCCCATTTTTTCGTCACCGAAGGGGTAGGGGCCGATCGTGTTTTCAAAGAAATCCAGGACCAGCGGGAATTCGCCAAACAATTCCCTGGCACCCTTCTCGTGCTGCGGCAGGTACCACATGCGCAGCGGGATCGCGTTGCCGAACCGGCTGGCGTAGCTGCCTTCCAGCATCTTGTACGGGCCGACATTGATCGAGATGCCGTAGGTGCTCGGATTTTTGGTGCGCCAGTGCCAGGTGCGCCAGCCGTCGGCTTCGGTCACGCCCATGGCGACGCCGTTGCCGGCGGCCACCAGCGGCGCCGGCACCGTGATGTGCTCGTCGACCTGTTTCGGTTTGCCCATCGGATGGTCGATGCAGGGCCAGAACAGGTCGCATCCTTCGCCTTCGACGGCGCTGGCGACCCAGGGCTGGCCATCCGGCGTGGTCGCCCAGACGAAGCCGCCATCCCAGGGCGCCTTTTTCGCCACGTGCGGCTGGCCGTGGTAGCGCACGCGGATCGCCACCTGCTTGCCCGGCTCCAGGCGCTGCGGCAGTTGAATGGCCAGGCGGCCTTCCGGATTGCGCCAGCGCGCTGCCGGCAGCGGCTGGCCGTCGACCTCGATGGCGTCGATCGGCAGGTTGCGGTCGAGGTCGAGGTCGATGCGGTCGAGCGGGGCGCGCGTACCGAAGGTGAGCAGGGCGTCGCCGCGGATGCTGCGGCTGGACGGTTCCACGCGCAGCTGCAGGTCGGCTTTTTCGAAGTCGAGGGCCAGCTGGTCGGTGCTACGGGCATTGCCGGAATTGGCGGTGAGGTCCGTGAGGGCGGGCTGGGTGGCGCAGGCAGTCAGCAGCGTGCATGCAAGGGCGGTGGCGGTTTTTTTCATTCGAGAAATTTATCACGCCGGGCGCGCGCCGCCAAACCCCCAGTTGCTGAATACTTCGGGTCGAGGAGGATTCATTCATGAGCGACTTGACGATCGATATCGCCCGCACCGCGCTGGTGCTCATCGACTTGCAGAACTTCAACGTAAAACGCGACCTGGCGCCGCATCCGGCCGAGCGCGTGGTCGGCAATTGCGCAATGCTGGCCGGCGAGATGCGCGACCGCGGCGCCATGGTGATCTACGTGCGCGTGCTGGCCGACCAGTTGCTGGCGCTGCCTGCGGACGCACCGATGACCAAGCCCGGCACGCCGGCGCCGCCGCCCGATGCGCTTTACTTTGCGCCCGAAGCCCAGGTACAGGCCACCGACCATGTGGTGACCAAGCGCCAGTGGGGCGCGTTCTACGGCACGGAACTGGACCAGTTGCTGCGCCGGCGCAACATCAAGACCATCATCCTGGGCGGGATCGCCACCAATTACGGCGTGGAATCGACGGCGCGTGCGGCCTTCGACCGTGGCTATGCATTGGTGTTCGTGGAAGATGCGATGAGCAGCATGAAGGCGGAGGTGCACAATTTTGCCTGCGAGAACGCGTTCAGAACGATGGGGAAGGTGCGCTCGATGCGGGAGGTGATCGATGCCTTGCAGGCGGGGACGGGGGATGCCTGAGCCGCAGCAGCTTCTTTATTGCGTCAGCTAATAAACATCGTCCCCGCGCAGGCGGGGACGACATGGTTTTTCTTGGCGTCGTGGCTTACCGGCGGCCGTTGGCCTGCTGATTCCGCGCAGCCTGCGCCTGTGCATTGGCCTGTGCCTGCGCCTGTGCATTGGCCCGCGCCTGGGCCTGCTGCTGTTCGCGCTCCTGTTTCTTGGCCATGTGGTGGCCCACGGCGCAACCGGCGGCCGCGCCCAGCACGTGGTGCTTGCCGAGGAAGTGACCGCCGACCGCGCCCACGGCGGCGCCTTTCAGGCAGCCGGGCTTGGCAGAAGCGCCGCCCGAGGCGAAGGCCAGCGGCAGCGATACAATGACGGATGCAAGGACGAGTTTGGTATTCATGTTGTTTCTCCAGTTCAAGCAGCGGCGTGAATGCCGCCCAATGACTTCAGGGTAGAGCGCGGTGCCGCACTTGAATGTGCGGCATCCCACGGTCGAAACAATTGAAACAAAATGGCGGGTTCAGCTGCCGCGATGGATGTCGGCGGTGATCTCGTACGAGCGCAGGCGCGCCGCGTGGTCGAAGATCTGCGAGGTGATCATCAGCTCGTCGGCGCCGGTGCGCTCGATGAAGGCGTTCAGCTGGTGGGCGACGGTGGCCGGCGAGCCGATCGCCGAGCACGACAGGACCGAATCGAGCATGCCGCGCTCCGCCGGGCCGAGCAGGTCGAGGTAGCCTTCGACCGGCGGCTTCAGCTTGGTCGGGTTGCCGGTGCGCAGGTTGACGAAGGCTTGCTGCATCGAGGTCGCGCGCACATGGGCTTCGGCATCGGTGTCGGCGGCGAACACGTTAAAGCCGAGCATCACGTACGGCTTGTCGAGCTGGGCCGACGGGCGGAAGTTGGCGCGGTAGATCTCGATCGCCTGCATCATCATCTGCGGCGCGAAGTGCGACGCGAAGGCGTACGGCAGGCCGAGCGCGGCGGCGAGCTGGGCGCCGAACAGGCTGGAGCCCAGGATCCAGACCGGCACTTTCAGTCCGGCGCCCGGCACGGCACGCACGTGGCGGCGCGGCGAGGCGGCGAAATAATCCATCAGTTCCACCACGTCCTGCGGGAACTCGTCGGCGTCCGACGCCAGGTTGCGGCGCAGCGCGCGCGCGGTCGTGTGGTCCGAGCCGGGTGCGCGGCCGAGGCCGAGATCGATGCGGCCGGGATAGAGCGACTCCAGGGTGCCGAACTGTTCGGCGATCACGAGCGGAGAATGGTTCGGCAGCATGATGCCGCCGGCGCCGATGCGGATGGTCGAGGTGCCTGCGGCCACATGGCTCATCAGCACCGCGGTCGCCGCACTGGCGATGCCCGGCATGCCGTGGTGTTCGGCCAGCCAGAAGCGGTTGTAGCCCCACCGTTCGCCATGCTGGGCAAGGTCGAGCGAATTACGGAACGAGTCGGCAGCGCTGCTGCCTTCCGTGATCGGGGCGAGGTCGAGTATCGAAAATGGGATCATGTCTATCATCATACGCCGATCGATTTATTCGCGTGCGGCGGGCTCGAAAATGGAAAACCTGGTCGCTTTCATGGTGTTTTGCAACTGATTGTCAACGAATGGAATTGCCTGTCGGCTAACGCGCGCGCCCTTTGCGGCGGTCGCCTTACACTTCGCTACCTCAATTTATCTTCTTGATATTGTTGAGCTTTCTGCCCCAAATCAATTAGGAGAACGACATGAAAATGAATAAGTTACTGAAAGGCCTGCTGGGTGCTTCCGTTGCCGTGGCAATGTGCGGCGCAATGACTGCCCAGGCTCAGACGAGTTCGGGTTCGTCGACCGGCAGTGGTAGCAGCGCGAGCTCGCAGGACCAGAGTTCGGGCAGCTCGTCGAGCAGCTCCAGCAAGAAGAAACAGTCGAAGAAGCATGGCTCGAGCGGCAGCTCGGGTTCCAGCGGCTCCAGCAGCAGCGGTTCGCAAAGCGGCGGTACCTCGGGTAGCGGCAGCATGGGCACCAGCGGTTCGAGCAACTCCAGCGGCGCCGGCGGCAGCGGCAGCAACAGCGGTTCGGGCTCCAGCGGTTCGATGGGTACCGGCTCCAGCGGTTCGAGCGGTTCCAGCGGTTCGATGGGCAGCGGCAGCTCGGGTTCGAGCGGTTCCAGCGGGTCCATGGGCAGCGGCAGCTCGGGCGGCACCTCCGGCTCGAGCGACTCGATGGGTGCCGGCGGGACCGGTTCGTCGGGTGCATCGGGCTCCAGCGGCCTGGGCGGCAGCACCGGCTCGGGCGGCACCTCGGGTGCAGGCTCGTCGGGCACCAGCGGCTCGATGGGCAGCGGCAGCTCGGGTAGCGGCACCAGCGGCGCCACCGGCACCGGCACGGGTACCGGCTCCAGCACCACCAGCGGTGGCGCCGGCACCGGCAGCCGCGGCTACTGATCCCGGCTACTGATCCCGGCTACTGATCCCGGCTACTGATCCCGGCCACATGCCCGGCCTGCTGCGCCTGAGTGCGCATGACAGGCCAGAATGAAAATGACGACACCAGCCCGCGGGCTGGTGTCGTCGTTTCTATACATCCTACTTACGGTATCGAACTACTGCTTTACTGGTTTTACTTGGCGTAAAGATATTGTTCAGAATCTTTCGTTGCCTATCAGCTACAAATAAATAAGATGGGCAATTTTAAGACTGTTGATGCGAGACAACTTACAGTTAAAATCCCGCTCGTCCACATCAGCTGCACTTCTAACGCATAGAGCGCCATCGGCCAGCCGGCCGCAGGGCGTCCATCATCGAACGATATCACCATGTCCATTCCAGCGACCCGGCCTGCCCGGTTACCTCTCCTTTTGCCTAAAAAAACCGCCGCCTTGAGTGCCGCCATTCTGGCTGCCGCGCTGTTGAGCGGCTGCGGCACCGTGCAGATCCAGCCCCTGGCCAAGGACGCGATCCAGAAACAGGCGGCCAGCGACCGCGAGGCCGCCCGTACCGGCGTGCCGCCGATCACGGCGCAACTGACGATGGACGAGGCGATCGCGCGTGCCCTCAAGTACAACCTGGAGCGCCGTACCCGCCTGATGGAAGAGGCGCTGGCGATGAACCAGCTGGACACCGCCAACCTGGATATGCTGCCGAAGGTGATGGCCAACGCCGGCTATAGCTGGCGCGACCAGGAACTGATCACGCGCAGCGTCGATTCGGTCACCGGCCTGCCGTCGCTGGCCAATCCCTATATCTCGACCGAGCGCAGCCACGCCGCCTATGACCTCGGCCTGACCTGGAACATGCTCGACTTCGGCACCTCGTATCTCACCGCGAAGCAGAGCGCCGACCGCGTGCTGATCGCCGCGGAACGACGCCGCAAGGCGATGCACGTGCTGATCGCCGACGTGCGCACCGCCTTCTGGCGTACCGTCAGCGCCCAGAAGCTGCGCGACGACGTCAAGCACACCATCGACATGGCCGAGGCCGCGCTGGCGGATGCGCGCAAGGTCGAGAGCGAGCGCCTGCGTTCGCCGGTCGACACCCTGCGCTACCAGCGCCAGCTGCTGGAAAACCTGCGCCTGCTCGAGAGCATCGAACAGGAACTGGCCAGCGGCCGCGTCGAACTGGCCGCCCTGATCAACGCGCCGCTGGAGCAGGCCTTCGAGGTGGTCGAGCCGCAGGACGGCGCCCAGACCGGCCTGATGGAGGTCCCGGTGGCGCGCCTGGAAGAGCTGGCGGTGACCCAGAACGCCGACCTGCGCGAGCAGTTCTACAACGGCCGCATCGCGGTCGAGGAAACGCGCAAGACGATGCTGCGCCTGTTCCCCAACCTGTCGTTCAACTACGACCTGCGCTACGACACCGACAAGTACCTGATCAACAACCACTGGAACGACGCCGGCCTGCACCTGTCGTGGAACGTGCTGAACCTGGTCTCCGGCCCGGCCCAGAAACGCCTGGCCGAAGCCGGCGTCAAGCTGGCCGACCAGCGCCGCATGGCCACCCAGATGTCGGTGCTGACCCAGGTCCACCTGTCGCGCCTGCAGTACCAGATCGCCTACCGCCAGTACCTGCGCGCCGACCAGATCTGGCAGGCCGACGCCAAGATCGCCGAGCACGTGCGCAACCGCCAGCAGGTCGAGGCCCAGAGCCAGCTCGAACTGGTGGCCAACAACACCACGGCGATCCTGTCGCTGCTGCGCCGCTACCAGTCGCTGGCCCAGCTGCAGGGCGCGGCCAGCAAGCTGCAGGCAACCATCGGCCTCGAGCCGCGCCTGGGCAGCGTCGGCGAGCTGTCGCTGGAACAGCTGACGAAGGACGTCGGCGCCTCGATGCACGATTGGAACCAGGTCAAATAATCTTCATCGGAATAGCGCCATGAAAACATCGTTCGAACGCCTGCTGGCGGTGGCCGCCCTGTGTGCGGCCCAGGCCGCAGCAAGCGCGGCACCTGCGGCACCGGCACCGGCCGCCGCCCGTGCGGCCCTGGAAAAGCAGGACATCCGCGCCCAGCTGGCGCCGCGCCGTTTCACCACGGTGGCGGCCGAGATCGGCGCCAAGGTCAGCCGCGTGGCGGTGGCCGAAGGCGCCGCCTTCCGCGCCGGCCAGGTGCTGGTGGCCTTCGACTGCTCGCTGCAGCAGGCGCAATTGCAGAAGGCGAAGGCCGTGCTGGGCGCGGCCGAGCGCACCTTCAGCGCGAATAAGCGCCTGGACGAGCTGAACTCGGTCGGCAAGGTCGAGCTGCAAGCCTCCGAGGCCGAACTCGGCAAGGCCAAGGCCGACGTCGCCGCCAACAACGTGCTGCTGTCCAAGTGCGCGATCGCGGCGCCGTTCTCCGGCCGCGTCGCCGAGCAGAAGGTGCGCGAGCAGCAGTACGTGCAGCCGGGCCAGCCGCTGCTCGAGATCCTCGACGATTCCGTGCTCGAACTCGAATTCCTGGTGCCGTCGCGCTGGCTGGCCTGGGTCAAGCCCGGCTACGCCTTCCAGGTGCGCATCGACGAAACCGGCAAGACCTACCCGGCCAAGGTGCAGCGCATCGGCGCCCGCGTCGATCCGGTCAGCCAGTCGATCAAGCTGACCGCCGCGATCGACGGCCGCTTCCCGGACCTGATCGCCGGCATGAGCGGCCGCGTTGCCCTCACGCCGCCTGCCGGCCAATAACACCCGCACTACCGCACCACCCGAACCATCTGCCTCGACCTCGCATGAAAACGACTCCAGCCCTCGACCTGTCCAACCCTGACCTGACCGCCGCCGCCAAACCACGCCGCGCCCTCAACCGCCGCGGACCGGCGCCGCTGGCGCTGGAGCCGCGCGTGATGTTCGATGGCGCCACCGCCGATGCGGCGGTGGCCGCGGCCAAGGCGGCCGCGATTCCGGCCGACCTGCCGGCCGAGCGCAGCGTCGAGCATGCCGTCGTGGCGCAACAGGATACCCACCTCGCCGCGGCCGTGCTGCCGTCCGACACCCAGCGCCAGGAAATCGTCTTCATCGAGGACAACGTGCCGGACTACCAGCAGCTGGCGGCCGCGGTGCAGCCAGGCGTCGAGGTGGTGGTGCTGGACCATACGAAGGATGGCCTGCAGCAGATGATCGCGGCGCTCGATGGCCACGCGCCGGTCGATGCGCTGCACCTGGTGACGCACGGGGCGAATGGCCAGATCGACCTCGGCAGCAACCGGCTGTCGATCGACAGCCTGGATGCCAACGCGGCGCAGCTTGCGAACCTGGGCAAGGCACTCACGGCCGACGGCGATATCCTGATCTATGGCTGCGACGTGGCCGGTAACGACGCCGGCAATGCCTTCGTGACGCGCATGGCGCAGCTCACCGGCGCCGACGTCGCCGCGTCGACCGATGTCAGCGGATCGAAAACGTTCGGCGGTAACTGGACGCTGGAAGCGCAGGCGGGCACCGTGGACGCGCAGGCGATCGAGCTCGACCGCGCCGGCTGGCAGGGCGAACTCGAAAGTACGGTGTTCGATGCCAAGCGAAAGCTGCTGACCTTCAAGGATGGCGTGCTGGTCGGGCGTACTGGCGGTATCGGCACCGGCGCAACTCCCGGATTGAAGACCGGCGATGTGATGCGCTTCACGAACGTAATCACGATCGACGGCCAGCAAATCAATGCCGAGATCACGACCACGCTGGATAACGCCAGGATTGACAAGTACGACTTCATCAGCGCCGACGGATCGGATACCGCTTCCTTTCAGCCTCAACTCACCGTTGCCAAGGATGGCGGCGGTACCGTGTTCACGGTAAAGTTCTATACAATCTCGGGAGCGGCTGCCACGCTGCAGAACGTGGTGGTGAATTCCTACGACATCGATGGGGTCAGCGCCGACAACACGGATCATCAGTACCAGGAATTCCAGGGTTTCTCTTCCTACCAGTCCGGATCGGAACTCGATGTCCAGGTGCAGAGCAATGGTTCGGTACGTTTCGTGTACGACCCGATCAGCGGCAGCCCGATGAACAACAACACCAATACGCGCGAGAATGCCTACCGTGTACAGGTGTTCTACGACTCGATGAGCTCGTTCCAGATTCGGACCGGTACGATCGCGGAGGGCAGCGGCAGCAAGGGCTTCAATGGCACCGCCTATTTCTACCTCGACTTCGAACTGCACCCCTGGGACAAGACGGAAGTCGACAGCCCGGCGCCGAAGCTGAGCTATGGCATCCGCCCGCCGACCGAAACGACCGACAACAATGGCGCCGTCGGGCCGACGATCATCACCTTGACCGGTACCAATGCCGGGGGGGCGCCAGCCACCTTCGCCGGTACCAACGGCCAGGTGCTCGACGTCAGCTTTTCCAACTTGCCGGCAGGCCTGAGCGCACAGGTGATCCGCACCACTGACACCACGGCGACTCTTGTTTTCACCGGCAAGGCCCTGGCGCACGAGAATGTCAACGACGTCACCAATTTCGGCATCATCTTCAAGGATGGCGCCTTCGCCAGCGGCAATGCCGACGCCGTCACCGGTGCGAGCCGCGCCGACCTGAAGATCGACTTCAACAACGACAATATCAAACCGGTCGTGACCGCCGGCCCGGCCTTCGAGTACGTCGAGAACCGCAGCGCGAGCGCCGGCACCATCGGCACCGTGGCCGCAACCGACGACGTCGGCGTGACCGGCTTCCGCTTTGCCAACGACGCCCGCACCGACGGCAGCACCACCAGCGCCGACCGCTGGTTTACCATCGACGCCGACGGCAACATCGCGCTGACCCCGGACGGATGGGCGGCGGGCGCGGCCAGCAACGACTATGAGACCGGCGCCAACAGCTTCACCTATGCCGTGCAGGCGCGCGACTTTGCCGGCAACTGGTCGGACGCTGTCAACGTGACGCTGAACCTCAAGAACGTCGACGACATCGCCCCGGCCTTCAGTTCCGGCATGACGGCCAGCCCGCTGGAAAACCAGCCGGTGCTGTATACGGCGGCGGCCACCGATACCGTCGACTTCACCAACCGGAACGTGACCTACGTCCTGAAGGCCAACGTGGGCGACGCAGGCGCGCTGACCATCGATACGCACACCGGCGTGGTCAGCCTGGCCAGCGGCAACCTCGACTTCGAAACCAAGCGCACCTACAACTTTACCGTGACCGCGCGCGACGACAGCGGCAACCAGAGCGAGCGCGCCGTGACGGTGGTGGTGGGCGACGTCGACGAGATCGCGCCGAGCGTCACCATCAGCGCCGCCGATGGCGTCATCAAGGCGGGCGGCAGCAAGACCTTGAACTTCACCTTCAGCGAAGACGTCGGCACCAGCTTCACGCGCGACGACGTGAGCGTGGATTCGGGTTCGATCGGCGAACTGACCAGGGTCGACGCCACTCACTACACGGCCGTCTACACTCCGGCGGACGGCGTGGCCGCGACCGCGGTGCAGGTGCGCATCGGCGCCGGCAAGGTAAGCGACCTGGCGCACAACGACAACGCCGCTCCGGCCAGCCTGACCCTGGCGGTGGACACCGCCGCCCCGCGCATCGGCGGGCCGGGCAACGCCAGCGGCGCCGCCAGCGCATTGAGCGTCCCCGAAGGCACGATCGCGCTGCACACCTTCACCGCCGACGAAGGCGTGACCTGGTCGCTGGCCGGCGGCGAAGACGCCGACCGCTTCACGATCACCTCCGCCGGCGCGCTGGCATTCCGCGATGCGCCCGATTACGAACAGCCGCTGGACGGCCCGGCCGAGGGCAGCAATACTTACCTGGTGCAGGTGCGCGCGCTGGACGCCGCCGGCAACGCCAGCATCCAGGACGTCAACGTCAGCGTCACCAACGTGAACGAAGTGCCGGTCGCCGCGGACGGCGCGATCACGACGGCGGAAGACACGGTGAAAACCGGCACGCTGCCGCCGGCCACCGACATCGATCACGATGCCGTCACCTATGCCAGGGCCGGCGACCCGGCGCACGGCACCGTGATCATCGAAGCCGACGGCAGTTATACCTACACGCCGGCCGCCGACTACAACGGCAGCGACAGCTTCCGCTACAGCGTCAACGACGGCCACGGCGGCAGCAACACCTACACGATCAACGTGACCGTCACGCCGGTGAACGACGCGCCGGTGGCCGCCGGCACCAGCATCACCGCGGACGAGGACACGCCGGTGTCGGGCACGCTGCCCGTGGCCACCGACGTCGAGCACGATCCGGTCAGCTACGCCAAGGCAGGCGATCCGTCGCACGGCACGGTGACCATCACCCCGGCCGGCGGCTACACCTACACCCCGGCGACCGACTACAACGGCAGCGACAGCTTCCGGTACACCGTCAGCGACGGCCACGGCGGCACCAACACCTACACGGTCGACGTGACGGTGAATCCGGCCAACGACGCGCCTGTGACTGCGGACACGGCGA
>Ga0308160_10004070_pt1 | contig 15885 bp, 16 predicted proteins | sample PhyFR1_FD_201036 | JGI IMG/M metagenome (GOLD analysis project Ga0308160, IMG submission 201036) | Phyllosphere microbial communities from UC Gill Tract Community Farm, Albany, California, United States - DLSLF.R1 | ecosystem: Host-associated > Plants > Phyllosphere > Unclassified | place: USA...
GTTCGGTCATGATCCCTCTCCTGTTACGACGGTGTGTCGGCTTAAGCCAGCGCGGCGACGGCGGCGTCGGCGTCAGCCTGGCCCTTGGCCGCGGCTTCCGGACCCATGGCCAGGCCCGACGAGTAGATGAACTGGTTGTCGGACATGCCCAGGAAGTTCAGCAGCATGCGGATGTGCGGCACTTGCGGGTCGGCGTCCGCCGGGTAGACGCCGCCACGGGCGGTGGCCACGAACACTTTCTTGCCCTTCAGCAGGCCTTCCGGACCGGTTTCGGTGTAGCGGAAGGTCACGCCGGCGCGGGCGATGGCGTCGAACCAGGCTTTCAGCTGGATCGGCATGCCGAAGTTGTACATCGGGGCGCCGATCACGACCACGTCGGCCGCCTGCACTTCGGCGATGAGGGCATCGTCCAGGGCCACGCGTGCCGACTGGACAGCGGTACGCTGGTCTGCCGGGGTGAACAGGGCGCCCAGCGCGGCTTCGTCCAGCACCGGATGCGGGTTGGCGCCGAGGTCGCGCACGATCACGTTGGCGCCCGGGTTGGCGGCGGCGAACCTGGCGGCGATCTGGCTGGCCACGCGGCTCGATTCGGAAGCGGCGCCGCGTACGCTGGAGTTGATTTGCAGGATGTTCATCTGTCTTCCTTCGTGATGTGGGGTGGTGGAATTACGATGTAGACACTTTAACGGTTCCATTTAACGTGCGGAAGACGATAGAATGGATAACATTATTCAATCGATGGAACAATGATCCGCCATGGACCTGGAACCGAACGATTTGCTGCTGTTTGCCCGCATTGTCGAGGCCGGCAGTTTCAGCTTGGCGGCCCAGCGCCTCGATTTGCCCAAGTCGACCGTGTCGCGCCGCATCTCGGTGCTCGAAGCCAGCCTCGGCGAACGGCTCCTGCAGCGCACCACGCGACGCCTGATGCTGACCGAGTTCGGCACCAGCCTGCTCGAGCACGCGCGCAAGCTGGCGGAAGAGGTCGACGCCGCCGGCGCCCTGGCCCAGCATCGCCAGGCCGCGCCCAGCGGCAAGCTGCGCGTGTCGATGCCGCATGACTTCGCCAACGTCGGCATGACCGAACTCATCTGCCGTTTCGCGGAGCGCTACCCGGCGGTCTCGCTGGAACTGGACCTGTCGCCGCGCCGGGTCGACCTGGTGGCGGAAGGCTTCGATATCGCAATCCGCATGGGCGACTTGCCCGAAGACTCGACTCTGGCGGCGCGCCGTGTGGCGCTGGAACGCTTCGGCTTGTACGCGGCGCCGTCCTATATCGCCCAGCGCGGCCTGCCCGAACACCCGGACGACCTGCTGGAGCACGACCTGCTGTGCATCCTCAGCCGCAGCGGTGGTCCGGCACCCTGGACCCTGCAGCGCGGCAAGGTCAGCTGGCAGCGCGAACTGCGGGCGCGCCTGACGGCGAACTCGCCGGAATTGCTGGCGCGCATCGCCTGCGGCGGCGCCGGCATCGCCTTGAGTTCCGACCTGTTCGTCGCGAGCTACCTCAGGAAGGGCGAGCTGGTGCGCGTGCTGCCGGAATGGGACATGCCGGAAGCGACCGGCTGGGCGGTGTTCCCGGGCCGCAAGCTGATGCCGGCCAAGACCCGGGTGTTTCTGGACATGATGGAAGAGATGTTCTGCAAGAACCAGGGCCGGAAGGACTGAGCTGCGCCTGCAGCAATATCCGCTACCTCACGGTGCGGATTCCACGACCGGTCCCGCGATCCGACACGGCCGGGGTTGTCGCCTCCATAATCGCTGCACACGCAACAGCGCTTTGATGGAGCACAACCGCATGGGTCCAATTGCCTATTCCCTTTGCCAGAAACCTGTAGTGGGACTCGTGATGTTCGTGACGGGCGCTTGTGCTTTTCCACCGCTGTTCTCCCACGCACCGCTGGCCTTGCAGCAGGCCGGCACGGTGCTGGTAAAACAGATCGAGGTGCCCGTCAGCAAGCCGTATTTCGTGGGCATCCATTTCGAATTTCCATCCGCGCAGGCCGTAGGTGCCGACGAGGTGGTCGGGGACCGTCACGATGCGAATTGCGAGCTTGACTATGCGGACATTCCTGCGCCACAAAAGGTGGGCCTGGGGCGCCCGATTGCCCTGCATGTGCGCATTCGCGACCAGCGCACCGGCATTGTCGCCACGGACAAGGTATTCAACTCCCTGTGCCTGACATCGATGTCGGGACGCGGTTTCGAAAAGAGCCGGACGGCGGGACGCATCGACCTGGCCGCCGGCAGCTACATTGTCGAGATCCGGAATATGGCGGGCCAGGCCGGGCTCGAGGCGGTGAAGACCTCGGTATCGCTCGTGGCCGGGTACGGTAAATGAGGACTCAGGCCGGCTTGTTCCCCATCAGCTCGCCCAGGCGCACCGAGCGTTCCGGCGCCCAGTCCGGATTGAAGTCGATCGTGTTCGGCTGGAACAGCATGACGATGGTCGAGCCCAGCAGGAAGCGGCCCATTTCCTCGCCCTTCTTCAGCACGATGTCCTTGTCGCGGTAATCCCACTCGGTCACCTTCTGCATGCGCGGCGGATTCACCTGGCCATGCCAGACGGTGGCCATGCTGCCGACGATGGTCGCGCCGACCAGCACCATCACGAAGGGGCCGTACTGCGCGCTTTCGAACACGCAGACCACGCGCTCGTTGCGCGCGAACAGGTTCGGCACGCCCCGCGCCGTGGTCGGATTGACCGAGAACAGGGCGCCCGGCACGTAGATCATGCGCGTGAGCTTGCCGTCGCAGGGCATGTGCAGGCGGTGGTAATCCTTGGGCGACAGGTACAGGTTGGCGAAGCTGCCGTGGCGGAATTGCGCCGCCAGCGCCGCATCGCCGCCGACCAGCTCGGTCGTGGTGAAGCGGTGGCCCTTGGCCTGCAGGATGTGGTGGTCGTCGATGGCGCCGAACTGGCTGATGGCGCCGTCCACCGGGCACACGAAGTCGGCGGCCGCGAGCGGACGCGCACCGGCTTTCAGGGGGCGGGTGAAGAAATCGTTGAAGCTCTTGTAGCTGGCGATGTCAGGGTTGTCCGCTTCCGCCATGTTGACACCGTACTTGCCCACGAACCAGCGGATCAGCCGGGTCGTCATCGACCCGCCCTTGGCACCGGCCACGCGGCCGGCGAAGGTGGTGAGGCGCTGCTTCGGCAGCAGGTATTGCGGCAGGACTTTCAGGCGATCGGACACGGTAACCCTCGTGATGTTGACAAGCCATTATAACGGGCGGACCCCTGACCGGAACAGCAGGCAGGCTTCCCTATGTCATGCATATCAAATAAATTTCCCTTGATGCAACAAAACCACGGCGAGATATTGCACAATAGCGTCAGTCCAATAATGTTGTTTTAACATGCATATGCCAAGCGCCACGCCATTTCGCCCAACCCTGTTTGCCGCCGCCGTGGCCCTGCTCGTGTCCATGACCGCCCATGCCCAGCAGGCCGCGCCGCTCAAGAAGGACGAGCCGGCGCCCGACGCGAAGATGCAGCGGGTGGAAATCCAGGGCAAGGCCGACGCTTACGATCCGCGCCGCGACGACACCGCTACCAGGATCGTCGTCAATCACGATGAACTCGTCAAGTACGGCGATACCAGCCTGGCCGATGCCCTGAAGCGCGTGCCGGGCGTGACCGTCAGCGGCAGTGCCGGCCGCGGCACCGAGATCCGCATGCGCGGCCTGGGCGCCGGCTACACCCAGATCCTGCTGAACGGCGAGCGCGCCCCGGCCGGCTTCGACATCGGTTCGCTGGCGCCGGACGTGATCGAACGCATCGAAGTGCTGCGCGCGGCCAGCGCCGAATATTCGACGCAGTCGATCGCCGGCACCATCAACGTCGTGCTCAAGAAGACGGTCAAGGCGGCGCAGCGCGAATTGAAGGCCGGCTACGGCCGCGGCGGCGGCGATTTCAAGAGCCCGACACTGAACCTGCAACTGTCCGACAAGCTCGGCAAGCTGTCCTACTCGTTCGCCGGCAATTATTTCCGCAGCCAGTTCACGGGCGACCCGAGCAGCACCGAACGCTTCTTCGATGCCGGCGGCAGGCTGACCGGGTTGCGCCAGGGCCTCTCAAGCCAGGTCGGGCGCTTTACCGGCGTCAACCTCACGCCGCGCCTGAACTACACCTTCGACAACGGCGACACCCTGACCGCCCAAACCTTCGCCAACGCCGGCCACTTCCGCCAGCGCGAAGCCGGCCGTGTCGCGACGCTGCAGGGCCCGTTGCCGGCCTACCCGGCGCTGGACCAGTCGATGAGCAACGACAACGACCTGTTGCGCCAGGAGTTCAACTGGGTCCACGCCTTCGAGTCGGGCGGCAAACTGGACGCCAAGGTCAGCGGCCAGTACGGCAGCGCCGAAAACATCACCTACCGCAGCGGCGCAGGCAATCCGGCGACGGGCGCCCTGAACTCCCGCATCCAGTCGAACAACGACGTCCGCGGCGGCACCTCGACCGGCAAATACACCAGCGGCCGTTTCGAAGGCCATGCGCTGGCCTTCGGCTGGGACGCCGGCTACAACAAGAGCCACGATGCCCGCCGCGAGAGCGACGCGCTGCGCCTGGACATCCTGCCGCCGGGCGGCGACGAGCGCTACAGCGCCAAGGTGGGACGCCTGGCCGTGTACGCCCAGGACGAGTGGAACGTCACGCCACGCTGGTCGGTCTACCTCGGCGCGCGCTGGGAAGGCATCCGCACCCAGGTCGAAGGCAATACCTTCGACGCCATCCGCAACCGCTCCTCGGTGCTGAGCCCGGTGGCCCAGACCCTGTACAAGCTGCCCGGGACGAAAGGCGACCAGCTGCGCCTGGCGCTGACCCGCACCTACAAGACGCCGAGCGTGCAGACCCTGATCCCGCACCGCTTCACCTCGGTCAACAACAGCCAGACCGACCCGGACTCGATCGGCAACCCGAACCTGAAGCCCGAACTGGCGCTCGGCCTCGACGCGTCCTACGAACATTACTGGGCCGAGGGCGCGCTGCTGTCGGCCAGCGTCTCGTCGCGCCGCATCACGGATTACACCCGCGACCTGATCGCCTTCGACGGCGCGCGCTGGGTCTCAAGCCCCTCGAACATCGGCAGCGCGCGGACCCATGGCCTGGAACTCGAAGCCCGCTTCCCCTTGAAGGCGCTGATGCAGACCACGACCGCGCTCGACCTGCGCGCCAGCCTCTCGCGCAACTGGTCGAGCGTGGATGCGGTGCCGGGACCGGACAACCGCCTCGCCAACCAGACGCCGCTGTCGGCCACGCTCGGCGCCGACTACAAGAAGGGCGCGCTGACCACCGGCGCCAGCTTCACCTTCAAGAACGGCGGGTTTGCGCGGGTCTCGAGCAACCAGACCAGCTACGCGTCGGTGCGGCGCGACCTCGACCTGTATGCGCTGTGGAAGTTCAATCCCAAGGTGCAGCTGCGCGTGGCCAGTTTCTTCCTGCTGGCGCAGGACAATGTCAGCGAGAGCACGTACTTCACGCCGGGCGAGGGGAGCCAGACCAGCCGGACGGTGTCGCAGTCGCGCCGCGGGGTGCGCGGGGCGCTGGAGATGAAGTTCTGATCGCGCGGCGCCCGGCGATCACGGCCCCTGTTCCAGCGCGACCGGGAAACCCACGGTGTGCTCGTCTTCGCGCGCGAGGCTGATCACGGGCGTCCCCAACTTGCCGAGCGCAGCAGGCGCTGCTCGTCCGTGGAAGGGACGCCCAGGAATTCGGACTGCTTGTCCAGGTTCAGCTTGCCGACCATCCGGCGCGCGGCCGGGTCGTACAGCAGGCGCAGCGAGATCTCGTCGCAGCGGTGGGCCTGGCAGGCATCGTAGACCAGCCATTGCCTGCCGGTGGCCGGATCCGCCAGCAGCGCCGCCTCCGGCGCCGGCCCGCTGAGCAGGCGCTTCTTCAGCGGCACCCGGGTCTTGTCCGCCCTGGCCAGGCTGGATGACGCCAGCAGGGCATCGAACTGCTTTGCGAAGCCGGGCTGGTAGTAATGCTTGCCGTCGATGGCGTCCCGGTCGAGCAGGTTGAAGAGCTGGGTCCGGTAGGGTTCGGCCGAGGTGGTGCCGGCGCCGGCGTTCATGCAGGCGATACCCATCGCGCCCATGATGAGTAGCGCGGCCAGGCGGTGCTTTTCAGGCATATGCAAGACTCCTCATACGTTTTCCGTGGCTGGCATGGTAATGGATGACGATATCTTGCGCCGCTCAGGTCAGTGGCTGAAAACGCCTGGCAAAACCTCGTACAATGCCTTATCCGGCATCCGCAATCGGCCAGCAGCCTGCATCGAAAGGAAAAAAATGGACAGCAATGCCCAGGCGTTCCGAGGTTCGTGTCATTGTGGCGCAGTGCGATTTCAAGTCCGGCTTGCTGACGGACTCGACACCGCACGGCGCTGCAACTGTTCCTATTGCCGCATGCGCGGTGCGGTCGCGGTGTCGGCCAGGCTCCAGGACATCGAGATCACCTCGGGAGAGGAATTTCTCACGCTCTATCAGTTCAACACCATGCAGGCGAAGCACTATTTCTGCTCGAAGTGCGGGATTTACACCCATCACCAACGCCGCTCCAATCCCGATCAATACGGAATCAATGCGGCCTGCCTGGAAGGCATCAGCCCATTCGATTTTGAAGAGGTGCCCGTCAATGAAGGGCGTATCCATCCGAAGGACAAAGGCGCCGGCGCCGGGCCCGAGATCGCCGGCTACCTGCGCTTTTTCCCGAACAGCGCCCGCTGATAGCCGCCATGGACGCGAGTTCTTCAATTCGCTATTGAGTTCGGGCGCGGACGACCCATGTAGGGCGCACGACCCTGTCCAAGCACGAAGGAGAACGCATTGAAACGGATCTTTGCACTGTGGCGCGTGGTCGCCGGCCAGGATGTGCGCCTGCTGTGGTTCGCCCTCCGGCATGAGCAGCGTCCCGGCTGGTTATTGCCGGCACTGGCCGGCCTGGCGCTGTTCGCTGTCGAGCCGGCGAATTTCGCCCTGCCGGTGCTTGGCGTCGTGGACGAGCTGGTGCTGGTGCCCCTCATCCTGCACGCCATGGTGACCATGCTGCCGGCGCAGCTTGTCGACGGTTTTGCGCGCACTTATGCAGGGCGCATGCGGCGCCGGACCTGAGGCGCGGACTTATTGGTCCAGGCTGGCCAGCGCCCAGCACTGGGTCCATGAAAAGATCTCGTTGCGCTGGTCGTCACTGAGGCCGTCGACGAGGATCGAGCTCAGGAAGCCGGCCACGTTCGTGCGCACGCCAGGGGGCAGGAAAGCGGCTGTCGCGACCGATGACTCGACATCGGGGTGTACGCTGGACATCATGATCTGGACGACAAGTTCGGCGTGCTCGGTCCATCCGGCGTCGTCGACATAGGTCATGAGGGCGACAGCGCTATCTGGAAGAGTCGTTTGGGTTTGCATGGCGGGCGCACTCGTCGGGGATGGGAAGTCACCGAGAATACAGCAGTCCCGTAACAACGGGATGAAATCGCCACCAAGCAGGCTTATCAGTGGTAAGCCTTGCAACGACAACGTGGCGCGGCTGCTACACCGATCCTTGCCAATGACTTGATTGCCGGGCGGCGTCAAACCAGCTCACGCTCCCGGAATACCCGCCATGCAATCGCTATCGCCAGCGCCTGCATTCCCGCACACATGTAAAAGCTGCCGCCGATGCGCCAGTCATCCGGCGGCAAATGGCTCACCGCCCCCAGGATCAGCGTCCCAAGCAGCGGCATGATGACCAGCCCCAGGCTGCTGATCGACTGCAGCGACCCCATCAATTCCCCCTGTTCGCGCGGCGGCGAGGCCTTCGAAATGATGCCCTGCAGCGCCGGCCCGGCCGCGAATGCCAGCAAGTTGCACAGGATCACCACATAGATCAGCCACCCGCGCGTCACCAGCCCATAAGCGACGAAGGCCAGCACACCCGAAGCCAGGCCGAGCAGGGTCAGGCGCACCTCGCCGAAGCGCCGGATCAGGATGCCGAGCAGCCCCGCCTGCACCACGATCGAACTCACGCCCACGCAGAACATCGCGATGCCGTTGTCGCGCGGGCTCCAGCCGAAGCGGAAGGTGGTGAACAGCACGAAGGTCGATTGCAGCGTCATCTGGGCAAAGGTGACGAGGGTGTAGACCCACACCAGGCCGCGGAGGTCCTGGCGGCGCACCAGCCGCAGCAGGGCCGCGAAAGGATTCAGGCGCGCAAGAACGATCGGCGCGCGCTTGTCCGGCGCCAGCGATTCCGGCACCGCGATCCAGCCATAGATGAAATTCGCGGCCGACAGCGCGGCCGCCACATAGAAGGGCAGGTGCAGGCCGACGTTGCCGAGCAGGCCGCCCAGCACCGGGCCGCAGATGAAGCCCAGTCCGAACGCCGCGCCGATGCGGCCGAAGCTGCTGGCGCGGTTTTCCGGCGTCGACACGTCCGAGGCATACGCCGCCGCCACCGCCATGCTGGCCGAGGACGCGCCGCCGATCACGCGGCCGATGAACAGCGCCGCCAGGTTCGGTGCCCAGGCCGTGGTGAGGAAGTTGATGCACATGCCTGCCATCGAGTACAGCAGGATGGGGCGGCGCCCGAGCCGGTCGCTGGCCATGCCGATCATCGGCATGAAGACGAACTGCATCAGCCCGAAGACGGTGGCCAGCACCCCATACCACAGGGCCTGCTGCTCGCGCTCATGGACGTATTCGCCGACCAGCGCCGGCAATACCGGCACGATCAGGCCGATGCCGAGCATGTCGATGAAGACGCAGACGAGGACGAAGTTCAGGTTGCCGGCCGGGGCCTTGGCGAGGGTCGCGGTGCTGGTCATGTCGGGGCGTCACGAAGCGCAGGACCGACATGCTAGCACTATTGCAAGAAATGGAGGCTCGTTTCCAGGCTATCTGGCAAGGCCCGACCATTCCTCGGCAAAGCTGTTGCGGAAATCCTCCAGCAGCGCCAGGCGCTTCTCCGCCAGGCGCCGTCCGGCCTTGGTCTGCATCATGCCGGGCAGGCGCGCCAGCTTGACCGGGATGTGGTCGAGCGAGTAGCGCTTGTCGTCGAGTTCGCGCGCCCGGCCGAGCGGATCGCTGCCGTGGGCCAGGCTGCTGCCCATGCGGCCGGCGATGTAGAACATGCGCGCCAGGCCGACCGCGCCCAGGCCGTCCAGGCGGTCGGCATCCTGCACGATTTGCGCCTCGAGCGTGGTGGCCGGGATGTTGGCCGAGAAGCTGTGGGCTTCGATGGCGTGGGCGACGGCATCCAGCTTCTCCCGGGGGAAGCCGAGTTGGGCCAGTTCGGTGCGCGCCAGTTCGGCCGACAGGGCTGACGCCCGCGTGCGGCGCGGGTCGTTTTTCGGCACATTGACGAGGTCGTGCAGGTAGCAGGCGGCCAGCACCACCAGCACGTCGGCGCTTGGCGTGTCGGCCAGCAGGGCCTGGGCGTTGCGCCAGACCCGGTCCAGGTGGTTGGCGTCGTGGGCGCCGTCGGTGTCCCCCGACGCCTGCGTGGCGGCCAGCTTGATGAGACGTTCGCGCCAGGCGGCCAGTTCAGTCGATGTCGATTGCATGGGATTCCAGGGAAGTGATGCGGTCGGAAGCGCGCTGCGACAGGGCGTCGGCTTCCAGGTTCTTGTGGCGCGGCACCCAGCGCAGGCTCAGGTGCTTGACGCGCGCGGCCAGGCGCAGGACAGTGGCGCGGTAAGCGGCCAGCGACGGGGCGGCCAAGGCATCCGGGCCGTTGACGTCGTCGATCACGACGCGGCTGTCGCCGTAGATGGTCAGTTCGTCGGCGCCGTGTTCGATGGCCGCCTCGAGCACGGCGACCAGGGCGCGGTATTCGGCTTCGCTGCTGTTGCCGTAGCCCGCGTCGAGCGAGAGTTCGGCGGCGACGCCGTCCGGCCCCTTGAGCACGGCACCGATGCCGCAGCGGCCCGGGTTGGGACGGGCCGAGCCGTCGAACCAGGCGCGCCAGGCGGTCGGGCGGCCCTCGTGGATGGCGGCGCGCCGGGCCCGGGCGGCGGCGCGCAAGGCGTCGCGCGCGGCGTCGCGCGCGGCGTCGCGCTCGAGCCGGGCATCGTGCAGGGCCAGGCGCTGCGCCACCAGTGCGTCCAGGCCTGCCGGGCCGGCGGACGCTTCCAGCACCTGGCGCAGCGCCGCTTCGCTGCTCAGGCCATGCGCGCGTTCGAGGCGGCGGCCGGCGGCGCGTTCACTTTTATAGGCGAGTTGTTCGAGATCGACGGGGGCATGCATGCCGGCAGGATAACCGGTTTGGCGGCATTCACCAAAGAAAAAGCGCCGGGGAGTCCGGCGCTTGCATGCGTACGATGGACGAGGGATCAGCGGCGCCAGCCGTTGTCCGGGCGGCGGTCGTAGCGGTTCGGCACGCCGTCGCCGTCGCGGTCGCGGTCGTAGCGGTTCGGGATGCCGTCGCGGTCTTCGTCGCGGCGGCCGCCGCGGTCGTAGTTGCCGCGGTCGTTGCCGCGGTGTTCGAAGCGGTCGGGCACGCCGTCGCGGTCGCGGTCGCGATAGCCGCCGCCGTAGTTGCCACCGTAATTGCCGCGGTAGTCACCCCGGTAGTCGTTGCGGTAGTCGCCGCGCGGTGCCCAGCGCGCCGGTTCCATATACCAGCCGCCGTTGCGGGCGGCCCAGGTCGGGGCGCTGTAGACGTAGCCCGGGCGTTCGGCAACCCAGTAGCCGGGTGCCCACACGTGGCGCTTGCCACCCCATTCCCAGTGGCCCGGCGCCCAGACGTAGCCGTGGCGCGGCGCGGGAATGCGTTCGACCAGCGGGGCCGGCGGTGCGGTACCGATGAAGAGGCTGACGTTCGAGGCTGCCATCGAGGACAGCGGAGCGCTGGCGGCGCCAAAGGCGATCAGGGCGGCAAGGGTAAGGCGTTTCATGTTCTGTCTCCAGTCCGGAAATTCGGATGGAGGAACTATAGCGCGCGCTGCCGTGGTTTTGGAGGGCCGGAAAGAGATGCTTACATCTGATACAGATACTGGACGGTCCGTGCTGCGAAGATGCTACAAAGCCTGTTGCCAAAGGCGAAACGGGAAAACTGAGACAGCGTTGGGCGGATCCGGAACTGCAGCCGGATCCGCCGGCTCACCGCCATCATCACGCACCGCGCCGGGCGCGCTCGAGGGCCATCGATTGCTGTTTCTCGGCCTCGGTCATGCGCTTGGCGCTGACCTTGACCACGGCCATCCTGGTCGGGGTCGCAATGCTGTTCTCCGCGATCACCGGAACACTGGCCTGGGCCGGCGGAATCATGTCGATGGCTACGGTGGCGACGCCTGCCACGCTGAGGGAAACGAGGAAGGCGGCTTCCATGTGCTTGATGAGGTTCATTTGAGGCTCCTTGTGTGGGTCGGGTTGTGAATCGGGTTTCGATGTAGTCACTGTACCCAAGGGCTCTATGGGTCTCCAGCGGCTTGCGACAGGCGGTCAAAAACGCGGGACGAAATGCAGGAAAGCGGGCCGGAATCGTGACGCCGGCAGCGCTTGCCCGACCGTGTTTTCCGGTCCCCTCCGCTAGGTGGTCGGGACAGCTCAAGGGGAGGGGAGAACACGATGATCGCTGCGGTATTCGAGGTGCTGGCGCTGAACCGGACGCGCTGGCGGCGCGCGCGCAACCTGCGCGCCGGCGCACGCACGGCAGGGGCTGCGGCGCCCGCGCGGGCCGCGGCATCGACGACTGCGCCGACCCGGCTCGCGTGGCTGCGCATGCCCGGCCCGCATGCCTGGCTGGCGGCCGGTGCCGTGCTGGCCGCCGGTGGCGGCGCCTGGGTCATCGCCACCCATGCGCGCTGGCTGGCCGAGGCCGGCGTCGAGCCGCCGGCGAACCGGCTGGCCGTGCTCCAGCCGCTGCTGCCGGGCGCCACCTTCGAGGTGCCGTCCAGCCCCGGCGCGCGTCTCGATACCCATGGCGCGACCACGCTCGTGATCCTGTCCGGCATGCGCGACGAGTCCGCGCGCCGCATCGACCTGTGCGCCCAGATGGCCGACCCGGCAAGCGGCCGGCTGTTGCCGATCCGCGCCGGCTGGCGTTTCGACGAGCTTGCGGCCGGCGGCGTCACTGGACGCAGCCTGATGCTGGCGAGCGGCGCGATGCCTCGCCTCGAGATCGGCGGCGCGGCCGGCGCGCCCTTGAACCTGCGCTGGCAGGGCGATGCGCAATGGATCGGCGACGCCGGCGGCGGCCGGCCGCTGCATGGGGCAAGCGGCCGTACGCAGCTCTACCGCCAGGGCTGGATGCTATGGCGGGAGGGCGCGCTACGCGTGCTGCGGCGCGACAGCGCGGCCTGCCCGCGGGCCGGCGAGCTGGTGCTGCAGCTGTACCGTCCCGGATCCGCCACGTCCGCGCTGGTGGCCGCCTATCCGGCCAGCGGCGAACCGGCCGAGCTGCGCCTGGCCCCGGGCCATTACCAGGTGCCGGCCGCGGCCCCGGCCCGGCTGGAAGACCAGCAGCTGTTCGAACAGCTGCGCGAGCACGGACTGGTGCGCCTTGGCCGCAGCGGGCTGGCCGAGCTGGCCCCGCCCGACCTGGCCGGCTGGCGCGCGGCCGGCGGCACGCCCTGGGATGCGGCCCGGCTCGACGATACCGGCCGCCATCTGCTGCAGCGCCTGTACACCCAGGCCGACGGCGAGTTCGTGCGCGAGCAGCTGCGCATCTTCAACAGCGAACGCCGGCTGCTGGCCTGGCGCGTGCGCGCCGCCGACCTGCGTCCCGGCCTGGACGCGCCTTGGCAGGCCGAGGCCGGCGGCGTGCCGGCCGCGCTGGCGGACGACTTGCCGGCCGCCGCCGTGCGCCTGTTCGCCCGCCTGCCGCAGGGCTGGGCGCCGTGGCACCGCATCGCCGCCTGGCCGGCCGGCACGTCGGCCGGCGCGCCGGCGGGTGCGGCGGCGCTTGACACCGCGCGCCTGCGCCTGCCGCTGGCGGCTCCGGCGCGCGCCGGCGACTCGCTGCAAATGATGCTGGCCGGCCGCCTGCTGGGCGTGCGCGGCGCGCGCCTGGCCGGTCCGCCGCTGCCATCGTGCGCCGGGCGCGCCTGCGCCACGGCGGACCAGGTGCAGGTGATCGACCTGCAACTCGACCCCGGCGCGCGCGAACTCGTCGTCGAGGCCGCGCCGCTGGGCATGGATGCCTTGGCCACGCGCGGCGACGCGCGCTACCGCCACCTGAGGGTGGAGGGCGGCCAGCTGGCCTGGCAAGCCTTGCCGGCGCATGCGGCGCATGGGCCGGTCCCGGCACTGGCCGAGGTCCGGCTGACCGACCGCAAGGGCGCGCTGCTGTGGCACGACGGCGCCCCCACCGAAGCGGCGCGCGCAGCCGGCCTGGCCACGCTGCTGGGCGTGCACGCGGACCAGGCGTCAAGCGTGGCCGGCATGCTCGGGCGCCTTGGCGGCAGCCGGCACGAGGCCCGCTTGAGCCTCGACCTGGGCCTGCAGACGGCCGCCCAGGGCGCGCTGGAGTGCATCGGCATGCGCCGCGGCCAGTGGGATGGGCGCGCATGCAGCGCCGGCACGATCGTGCCGGCGGGCCGCCAGGCCGGGCTGGTGGTGCTCGATACAGAGACCGGCGACATCCTGGCCGCGGTGGGCGCCGGCAGCGGCAAGGTCGATGGTACTGCCTGGCAGGAAGTGCGCGATTTCGACCGCATCGATCCGGCCGCCAGCCCCTTGCGCCTGCCGGCCTTCCAGCACGACGGCGGCGCAGAGAGGAGTCCGGGCTCGACCTTCAAGATCGTCAGTGCGCTCGGCCTGGAACTGGCGGCGCAGCGCGACCCGCGCCTGGACGCCCTGCTGGACGGCCTGCCGCTCGGCGCGATCAACGGTCTGGCGCGCGAGCGCGGCTTCGACTTCCGCACCGAGGCGAGCGCCTATCCGGCGCACGGCCGCGCGCGCATCACGAATTTCCGCGACCAGGGCCTGGACCGGCGCGCCCAGGATGGCCGCCTGGGCCTGGCGCAGGCGCTGACCTACAGCCTGAACACCTGGTTCGCCTGGACCGGCGAGCTGTCCGACCGCAGCCTGTTCGGCGCGGCCGAGGGCGGCCTGCCCGACGTCCAGGCGCTCGCCGCCGATGGCCTGGATGCCGTGCGTCCGATCGTCGCCATGGCGCGCCGGCTCGGCTTCGGCCAGGCGCTGCGGCTGGACGGCGGCCTGCTGCCGGCGGACTACGCCTGGTCCGGCTGGGACGCACTGCAAACGACGCCGGCCGGCATCGACCCGGTCCACACGCGCCACGAACTGCGCCAGATGGCGATCGGCTTGCGCATGCAGGCGACGCCGCTGCAGATGGCGCTGGCAGCGGGGGCGGTCGGGCAGGGCGGGACGGTCGCGCCGCGCCTGTTGTCGCGTCTGGACAACAGGGCCGCCGCGATTGTTGCGCCGCAGCCGTTGGGCGTGCGCCTGGACCGCATCCGCGCCGGCATGAAGGGCGTGGTCGACAGCGGCACCGCGGCCGGCGCATTCCGCGACCCCGCGCTGCTCCCTGCACGCCGTGGCCTGTTCGGCAAGACCGGCACCGCACCCGTGGGCGACGGCGAGCGTGCCACGGTCTGGTTCACCGGCTGGCTGGAGCCGCACAGCCTGCCGGGACAGGCGCACCGGCTGGCGATCGCCGTCTTCGTCAGCCAGTCCGAGGAGACCGGCGGCGGCCATGCGGCCCCGGTCGCGGCGGCGGTGCTGCGTCACCTGGCTGTTGAAAGTGTGGAAATGAAGGCGAAATAAGTCGTTATTGGGCGCCTACTTTCTGTGGTTGTATGGCATTATTTGCTACGGCCCGGCATCAGCGGGCAGGTCAATATGGTCGGGCACGTCGAAAGGTGGGTATGCGTTTGCCGGGAACCCGGTACCAGGAGCCGGGTTGGGAAGAAGTGCGCAAGTTGCTGGGGCAATGCTCGCTGCAGGTGCTGCGCGCCTGCGCGCACCCCGGTGACCAGTTGGCGCACTACACCGACGCCATGGCCGACGCCCTGGACGCCCAGCGCCGCGGCCCGCGGGCCCAGGCGGCCGGCAACAGTTACGGCGACACCGTCTTCGAACTGGCCCTGAGCCTGGTCTACGAACTGCAGGCCCGGCCCGCCGACTGGGATGCCTTCCGCGCGGCGGTGCAGGGCGAAGGCCAGGACATCGGCGACGCCCTGCTGCGCAAGAAGGTCAACGACATGTATGCCGTCCTGCGCGACAAGGTCGACGCCGACAACTACCAGGCCGCCTGCGGCCGCCCCTGCAGCCCGAACCGCATCTATGCCTACCGCATGCTTGACACCGGCTACGGCGAGATCGCGCGCCTGTTCGCCAACTGGGAACAGCACCGCGCCCAGGTCGGCGCCATCCTCGGGCGCGAACTGGCCGGCGGGGTGCCGATCGAAGTGCGCCAGCTGCGTACCATCGCCGACTGCCGCCCCGAGTGGCTGCTGCGCTGGAGCGCCACGCTGGCCGGTTTCAGCGGCAGCCCCGGACCGCTGCACACGCGCTCCAAGCGTTTCGCCAGCCTGAAGGACAATCCGGACAAGATCGGCGCCATGCTGCGCGAGATCGGCGAGTACGAGGCGCTGTCGGCCAACCGCGACCAGGACTGGCTGCAGGACCTGGACGACGCCGGCGCCTGGATCGAAGACTACTGGCGCGTGCTGCAGGATTCGGAGCAGGCCGCGACGCCGGGGCCGGACCGCATCCTGGAAGCGCGCCAGGACGAACTCGACGCGGCCGATGCGGAACCCGACGCCGCGCCTGAGCCGATGTCGGATCCCGCCTGGGAAAGTGCCGCGGTCTCGGTTTCCCTGCCCCCCGGCTACATGCTGGCAGCGGCGCGGGCCGAAGACGCGGGCGGCTGGGTGGCGCGCGAACTGGCCGAGGATGGCTTGCCGGTGCGGCTCGCGGTGTATGCGCGCCTGCTGG
>Ga0308160_10004072_pt1 | contig 15875 bp, 14 predicted proteins | sample PhyFR1_FD_201036 | JGI IMG/M metagenome (GOLD analysis project Ga0308160, IMG submission 201036) | Phyllosphere microbial communities from UC Gill Tract Community Farm, Albany, California, United States - DLSLF.R1 | ecosystem: Host-associated > Plants > Phyllosphere > Unclassified | place: USA...
TCGGCAGCGGGATGAACACGTCGGTATCGCGGGTCATGTAGGCCTTCATGCCTGGCGTGGCGTTGATCTGCCGCGCCAGTTCGCGGCCGATCGCCAGGGTCACGTCCTTCTCGCGCTTGCCGGTCGGGCCCATCGCGCCGGGATCCTGGCCGCCATGGCCGGGATCGATGGCCACGATCAACGGCCGCATGCTCGGCTTCATCGCCACCCGCGACGGCGCGCTCGGCATCACCGGGCGCGCCTCGGCGGCGGCGGCGACGGCCACATCGTCGGTGCTGGCCGCGTCGGGCCGGTCGGACATCGGCGCTGCCGCGACGACGCCTTGTTGCGCCGGCACGGCGGCGCCGACCGACGCGGATGCAGATGCGGTCGGCGCCATCGCGGCAACGGAGGTGCCGGGTGCAGCAGCCGGCACCGGCACGACGCCCGGGCGAGCCGCCACGGTCGTCGTCGGCGCCTGCTGTATAGGTGTCTGCTGTACCGGTGTCGGCGGCGGCGCTGCGCGTTGCACCACCGACGAGGTCAGGGCCGCCGTCGCGCGCGCCGCTTCCAGGCGCGGATCGGGCGTCGGCTTGGGTTCGACCGCTACTGTGGTGGGCGCCGCGGAGGCCGTGGGCGCGGGCGTCGCCACGCCATTGCCGGCATTGGCCACCGGCTTGGCCGACGCCGCATCGCCCGGCCACTCGATCACCAGCACCGAACTGCCGGCCACGGTCTGCATCTGCGGCTTGAACGCCACCACCGGGCTGCTCAGGTCGAACACGATGCGCAAGGTGCCGGGCACCGGATGACCGGTACGCACGGCCGTGACCACACCGTTGCCGGCAGGCAGCTTCAGGCCCTGCGCAGCGGAGGATTCGGGCAGGTCGACGACCAACCGGTTGGGGTTGACCAGGGTCAGCGTGGTGAAGCCGCCGCTGCCCTGCAGCCGGATCTCGGCACGCGTACCGGTGGCGCCATTACCGACCGAAACCGCCTGGACCTGACCTGCAAACGCCGATTGCGCCGCTAGGCACCAGCCTGCGGCGATGGCGGAACAGGCGAAAAAACGGGTCCCCAGGCGCATGGAGGCGATTCAAGCATCCCGCGGACATAAACACAAGCGGTTTTCCCTTAATAATCCATAACCTGCCCGCACTTCCTAGTGTCAGCCGGCAGAAAAACCCCGCAAGTCGTCCCGTTCCGCCATTTGCGACAACCAAGCCGCGCCGATCGCGGTGCCGGCCTGCAGTTGCACGGCGCGTCCGTCGTCGTGCAGCGCCAGGGCCACGATCAGGTCGGCAGGCGGCAGTACATCGCCGCCGCGCTCCGGCCATTCCACCAGCCACAGGGTCGCCGACGCCTCGTCCAACCCGAGGAAATCCAGTTCGCCGGCGGCACCGATCCGATACAGGTCCAGGTGCCAGGCCTCGCCATCGGCCAACGGATAGCGCTCGACCAAGGTGTAGGTCGGACTGCGAATCGCGCCCTGCACGCCCAGCGCGCGCAGCAAGGCCCGCGCCAGGGTCGACTTGCCGGCGCCGAGATCGCCACGCAGATGCACTATCGCCTGCGCCGGGCGCGTGGCGGCCAGAACCTGGCCGAGGCGCTCGGTGGCGTCGCTGTCCTGCAGTTGGAGCCGCATCATCGGTTCGCGTCCGGATTGGCCAGGTGGCGCAGCGCAGGCAGCAGGTCGGACGGCAGCAGGCCGCGCTGGCCGGCGGCGGCGGCGCGATCGCCTGCAGCCGCATGCAGCAACGCGCCGACGCTGGCCGCTTCGAAGGCGGCCAGGCCTTGCGCGCGCAGCGCCGCGATCACCCCGGTCAGCAGATCGCCCATGCCGCCGACCGCCATGCCCGGATTGCCGGCGGCGATGACGCGCGGGACTCGCCCCGGCGCGGCGACGATGCTGCCGGCACCTTTCAGCACCACCACCGCCTGGTAGCGCTCGGCCAGCGCCGCGGCGGCGGCGAAGCGGTCGCGCTGCACTTCGGCGGTGGCAATGCCGAGCAGGCGCCCGGCCTCGCCCGGGTGCGGTGTCAGCACCGCGTCCGGCAACGCCCGCGGCGCCTGCGCCAGCAGGTTCAGCGCATCGGCGTCGATCACCAACGGCAACTCGGCGGCCAGTGCCAGCCGCCACAGGCCTTGCGCCCATTCGTCCTGGCCCAATCCCGGACCCAGCGCGACCACGCTCGCCCTGCGCAATAGCGGTGCCAGCGCCGCGCCGTCCTCGACCGCGTGCGTCATCGCCTCCGGGCAACGCGCCAGCAGCGGCGCGACATGCGCGTCGCGGGTCGCCACGCTGACCAGGCCGGCGCCGCTGCGCAACGCCGATTCGGCAGCGAGCATGACCGCACCGCCGCTGCCGAGGTTGCCGCCGATGCACAGGACATGCCCGGAATCGCCCTTGTGGCTGTCGCGCCGACGCGGCGCCAGGCGCGCGGCCAGCGCCGTGCCGGTCCAGGCCTGCGCCTGCGCCGCGCAGCCATCGAACGCGGCGGCCGGCACCTCCAGCGTCGCCAGCGCGGTAGCGCCGACATGGTTCAGCGCCGCCCCGGTATGCAACCCGGCATGGGCGACGATGAATTGCACGGTCAGCGTCGCCGGCAACACCGCACCCGACACGGTGCCGTGTTCGGCATCCACGCCGCTGGGCACGTCCAGGGCCAACACCGGCGCACCGAGCCCGGCGAGCGCGCCGAGCAGCGCGGCCAGTTCGGCGTCGGGCGCGCGATTGAGGCCGATGCCGAGCAGCGCATCGACGACCACGTCGGCCGGGTCCAGCGCCGCATCGAACACCTCGATGCGGCCGCCGACGCCGATGTAGTCGGTGCAGGCGCGTTGCGCCAACGCCGATTGCGGACCGCGCCCAGGCAGATGCAGCACGCGCACGCGGCGTCCAGCGCAATGCGCGAGCCGCGCCAGCACGTACCCATCTCCGCCGTTGTTGCCGGTACCGCAGGCCACCAGGATGCGCTGCGCCTGCGGCCAATGCTGCAGCAGCGCCTGCCAGGCAGCCTGGCCTGCACGCTGCATCAGCGTGTAGCCGTCGCCACCGAGCAAGGCCGTGGCCTGCGCATCGATGCGCCGCGCTGCGGCGGTGTCGTAGAGATCGAACGAGTCGGACATGCGCGAGATTCTATACTTGCGTCATGTCCAGCAGCATTGCCCCCGCCGATCCCCACACCGTTGCCGCGCGCATCCGCGCGTTGTCGCGCGAGTTCGGCTTCCAGCGCTGCGGCATCGCCGGGATCGAGCTGCAACAGGACGAAGCGCATCTGCGCGACTGGCTGGCGCAAGGCCTGTACGGCACGATGCAGTGGATGGCGCAGCATGGCGACAAGCGCGCGCGTCCGGCCGAATTGATTCCAGGCACGCTGCGGGTGATCTCGGTCGGCCTGGACTACGGACGCAACGACGACGATTCGGCCTGGGACACGCTGCACGATGGCGAGCGCGCCTACGTTGCCCGCTACGCGCTGGGCCGCGACTACCATAAGCTGATGCGCAACCGCCTGCAGAAACTGGCCGAGCGCATCCAGGCCGAGATCGGCCCGTTCGGCCATCGCGTCTTCGTCGATTCGGCGCCGGTGCTGGAGCGCGCCCTGGCGCGCGACGCCGGCCTGGGCTGGATCGGCAAGCACACCTGCCTGATCGACCGCAACGGCGGCTCCTGGTTCTTCCTGGGCGAAATCTACGTCGACCTGCCGCTGCCGATCGATCCGCCGGCCAGCGCGCACTGCGGCACCTGCACGCGCTGCATCGACGTGTGCCCGACCCAGGCGATCGTCGCCCCGTACCGGCTGGACGCGCGCCGCTGCATCGCCTACCTGACCATCGAGCACGACGGCGCGATCCCCGAAGAGCTGCGCCCGGCGATCGGCAACCGCATCTTCGGCTGCGACGACTGTCAGCTGGTGTGCCCCTGGAACAAGTTCGCCAAGCGCAGCGACGAACCCGATTTCCGCGCGCGCAACGATCTCGACCGGGCCACGCTGGCGCAGCTGTTCGCCTGGGACGAAGACGAGTTCCTGCGCCGCACCGAAGGCAGCGCGATCCGCCGCAGCGGCCACGAGCGCTGGCTGCGCAACCTGGCGGTGGCGCTGGGCAACGCACCGAGCACGCCGCAGGTGCTGGCCGCGCTCGGCGCGCGCGCGCAGCATGCCTCGCCGCTGGTGCGCGAGCACGTGCAATGGGCACTGGCGCAGCATGCGGACCGAGCGTCTGCGGGCGAGGCTGCATTGCCGCGACCGGCCGCTCACGGCGACGTGCGAGGATAGGCGCCCACACGCCCACGCAGTGCCCGCATGCCCGATCGCGACGACCAGATCCTCAGCCCCAGCCAGCTCAACACGCTGGCGCGCGACCTGCTGGAAAGCGCGTTCCCGCTGGCCTGGGTGGAAGGCGAACTGGGCAACGTCACCCGGCCCTCGTCCGGTCATCTGTACTTCACCTTGAAGGACGCGCGCGCACAGGTGCGCTGCGCGATGTTCAAGCCGAAGAGCCAATGGCTGAAGTTCGTTCCGCGCGAAGGCCTGCGCGTGCTCGCGCGCGGCCGGCTGACCCTGTACGAGGCGCGTGGCGACTACCAACTGGTGCTGGATCACCTGGAGGAAGCCGGCGAAGGCGCGCTGCGCCGCGCGTTCGAGGAACTCAAGGCCAGGCTCGCAGCCGAGGGCCTGTTCGCCAGCGAGCGCAAACGTGCCCTGCCCGCCTTCGTGCGCCGCCTGGCGGTGATCACCTCGCCCAGCGGCGCGGCGGTGCGCGACGTGCTGAGCGTGCTCGGCCGGCGCCTGCCGTTGTTGCAGGTGGACATCCTGCCGAGCCTGGTGCAGGGCGACAGCGCCGCCGCGCAACTGACCTCGCTGCTGCAGCGCGCCGATGCAAGCGGCCGCTACGACGCGATCCTGATGACCCGCGGCGGCGGCTCGCTGGAAGACCTGTGGGCGTTCAACGACGAACGCCTGGCGCGGGCGATCGCCGCCGCGACCACGCCGGTGGTATCGGCGGTCGGCCACGAGACCGACGTGACCCTGGCCGACTTCGCCGCCGATCTGCGCGCGCCGACGCCATCGGTGGCTGCGGAACTGCTTGCCCCAGACCAGCGCGACCTTGCCGCACGCCTGCGCGGCCAGCACGCGCGGCTGCTGCAGTGGCAGCAGCACCGCCTGCGCCAGGCGATGCAGCGCGCCGATCGCGCCTTGCTGCGGCTGCAGGCGCAGAGCCCGCAGGCGCAACTGCACATGCTGAAGCGGCGCCAGCAGGATGCCGCGCGCCGCTTGCTGGCGTTGTGGCGGCAACAACATGAACGCCGCGGTGCGCGCCTGCGCCACGCCGCCGCGGTATTGCGCGCGGCCCAGCCGCAACGGCGCCTGGCCGCACTGCACGAGCGTCTGCTCGCCCTCGGCCGGCGCCCGCAGGCGGCGATGGCGCGGCAGCTGCAGGCCGATGCGCAACGCCTGCGCGCGCTGGCCCGCGCGCTGGAGACGGTCAGCCCGTTGGCCACGGTGACGCGCGGCTATGCGATCCTGACCCGGGTCGACGACGGCACACTGGTGCGCTCGACCGCGCAGGTCGCGCCGGGCGACCTCCTGCGCGCGAGGCTTGCCGACGGCGAAGTGACGCTGCGTACAGAATGACTGCTGTACACCTGTCGGCCGCTACTCACCGCCAGTGCATTGCCATGTCGCAGCCAGCCTCAAACGAACAACGCGTCAAGGCGGTGCTGCAAGGCATGCGTCGCGCCGAGCGCGACAAGGCCGGCCGGCTGTCGCGCTCGATCGACACGCTGTCCCTGATCGACGGCGCCAGCTACGGCTCCACCGAGGACGCGCAACGCGTGCTCGACTGGCTGGCGCGCGATGCGGACACGTTGGCAACGTTGCGCAACGAGCATCTGCTCGATATCGGCGAGACGATCTGCATCGTCTGCAACGGTTGCGGCGGCGACCGCGCCGCGCTGTCGCAGTGGCTCAACGGCAGCCACGCGCAGCTCGGCGGGCATACGCCGCGGCAGCTGCTGCGGGACGGCGCCAGCGCGCGGCTGTTGGATGCGGCCCGCGCCTGCTTCGCCGGCTAGCGGCGCCGTGCGGCTCTTGCGCCCAGACCGACAGGCCGCTCAATCCAGCGGCGCGACGACCAACAACGGATCCAGATCGTAGCCCATCGCCACTGCCCTGGCCTTGACCTGCTCGAACAGCGCGCGCGGCATCCGCGGCGAACGCGACAGCACCCACAGATACTTGCGATCCGGCTCGCCGATCAGCACCCACTGGTAATCCGGATCCAGCGCGATCACCCAGTAGTCGGCCCAGACCAGCGGCACCCAGGCCAGCCAATCCGGCGCGAACCGCACCTGCAGCTGGCCGGGATGGCCGGCCACCCGCCGCGCCACGCCTTCGGCGGCAAGCAGGTCGCCCTTGTCGGTGCGGCAGGCGTTGCGCACGCCGATCAGCCCGTCGTCGCGCAGCACGTAGGCGGCGGTGATGTCGGCGACGCATTTCTTTTGGAACGACACCGGCAGGTGCGCGATTTCGTGCCACTGCCCGGCATAGCGACCGAGATCGAACTCGGCGACCGACGTCACCGGTCGCGCGGCCCGTGCCGGCAGCGCCAGGCACAGCAGGCATGCCAGTAGCATCGCGATCGATGGAAGACGCATGCGAGCGATCCAGCAAAAGAAGAAGACCAGCCTTATGCAGGAGCGGCGCGGCGATGTAAAGCGCAGCCTTCGCGCAGGCCTGCGACGAACCGCCATTGCGGCGGTATGCCACGACAACACCACACGCGACGGTGCGCGCCGCGGCGGCAGGACAGCGTCACGCAAGCAAGAAATGGACGAATCACGTAGTCCGCTCGAAGCGCGGCGGCAGCGCATGCAACACGACGCACCCAACTACGCTACGCCTGACGAAACAGGCGTCACCCGCTGCGCCGGCAATGCCTGGAGACGGAAGCCTCCCGCGTGCCAAGCCGACGCGCTAGGGCGAAAGGTCGGCCACGGCAAGGTCCTGGCCTTGGCTGCCGCTACTGCACTCCACCGGCTCACGCAGAACGACTTGCTGGGCGACACCGTCGCGCTGCTCCAGGTACACGTTGACCATCACGCACTCGGAGCCGACCTGTTCGATATACGGCGCGCCTGGATCGTGGCCGCGCTGGTAGGAGGCATCCAGCTTGTCAGGCGTCGGCGCCGCGCTGGCGCCACCGGCCACCGCCAATGCAAGGGCCATTACACATAACCGCGTCAATTCCTTGTGCATTGGCCCACTCCCAGATTAACCATGTGCCCATGATTACGACATCGGCTCCACATAGTTGAGCGCTACATCACGGGAAACCTGAGAATTTGCGCACTTGTCTACGAGCGTAAACGCGACTACTGCCGCAGGCGATAGCATGAATACGCCCGCTCCAATGCGGAAGTCGGCACATAATGCGTGTACTCGCCTGGCCTGTCACAGGCGCTCGGCAGCGCGGACCTGCTTGCTATCGGCCGGGCGCGGCCTCCCCGGCGATACGCCCGTCATCGCGTCGCGCGGGACATGGCAGCGCAAAGAAAAAGGCCTGCATTTCTGCAGGCCTTTCATGGAATGGTGGCCGAGGACGGAATCGAACCGCCGACACGGGGATTTTCAATCCCCTGCTCTACCAACTGAGCTACTCGGCCACTGCGCAACGCGGCAGGACCGGTGCGGGGACGCGCATCATAGCGATGCGCTCGGGATTGGGCAAGTGCGGCATTTCGGAATTTTCCTACCGGACGACGCGGCCCACGCCGACTGCCCCGGATTCCGCCGTCGCGCATGCTGAGGGCGTCCTCGGCGCCTGGCCTATGCACGGGCACGGATGCCGCTGGTGATGGTCATAGGCCAGGCCGCCGAGGACACCGCGATGCGGTCCGGTCCGGGGTGTCCGCTGTTGGAGCGATGACACTGCCGTAGTGCGTCCGATCCGGGTGACCGGCCAGCCGGCCCTGCCGCGAGGCTGGCCGCGAACGCCTTCGCCCGGAAGCCGCGAGCGCCGCCGACCTGCGGACCCGCAAAGCAATAGTGCAGCGGATGACGTGCCGCGGTCGCATTGGAGCGGCACCGCACCCGAGCGTGTCGAAGCACCTGAGCGTGTCGAAGCGCCGGGACAGCGGAACGGCGAAGCACTTGAGCAACGAGCGCGCCTGCCGCGATGCCGGGCTGGAGACGGCGCGGCTTCCAGAGCAACCGCGCCACTAGGGTACGCGTGGCTGGCGGTTCGCTGCTGGCGGCGCGCGACGGCAGCAGCGCTGGCCACGCTGGGTCCCTGGGCGCCGTAGTATTCTTCGCCGGTCTTCACGTCCTGGAATCCGGTCATGCGTCAGCGGCTTCGCTTCGGCTTGCTCGTGTTGTGCACTGCACTGCTGGCCGCCTGCGGCGATGGCATGGTGCGGCGCGTGTCCGACCCCGCGGCCAGCCTGCAGCAGCTCACCGTCAACATGGACGGCAGTTGGAAGGTGGAGTTGCGCCTGCAGAACTACAGCAGCATCCCGATGCGTTACGACCGCGTGCGCCTGGACCTGAGCGTGGGCGGCGAAGCCGCCGGGACCCTACAGCTCGCGCCCGCAATCTCGATCGGGCCGGAAACGGCGGACGTGGTCAGCGTCGCGCTGCGCCCGAGTTCGGCCGCACGCATCGCCGTCGCCGACGCCCTGGCCGGCCGCCGCAGCCTCGACTACACGCTCAAGGGCAGCATCGACGCCACCCCGGAAGAGAAGAAGCAGCGCACGTTCGAGATCGATACCCGCAACATGCTCACGCCCGCCCCTGGCCTGGACGGCGTCCTGCGCTAGCCGCACTCCACCGCGCCGACACGGCGCGGTCCCGCCCCCGCTTCGTGCGCCCGCTGTGACCTAGGGCAGCGACGCCGCGTCCGTCGATCGGCGCTTCAGCCAACCCCACAGCTGCTGGGCTGGCAGGCTCTCCTTGCTTAGGGCCGCGCTGCCGTCGCCCCAAATCCCTGACGCAAGAGCGCAGTCCCTCCGAGCACGCGTTCAGCCGCCATTACCGCGCATTTAATACATAAATGTAATATATACATATGTACGAAATGCCTCGCCAACCATGAGCCGCTTCACCGCCACCGAACAGCGCCTGGACGTCACCGGCCAGAAGCATCCGGGGTTCCCTCGTGACGCGGCCATGGTGGTGCGCCTGATAAAGCTGTTGCACAAGCTGATCCTGGATCAGGGCAACGACATGCTGCGCGCCTACGGCCTGAACTACTCCGAATACAACGTGCTGATGATGATCGACGCCAGCCCGGACGGGACCTTGAACCCGTCGCAGCTGAGCGACGCGGCCAGCGAGAAGTCGGCCAACATCACCCGCCTGACCAGCCACTTGGTCGACAAGGGCCTGATCCAGCGCACCCCCAGCGCCCAGGACCGGCGCATGTTGCTGCTGCGCCTGACCGCCGAGGGCGAACGCCTGATCGCCGCGTTCATGCCCGACGTGTTCGCGCAGCTGCGCGGTTACACGCAGCATCTGCAAAGCGCCGAACTGGCGCAGTTGGAAACCTTGCTGAAGCAACTGCTGCGCAGCGTGGAAGGCAACGCATGAGCGCGCGCGGCGCCGATGTCGCAGCCAGCGCCGCCGCGGCAGCCCAGCCGCGGTTGCGCACCGTGCTGGCCGACGCCCTGCGCGGCGAAGGCGAGGCCTGGCTGTTCGTGCTGCGCACGCTGCTGTCGATCTACCTGGCCGGCTGGATCGCGCTGCGCCTGGACCTGTCCTCGCCGATGACCGCGATGATCACGGTGGTGGTGGTGATGCACCGGCAGACCGGCATGGTGTTCGCGAAGGGTTTCTATCGCGTGCTGGGCACGCTGATCGGCAGCGTCGCCGCGCTGGCGATGGTGGCGCTGTTCCCGCAGGAACCAGTGTTGTTCGTGCTGGTGCTGGCGATCTGGATCGGCCTGTGCACCGGCGGCGCGCTGCTATACCGCAACTTCAAGGCGTACGCCTTCGTGCTGTCCGGCTACACCGTGGCGCTGATCGCACTGCCGGCGGTGAACCAGCCGCAGAACGTGTTCGCGCTGGTCACCGCGCGCGTCACCGAGGTGCTGCTGGGGCTGCTGGTGACCGGGGTGATCAGCGACGTGGTGTTCCCCAGCCGCCTGCGCCAGACCCTGCGCGACACCGTGCGCCGCGCCTACGACGGCTTCCTGGACTTCGTCCGCGACGCCACCGGCGGCCAGCTGTCGCGCGCGTCGATGGAACAGGCGCACCTGCGCTTCGTCCGCGACGCGGTGCAGATCGAGGACCTGCGCAGTTCGGTGGTGTTCGAGGACCCGGAGGCGCGCGTGCGCAGCGGCCGCCTGCGCCTGCTCAACCAGCGCTTCATGGCGGTGTCCACCAGCTTCCAGTCGCTGCACCACTACATCAACCGCCTGCTGCGCCAGGCCGAAGGCGATGTCGCCGAGGCGCTGATCGGCCTGTACCGGCCACTGAAAGCGGCGCTGAGCGAACGCGGCGGCCGCGAGCGCACCGCCGAGACCGCGCGGCGACTGGCCGAATGCCGCGACGCGCTGGCGCCGCGCGCCGCCGCAGTGCGCGACGCCCTGCCAAGCGCGCGCCATGAGGATTTCGATACCGGCGTGTCGCTGCTGAGGCGCTTCTTCGGCGAGCTGCACGACTACGTCGCCGCCGAGGCCGCGCTGGTCGCCCCGCAGCAGTGGCGCACGCCGCAGGCCGGCGGCGATACCGCGGTGTTCCTGCGCGGCAACGACTACGCGGCCGCCGCGCTGACCGCGCTGCGCAGCGCACTGCTGGTGGCGGCGATGTGCTGGCTGTGGATCCAGGCCGGCTGGATCAGCGGCGCCACCGCGGTGTTCCAGGCAGTGGCGTTGAGCGCGATCCTGTCGTCCAGCGCCAACGCGCCGGCGGCGGCGCGCTCGCTGTTCAAGGGCTTCGTGTTCGGCGCCGCGCTGGGCGCGGTCTGCCAGTTGCTGGTGCTGCCGCAGATGGATGGCTACGGCCTGTTCGTCGCCGGCACCGCGCCGTTCCTGCTGCTGACCCTGTACCTGGCCTCCAAGCCGGCGCTGTTCGGCTTCGCTACCGGCACCAATCTGGCCTTCATCTCGATCCTGGCGGTGCAGCCGACGCCCAGCTTCAACGCCGTCACCACCTTCAACAGCGTGGTGCCGCTGCTGCTGGGCACGCTGGCGGTGAGCGTGGCATTCGTGTTCGTGCCGCCGGTGATCGGCACGCGCTGGCATCGCCAGCGCCTGCTGGAACAACTGCGCCGGCAGACCACGCTGGCCGCACGCGCGCCGCTGCCCGGTCTGCATTTGCGCCTGGAAAGCGTCAACCGCGACCTGTTCCAGCAGATCGTCGCGCATACCCCGCCGGGCAGCGACGAGCTGCGCGACCTGTTGGGCTGGGCGCTGTCGGTGCACGAGACCGGGCGCACCCTGGTCGAGTTGCGCCGCGACGCCGCCGACGGCGACCTGTCGCACGCGCTGGCCGCCGAGGTGGACGCGGCGGTGCAGGCGCTGGCCGAGCTGTACCTGGCGCCTTCCCCCGAACGGCATCGGCTGGCCCTGAAACGCATCGATGCGGCGCTGGCGGCGAGCCGTCGCGACGACGCGGTGCCGCTGCGCTGGAAGCGCACCCGCGAGCATCTGCATCTGCTGCGCGGCGCGCTGCTCGATGCCGATTCGGTGCTCGCCGCCCTCGCCGCCGGGCATGCGCCCGCCTCGACCTCGCCAGGAGCCGCCGATGACGCTGCCCGCTGAAATTTCGATCGCCGGCGTGTACGTGCCCGGCCTGCTGGTGCTGGCGGTGGCGCTGCTGTTCGCCGCCTGGGCGGTGGATGCGCTCGCCGGCCGCGCCGGGCTGTATCGCTACGCCTGGCATCCGCCGCTGTTCCGTCTGGCCCTGTACGTCGGCGTGTTCGCCGCGCTCGGCCTGCTCCTCTTGCCGTGAGTCCCGCCATGAAAACAACACCCGCCCTGATCCGTTTCGCCCTGACCGCCGCGATCGTGCTGATCGCCGCCCTGCTCGCGCACGCGCTGTGGCGGCACTACATGCTGTCGCCGTGGACCCGCGACGGCCGCGTGCGCGCCGAGGTGGTGCGCATCGCCCCGGACGTGTCCGGCTTGGTCGATGCGGTCGCGGTGGCCGACAACCAGCACGTCGAGCGCGGCGAGGTGCTGTTCAGCGTCGATCGCCGGCGCTTCGAGCTGGCCCTGGCGCAGGCCCGCGCCGACCTGGCCGCGGCGCAGGCGCAGGCGCGCTCGGCCGGCGCCAGCATCTCCGCCGCGGCCGCCAGTCAGGCGGCCAGCGAGGCCGAATTCCAGATGCGCCGCGCGCAGGCCGAACGCCGTGCCCGCGCCGCGTCGGTGATCTCCGCCGAAGCCCGTTCCGATGCCGAGGCCACCGCGCGCTCGGCGCAGGCCGACGTGCACCGCACCGCCGCCGTGCGCGGCCAGGCCAGTGCCGCCCAGGCGCAGGCGCTGGCGGCAGTGGCGCAGGCGCAGGCCGCGGTCGATCTGGCCGAGCTGGATCTGCAACGCACCCAGGTGCGTGCCACCGCCGACGGCTACATCACCAACCTGGACGTGCGCGTCGGCGACTACGCCCAGGCCGGCAGCGCGCGGCTGGCGCTGGTGCGCGACGACGCGATGTGGATCTACGGCTACTTCGAGGAAACCAAGCTGCCGCAGGTGCACGTCGGCGACCGTGCCGACATCCGCCTGATGAGCGGCGAAGTGTTGCTGCACGGCAAGGTCGAAGGCATCGCCCGCGGCATCGCCGACAGCGACAACCCGACCAGCTCCTCGCTGCTCGCCGACGTCAGCCCCACCTTCAACTGGATCCGCCTGGCGCAGCGGGTGCCGGTGCGCGTGCGCATCGATCCGGCCAGCGTGCCGCCGAACACGGTCCTGGCCGCGGGCATGACCGCGACGGTCACGGTGCGTGGGGAGCCGTGATTTGGGATGACCGGCCTACGGCCGTTGTGAAGCGCTTCGGAGATTGGGGATTCGTAAAAGCTAACAGCGAGTCCCGATCCATCCCCACCGCGCGACCGCCGTTACGAATCCCGAATCTCCAATCCCCAATCCCGGCCCCACATCCATACGCCGTAGTATCCTGCGCACCTCGGCCGCGCCGCGGCCCCTGTTCGAGCGACCGCATGAGCACCTACCAAGCCCCGCTGACCGACCTGCGCTTCGCGTTGCACGACGTGCTGCAGGTGGAGGCGCTGTTCGCCCGCCTCGGCTATGCCGAGGCCACCACCGACGTGGTCGACGCGGTGCTGGAGGAAGCCGCGCGCTTCACCGGCAGCGTGCTGGCGCCGCTGAACCGGGTCGGCGACGAGCACGGCTGCACGCTGGACGCGGCCACCGGCGCGGTCACCACCGCCCCCGGTTTCCGCGAGGCCTACCGGCAGTTCGCCGACGGCGGCTGGACCGGGCTGACCGCCGCGGTCGAATTCGGCGGCCAGGGCCTGCCGCATACGCTGGGCGTACCGCTCAATGAGATGGTCAACGCCGCCAACCTGGCCTGGGGCAACTTCCCGCTGCTGTCGCATGGCGCGGTCGAGGCGCTGAAGCAGCATGGCGAGGCCTGGCAGCAGGAGGTGTTCCTGAAGCCGCTGGTGGATGGCCGCTGGACCGGCACCATGTGCCTGACAGAACCGCACTGCGGCACCGACCTGGGCCTGCTCAAGACCCGCGCCGAACCCAATGCCGACGGCAGCTGGTCGGTCAGCGGCACCAAGATCTTCATCACCGCCGGCGAGCACGATTTCACCGACAACATCGTGCACCTGGTGCTGGCGCGGCTGCCGGATGCGCCGGCCGGGGCCAAGGGCATCTCGCTACTGGTGGTGCCCAAGTTCAAGGTCGCCCGCGACGGCAGCGTCGGCGAACGCAACGCGGTGCGCTGCGGCTCGCTGGAGCACAAGATGGGCATCCACGGTTCGGCCACCTGCGTGATGAACTTCGACGGCGCGCAGGGCTATCTGGTCGGCCAGCCGCACAAGGGCCTGCAGGCCATGTTTACGATGATGAACACGGCGCGGCTGGGCGTCGGCCTGCAAGGCATCGGCCTGTCCGAGCGCGCTTATCAGAACGCGCTGCGCTATGCGCGCGAGCGCCTGCAGTCGCGTTCGCTGACCGGCGCCAAGCTGCCGGACAAGCCGGCCGATCCGATCCTGGTGCATCCGGACGTGCGCCGCATGCTGCTGACGGTGAAGGCGCTGACCGAAGGCAGTCGCCTGCTGGCGCTGCACGCCGCGACCCTGATCGACGTCGCCCACCATGCGCAGGACCCGGCCGAGCGCGAGCAGGCCGACGTGCTGGTCAGTTTCCTGACCCCGATCTCCAAGGCCTGCCAGACCGAATGGGGCGTGGAGAACACCTATCACGCGCTGCAGTGCTTCGGCGGCCACGGCTACATCCACGAGCACGGCATGGAACAGTTGGCGCGCGACGCCCGCATCACCACGCTGTACGAAGGCACCACCGGCATCCAGGCGCTGGACCTGATCGGGCGCAAGACCGCATCCAGCCAGGGCGCGGGGCTGAAGCTGTTCCTGGCGCAGATCGAGGCCTTCCTCGCCGAGCACGCGGACAACCCGAGCGTGGCCGAGTTCGTCGGTCCGCTGCGCGAAAAGGCCGGCGAATGGGCGGCGCTGACCAAGCGCATCCTGCAGCGCGCCGCCGGCAATGCCGACGAGCTGGGCGCGGCCAGCTACGACTACGTGTTCTATTCCGGCTACGTGGTGCTGGCCTACTGGTGGGCGCGCAGCGTCGCCGCCGCGGATGACTCGGCGCAGAGCGAAGCGTTCAAGCAGTCCAAGCGCGAGACCGCGCGCTTCTACTACGCCAAGCTCCTGCCGCGCACGCTGACCCACGCCGCGGTGATCGAGGCCGGTGCCGAACCGCTGATGGCGATGGCCGACGCGCACTTCTGAGCAACGCGCACTGCGCGACCGGCGGCGCAACGCGCCGGTCGCGCAGATCCGTCCCGCTTCGATACACAAATCGTCACCAATCGGGTATAAGCTGTTTTCCCGATGGAGACAGACACAACAACGCTTGGTCTGATCGATACCGGAGCCTTCGCCGCTTCGGCCGGCGACGCGTCGTTGCCGCCGCCCACCGTTCACGCCCATCTGCCTTCGGTGCGACTGCTGTCGCTGGATGCGCATGGTCGGGTGCTGGACTGGATCAACTGGCAATCGGCGGCCTGTCTGTATGCCCGCGGCGCGGTGGCCTGGACCCTGGGCGAGCCGTGCATGCACATCCACGGCGGCATGTCGCGCGCCAGCGGCGAGCGCAGCGTGCTGCACCTGCATCCGATCATCGCCGCGCGCGGCCATGCCCGCTCGCGCGCGCTCGATCCCACGCCCACCCTGACCAATACCGCGCTGTTCGCCCGCGACGCGCAGTTGTGCCTGTACTGTGGCCAGCAGTTCAGCCGCCCGCAATTGACCCGCGACCACGTGCTGCCGGTCTCCAAGGGCGGCCGCGACACCTGGGAGAACGTGGTCACCGCGTGTTTCCACTGCAACTCGCGCAAGGGCAACCGCACCCCGCAGCAGGCGTCGATGCCGCTGCTGGCGGTGCCGTACCGGCCGAGCTGGATCGAGCATCTGATCCTGTCCAACCGCAACATCCTCGCCGACCAGATGTCGTTCCTGAAGGCGCAACTGCCCAAGCGGTCCAAGCTTTCGGTGTGACCTGCGGGCCGGCGCACGCCGCGCCGCGCACTGCGACGGATTGCCGCACCCACCTTCCAGCGTGACCTGCGCCCGTGCGCAACTGAACGGGTTGCTTGCCCGTGCCCGGAATGGAGAGGAAAATGGACGGTCCGCTGAACCCGAATTCCGATGATCGACCCCACCCGCTATCCGCGCCT
>Ga0308160_10004073_pt1 | contig 15875 bp, 16 predicted proteins | sample PhyFR1_FD_201036 | JGI IMG/M metagenome (GOLD analysis project Ga0308160, IMG submission 201036) | Phyllosphere microbial communities from UC Gill Tract Community Farm, Albany, California, United States - DLSLF.R1 | ecosystem: Host-associated > Plants > Phyllosphere > Unclassified | place: USA...
GCAACCATATCGAGGGTCTCTCTGGCTGCATAGTAGTTTGCCTCGGCCTCGGCGGGCGGGATGTAGCCGATGGGGCCGAAAAGGCGCTGGTTGTTGAACCAATCCACCCAGCGCAGGGTTGCTATTTCGACTGCCGATGCGCTTGGCCATGACCTCTGACGCCAGATCACCTCGGTTTTGTAGAGGCCATTGATGGTCTCGGCCAAGGCATTGATGCTCCTATGTTGGTCAAGAGCCTTTCGCGGCTGCTGGGAGCGGCTTTTCAGTACAGAGGTGCTGGTAGATTTCGCGAGCGATGTACCGCTTGAGGCACCGCCGGATTTCGCGAGGCGACTTGCCTTCGGCGGTTCGGCGCTGGATATATTCGCGGGTCGGCGGATGGTGGCGCATGCGAACCAAGGCGACGCGGTACAGAGCCGCATTCGCCCGCCGGTTGCCACCGCGGTTGAGCCGGTGACGGTTGGTCTTGCCACTTGATGCCGGCACGGGGCACACGCCGCATAGCTTGGCGAACGCGGCCTCGGATCGGATCCGCTGAGGATTGTCTCCCAAGACAATGAGCATGTCGGCGATGGTACCGGTCGACACGCCAGGCGCATCCATCAGTGCCGGTGCGTGGGCACGCACCAACTGCTCGAGGGCGGCTTCGTGCTCCTTGATCTCGGCATCCAGCATCAGCCATCGGTTCGCTAATGCGCGTAGCGCCATCTTCGCCGATGCAGTGGTGGACACCAGTGCCCCCGGGCGCAGCGCTGCGATCGCTCGGATAAGCGTCATCTTGCCGGTGATGCCGATGAACCGCTCGCGCAACGCCTGTGGCGCGTTCACCAGCATTGTCTTGAGCGTGACCATAGCTTGTGTTCGCGCTTTGAGCGCAGTGTCGCGGGCTATCTTGAGGTGACGGATCATTTCAACGGTGCCATCACCAACTTTGGGCTCACCGTCGGCGTCACCCGCAAGCACGGCCCTTGCAGCGGACTCGGCATCCACGGTATCGGTCTTGCCATATCGACGCCGGAGCTGCCGGTTGATCCGGCCGACCTCAATGACGCGCAAACCCTTCGCAGCCAGCGCACGTGCGAGGCCGGCACCGTATGAGCCAGTTCCTTCGATGCCGAATGCGTGCACGGTTCCGTGCTCGGTTGCCCAAGCTGCCACCTGGCGATAGCCCTTGCTGGTTACCGGGAACGATGCTGTGGCAAGCCGCGCGCCCAGTCCGTTGATCGCGACCGCGACGTGAACGTCTTTATGGGTGTCGATGCCGATGACGACAGCGTCTGGTGTAATATCATGCATATTGGTCCTCCAGGCGGGTGGAACCCGAAGGCCCTTCGCGAGCGGACAGGACTGTGACGGGACGGCACTCCCTCAGGCTCCTATCAAGTCACGTTTCGCGACGCCTCGGGTGCAGCCTGGAGGGCCGACAGATCAACGCCATGACACGTGGTCAGTCGTAAGCATGGGTCAGACCTTCCAGACTGCATGCATCTTCTCACAGTCATAGCTGTCGCCGACGCTGCCGACCGATGGTACGAGGTTGGCTTCGGCCAGACGCTGGGTGTAGTTCATGGCGAGATATTGAACGCCCCTGTCGCTATGGTGGATCAGGCCATCTTCCGGCCCTGGCCTGCGGGCGTGTATCGCCTGCTCCAAGGCGTCCAGCACGAAGCCGGCGGTAGCCGACGTGCTGACCTTCCAGCCCACGATCCGGCGGGCATAGGCGTCGATCACGAAAGCTACATAAACGAAGCCGGCCCAGGTGTGGACGTATGTAAAATCGACCACCCACAATGCGTTGGGACGTTCAACGCGGAACTCGCTGGGGACCTTGGTCCGCCGGCTGTTCCTCACGCGCCTCTTAGCGTTGTTCGATGCGGGAAGGCTCGGCTTCTTCGGCACTTTGGTGGGTCTGGCCGCGCGTAAGGCCTTCCTGCAGTTTCTGTCGCCGATCCGGAAAAAGCGCTGGGTGGTCTATGCCAAGCCTCCTTTTGCGGGGCCGCAGGCGGTGCTGGCCTATCTCTCGCGCTACACCCATCGCGTCGCCATCTCGAACCGACGGCTCATCGGCTTCGACGAGACCGGCGTGACGTTCCGGTACAAGGATTATCGCCGCGATGGCGCCGAACGCCAGCAGGTCATGACGCTGGCCACCGACGAGTTCATCCGCCGCTTTCTGATCCACGTCCTGCCGCGCGGCTTCCACCGCATCCGGCATTATGGCCTGCTCGCCAGTTCAACCCACAAGGAGACCATGGCGCTGGCCCGCAGGCTGCTGGGCGTCGCCGCGCCGATCGACGACCCCGAACCCGACGAACCGCCCGACCATCGCCCGCTATGCCCATGCTGCGGTGGGCACATGACCATCATCGAAACGTTCGCTCGCTGGTGCCAACCGCGTGCACCACCATCATCGCCATCGCTCGCCCGGGAGAACAGGCCATGATCCGGAATGGCTCACTCTGTAGCACGGCCGCGATCGCTGCATCCCGGCCAATGGGAATGCGCGCGCCAACGCCGCCAGCACATTCGAAATTGGGCCTATTACCGGCACGATCAGCGACACTTCCAGCCATATGGCCACCCGAATTCTTTGCTACTCCGCCCATCACAAGCTGGCCGGCAGGCAGGCTTCAGCCACCCCAATCCACACCAAAGCCCTTTTGCCCATAGACCTGTGCGAGCCCCACCGCGGGTCGTACCTGTCCGGGTTTAGTACGCCTCACGGCGCCCGAAACCCTTCGACGTTTGGGACTGTCCGGATTTACTCGCCAAGATGGAGAAGCGGTCTTTGATCTTGGCCCTGATCCGCTCATGCCAGTGCGACGTCCCAGCAAGGGAATGGGCGATCATTCGCGAAGGCGTTTGCCGAACCCGATCTTCGAGGACTTTCGGTTCCCTGGCCGACGCCACGTCACGACTTCGCCGGCCCGGTCGGGAATCGCGTTCTACATCTCGATCCAGAGATGATCGATCTGGATCGGAGACAGGCCGGCGAGTCGTTGATGATGGGATCGCAGGAACGCCAGGCGCTGCGCTGCATCGTGGCCTAGCAGCGCCAACTTATCCGTGACCGACCAGTTTTCCACTGTGTCGCCTACGATCGCATCAACCCAGCTATCGAGCTGCTGTTTCCAATGCGGGATGTCGTTGACCTGGACATAGCCGATCATCGCGGCACGGCTATGGCTGCCACCGTGGTGCCCAGCCTTAAAGCGCTGAATCCCACCCGTCGAACTGAACCGGCTGATCAGGTACTCGCGTTCGTCGCGATCCGCCGCTGCGGGCGTGGGCAGGCGCTTGCATTCGATCGGGAGCAAGGTGCGATACTCGGTGTATTCGCGCCCTTCGATCCAGATGATGGCTCCGCTCGGGGCGACGGCAAGGTCGATCGCGCGGCGGCCATCAGCTTCATCAGGCTCCTCGCGCTTGAACTGGATGAAATCCCAGCCTGGCGCGTGGCGAGAGAGACTATTCAGCCGCGAGCAGAGCTGCGCCGTCAGCTTGGTCTCGCCGGTCGCCGCTTCGCGCGCCGGATCATCGCGCCAGCCCGCCAGCGCACCGCCGATGAAACCGACCAGCGCCGACAGCCATTCTCCGGGCTGATGGATACCGACACTCAGCGCTCCCGCCGGTCTACCGCGTTCGCCTTCGTCCGCCAGCACCTCAGAAGCCCTGCGCTCTGAGGTCGGCGAGCACGTCGTCGGCGTCCCGAAGCGCGATGGCGGGCGTCCAAAAACGATGGCGATCGGGCTTCAACAAGAACACGAAGCCGTCGTCGTACAACCGGGTAATCCGCGTGATCGTCAGGCTGGTGCCCCGGCGCTCTTGGAGCAGCGCATCGAGCTTCTGGCGCAGTCCATCCGCGCCGGTCCAATCCACCTCGCCATCACCGAAGACATAGGCCTTGCAGATCGCCCCAGGCCAGCGCTGACCCGGCAGCGCCTTCAGGGCGGTACGCGGATAAACCGCATTGATCTGCCGGGCGAAAACGTCGTCGAATTCGGCAAGGGCTTCGCCCGGCGCGGGCCGCATGACGGCGGCGCCGGTGCCGAGGCGGATGAATTCGCGCTGGTGTTCGACCACATCCGCCGCAACGATCCGCTCGTTCTCGCTGAGGTCGAGGTCATGATCCTCGGGATAGGGCACGGCCAGAACGTCGGCGCTCAGAATGGCGGTGGCGCGCTGCGTGAAGAGCCGAGCGCTGATCCCCGCCACGTAGGCACGCAGAACCGTCGCTTCTCGGAAGAGCCAATCGTTGATCGCGCTCAGCGCACCGAGTTGCTCCGCCGGGGCCGCCAAGCCGACGATCTCGTGCTTGTAGGCGAGGTAGTGGCCGTTCCACACGCCATGGTGCAGATCCTCGTGCTCCTTGATGAGCAGCAAAGGCGGCGTGAAACGCCGCGCGGTCTTGGTGTCCTTGATCGGCTTGTCGGGCACGACGTCGAGAAAGCGCGTATCGAGCCCATCACGCGACAGGTTGCTGGTCGGAAGCAGCGGCTTGCCGACGAGGTGCTCCGCTGGGCGCGAGATGCCCTTCCGGCCGGCGATATAGCCTTCGCCGAAATCCCACTGATGCTTCTGCGCGAAATCCCGCAGAGTCGGATAATCGCGCAAGCGCTGGATCAGGTCGTGGACGCGGCTTCCGCCGAGCAGGTTCGCCCGCCAGATGTCGCGAGACTTCTCCGCGATCGCGTTGCCGAACCAGTGCAGGTCATAATAGTCGATGTCGAAGCCCTGCTCGGCCGTCGCCCGGCCGTTGCGGCGAAACACGGCATGAAGGAGGCGGCTGTCGGCGGTCGGCTGCACCGCCTCGGCAATGACCACGACGACCTTCGGGTCGGCCTCGCCCTTCTTGAAGAGGCCCCGAACCGAGACGAAGTCCAGAACCTCACGGACCGACCAGCGGCTGAAGAAGGACTGACGGAACGTGAGAGCGTGCTGGTTGTAGAGAAAGCCCGCGGGCTCGACCATCGCGAGCACGCCGCCCGGCGAAAGCAGCTCCATCGCCTCGCTGAGAAAGAGATAGGCGAGCTGGTTGTCGGCGAGCGCCCCATGCGCCTTGGTATAGGCGGCATAGCTTCGCCTCGCGCCGTCCGTCGTGAGAGCGGATTCGAACGGCGGATTGCCTACGACGACCGCGACCGGCGCCTGGACCAGGCCGCGCTCTTTGGCCTCGAAGAAGCAGCTCCAGTGGAGCGTGTTGTCGGCGAGCCGCGGAAACAGCTTGACGCTGGAGCGGATCTCTTCGGGCTGGAGAGCGTCGCACAGGCTCAGGCACAGGCTGAACGCGGCCAGTTCGACCGCCCCCTCTTCGAGATCGACACCATGCACGCGCTGGAGCAGCGGACGCAGATCGTCGACATCCGGACGCGCCCAGCCGTTGCGCCAGCGCCAGTGCAGCACCAGCCGCTTGTATGCCTCGACCAGGAAGACGCCCGATCCGCAGGCCGGATCGAGGATGACCCCGTCCCCGGCCATGAGCCGGTCGATACGGTCCCAGCTCAGCGTCTCTTCCAGCATTAGCCGAACCAACGCCGGCGGCGTGTAGATCGAGCTGGCCGCGTCTTTCACGAAGAGCTGGTAGATGTTGCTGATAAGCTCCACCGGCAGGTCGCGGAAGGAGTAGAGGCGCCAGAGGCTGAACTGCCCCGTCGAATCCTCGAAGCCCTCGACCAACCGCGCGTAGCTGGCGAGTTCGGTGCTGTCGGCCAGCGCTGCGCGCTCTGCATCCTTCAGGCGGAACACATGTCCGTTGAACCGCTCTTCGAGCGCTTCGAGCAATGTTATCAACGCCGGACCATTGCCCAGAACCTCGAAAAAGTGGGTGGCGCCAGGCAAGGCGCGAGCGAAGTCGTCCGGCAGAAGGACCGACCGTTCCTCGAGATAGGCGATGAGCAGTGAGAGGATCAGTAATCGCCGCTGCAGCCCGCCATCGAGCAACCTACGCTCGCCCATCTGCCTAGCGAGCTCGCGGACTTCTTCGACCAGTTTACGATGGGCCGATTTCTGAGCCGAAAGCATCAGGCGGCAGGCATCGGGGTCGTCCCAGATGGCGCCATTGCGGATGCGAGCGGCATCCCACCATACTTCCTGCACCGCGATCTCCGCGCCGATCGCCAGCGTGCGGATCGGCCGGCAGATTGGCGTGTCGTCGGGACCGACGAAATCGGGCGCATGCGCGCAGCGGAAGAGCTGAATCTGCCCCGGACCGGCGCGGTAGACGATCGGGACGCCGCTCCAGCTCCACAGCCGCTTGTGCAGCTCAGCGAAAGCCCGATCGTCGGCATGCACGGCAGCATCGAAAACGAAGGCCTGCGCGACCGATGCGCGACCATGCCGGCCAGCTTCGAAAAATACCGCGCGCGCGCCGTAGCTCGCGGCCTTCTCGATGAAGGCGACTTCCTCGGGGGGCCGCCCCGCCGGAACATAGCCATCGACAGCGACCAGGCCATCGACGGCGGGCAGATCGCCCCCGCGCCCGATCGCGAAAAGCCATTCAGCGCCTTCGAATGCAGCGCCGGGTGTGTGGGGCGTCACATCCGCCTCCTCGGACCGAGGGCGGATGGAAGGGCGAACGGCACCACGATCATTTCTGCCGCTTCTTCTTCGAGAGCGCGAAGCCCTCCTTCAGCAGATCGGTCATCGTGATCCCTTGGGAGACCGCGAAGCCCTTGAACTCTTTCTTGAAGTCGGGACTCACCTTGAAATTGAGCGACTTGTTCTCGCCGTCGCCCCCATGATCCTCGTCGGCCGGATCGGTTCGACTGCTGGCCAAGATACGCCCTCCCACTGCGGCCATGTTCCCTCTCGGCTGCTTCGGTTTGGGCAGAAATACAGATTTCCGCCTTTCTGGCAATCCGGAAAGACGGAATTCCTGAAATCTGGAAAGACAGAAATAAAGAAATCTGGATCGACTCCTCGACTCACGCTGGCTCAGGCGGATTGATGGAAACGGCTAAAAACCGTTGTCATAACGAGAACGCAATAGGAACATTTGGTCAACCTGCGGCTTTGTGGCGCCGAATAGAAAACCGACCCCTATTCGTCCAGACTGGCTCCGGTCGACCAACGCTCGTCGCTCGGTTTCAGGAAATACCCTTCCTCGCAACAGGCCGGCGCCAGGGCGTGGAGCGGCGCCTGTTCGTCAAGCCATTCGCCGATCGCGAACGGATCAATCAGGAGAGGCATGTCCCTGCTCGCGCGGCCGACGATCGCGTTCGCGGCGGTGCGAATGCCAGCGCAGTACATGCCGTCAGGCCCATCAGCGATACGGGCGTTGATCCGTGAGGCGATTTGGCGGCTGCTTACGACCAAACCCGGTCGGTCAGATCAGCCACCGCGAACGTCGGCTCCTGACAAAACTTGCCAGTATGACACTCCGAACCGGACCGTCCGGAAGGCGCCATCAATGCGGCCATTTCAAGTTTCCCCAATCGACCCTGAAAGCTGCCCGTAGGTGACGCGAACGCGGATAGCTGCGCTACGCTTCGATAATAACTTCGGGGACGATTTGCGCCTTGACCTCAGCATATAGCTCCGCTCCTGGAGCGGCCCTAATGCTGGCGATCAGGCTGTATCGCACCGCTTCACCGACATGTCCCTGGGCGACGTTCTCGCGCCACCAGCCCCCGGTCGGATAGACGATGATCGCATCGCGGGCGGCGAGTTCGGTCGCCATGCCTTCCCAGATATCGGCATGAAGCGAGCCGCGGCTGCGCAGCTGGGGACCGACGGTCCAGCCGGTGTCCGGCGCGGTGCGCGCCGGCGGCCGTGCTCCGGCTTCCGAGGTGCGTCGACGCAAGAACACGTCGAGCTGTTCGTCGGCATGTTTGAGGTCGAAGCGAAGGCCGTGGCTGGCATAGACATGGCGGCGCGACAGGCCCCGCTCACCAGGATTGGGTTCGATGAAATAGCTGAGTGTGATCCGCAGTTGGACCTGCGCTTCGCCGAGCGCCAGCAGCGTCTCGCGCGGCCAAGGCAGAGCATGGACGGCGAGTTCGTCAGTGACCGTCTTGCCGCTCTTCATCTTGAATGGGACGAGCATCTCCTCGGCGACGATCGTCACGTCGTGGTCGAGGCTGCCCAGCGCTCTTGCTAGTGAAGGGACGCCGAACCCATAACGGCGTAGCAGGGCGGGTTTGCCGATCGCGCCTTGGTTCGCACGCATCGCCGGAGTCCATTCAGCTGAATGGACGATGAGGCCGCGCACGGTCTCCGGCCACAGTGCTGGCTTCTCCGCCAGGATCTGCGCGCCCATCCGGGCCGCGAGCGCCGTCGCCGCGCTCGTGTCCCCGGTCGTCGTGAACGGGCGCTCGGCGGTAATGCGATAGGTGGTGAGCAGGGCAAGATCATCGACATGATCGCCGTTCCCGGTGGCAGGGTCATGACCGATATTGCCGCCTTCGAAGACAACGTCCGGCTTCAAAGGCCATTCGCGGTGCCAGCTCACCGAGGTACGGCTGCGCGGCATGATGTCGCCGGCAAGGCCGAGCGCACTCCATCCGGCAAAGGCGGGATCTGTGATGACGGTGCGCTCGGTGAAGGCGCCGACGGTCAGCACATTCCAGGCTTGGGCCGGGTTTTCGATCGGCATGGTGTCGTTGCGGGTGGGATAGTCCGCTGCGACGATCTGGCCTCCAATATTGCCTGCGGCGACAGCCATGAAACGCTGGACCTCGTCGCGCCCGAAGGTGATGGCGTCGAGCTTGGCCGACCAGGAGGAGGGGCGTCCGCGCCAATGATCGCCAAAGCTCGTAATGGCGAGGCAGATGGCACGCGGGCGGTTGGGAGCGACGATCTCGGCCCGCGCGATCGATTGGGCGGTGATGGCGCCGTAGAGATCAGGATCGTTAGCACCGTGGTCGGGCAGGATCTTGACCGATTCCAGGCGGTGGCGAACCTCCACCGGGCCATTGCCATCGAGCACCTCCATGAGGTCGCCGTAGAGCGCCGTCCCGGACATCTGCGTGCCGTGCCCGCCATGGACTTGATTGCTAGAATCCTCGACACTCCATCCGGTGTCGAAGGCCTGCTGGTCCGCAGCGTTGAGATAAGGAGCGATGAGGGCGTGGCCCATGGTCGTCCCGGAATCGAGTAGGCAGACCGCCGGGGCGTCGTCGGCGCAAGGGACGAGCCGTCCGGCGAGATCGGCGCTCCAGGCCCGTTGTTCCGCGCCATGCATGCCCATGAAGAAGGACGGCGTATCGCGTGCGAGGCGGATTTCGGCGACGCTGTCGGTGTGGGCGACAACGCGCCCGAGCTGCTCGGGCGTGCTGCGCGCGATCACGACCTCGCGTTCGGCGAACTCCAGACTGTGCTCGCGCACGCCAAGCTCCAGAGCCAGCGCCGCGGTGTCGAAGGCGGGCCGCGTTCCTTTGCGGAGCCAGATTTCCCACCATGCCGCCTGGCCCGGAGCGGGGAAAAGATCGGGCTGGTCGGTGTAGAATGACCGCGCGACCGCGAGGCGGGCCGTTTCGATCGATGCGACGAGCAGCTGGTTCTTTGGCTTGCGAACCTCCTCGACCGTGCCGTCTTCGCGGATCTTCTCTTTGACGCTGTCCTCATCGCGGTAGGCAGCGACCTTCTTGAGATAATAGTCCTTCTGCTTCTCGGGGACGAAGACGGTCGCGAAGACCTGGCCGGCGTCGGCGGCGCGGACATTGACCAGCTCAATCGGAAACTTGCCGCGCCGGTTCTCCAGCTTGTCGACGATGTCGGCCTGGCCTTCAGGCAGCGTAAATTCGATGTAGAAACCCTTGGTGCCGGCAGCGACATTGGCTTCGCGATTGGCGAGGATCGTCTCGCCCTGCTGCACGACCTGGGTCAGGGCCTGGGTCAAGGCATTGGCGTGATCGGCCCGGTTGCGCTGCGGCGGACCGCCACCGCCATCTCCGCCGCCCTGATGGGCGGTGTAGCCCTGGCGTGCACCGTTGGACCGGAGATAGATATGCGGGTGCGGCCGCGCGTCCTCGTCTGCCATCGTTACCGACGCGCCGCCGCCTTGCGCTCCGCGATGGCGGCCAGAAGATCATCGGTCTCGACGCTTTCGCGTCCGCCTAGCAGCGTGCGCTTGGCTGCCTCGTCGGCGATCCTGGAGAGATCGGCTTGGCTCAAGCCCTCGATCTCCTTTGTCGCCCGGTCCCATTCGAGCGATCCGGTGTCGAAGGTGGACAAGCGCCCCTCGAGGATGGCGCGGGCCACATCGGCGCTCGGCAGGGCATATTCGATCACGTCGTCGAACCGGCGGAACAGGGCCGGGTCGAGCAGCTCGGGATGGTTCGTCGCGGCGACAATGAGACCTTCACTGTCGTCCTCCTCTAGAAATTGGAGGAAGGAGTTGAGCACGCGGCGGATCTCGCCAACATCGTTGCGCTCGCTGCGCCGCGCGCCGATCGCATCGAACTCGTCGAAGAAATAGACGCCGCGCGTCTCGACCATGGCCGAGAAGACTGCGCGCAGCTTCGAGGCGGTCTCGCCCATGAACTTGGTCAGGAGACCGTCGAGCAGCACCGAGAAGAGCGGGAGCTTAAGCTCGCCGGCCATGGCGGCTGCGGTCATGGTCTTGCCCGCGCCCGGAGGACCAATCAGCAGCAGCTTGCGGCGCGGCTGCAGGCCATGCTGACGCAGCCGAAAGGCCTGGCGCTGTTCGAGGATCACGCGCTCGAGACGATCGCGAAGATGGTCGGGCAGGACCATGCTCGAGATCCGGGTGTCGACATATTTGGCCGCGACCAGATTGGCGAGCTCGCCGCGCGGCTGAACCATCGGCACCGCGCGGCCTTTGATCTTTTTGCGCGCGCGCGCCTCGTCGACCATGTCGCGCAACTGCTGCGCGACCTTGCCGTGGCCCAGGCGCGCCTCATTAGCGGCCGCCTGCATGGCGACCGTCATGAAATGCTCATCGTCCCCGTCGAAATGACTTTGGAGCAAGGCGACGATATGCGTGGCCTTAGTCATTGTTCCGAACTCGAATCGCTCTGGTACACCATGTTTTCCACTCGCGCTGTCTGTTGCGGCAACGCTCGGAAGACGCGCTTTAGCTCGACTGCCCCCAAGTCGTATCGCGATCTATCCTCTTTCCGGCGCTATGACAACGCGTTCAACAACGAGAGACGATCGGCCAGCCTTGCCGCGCCGGCTGGTAGCCGGAACCATGGGGCGACCGACTGCAGGCACAAGCGCGGCCTCGATGCGCCAAGGGGCAGCTAGCGCAGGCGCCGGTTGCGCTGCAGATGTTCGGGAAAGTCGGGCGATGGGCCGAGGATGACGAAGCGGTCCATGCCGGTCGGCAACGGCTCGGGATTGTCGGCCTTCCAGGCGAGATAGTCTTCCTCGCAGTCGAAGTCGGGAACCTGCTCGGCAAAGTCGCTGAGCCGCCTACAGCTGATGCAATAATAGGCTTGCGAGGCCTCCTGGAAATGCATGCCGCATAGCGAGCCGCAGAAGGGACAGCATTCGTCGAGCTCGAGGTCCGACCATTCCCACACGCCCAGATGCTCGGGGAGCGCGTCGCGGTCATGAGCGACAATCTCGAAGGCATCGGCATTGCGGGCGACGAAGCCGTTGCTGCCAGCCCATTTAAGGTCTTCCAGAATCTCCGCGGGCTCGAGCCGACAAACCAGGGGGAAAGCTGATCGGGAAGCCGCGCGCGCGACGTACGCTGCACGACATGCAGCGATGTCGCGATAAGCGCGTTCCCGCCAAATCCAAAGATCACGCCGCTTGTGTGAACCGGTCGTAGGCGGCCGAAGCTCGCCCAGGCGCCATCGAATGTCAGATCGGGAAACGCGAGTAGGGCCGCCACCCATACTCCCACGAACATGGCGACCACCGCCCAGGCCATGCTCGCGATGATGCCGGCCTTGATCGGCTCATCATAGTAGCTCTCGAGGCGGGATCTTGGCGGCTCCGGTCCCCATAAATCTCGGATTACGACAACTGCGCAAATGGCACCGAACACCAGGATCAACCACCCGTGAACTTCCATCGTGTCTTGGGTGCCTGCGGCGGCGAGAACCAACCCGCCCAAGGCGACAGCGACAGAAATTCCGAGTGCGATCTGTCGCTCGGCTTCGGTCAATGTCAAAATCATGGCCGATCAATCCCCCCTTTTTGGTTGCTGCCATGCGGTTTTTTAGCGCAGCATTGCCTCCGGGGAGCGGGCCACGGAACTTGCGCATAAGCTGCAACACCTTAGTCCGCTCCGGGTTCCCGCCACGGCTGCTCCGAGCAGCCAATCGGCACGATGCCGGTCACCACTCAATTCCTTCACAGCAATCCATGACTGCCTGCCACGGCGCCGAGAAGCGTGACCACTGCAAGACCCAGAAGCCCGCGATGAACGACCTCCATGCGATCGAAGTCTGCGGCAGGCTTCAACGACTCCTCCATGCGCCGATGAAGAAACAGCGGCTCGATCACGAACAGCATCGCCGCGAAAATCGCCCAGAGGCCAACCATCGCGTGCATCCACCAGAAACGCAAATCGGCGAACCGATCCCACATCTGCCCGCGCTCCACCATCCAGAAGCCGCTGACGCCGGCAAGCAGCACCCACACACGCGCTTGCGCCGCGAAACTGCCTTCGAGCTTGTGGAAGGCCGCCAGCCTGTCAGCTGGCGGATGCGCACGGCGAATGAACGGCATCACCACGAGCGTGACAAAGGCAACGCCTCCGATCCAGAACATAACCGCCAGGACATGAATTGCCCGGGCTATGGTGATATCGCCCATCCCCTACTCCATCAGGCTGCCAGCAGTTCGTCCGCCGGGCCGAAAAATTCGTAGTGAATTCGGTCGGACGGCACGCCGGCGAGCGACAAGGTCGAAACCGCGTGACGCAGGAACGGGCGCGGTCCGCAAATGTAGTAGTCGGCTTCACCGACCGGCGTGTTGGCGACGAGCCACTCATCGGTGATGATGCCGGCGACATCATAGTCCTGGCCCTGCGCTTCGCCTTCAAGCGGAGTTTGATGGAAATCAGTAACCGACACCGCCTTGCCCTGGCCGGCGACAGCGCGAACATGGTTGCGCATCGCATGCGTGTCGCGATCATGGGTCCCGTGAATATAATGAACGGGTACTTCGGCGCCGCTCTGCGCGAGCGCTTCGAGCATCGCCACCATCGGGGTCAGACCTACCCCACCGGACAGGAGGATGACCGGACGTTCGACATGATCGGCAAGGAAAAACTCCCCCGCTGGCGCGGCCACCTTTAGCACCGTTCCGGGCCTAGCCTCGTCATGGAACCATCCTGAGGCCAGGCCATGTGGTTCACGCTTGACCGAAATGCGGTACGTTTCCCCATTGGGGGCGGCCGAAATCGAATAGTTGCGCTTGACCGGCGGATGACCGGGAATCTCCAGCCAGAAAGTCAGATACTGCCCCGGCTTGTGCTGCATGACGGGTCCGCCATCGACCGGGCGGAGAATGTAGGAATTGATGACGCTGCTCTCGCGCAAGACGTCTTCGACGCGGAAGTCACGCCAGCCATTCCATCCGCCAGCCGCGTCCTTCTGCTCTGTGTAGACCCGCTGCTCGCGTGCGATCAGGATATTGGCGAGGAACCAGTAGGCCTCGCCCCATGCCGCAAGGATTTCCTCCGTTGCTGCATCTCCCAGCACCGCCTTGATCGCGCCAAGGAGCGCCTCGGCAACGTGCGGATAGTGCTCGGGCAAAATCTGAAGGCCCACATGCTTTTGCGCGATCCGCTCAACAGCAGGCGCAAGCGCACCGAGATTTTCAATATTGCTGGCATAGGCGAGAATGGCGCCCGTGAGCGCACGCGGCTGCGATCCGGAGTCGCCATGATGCGACTGATTGAAAAGGTCGCGGATTTCCGGGTTCTGGAACATCCGGGAATACATTTCGTGTACGATGTCCAGACCATGCGCTTCCAGCGCGGGAACGGTCGCCTTGACGAGCGCGATCGTCTGATCGCTAAGAGGTTGCGACATGAACTTCTCCTTCTGAAATGCGTTGAAATTTCCGGCAATGTCAGCGCGCGGGCGGCTGATCGTAGAAATCGACCTGCATCTTCATTGACCCCATCGGCGTCACGAAATGCGGCTGCTGCGGCAGAACCAATCCTGGCTGGTTCGGTGTCAGCACGATCTCCGAAGGCGGATCGAGATAGGTGAGCTTAAGCTCGCCTTCCAAAACGCGGATCAGGCCCCAGACACCGGCCTTGGTATCGTGTCGCGCCCGCAAGGCAGCCGGTAGCGTATCCTGATCAAACACCGGTGTGGAACGATAGGGAAGGATGTCAGGCATGGCTTTGCACTCTCCGCCTTGGGCAATCCAGCGTATCGGAATTAATTGCCGAGCCTTCCGCGCGTTGCCGATCGAGCCGAAAAAACACGGCGAGCTGCAGGCTTTCGGCGATCCGCTTCGCTTTCGCTTGCAAAGCGGAGGCGGCTTCGGGCGACATCATTTCGTTGGTCGTTTCAGCCCAAAGCGTTAGCCATCGGTCGAAGAGCGCCGGCGTAATACGCGATTTGTGCTTTAAATGAGCCGGCACCGGTTGACCCTTGTATCGACCACTGGTGAGCATTACCGATGACCAGAATGCCGCCAGCTTTTCGAGATGTTCCGGCCAATCGCTGATCGCGTCGTTGAAGATCGGCCCCAGCTCGGCATCCTCTCGTACCCGCGCATAGAACAGCGTCACGAGACGGCTCAGCCCTTCTTCGTCAACCTGCCTATCGTCATCCATTGACCGACTCCGGAATCATGTATCTTTTCTACATGTATCACCGGGTTGGAAACATGCAACAAGAATGCATATATATTAGTGCAGCGTCGATTGGGCGCTGTGACCGGGAAGCGACATGAAGCTGACGCGCTACACCGACTATGCCCTTAGGGTGCTGCTTTACCTTGGAGCGCGGCCTGATCGGCTATGCTCGATTTCCGAGATGGCGGGTGCCTATGCGATCTCGCAAAACCATTTGATGAAGGTGGTTCACGACCTCGGAAAAGCAGGCTTTGTAGCGAGCGCTCGGGGACGTCTTGGCGGAATTCGGCTCGCGCGACCGCCGGGTGAGATTATCATCGGATCGGTCGTGCGGCACACGGAGGATGGGTTCGATCTGGTCGATTGCGGAAGCTGCATCATCGCGCCGGCGTGCGGAGCGACGGGCGTTCTTCGCGAGGCGCTTGCCGCATTCATGGCCGTGCTCGACAGCTACACGCTCGACGACCTGTTGGCGAGGCGGGTCGATATGCTCAGTCTCTTTGCACCCGAAGCGGTATAGAGGCTCTGCCGATGGAGGAGGAATGCGCGCGCTATCGTTGTGAGGGAGAAGATGGCTCGCCGATCACCGTTTTGGAGTTTCAATACTTCGGTCAAGCTGAAACGAAACCCGGCCGACGCCGTTACCCAGGTGCGCAGCGCCTAGCTCTCTCTACCGGAGAGCCTGTCCAGTATATCGACCCCACCACATTTGAGGTCATCGGCAGCGGAGAGCTTCTTCGGCGATGCGACCGAACCTGAGGCGCGTGCCGCCCTTTGCCAGTTTTCTCGGCGAACCAACTCCTCAAAGCGGCAGAGCGGGATCGAATCCGGGGTCTCGCTCATGCACCAAACCCCTTCTCCAGACCAGCAATCAGATCGTCCAAATGCCCAAGCCCAATCGAAAGCCGTAGCACGCCATCGCTGATGCCGGCCATTTGCCGCGCCTCGCCCCGCGAACGGCCGACACACCCGAAACCCGTCGTTCACGGTTGTACTGTTGAATGGCAGGAAAGTCCCGATGCCGTTGAAAAAGTCGCCTTCTTGGCGAAGCGGAGGGTACGGATCGAAACGGCTGAGCAGAATCGCCTGACTTCATGTCATCGCCATCTGCGTGGCGATGCTGATCTTGGCGAGCTTGCGC
>Ga0308160_10004077_pt1 | contig 15865 bp, 13 predicted proteins | sample PhyFR1_FD_201036 | JGI IMG/M metagenome (GOLD analysis project Ga0308160, IMG submission 201036) | Phyllosphere microbial communities from UC Gill Tract Community Farm, Albany, California, United States - DLSLF.R1 | ecosystem: Host-associated > Plants > Phyllosphere > Unclassified | place: USA...
CAGGAGCAGAAGAGGCAGTAGTGGTAGTGGTTGGGGTACCAGCCAATCCAGCTCGATTCCCTGTAGCTGAAGACGCAGTCGTAGCCGCCGGGCTATCTATTTCCATTCCCTTGTTTGAGTTTCCGAAGCTTTCACTCTTCTCCAGTCGTTCACCGTCGGATTCGAAGCGTAGACGGGCCAAGTCAGATGTATGACAGCTGAAGTAGAGGATTATAGTTGGTAGTCGAGGGGTCGAGCAACGAGCGAAAGAGGTCCTAGGTCGCGCGTAGTCTAGAGTGATCAACCTCGCAACGGGGTACTGCTTGTGTGGAACCCTATGACACGCTCGCTTGATCTCTTCAATCGCTCAGGGGCCAGAGTATAGCCCAAGGCGTTGACATTGAAGTGACTAGTCGCTGTCTAGATGGTCCGATATGGGGAAAATGGCATCGCTACATTCTTGAAAGCTGTTGGCCTGAGTTCGTCGAGGGCCGGCCTTGACTTTTAGCTCCCGGAGATTTGATTCCGCGGAAATTTCAAACTGAGCCGAGGGGCGATCAACCGTTTTCAATTGTCGCAAAACTCGAAATTCATATCATTCGACCTATATCAACACCTTTGCTCGTCATACTTCCAACACCATCCAAACGACCTTTCTGAAGCGAGCTCCCGACGTAGTGCCTCGCAATCATGCCGAAAAAACAATCCATCTTCCGTCAACCCAACGCACAGCATTTCCAGCTCGTCCATCGATCACAACGAGATCCTTTGGTTCACGATGCTGATGCACCTCAACGATTGTTCAAGGAAGTAGGGAGGTTGAACGACAAGCAGAAGGTGAGGGTCCAATTTCCTGTCTTCTACGATAGATATATACTTTCTCCGATGAAAGTTTGAGGCTGAACATCAACATACCTCATACTCCTGCAGACCGGGCAAACCCTAGCCGACCTCGAACGTTCCCTCCAATCCTCTTCCACTTCCAAATCACTCAAAAACCCCCCTCTTCGACCCAACGAAGGAGAAGCAACCCTCTACGGAGTCTACTACGATGATACCGAGTACGACTACATGCAACATCTCCGAGGGATGGAGGTTGACGCCGAGCGGGACCCAAAGGCGGACGAGGCGGTCTTTGTCAGTGCTCCTCGGGGTGGATCGACGGCTATTGGGAATCGAGGTGCGGGGGGTAGGAGGGATGTCAAGAATCCCAAGGGAGCGACGGATGAGTTTGAGAGCATGTTTAAAAAGGGTCAAATGGTCCGGATGTCGGAAGAGGAGCAACAAGCTTCTTCGTCCTCGTCCTCGTCGAAACCATCGTTACCTTCCACCGTACTCCCCTCGTCAACAGAATTATCTTACCAAAAGGCGATCGAATCCACCCGAGCGATCCCTACGGAACTCACGGGTTTCCGACCGGATATGGACCCGCATCTCCGTCAAGTCCTCGAAGCGTTGGAGGATGACGCCTTTGTGGAAGTGGACGACGAGGACGAGTTGTTTGGAGGTTCTGGGGGTGCAAAGGGGGAAGATTGGATTGGAGAGCTCTTGGGCGGTGGAGAGAGGGGTGAGGATGAGGGTGATTTGGAGGACGACTTTGAATTCAGAGAAGAAGGGATCGAGGATGATGGACGACCGAGTTGGATCGCTCCTCATCTGCGTCAACAAGGCGACGAGGATGAAGAGGACGACGAGGACAAGCCGGAAGAGACTTGGCAAGATCGTTTCCAGGCTTTCAAAGCGTCTGGTGGACTCGCTCGACCTTCTTCCCCTCCACCTCAAGCGGCTGCCGGCGGTCTCGATGGGGAGGAACAGGACGAAGATGCAGGTTCTGAACGGGCGGATACGCTCGCTTCCCTCCGTTCGTTTGCGCCCACTGTCAATGGGGCCAAGAATAGGAGGAGGAAGGGTGGATCGAGAGCTGGCGGGAGTCAGGCGAGTGGATATAGTATGAGCAGTTCGAGTATGTTTAGGAACAAGGGGTTGACTGTCCTGGATGAGAGGTTTGAGAAGGTGAGTCACAGGGTCGAGGGTAGTCAGCGGGTCTCGCTGCGCATCAGGCCGACCATCATCATGTTTGTCTGCAACCACAGATCGAAAGGGATTACGAAGACGAAGGTGATTTCGACGACGACGATTTCCCCTCATCCGAATGGATGTCGGAAGCCGGCGGTGAAGGCGAAGGAATGGACGACGACAACGCCTCCGTCGCCTCGTTTGCCACGGCGACCACTTTCACCCGAATGTTACGGAAACAACAAGCCGCTCAGTCTAATGAGGATACCAAGGAAGTCTCGAGAGAGGATTTCGAGGCTATCATGGATGATTTCTTGGATAATTACGAGGTGGTGGGGAAGAAGATGGTCCAGGTCTTGCCGGGTCGGGATGGTGCGGAGAAGCTGGATAGTATGAGAAAGGCCTTGGTAGGGTTGGATCTCGAGGGGAACGGACCGGTCGGGGGTTCAGGTGGGGTTGAGGACGAGGACGAAGAGGGGAATCTGGCGGGAGGAACCAAGAGAGAGTCGGATTATATTCGTCAGAGGTACTTGAGGGAAGACTATTACTCTAAACGTGGTGAAGAGGAGGAGAAGATGCCCATGCTGCATATCGTCGGACAGGGCAAGGAGGACAAGTGGGATGCCGAGACTATTCTGAGTGAGTTTCATCCGTCGCGGGGCGGGGCAAGGGCTATGGCTGATACAAGTGTCGCTCTGCAGGTACCTACTCGAACTTGGAAAACCATCCGCGAATGATCGGAGTGGCAAAGAGGGAGAAGAAGAAGGGATCATCCTCGGCTTCCACGGCGACAACGAGTACGACATCCAACATTCCCACTTCTATTGCTTCGTCCTCCTCATCAGCCCCGTCCGAGGTAGACGAAGAGGCCGAACCCTCCTTGGACGACTTTGCTAGTAGTCGAGGTGGTGACGATGTCGATTCCGACGCCGAGACCGTCTCGAGTGACGGCACGGTCCGTGCTGAACCTCGTGCACCGCCCGTTCGACCTCGAGGCGAATCCACCGAGGATAAAAAGGCTCGAAAGCTCGCCGTCAAGGCTGAACGAAGCGCTCGACGAGTGGAGAAGAAGACGAGGCAGGAAACGTTTGGAATGGAGAGGAAGACTCAGTTGAAGGGTCACGAGAGGGCGGTCGGATCCGGTAGAGCATCTGATTTGACGGCGTTGGCGAGTGGCGGTACGGGGACGGTAAATGTCGTGAGGTTGTAGGATGGCGGCGTGCTGTATGTGTATCAGTAGGGCTCACTCGTATAGATCCGGGTTCATATCCGATATGTATCATTATCAAACCGGTCACCTCACCCGCTGACCTGAAAGATCACGAAACCATCATCGGGTCCGAGAAAGATCGACTGCGGGCGGAAGCTAAATTTGGCCCCGCAAAATCGCTGCATTTGGCTGGCTGTGTCGAGGTTGTTCCAATAATAAATCTGCTTGAAAGAGAGAAATATGATGATGATCATGAACATATTGAAAAGTTTTCTTGCTCTTTCATATAGTCCTGTCTATCGATACCCTTCGTACACCCTCGAATAACAACCTTCAACGCATAATGTCAGCTAAAGATGTGAGTGCTCGTCGTCATTCCCTTTCGCTCCATCGGCGATCTCGACCGCACGCCGATCATGAACGGAATGCTACCGGCTGTCCCAAGCGAAAGAGCAATCTTGGTGAAATATGGGCTCAAGGAAATAAAGAATAACTCGAGGGTTGAACTAGTGGACTAGGTCTGCCGGCTCCTCAAGTTTCAGGCGAACCTTGTGCAAGCTGTCGTCGAAGATCACCGATGTAGTGGCAACCGGAAGCTATCTCCTCTTGCTCGCATTCAACCCGAACCCCTGCCTAGATCATAGCGTTTGTCTGACCTGCGCACTATTTCTTCAATTAAAGTATTACCAAAACCAACCAGACCGAGGTTTCGGCGGACAACCTCAGCAAGGAGGAGGCTACTACGCTCCTCCTGGCGGACAACAATACGGTGGTCCTCAGGGTGGATATGGCGGTCCTCAAGGAGGATATGGAGGCCCCCAGGGTGGATATGGTGGTCCGCAGGGCGGCTATGGTGGACCTCAAGGAGGATATGGAGGTCCTCAGGGAGGATACGGAGGACCTCCCCAGGGTTACCCTCAGCAGCAACAACCGGTATGTCTCCAAGACCATATCCGATCAGATCGAACTCGTTCACTCATATTCCCCGTCGGCGTTTCAGGTATACGTACAGCAACCCCCCAGGAAATCTGGAGGAGGCGGGACCGGTTGTCTCGCTTGTCTAGCCGGAGTGAGTCGATTTTCTTGTATCACCGGCTGAGTTCTGTCTATAGTCGCTGATCCCTTCATTCGCTGCGTTGAACAATTATAGGCTTGTTGTTGTTGCGCTGCGTGAGTCAACTGGATCGTGTATTTTTCTGGAGGAGGCGATCGCTGATTACAGTACCTCTCGTTTTACGTCTCTTTCATTTTCTTTGTGGGGAAACAGTGAAGAGTGAGTTTGCCCCCATTGTCCATCCCTTGAAACCGAGGTCGAATATCAGCCACTGACACCCAACCTTCTCACCGTAGGATGTGCTGCGACTGTATCTTCTGAGCGACCCCATTTCAACCTCACTACGTCTCCTTACTTCAACACCTTCGCTCAGATCTCCTGCCCAAATTTCACTGGCAAACTATTTATCTTCTCTTGTACCTTCTGCTAATCAAATGGAATCTTGCCCGCCCTACTGCTTCCCATGTTTTCGCTGATTTAATGACGAATGAGCGTTCAAGCGAGAGAGCGTTCGACCGAAACGAGGGGTCTCGAAAAAGGGTGCCAACCTGGGCTTGCCTTTCGGATGTTCCAGGGAGACTTTCAGCAAACAGCTGTTTAGACAGGTTGCTGGCTTGAATCCGCTGATTGGGCTTGGAAAAATGATCAAATCGATCAAGCGTAGTGGCCACATCCTGTGAAAGACCATTATAAGTCGTTAATGGTGTCTCGTGGGCATAAGAGGTGTACAATGAATTTCGTAAGGTCACAACAGGAGAAGCCGAGACATAGCACTCAGATTCGAGGCGTCTGAATCGTGGTCCTCCATTCTCAAGAGCTTATAGTCCGAAGGCAGGCGAGTAGGGTCTTAAACCCGATCCACCGAGTCCCGCACTAGGCAAAGGAGCATTTCCGCCCGCTGAGACAGGCTTCAGAGTGGACACCTGTAGGAGGATTCCGCACTCTCTCGTCTTGCTCGTCAACTTGGCCAACAAGCTCCTGACGTTGATCGGGAGCGGACGTTCTTTGCTGACCAAAATAGCAAGTTCCGAGACCCTGACGACGGCCTTGATGAAGCTTTGTGCGTTTGATGGAAGACGGGTCTCGGCAGAACCCGGTGTCGTGCTGTAGGCGTAGCCGCCTGAGTGCGCGCCGGCTCGTACCTCCATCAACGATTCGTGGAGATGTCTCGTGGTCTCCTCTGCCATGGCTATACGAGCAAGCAGCTCGATGACTCGTTCGGAGCGAGGCTGTGACGAAGCGCCTCCATTGACAGGAGAATTGACCGAAGTGTTCAACTTGGCCAGACCCAGACGGCCCGGAGTGGAAGTTTGCTGTTCCTGAGGTGGATCACGCAGCTCTTCCGATAACCGCAACCACACTGTGTAGGCAATGTCCGAAGCTTGTTCGAGAGTGTCCAGAACGCCCTCGTCTACAACCGTGGCAGCACTGCGAGGTGTCGAAGGACTTCCATCGAGGTAGCCCTCCCGCCGAAGGTGACTGCGAATTGCCCCGAAAGACTTGAGCGAGCCGGCAGAAGATGATGGCCCATGCCGAGCAAAGCTTCCCTCCCTCGAAGTGCTCTTGATCGGTGGCATGGATATCGATCCCTCGTCGCCATCCTCATCCTCCTCGTTGGCTTCGAGAATGACTTGGCTCGCCGACGATTCTTGCCGAAGATGCGAATGTTTCCGAGAAATTGTGGGCATATCTCGCGATCCCGAGTCTGATGATGTCGCAGAGGAGACCCCATCCGGACCAAGCATCATGCCAGTTTGAACGTCCTCAGCCGAGAATGATCCTGCATGCCGTCGAAATCTTTCCCGACCATTTCCCATCGGTCGCAATGGGGACCCCTTGGCGACGAGATCTATAGTAGCGGTCACTGGAGACATGGCCAGTTTGGCTTTCATGGAATTGGATGACGGTGAGCCCGACTCGCCGCGCTCAGGGATGGGTGATATGGGTGTACGGAGGGAACCACTGTAGGACGGCCCCGGGCGATGCCAGCCTCCGCTGGAAGGTTCCCGCATTAAAGCTTTGATTTCGCTGAGTGTTGGAGCTAGAGTCTGCCATGAGTGTACGATTTCTCCGAATGACCCGTAGACCATCAAGAACATGGTCTTGGTGTATCGCACATCGGCCGATGATTTGAGTGCTGTCACTTGAAGCTTCAGGACGCCCATCACCTTCGCGAATACAGCTATGCTATCCCGACAGCTTTCTACGACGGGCCGGATGACAGATCCAGGGGGTGTCCGTCGTCTGGAAACCACGTCGAAACGATCCAGAGCGCTGATAAGATTATTGAGGTATCCCGCAGCAGGATCCAATACCCTAGCGAAAACGCTAGCAACCCGGTCATCGGTGGCGAAAGTCAGGTACTGCTGCAGTGAGGTGTGTATTTGCGACATCGCGAATAGGAGACCTCTTATGCCATCCATGCACGAGAGCAAGACCGTCGGAATCGCTTTAGCAACAGTTGACACGGGGAGTGTCGATAATCGTTTGAAATAAAAGTTTCGCGACTGGTCAACCGATCGTCCCTCTTTGTTTGCCTCGGCGTTCGGGACACCCGCGGCAGAGGGCCTGCGATCTGCGGCCCCGTTTTCGAGGCGATCTTCCAGAGGTTTGCGTTGAGGAGTCTTGGCCAGATCTCCAGCCTGTGAGAACGGGTCCACCAATATGGGTCGCGTTGGTGTAAGTGAATCCCGATTCGACTCTAGCTCGATCGATCTCCGGTCCGCCAGAATCTGAGCGTGACTAAGACGAAGGTCTGGCAACGACTTCTTCGAGGACAAATTGGTACTCGAGCGCTGGGTGGTTGTATAGCTAGCCCCCCGAGCGTGTCCTGTGCCACTTTTGCCATCTTTGAGCGTTGAGCTAGAGGATACATTCCGAGCCAGGGTGACCAGACCTTCTGCTTTCGAATCGATCGATGCCAAAAACATCGAGGGCGAGGGGCCGTCTTCGCTTGATACAGGTGTTATTGCCGATTCAGGATCTCCGCGAGTGGTGTTTGCTCGTCTTCTTTTCGTAGATCCTAAATGGGGCTCCGAGCGGATGGCAGGTGGAGGCGAAAGCGGCAAATCGGGCAAGTTGGTCGAATCGGTAGAATGGGACCTGTCAAGAGACGCAGACCGCAGCCATGGAAGCGAAGACGACTCGTGATCATCCGCCGTAGATGACAAGGAATGCTTAGAATGAGACCGTGTTGTCGAGGGTGAGTGAGGCGTTACTAGCTCGCTGGATGGGGATTTAATCAGTATGGGGCTGCACAGCTGGTCACGAAGCTTGATTCTCACTCCAAATTGCGAAGACTCTCGGCCATCAGCCTCACTTGCTCTTGTTCGTGCGTTCTCATCCAGTCCTTGATCGTAGCGATCCACAATTGATCGTCTTTCTTCTGCATGGCTGTGCTGTCGGTGCTGCCTTTCGATCCTGACCGCAAGTCGATAGCGTCTGGTTTATGATCCAACACCTCTGGTGGCTATTGCAGAAAAATAACACGAATGAGCTTCTGGCTAATACTTTTGGTATTCCTTGACTCACTGGCCATTCGATCGGGTTGTGCTCAACAACCAAAACTTTCAAATTCGCAAAATGCACAAAATAGCCCGGTAGCTTGCGCAATTTGTTGTAAGAGAGTGCGAACACCTGCGGATTACTCGACATCAATGTTTGGGCGCACAACGAAACTCGGCATCCATAACCCACTCTCAACTGCACCAATCTCCCTGGATCTTCCGGCAACTCTGCGAGATCATTTTTGCTGACATCTAGAATCTCCAGAGAAGGTAGTTCCAGTAACTGCAAGATGGAAGTACTCTCTGTCAGTAATCGCATTCTAGTTGAGGGAGGAATGCGTTCGAGCCGACTAACAACTTGAGGGATAGCGGTCAGCCGGTTTCCCTTCAGGTTCAGGTATCGCAGCCGAGTGAGCGTGTTGAAAGTAGAACTGAACGAGTTGACTGTCAAGCGGTTGTACGACAATGCCAGCCTGAACGCAAACGCATTAGACACACGAAACATCAGCATCCGCATCAAGCCGCACAACGATCTGTACTCACCGCCAGACTCCGAGTCGATCTTTCCCTACAGCAGTCCGTAGCATAACGACGTCCTCCGCCTCGATCACCCTAATCCCACGCCTACTAAGATCCAAGGTATCTCCTCCATCCTTGCTATGCTCAGATTCCGCCAGGATGTATTTCGCGATTCCGATGACACTGGGCGAGCTCGTTGAGCTGTTCGACGATTTCTGATGGCGATGATGTTCGAGCGATTGTTGCGATGAAGCGTGCTGATGGGTCGGCTTGGGGCCATCGGTCGAGCCATTCGTACCTCGACGTATAGGATCGTCTCTTGTCTTAAGCCGTTGATGAGTATCCTCCGACATGGCTCGCATGGCATTGGCATCCATAGAGCCAGATCGACTCATCGCCGCGTCGAAGGAGCGTAATGATGTCGGTGGTACCCATGCTCCCGAGGATTGCGAGTGGACGTGTTGAAGAGGGGGCGGTGTACTTGCCCACGGCTCTCTTCGGTTGGAGAGCTCCCCGGCATGGTATAGATCTCCCGGGACTGGAGGTCGGCTATTCGAAGCAGACGCGATGGGTACGGGGGTTGATCCCCGGGAAAGGGAAGAGAGCGTATTGCTTCTGCTCCTGTTGGCTAGGTCATGAGGTAATCGCAGGGAGCCCGTCGAGGATGAAGCTTGAGGTACGTAGCCCGAGTATGGATGAGGAGGTAATGGAGACATAGAAGCCATCGTCAAGTAAATCAAGATACACACCAGATCAACTGGTGGGACCAAACGAGAGAAGAAATTGGGGTCCTAAAACGCTGATCAAGCCATCCTGTTTCTCTATTTGCGATCCTGTTTCGAGAGCAACACAAATAGCGTCTCTGGCTATTTCTAGGAGACGTCGAAAGCCAGCTGGACACTGGCAAGCCGAGTCTATGGCATATGACTGACCACACATGAACATCACTCCATCATGATCTGATATCCGCCGAAGGGTACTTTTGGCACAAATAGATTCACCGTCACGGGTGCTTTGGCACGCGAGCCGCGAGCAAAATATGGTACCGACCTCAGCAAACGCAATGAGCAGCGCTGGACAAGGGTAGCCGCAATGAATGGCCACTTGGTTGCAAATACTCAAGCTTTGAACAAGGGGTAGGTCAGGTAAGTATGCGACATCATTCTGGCATTCAGAGCTCTGCACAAGCCAGGACACAAGGCTTGGATGGAGACAGGGTTTGGTAGGTCGATCAGCCGAGGTGAATGCTAATATTATGCTTGACAATGTGAGGCCAGAAGGTCATGGTCGTGAATAGTCGTGAGGGATCGTAAAAGTCTCGGTCTGGGGAGGCGCAACAACGTCAAAGCGACCAGCTGATGATCAAGGTCAGCTGTATTCCATATCGAAATATAGAGAATCTCACTCACATGATAGTGGTACCTAATCGCTGTCTGCTTCCTCTTCATCGTCATCCTCTCCATTTACCTGCGTCTCCGGCACTTCATTCACGGTTGGCTGAGCCCTTGTCGACCTCTCCGGACGGCTCGCCTCAGCGGTAACGTCCATGAACCCATCCTCTTCTTCAAACTCTTCTTCTGCCTCGTCTTCGTCGCTCTCATCGACTCCATTCACTTCTGAAGCCATCGTACTCCTCTTCTTTCTCCTTGTCGAACCGACCTGATTATCCTCTTCGGGAGCTACAGATGCTTCCCCGATCGGGGATAGCTCAATCCCATCGTTCTCGGTATCCCAAGATCCCTTGCAGCTTGGACATCGTGGTCTTTTTGCCGCATCGAGTTTCTGCTTGCATCGATTATGCAAGTGGGCTCCACCTAGAGGTTTTCCGAATCATATGATGTCAGGTGTCAGCCACAACCGCCACAGTCTTTGGCCAAATCGTCTATCACAACTCACAATCCGGATGTTCGCATTTCCACCCCTATGCGGACCTTGTCAGTCAGCAGCCGATATCCCATCTAGCTCTTGCCGAACCGGTCTTATCACTGACTGAAAACACCATCTCTTTACCCCTTCCTGGACATCTCGGGAAGCCACACAACTTCAAGTCACTCTCCACGGTATCGGGATCACCATAGGTCTCTTTCAGCCAAGGCAAGAGCTCCGTTTCTGATCTAACTCCGAGGCTATATCGCCCTCGCCTGTCCTCATTAAGAGGGTTCAGCCTATTGCGCCGATTGGAATGGAGAGCCGGAAAGTGCTCACGAAGATTTTCTCAGCCAGTGTCGATTTACCAGAGCCTTCAAGATCGCGACAGCCGTGGTATTCGTCATAGGTGCTGTCGTTCAGAGTCAGCATCTGTATTCGAGTCGTTCTTTTCAGGTGTCGACTCACTGACTAGACCGCTGGCGATCCGGATAGCGTGTTTGGCACCGATCGAGAAAGCAGGATAAGACTCTACGATAGCCATTACCTATATTCATCAGGTTCCAAGCCCATCAGGTGTCGCATTCTTTGTATCTTAACTGTAGGTTTCGACTCACTACCTCGCGGAAATAGCTGATCTCCAGCGGGGACAGATCCGAGACGGACAATGGGGTGTCAGGAGCGTCGGTGATGGATGTGGTATTGATCTGTTGTCAGGGATCAGGGTCTAGGGTGAGTGAGCACTCTCGCCGTGCCGATGAAGCTTCAGAATCTCACCAGACAGATATAGTGCCGTCCCGCTCCTTCTTGCTCTTGTATCCGAACGATATCGAGATCATACTCCCGGATCATATCGGCCACCTCTTGTGTGATTTTCCGAAGAGACTCTTTGGCATCTTTGAAATTGGGCTCACGAGCTAATCCTCTCAGTATCAGCCATCTTCGCAAATGGTTTCGCTTATAGGCCAGATACGAGCTCACCATGGACCGCTATGAAAGCCCTCTTGTGCAATTCCATGGCGACACTTTCTTCGACCGCTCGCCGGGACATCAAGGCTTGCACCATGACCCGATGGAGATCGTCATAGCGGGAAGGGTCCGCCCTGTCGCCCATCTTGGACGATCTGTGAAATCTCGAGCCCTTCGTGGGATCGAGAGTAGGCTGAGGAAGAGCGGAATATCGATGTCATATTCGATATGAACAATCAAGATTCAATAGCAAGTGCAAGTAGATATTCAACATCGCTTTGTTCCGCTCCCCGACAAATTAGCTTCCGCTAACAGAACGCGTCGCGTAATGAAATGTACATGATGAGACCAGACCGCCTTTATGAAGATATCCGCGAGGGGTCTGTTTTGGATTACCTGGGGATACGGAAGGGCTTTGATTGCAGCATGGCTCAATCCACTCATGTATGCGCCATGTACTTGGCCATGACACCGGCTGGGCTAAAAGCGATTCAGACCGGGATTCGACCCGGGGACACCGGTTCAATGAAGTCGCGCTTTCAATAGCGATTCAAAACCTTGTTTCACTGAATCCGTGCGAGCCCAAAATGACATGGTCCTGGGGTATGGGTTCACCTTAGAACGCCCGAGGGTATGGATATAAGGCCCACGTCTGCTCAGAACACTGGCGCTTCCTTAAGGAACATCCACGACTCTTGCTTCCTGACCCATCTTGCTACCGCATTAGCAGCGGCCACAGCTCCGCTCTTGGGCAAATGAGGCTCGACGCAGACGTAGAGTTCGAAACCAGGGGTGATCTATTCGTCGTCGATATCGGAGATATCAGCGAAAAGCCCTAACAAACGATCGCCCAAGTCTGGCTCACCCATGCGAGACACGCTTCGCTCTCAGAGCGAATATAATGCTGTTTCAACGTGTGGGCCTGGCCTGACCGAGCATGAATAGCGTCATACAACCGCTGATAGACCGTGATCAGTCTGGACGGGGTGGAAGTTTCGTCAGCTACGCTGCAGTTACTGTTGTCAACCTTTTGATCTTACCGTCTTCGGTCGTCGCCCATTTCATCATAAGGGCTCTCCCAGATCGGCATGGTGACCTGCACATTCTGCCGCGACTTGTACCAGAAATGGCGTAGTCCTGGGTAACCCGCTTCGACTGATGGATTGCGTGATGGTTCAATTAGCGATCAAAAATGCAATTCCGTCTCGTGTCAGCCTTGACTTACTCGAGAGGTACGGATCAGCCAGAGCAGCTAACTCCAATCGCCCCAGTATATGCTCGTCTTCCAATTTCTAGGTCGATCACAAGACGTAACGCCCCATCAGATCTCTCACAACACGACCCATGCTTCCTAATCGCACGCCCCCACTCACCCGAACAACCCTTCTCTTCCACCCTTGTAGCTGTTCAAACCCCTCCCTATCCGCACTGACGAAGATCAACCCGATATTCTCTTTGACGTAATCGATCAAGGCGTAGACGAATCCATTGGGGTTGAATTTGGGAAGACAAAGCGGGAGCCAAGTTTCAGAGGATTTCAAGCCGGGCGACGATTTGAGGACGTTCATGAGAAGGTGAAGGTCTGGGGTAAGGGTAATTAGACGAGGTGAGTCACACGCCATAGCCCGAACGCATCGACCTATTGTAAACGCACCGGTCGGATGGATGGAATGTTTTCGCGGCCGAAGTAGAGTGACCACCTTGTCATTGACCAACAACAAGACATACAACAAGTCCTGTGCAAACCCCCAAACCTTCCGAGCGTCAACCCACTCATTCGACCTGACCAACATACTGCCTATCGAAGCCCAGACTCACCTTGATCTTATCGTGCGGAGCTAGTACTTGCCCCGCAGCGTCCCTCAAAGCGGGTGCTAACCGCATAGGCTGTAGTGCCGAGGTCATGAAAGTCAGATCCGTCTGAAGGTCATCCAATAACGTATGGAGCGAATTTTCCGTCCCTAGAAGACAAAGAGAACGTCATGATGATCATCAACGACCTTGAATCCTGGGTCTCATAAGACGACATCACGAGAAAGACGATCAGACTCACCTTCAAGTAACCTCCTCAGATCGAAATTACTTTGTCTCTGGAAGACTTTTTTCAACTGGACCTCGGTGACGATGGACAAGACTTGTAAATGCAGATGTTCGAGATGCATCCTCAACTGACCAGTACCGAATCAACCGTGAACAACCGATCAAATCATTAGAATTCCCTGATGTGAAGAAACGACGAAAGACGGAGCAGACTTACAACAAAATCAGGTTCCCCCCAGTCACTTGTTACGAACAAGAAAACAGGCGACCTCAATAAAAAATGAACCTTGTGTCTTCCTCTCTTTAACGACCTAAGTACCCGCCCCACCCAAGAATCTCATCAGCTTATATTCTAGATCCTCCGATAATCCCACGAGCACGGAAAACAACGTGGGTGTGGAAAGGAGAGGTAAGCGGCACTCACCGTAATTGATCCCCCATCTCCGTAAAGATCGATATGATAGCTTGGATCACGCCCATCATATTCGTCGTCTCATCCCCCTCCGCTTCCAACCTGACCACCGTCACCGCAAAACCGTAAAAGAAGAAGCAGGGTCATTTGGTCGGTCGTTAGCGTTTTCTTGAAGCAGCTGAAAGATTGGTGGGGTAGACATACGAATCAAAAACAGGTTTCCCAGCGTTCGTCAAGATATAATACCTTCTCCTGGAAAAGGAATCTGCTCCCCCACCCCGAAAGAAACCGACCAATAGTCAATTGAGGAATCGTGCTGTAGACCTAGGGATCGTCAAGAGAACTCACCTTCTCTCCCTTTTCCTTTTTTATCCGGTATGGTTTCCTGCGTGATAGGCTCAACGACTGGTGGTCCAAGCCCGAGCAGCGGTTCGTCACTCTTGGTCGTGCCCGAACCGTTTCCGATGGCCATAATCGAGCTCGTATTCGTGCTGGTGAGCGCACTCGCACTCGTACTCACGAGCACATTCGAACTCGTGATCAACCGTTTCAGCCCTACTCTCGCATCCCCCTCCGTCCTGACCTTAGGGGTTCGTCCCGTATCGAGACTGACGTCGTTCAAGGGGGAACAAGTCCGATACGGCGGGGTGCCGGGGGATGAAGATATTCTCGACCCTGGTCTTGATGGGATAATCGATGATGATCCCGAGTCACACTCCACACGGGAAGGTATTCGGCTTCCACTCCGAGATCTAGATCTAGACGACGTCCGAGACGGCCCAGGGAGACCTAACCTCGAATCCGGATCATCCTCCTCATCTTTCCCCGACCGATCATCCTCCCTCAACCCACTTTGTCCAGCAAATGATTTTGAGACCCGGACGGTGGTTGTAGAGCTTGACGAAGCGATCCGGAGTAACGAGGGGGAGATGAGTTGGGTAGGGTTAGGGTCGGTCGTCGTCGTGCTTGAGCGAGAACGAGAACGGGTGGGTGTGGGTTTGGTAGGTGTTGTTAGGGTTGACGAGGATGAGATTGAGGGGTCGAGCATTGGATGGATGGTGTCATGAGCGGCGGCGATGGACGAGCTTGGTAATAAGATGAGCAGGGTCGAGGTTGATAATCTGTTGATCAGCCCATCATGAACCCCGGGGAGTCGAGCTATGACGAAACCATCCCCCAAGAAGTGGAGGTCACTCGCGGTTGTTAGTGGTACAAGGCAAAAAGAAATGGATTGCGATGGAATTCGAACACTCGGGGGGGCTTTACTGCACAAGTTGCTAGGCGGGGGAAAGGCAAGCACTAGGCCTAGTCACGGTCATGTCCGTTGGGACCTTGGTGGTGATTCAAACGTCACCAAGGGAATTCATGTCTACATCTCTACTCTGTACTCTGTACTACTGTCATACTCCTTCATCTGCTATCGTTGTTACCCCGGTCTTCGTACTCTCATCATCCTACCGTCACCATCAAACCAATTACTTGAACATCGCAGAACGCGATCAATAGCATCTTCTGATCGTCACGCAACCACCTCTCCACCATGTCCACCTACACCGCAGTCCAGGCAAGTCAAGCACTCCTCAAACCTTCGAACCCTCAAATCACACAACTCACAGCTCAAGCTGACCCCATCTACATACCAAACCCCTCACAGGACCTCTTCCTCTCTTCCCCAGCCGCAACATCTCCTCTCCCTTCATCCTCGCTCTCTTCGGTAGCGTTCATCACACTCGTCTTGTCCTTCATCCTCACTTTCTGGTTCACTACGTAAGTCCGCCTGTGGCTCTTCCCTCCACCCTCACATCTCCCTCGATAGGGTCTCCTCCGTCAGCTTCTATGCATCAGTAACATCGACCTGACCTGACCTAATCCCCTTCTCCCTCTCATTCGTTACCCGGCATACTTTCAGACTTCCCCCTAAATCCAAATCAATCCCCGCTGAACTTCTAGCAGCAGTCGGAGCGTCCGGCTTGGCAGGGATCGGGGCGGTCGCTTTGTTCTGCGCTGTAGGGGTTTACGTATGATCACTGATGAGAGGATCATAGGTTGAGGGTCGTCCTTCGGAGATGGGAGAAGGACTCGATGGGCTTGAGGAAATGGTTTGAGGGTGGTCAGAAGAACTCCCTTTGTAATGATCTTACGTATAGAACGGGTGATGCTACGGGAATGCTATGTATGCGATACCCCCTACCCGTACCGTCTCTATCGACATCTACAACCTCCTCCCTTCGCTTTTCTCGATTCTACCATCCTCGCTCATTTCCGCTTGAACCAAACGACCACAAAGATCCAAA
>Ga0308160_10004078_pt1 | contig 15863 bp, 23 predicted proteins | sample PhyFR1_FD_201036 | JGI IMG/M metagenome (GOLD analysis project Ga0308160, IMG submission 201036) | Phyllosphere microbial communities from UC Gill Tract Community Farm, Albany, California, United States - DLSLF.R1 | ecosystem: Host-associated > Plants > Phyllosphere > Unclassified | place: USA...
GCCGTATCGGCCGCTTTCCATTCTTGCCAATGTTTAATATCCTCCCGATATTTACCCCTCAATTTATCATATTCCGCTTTAAGGGTATTGTAGCGATCTTCAACCATATGACATCGGTTCGATAATGAAGCGGGAGAAAGAGAACTTGCACGTTTCCGTTTCGAAGATGGGGGATGGGAAGGTGTCTGTTGGGTTTTTGTTGGAGTTACTGGTTGGGCGAAATTCGAGGGACGTTTCTGGAGTGCTCGGCGGGGACTGGGTGTTAGCGTTACGAAGACTTGATTTCCTCACCTTGTGATGACTGGCTGTTCTACTGCCGATAGCAACTGGACCCGACTCTGACTCCCCACCTGCTTCTCGCCCTCCATCACGTTGATTATGGTAGCAGCCCGCGCTTCTTTGAGCTCTTTCTCCAATCGCTCGATATCCATCCGACTGCTGTGTCTTAAAGCCTCAATCTCCCCCTTTAGCGCCATTTCCCTTCCTTCGACTTCCTCCAACTTTCGCAGCGCCTTGCCCCGTTTGTCATCCAAAGTCCCAATCCGATCCCTTAGACCATTACTGATCCCCACTTCCCTCCCTAATTCCTCTTGATGACTTGATCTCAAAACCTCCAATTCCTTCTTAAGAGCAGTATTCTCCTGTTCCAGAACCCATATCCTTCTATTCGCTCGTCCTTGATCTACAAGATCGGATTGAAGAGTTACTTCGTGTAAATGGGTATTTTGATCGTGTTCGTAATTTACCTCTATTCGGAGTGTATCGCGTTCTGATTTGAGAGATTGGATCTCGGTCTTGAGGGCGGCTATTTCCGTTTTGAATCTCTCAGACTGACGCTTCAAAGAAGGGATATCGCGTTTGAAAGAGTTCATCTGCAGATTATCAGCTTTACTAGGCGTCAGTGAGGAGAGGGGGTATACCTTCTCTTCGATATCTGGCGATTAGCTTGATTTTGATGCGTTGTGAAGGACTTACCAGCTAGATTATTCATCTGTCGCTCCAGACCCGTCCCAAGCGACTCTTCAGCATCACTAAACACAGCAGACATGTTGCCTATATACCTGTACACCACATGAACTGATAGAGATCAACTTCCCTCCCCTCCTGGATGACTCTATCCGTGCCTTGAATAGAAAAGCAGTCGCCACCTTAATTTACTTCCGTCCCATTAACTGAAATACAATGGACGCGTATAAACAGCAACCAATATCAATACCTGGATAACATAATGGAAGAACCAACGATCAGGCGTATAACGGTAGAGAGGGAGTCGGACTGGTTAAGAGTACAGGGGAATATTGAAAAGGGATTACAAAATTCGTTAGATGCCAGGTTGGCTACACTACCTGGAGGGAGGGATGGGCCAGCTGCCAAGGGAGTGAAGCGGGAATTGGAAGAGAGGATCAAGAAGGTCCGTGGATGCTGCGAAGATGTGCACGAGATCGTTCTTGTAGCTAATGCTAGATCCGCGAAGAAGCGTTCAAAATGACAAAACCAAATCTACGTGTGAATGGACACAACTACGAAGATTTCGTAGAATGTGAGCTTGTCTCGCCAAGTAACATCAAGGGTTCACTGACAGGATAGCCACAGAACTATTCGATGAAGTCATGGACAGAAACCTAAAAGGTCTACGAGCAGAACGCCTGAGTGCAGAAGCGCAGGTCGTCGAGGCTCGCAGGAATCTACCTGGAAACATCAACAGAGCTTCGAATTTCCTTGAAAAGCTAAGGACGGCGGGCGAGTGGCTACCAGCAGACGAGATTCCTGAGGATGGTATGTCCATCACTGTTTTCGGGATGACAACTAATAAGCAGAAAACAAGAGTGGGAAAGAGGTTCCAAAGCCTGAAAGATACCAAGAGACTGTTGATACGTTTACGACTGTTGCTGCGAATTTATCAGAGTTGGCTCAGGTGAGTTCCGCTATTATTGCTGAGGATTCAGACTGATTGAGATAGACTGCTCCTGCTCAATTGACTCGCGCGACGAGAGCACATGGGGTGAGGGAGGAGATTGCGAATATGGGTCCATGATCGCGCATGAGGCTGGGTGGGAGATGGATATTAGTCTACTGTGGGCGATGGACGGGAATTGTTGTATCCTTTATGACTTTTGGGTACCCAGTATACGGTATAACGATGTTGCATTATGTATAATACGATTGGATCCTAGACGCCGATTATCATATCTGGACAGTTGTATACAGCATGAAGAGTCCATAACCGAGGATACGCCCAGTGACCAAACATGGTACATGCTGCATGATCGTGAATATCGTTATCCCATCTCTGCTAAGCCCCAATCTCCCATCCTATCGCTTCACCCTCTGCCTAGTTTCCATCACTTTCGCATCTTTCACCCCTTCCGATCCCTTCAGAGTAGTAACAGCAGAATCAACGACGCCCGTATCCCTAGCCACAGCCTTGCGCCCAGTATCCAGTATTTCAAAGATATGTTCCCCTTCCAATTCCCCTACAGGTCCTTTATGTTGTAATTGGACATTCTGCTTAGCTGCTTGTTGTTGGATTGCCTCGGGAGTTTGTGAAGATGTTATGTGGATATATGAAGAGTTTGGCTCTAGTTTCACTGGTTTGATTGGTGCTGACATTGTATTGTAGATGGTGTAGTGGTAGAGTGACGCTGAATGATAGAGTGGGTCACCGCTCCGCCGGAACTTGAGTCACGTGATTCGATTCAAAGATTTCGGAACTCTGCGCCTTCAACGTCTCTGCTACTATACCATTAAAAGCCATATACAATGGTCAAGCTATCAGCAAAAGCAAAGGGAAAAGGCAAAGCCCCAACTCAGGCGAAAGATGTGAGTGACCAGGAGTCACTTTTCTCAAACATACTGATTCCAGGCCAAAAAATCAAATGCAACACCAAAAGAAGTCGGACCTACTGGTAAACCCAAACGTAAAGAGGATCAACCCAAGAAAGTCAAACTACGAGATCAAAAATCTATCCCAGTACCTCAATCGGTGTTTGCAGGGCGTCGGAAGCGGGATTCAGATGAGGAGGAAGAAGAGGATGAGGAAGAGGATGATGATATGATGGATTTGGGAGAGGAGGATGAGGGGATTGATGCTTCCTTCTTGGCTAGGATGAATGAGTCTGATCTCAAGAGGTATTTTAAATCCCCATAGTATCAGTGATTGAGCTTATGATAGGTCGAATAAGGAACAACAGAGGATACATGCTGTTTTAAAAGCTGAGGAACCATTGCCCAAAGCTCAGAAGAAAAAGGCGATACCGATTACAGCTGGATCCGATAGTGAAGATTACGATATCGATTCACTCGATGATCTTTCCATGGGCGGGTCCGATATAGACCTAGGCAGCGGTGACGAGGATGACGATGATTTGGATGAGGAATTCGACTCTGATTCAGATGATGAAGATGATGAGGAATTAATGGACGCATATGATGCAGAGCAGGATTTGAGCGAGGATGATGACGGAGCCGAGCACGAAAAGAGAAAAAGAAAGAGGGCAGAGGGAGAGGCAGACTACGAGACCTCTGGTCGAACTCGATGGGTCAAGAGCGCCAAAGCCGAACCTGAAGAAGTTGAAGTTGGTCGACTACCAATCAAGCTACCAACAGGTGAAGTCCAAATGGTAGCTGGAACAACGAAGCTACCAGCAATCAAGAAGAAGAAGGTTGAAGAAAGTGAATCAGAGGAAGAAGTTGAGGAGGAGGAGGAATTGGATGAAGCTACCCAGGCGGCTATGATGGCTAGTCAACGTGGTAAATTCGGTAGAATGGGGATTGCAGAAATTGTGGGATTCCCTGGGTGGAAGAATGCCCAAAAGTTGGAAGCTGCAAAGGAACAGATTGCGGGGATTGGTGCAGAGATCTTGGCCGGTGGGGAGTTGATTGATAATGTGAGTTTCGCTAATTGCTGTGAGAGACACGGCTGATGAATAGGGACCGCTCTTGACTAGGATGTCGACTTTCGCTCTTACGACTGTGAAATCCGTAGGCGAGGTCGAAACGATGCTACCAGTCCCAGCGTCAATCCGAGGATTGGCTTTACTCTCCCAGTTAGCAGTCTACAAAGATATCATTCCTGGTATGCCCAGACTTCACTGTCAGTGACTGAAAACTAACCACTAGGGTACCGAATTCGTGCATTAACAGCTATCGAAGAGGCTGAAAAGGTTCGAGATGAAGTCAGACGTCAGCGAGAGGGTGAAAAGCTATTGATAAAGAGCTACAAGGGGTACTTGAAGATCCTCGAGGGCGAGATCAAGGGTGCGTTTTTCGGCTTGATGCTCTTGAGTGGACGCTGATGATAGGCCGTACTGCACTTGCGACACTGAGTTTGAGGTGTATGAGCGATCTGTTGGCTGCCGTTCCTCATTTCAATTTCTCCGAGAACATCATGGGTGTACTCGTTGGAAGAATCGGACGACGAAGCTGGGACGAGGTGAGTCATGTATCTCAACATAAGGAAGGAGACTGATCAGCAGGACGCCGAGATGATCCTACAAACCTTCATCGATGTCTTCAAGAGCGATCTCACTTCTGTCTACTCTCAAACTCTCCTCCGCCTAATCGCCCGAATGATCAAAGAACGTAAATTCCAAGTACACCCAAATATCCTTTCTTGCCTACTCCACCTCCGCCTTAGGTCCGAATTAGATTTGATGCGTGATAAATCTAGGCAGAAACGAGATGCGAAAGAAAAGGATAGAGGAAAGAAGGGACCTAAAGAGAAGAATCAGGGCCAATTCAAGTCGGAATTCAAGTCGGAGATCCGAAAGAAATGGCAGACTAAGAATCAGAAGAAGAGGGAGAAGGAGATGAAGGAGGTTGAGAAGGAGATGGGGGAGGCTGCTGCCGAGGTCGACCTTGAAGAGAGGGCCGGTGTGGTAAGTGACTCACAATTTCGTGCGAATTCAGTACTGACTGGCAGCAAACCGAGACACTCAAAAACCTATTCGTACTCTACTTCTCCATCCTCAAGAATCCTATCCGAACACCCCTCCTTCCAGCCGCTTTGGAGGGTATCTCCCACTTCGCTCATTTCATCAATGTCGATTTCTTCCGTGATCTCCTAGCTGTCCTACGCCGAATCGTCATGGATCAATACGATGAGAATGACGAAGAAGAGGAAGAAATCAATAAACTCGATATTGTTGGTGATTCCGAGAATGTCAGGTTACGATTACTGGCTATCGTCACTGCTTTCGACCTATTATCAGGACAGGGTGAAGCGCTCAATATCGATCTTGGGGATCTTGTTACCCAACTCTTTGGCCTGTTACGCCCGCTCTCGCTCGATACCGGCATAGAGGATCCACCACTACTCACTACCTCCGCCAAGGCACCTATGAAATCACGACACAAGCCAGCTGTCCAAACTGAGACTACCGCATCATTACTATTCAGGTGTTTGAACCATATCTTCTTCTCGCGACATTTCGTATCACCCCCATACAGAGCAGCAGCATTCGCCAAACGTCTACTGGAAGCTTCAATCCTCTTCCCACCCGTCTGCGCCTCTCAGGCAGTCACTTTCGTAAGGCAGTTGGTGGGTAGGTATCCAAAGCTGGAAGGAATGTTGGATTCAGAAGAGAGAATGGCTGATGGAGTGTACAAGGCTGAGATGGATGATCCTCAGTTGGTCAATCCATTCGCTACTAGTTTCTACGAGGTTGAGATCTTGACAAAACACTGGGATTTGGTCGTCAAGGGAGAAGGAAAGAAGTTGGGGGTTGGAAATACAGTCTAGATACCTGCGTGCACGTTCTCACTGATGTATGTATATCCCTCATGTACCTCATGGAACCCTTCCCCTTGGAAACGGGAGAAAGCGTTTGATGTATATACCTCAACTGCCACTGCAAGGTTGTTCGTACATAAATTCGCGCGACGTAATAGACGCGACGGAAATCACAATTCACCTGACCCTCTCATCTCTCACTTCTCATCTACATACATACATAGTCTAGCAAGCTAGACAGGCCAGAGATGACGGCCACACCCCCTGCACATATCACCCTCCCACGCCGCCAACCTCCCTCCGATGTCTTTGGTGGAGCCTCATCGCCCGCCGATTCACCTTCTTCACCTTCAGGCCCATACTCCAATCGACACCTCGTCAACCGATCTCTCCGTCCTTCCTTCTCTACTGCCGGAGGACGGCGGAAGGTCAGTAGAGCTACATTGAGGGGTCTTGAGGATCTGGGATTGGACGATGAAGATGAGAGTACCAAGTTACCTACGCTAGTACCGGGAATTAGGCCAGCTTATTCAACTCCACTCCCTGTTTTACCTATGGTAGTACTATGCATCGTGAGTCATCTCGTCAGCGCAAAGCTGATAGACAGGCGATGTTGTCAGAACTGCTATCAGCTAATCTGTGTACACCATTCCTACTACCCATGGTCGAAGGTCAGTCATCTCAAGTGGGGCGGGGCGCGACTAACAATCAGGATTCTTCGCCAAGGCAGGCTACGAAGAAGGAAGTGCAAGAGAAGCCACTGTCGGTCTGTGGACTGGTAACTTAGTCTCGGTATTCTTTATCACTCAATTCTTCACGTCATTATTGTGGAGTAGTATCGCAGATCGACACGGTCGAAGAGCCGTCATTGTTGCTAGTCTTGCTGTAAGCTTACAAGTTCCCCACATCGGACTGTCAGCTGACGATTAGGGAAGCGCCATTGCTTTGACTGTATTTGGAACTTCGGAGAGCGTGAGCTCGAAGTCCTCCAGTCGAGGACAATAGCTGATATCCAGCTTCCAGAGGCAATCTGTATCCGACTTGTCCAAGGTATCTTCGGAGGTGCCGTAGGGGTATTCAGAGGGTCTATTCGAGATGTTACCGGTGAGCCCGACGAGACGTTCGTCGACGTGGTACTGATTCACAGACGAGACAAACGCTACGAGGGCGTATGCTATGTTAGGTTTCTCTTGGGGATTCGGTGGAGTCATTGGACCTGTATGTCCCTTCGTCTGATGAAGCTGATCTTCAGATCCTTGGTGGTGTTTTTGAGAGCCCGGCCAAGAACTTCCCCGGCACCTTCCTCAGTGATATCGGTACGCTTGTCCTATCGCGTCACTAGCACAGCTGACAAGCAGAACTATTCCAAAAGTTCCCATACCTCCTACCCACCTTCTTAGCTGGTATCATCCTAATCTGCGGAGCTATCAGTGCCTGTTTCCTCTCATGGGACGGAGGTGTACGAGGTGGATCTCGAATCGCCTTGCCCGCCGAGAAGACCGAACCTGCAATCACGAATGAGATCGAGAGGAGTGTATCTCCCGTCCCGTCTCACCATGCTACTATCAAGACCATCAAGAACAAGAGGTCATTCATCATGTCCCCCGGAGAAGAGACTGTTGGATTCTCTACGTCTGTGAGGAACAATCGAAGGGATAGTCGAGCTAGTCTTGGAACTGCTTATGGGTACGTTGCGATATATGGGTGTGGCTGATGGTAGATATGGTGGTATTCGATCTAAACATCCTACTTTGGCTGCTAGGGCTGCTATGGAAGCTGCCAGGCGGGTTTCTGCAATTCATCCCGAGGATGAAGAGGAGTATGACGAGGATCAGGAAGATGAGCAGAGGCCCAATTTCGCCGAGAGGTTCCTGCTGGGTATGTCCCAACCTTTTCGTCATACAAATACTGATATTAAGCCAACGAGGAGAACACATTCAACATTAACGACCTTTGGGTTTCCGCCGCTGCTGCTCAGGACACTGCTGTGTTCGAAGACGAGGATGAAGAAATGGAAGATACAACCCCAGGCAATGGATCCGATGACGACGACGAAACACCTCAACCTTCACCTGGGATCGATTCTTTCCCACCCAACTCTGCAAGTCAACGGCGCAAGCATAAACAACGGATTGTCAGTGGCAATTCACTACGAATCCCTAGTCGGCGGTTCTCCGGTACGAGACGATTCAGTACTGCTTCCGGAAACGTTCCTGCCATCTTTTCCAATACCGGACTACATTCTCCTGCGGGTATCCGATTGGGAGAGGAGGACAACGATCCATTCTTTGGCACACCCCAGTCCGAGAGGCGGGCACCTCCTCTTGGTGGGCTTAGTGTCATTGCGGAAGGAAGGGCTCACGAGCGATCACCTTTGGTCAGCCCTACCAACGGGATGGGAGTTAGTGAGAAGCCTGCTTCCACTTGGAAGTCTTTACCTCTTATGATGATTGTTCAGGTATGTGTTATTAAAAAGAAGGAGCTGATGGTAGTACGGTCTAGTAGCACTTCACAACACGACCCACGACCAGCTCTTTCTCTCTTTCCTCGTCACGTAAGTGTTACACTACCTGTCTTGTCTTTTACTCATATCTAGGCCCTACAAATCAGGTGGTATCGGACTCAATCCCGCTCGATTCTCCCTCCTAATCGCAATGATGTGTATCTGTCAATTATTCTATCAATTCTACCTCTACCCAAGACTTGGCCCACCTCTTGGTAAATTCAACCACCTTCAGATGTTCCGATTGGGATGTTTCTTGTATATCCCCGCGTACCTCGGTCTACCTCTTTTGAGGCACGTCGCTTCGCCTGATTCGGATGGGGGGATCTTGGTCATGACTCGTAAGCTGTCGGCCTCCCACATGATATTGAGCTAACATGCAGTCCTGACTATCATCACGGCTGTGAGGTATTGCGGTGGTACACTTGCCTACACTGCTGTAATGATCTTGATTGTACGTCCTCCCCTTCTGCCAATGCTGATGGCAGAATGCAATGTCCCCTCCACACGTTGTTGGTCTCGCCAACGGTTTGGCACAGAGTACAGTCTCTTTCGCCAGGTTCTTCGGACCCGTCATTGGTGGTGCTGTAAGCTCATTTTGCCTGCTTTGGGTAGTTAGTCAGCTGACAAGCAGGTCTGGTCAGCTAGTATTAATGGAAATCCCTCTGGTTACGCTACTGGCTTTTACGTCGTCGCGTTCCTATGCTTCATCCAATGGTCTCTAGCTTTCTTGATCAGATAATCCTCTCCCCCATCCCACTCATTCCCGTATATACACATTCTCAATGATTCATTAGCCTGTATTCGTTTTTAGACTGTAGCCCTTCTCCACACCCCTAATCATGCATGATCGTCCATTCCCATTACCACCCCGCTTATCTCCGGTAAGTTAACCGGATTATCTCAAATCAACTTGCTCGTTCACCCTACTATATATACTCTCGCTATGCTTAATAGTAGACATCTAATTAGATCAAGCATCATGTCTTCAAATAAGGTATCAGCATCTGGTGTAGCTGCAGGGAGGCTATCGACGATTCAGCGACATCTGTCTTCGAGCTCTTCGAATGGGAAGCAGGTTGAGAGAATGACGGTTTTCGGAGCGGGGTTGATGGGTGCTGGTATTGCTCAGGTCGGGGCGCAGAATGGGTTGAAGGTATGCTTTACTCTTGTTATTTTACCGTGATGAGCTGAGAGTATAGGTGGTGTTGTCTGATGTGACCGATCAAGCTCTCCAGTAGGTTCTTTTCCCCCTGCTTAGCGCGCTCAATTCGAGAGTCGCAGGGGAATCTGAGCTAAATGCTGATATATAGGAATGGTCTCAACATCATTACCAAGTCTCTGTCTAGAGTAGCAAAGAAAGCAAGTCCAAACGATATCGAGGGGTTCACAAAGAACATAATGGCCAACATTACGACCACCACCGATGCGTAAGTGCCCCGGGCCTCTGGGCCTCTGCGTTCGTCATCCGAGACCGAGATACTGATTGAATAGGGCGGAAGCTGTCAAAGAATCTGATTTGGTGGTGGAGGCTATCATCGAGAGTCTCAAAGTCAAAGGAGACCTGTTCAAGTTCCTGGATGATAAAGCCAAGTACGTCTTCCTTTACCCCCTTGAAAGTGAGGTGCGGGCTGATGATAAGGCCGGAGTGTATTTTCGCTACCAACACTTCAAGCTTATCTGTTACAGAGATAGCAGCTTCTTGCTCGGATGCTCGACAAGAGAGGTACGTACTAAGCCGGATTGGGCTGATGATAGGTTCGCCGGTCTTCATTTCTTCAATCGTAAGCTTATTGTTGCGTGCGACATTCATGCGAGCTGACTTTCTAGCGGTCCCTGGTATGGCTATATCCCAATGATGATGGTCTCAATTAACAGACAGCAATGAAATTGGTTGAAATCATCAAGACCTCTAAAACGTCCGAAGAGACTTTCAAAGCTCTCCAGGAGGTTACTAAACGAATGGGTAAATCACCTGTGACATGTAACGATACACCTGGCTTCATCGTTAATAGGTTACTTGTACCTTACATGCGTAGGTCACATCTCGTCTTGATTGAGCGAGGCTGATCATTAGTCGAGGCGATCAGGATGATTGAGAGGGGAGATGCTACTGCTGAGGATATTGATACTGCCATGGAACTTGGGGCTGGGTATCGTAAGTCTCCACCTATTGTAGGATGAGCTGATAAGTAGCTATGGGCGTAAGAATCAACCTAAATGCGAGGAAGTGTGTCAGCTAATGAACAGCCATTCAAACTCCTTGATTTCGTGGGACTAGGTAAGCTCGCAAACACCTTCTTGACGCAAAGCTAATGATCAGATACCACATCGTACATCTCCCAAGGATGGCAGGAAAAGGCCAAACAGGGTCAGATCTCTGAAGAGCTCGTCAAGCCGATTCCGACTCTGGAAAAGATGGTCAAGGAGGGTAAGATGGGTCGAAAGAGTGGGGAAGGGTTTTATAAAGTAAGCGGTCGTGCTCGTCGAGATCAAGCTAATGCTCAGTACGATAAGTAGGCGAAGATAGAGTGGTATGCTCGTTCATTGCTTTTCGGACGTCTGTAATCGTGCCTCAGCGTAGTCTCAGAGCTGAGTTGATCATGTAGATATATGTCTTATTAGTCTTGCGGCAATCGTATTACCCCCACGGATTATGCTTGCCTGCCTAGTGTGCACCGTCGGCCCCACCAATTCTTCATCACTGTTAGGCTCTGAACTTGTTATATTCCGCGCCTGGTTGATCAGTCAAGATAGACACTTGCCGGAACCTAAGAAGGCCCGTGGGATGAACCGGTTTGGCCGGCCAGACAAAGCTTTGACGTTCACAATTGTTAATTGTCTCGGGTCCACCTGTCTACAAACAGTTGAACATTTCGCGCTGACATACCGTTCGACTCGTTCAACCCTCGCTCCCTCTTCTTTGATTCAACCTCCACTTTCATCTCACGAGAAGTGAATAGCTACCAAGGTCGCATAAGTGTAGACTATCATCTTCACTTCACTCAATCCTCATCAGCGATCGCGAAATGAAGATAACCCCGAATCAGGATCTGGCAAGCCTCACTCTTTCATCGTTCTCTCCATCATGTCGTCGTGGGCTGGCACTTCGCAGTAATGTCCCGTGTTCAACAGAAGCCGGCGAATATCGAAGGAATGGGAAGAAACGACGGTGCGTTCCGAGTTCCAAGTATCATACTGACTGTCGTAGAATACAACGCCGTCTATCGAGAGGATCCGCTTTTCCTGACATGCTCTTAGATCCACCCCTGGATCCAATATCGCTCAGCTCAACAGCTTGCATCGATGTACACCGCGTTCACAGTCCCGGACAGGAGAAGGATACACTTCCGCTGGTCGACAGCATCAGCGCAACATCCGCGATTCCGGTGCACCGCACATTATATCTCAACGCCGACTTCACAACCGTCTTCAGTTACATCTGTCAAGGTTACGATCCGAATGCCCGCCACTTTGATGGGCTACATGAGGTCAGCAGCGACGACTTTTTGATGGATCTGGATACAGATTCTATGGAAAGGTGAGAGCCATAACGTCATCCGAAGCTGATTTCAACTAGACAACCGGACGTTCGCGCTTACTTTTACTACACCGGGTACGACGCAGTTCACGATCTTAGGCGCGATGAGCCGATGGACCCGTTGATTCGCGAGCAGGAGTATGTGACCGCTGGTCGGTTAGCGCTAAAAGCCGAGAGGGATTCAGGTCGTGGGTAAGCTTGCTTTACATGCCTTGGTCCAAACTGTGGTAAAAGGCTGATCATCCAGGCTTTATCTCGCACCTCGTGATTGGATGGCTATGAGAGAGGACGGAAATGAGCCCTGCGCCTGGATGGATCATGTCGAAGGTTTCATTTGTGAGACCCCTGGGGAAGCGGCAGCGCTAGGGCATACTGGTGTTTGGGACTGTGTGGTCCCACCTCATGAATGGGAAATGCCCTCTGGGGCCGGGCATCCCGCGGTATGTCTGGCTACTCGCAAGTGAGGATGGCTCAGGAGACTGACGTATAGACCAATGTTCGAGCCCCCCTCTTTCCGAAAAGACAGATGCTCATCGGGCCCGGACGTCCCAACTAAACATATCTCGTCGTCAGCTCATACTTGAATCACCCCCTCGCCCTGCTGAGATACACGACGATTGAGCGACAGAGCTACATATTGAGGAACTCTTGGGGAGAGGAGAAGTGGTATACTCAAGAGATCGTCCAATTCTACAGGCATCATGGGGGAGTTTACGATCACGACCCTTACTTCTGCGTTCATTGTGATCCCGAAGATTAGGAATACAGATAATGTAGCAAGTATTGGTCTTCACCTTCATAGACACCGTTGGACCTCGTTCGCTTGTTTTCCGCATGCATACCACTGAGTGGAATGCAGAGAATACCTGTTGTTGTTTTGGCATTCACATGCACGGCTCAACAGCGAACAGACTTTACATACAGAGGGCATCCGTCACTTTACAAATATGATACCTACTGCCATTTCTACATGTAGGAAAGGGTCTACAATACACTGGGGACCTCAAGAGATTGGCTCCTACGATCGATAATCTGCTGGAACGATTTGATGGCGGCCATGTCTTTTTTCGACAGCCCGTTCAAAGTATGACTCCCGTCGCCTTGATCTGAACCGATGGAGTCCCTGTATTGTTGATACACCAAGTCTACCTGTCGGGGTCCTTTCGCTCTCAGACGATCGCCCATGCTTCCCACAACTGAACAGCTAGCCACCCTTATGAATTTGAACGCGGCAAGCGAGGCTGGAACAGGAGTTTTGGGAGCGTAAAACAATCTCGTACAATAATCTCGAATCTTCTTGACAGATGCCTCTGAGTTGCCAGCAGTCTTAGGGGACGGGCGGTTCACTGTAACTTTCATTTTGAGAATGCCTAACAAGTAAACAAAGGGGAAGTCACTCACGAACGATCTCGTCAGCCTCGCTGATCTCGTAGATCTTCTTCATCGCGGCCTGATCTTGTGATAGCTGCCCAGACCAGCACACGAGCATTTTCTTGGGCCTAGACCTAGCCATAGTGTCATTAGCTGTGGTAGAGCAGTTTTGAGGGGCATCGCAATTGAGAGACCCTGGAGCAGACTCTGCAGCAGTGGAGTTTGGAAGACTCATTGATGACAGCAACGATGATATAATGACTGGAGAATGACGTGAGAGTGATAGGGTTGGAGTGGGTTGGATTGGGTGGGCTGGATTGTGAGGAAGGAAGAGAAAACGTAAATAGTCAGACTATATATATATATCTGCAGAAAAAGGGATTGCTGTGCTACGGCTCGAGTGTGTCCTAATGAAAAGAGTGTTTGCCACTGACTCGCCTGCTCCACAGCATAAAGAATAGTGGTAGAATTTGCAGATGCTTGCAAACCCAGGACCCTCTTACGTGAATGGATCAGGCGCAAGAAGTACTGGAGCGAGGTTGCTCCACCTCTTGGAGCAATATTGAAAGGTAGACTGCTTACTCACATGAGAGCCTCTCGAGTAAAAGGTGGTACAAAAAAGCAGTGGACAAGGGAAGTTGGCTCTCTTTGATACTTACCAAAGACCAACATGTCAGCAGTGTGGGGTGGTTTTGGCAAGGGTGGCCAACACTCTCTTAGTCACTCTACTCGCATCGATGACAACTTAGCGCTGGCAGTTGTGTTCGAGGATATCACTTGTGCCCAAATGCTACTAAGCAGAGCTACTGGGACGTCATCGACCGATACCATTGCTTGTATATCGGCGTCAGAGAACAAAGCTATCCATTGCTTCCACGGAGCGTCTGACTGTCACCAAAGAACTCCATGGTGGCATGGACTTCGAACAACTCTTGACAAGACGATTATCCAAATGGCAATTCATACAATAGTGGAGCAAATGGAAAAGCTTGTTGAGGCTTGCTGGAACCTCGCGGTGGTTCGCATTGCCCGAAGCTCGAGTCACGGTAGGCCTAGAGCGGCTCAGGTCAAGGTGTTTGCGAGAAAGGGTCACTGTAACATGCTTCACCCGTCGCTGCTTGAGCTACTCATACATTTATGAAAATACAGCTGAATCCACGTCGATACACTTGATGATGATTTGTTCTGTTACAACACTCATGTACAATGCCCTTCGCGCCCATGCGGAAACATCGTCGCCAACCTATACCCACAACATACGCTACACTCTTGTAGACTCCGAATCCCATTCCCTTAGCCCATACGTCTCTCATTCCAGACCCCAGCTACCTCTCGCACCGCCTCCTCCTCCCTCGCGTTCCTTATTCTCCGCCAGCAATTTCGCCAATCCCGACTTCTTCCTCTTCCTGTTCTTCTCCTTTGGCGGCGGTGACAGATGTTTAGCAGGCGGCTGGGGATAGGTCGGTAGATTTGGAGCTGAGGTATAGACATGCGTCAGGCCGTTGTTGTAGACGTATTTGGGAGGGGGAGGGGGTGGTACTGGCTGGTGAGTCGTAGGCTCTTGGGCGAATTCTGTTACGATTGGTATGAATTCGTCTGCTATGGGCGAGGGATCAATGTCCATTGGAGTAGAGGCAGCGACAGGTGGACTTGGGATCTCGTACGGGACGGTGACAGGTTCTGGGACTTGCGAAGCGGTAGCGGATCGAGTAGCTCGTATCGTTCTCGCGGCAGGGAACGACTTTGCCGCATCCTCCACTTTAGGTCCCCTAAATGGAGTGCCACAGATCGCACATTCCTTCTGCCTGACTGTTCTCTTCTTGACAGCCCCACCTACCCTCTTCTTCCCCCTTCCCTTCCTTGGACTAGGACTAGGGCTAACCGGACCTGTAGCCTCTACCACCTGCCTTAATCCACCACATGACCTACACCATGCTGTCTGATCGAATGTTCCTGGTGGTATCAGGAGACCGAGGCGTATTCGTGCGAGGTGTAGAGAGGCGAGAGCTGGTGAAAAGGAGTTGATGAGCGGTGGGAGGTTTAGGAGGTGATCGACTGTTGTGGGGGTCGATTGGTCATTTGGAAAGTAGATTGATAACGCATTTGGTGATATTGTCGACATGTGTACCGGCCTGTATCCTGCCTGTAATTATAATGAATGGATTGTATAGACAGATATCAATGACAATGGTGGTATTGTAGGTGGCAATTGATAAAACGGGAACATTGGAACATTGGATCGGGATCCCGGATAAATTACATAGTATGGACAATCTTAAGAGCAGGACCAGATAAGTAATAGGCTTAAGCATAAAGTAAAGCCAAGAACCAAGGCTATTCAATCAATCAATCGATTCACATCCCTTTATTCACAGACTTGTGCTACACAGACTATCAACTAAGTACCAAGACTATATAGACCACAATGCCAACGACAGAAGGAAGAAAGTGGTATGGTCAGTCAATTTAATGCGATGATGAAGGTGGGAATAAGCCTGATTAGACAGATCTCGAAGGTCACACGGATGATGCCGTCTTTGGAGGTGTAAGTCGCGTCCTCACCGAAGCTTAGAGCCCCTGCCGGATTTCAAGAGCCGATGAGAATATGACTGACCACCTCAGCAAGAGTCGGCGTTCTCGTCACTCAAATTGACCCGATATCAACGTCTTACTGGGTTCGCAGCATGTAAGCCAATCCATGCTGGCGCGTGATACAG
>Ga0308160_10004080_pt1 | contig 15861 bp, 24 predicted proteins | sample PhyFR1_FD_201036 | JGI IMG/M metagenome (GOLD analysis project Ga0308160, IMG submission 201036) | Phyllosphere microbial communities from UC Gill Tract Community Farm, Albany, California, United States - DLSLF.R1 | ecosystem: Host-associated > Plants > Phyllosphere > Unclassified | place: USA...
TGACATCATTAGGCCGAAGATCCCGCTGCTATCAAGCAGACTTGGGACTATTGTGAAGCCCAAGTCCAGAAGGTCACCGGCAAATGATATGGAGCGTAATAATTTATCTAGATAGCTTGCCCCGATATCGATATGCATCTTGGCTTCTCTTATCAAGGATAAGCTTGCGGTGTGCCTCCGTACCTAGTCTCTAGCCCAACATTAGCCAGGGTACAACGACAGTGCGAGGAATACAGCCATTCAGCAAGAACGATGATCGGAATTACCCGACATGTGATGAATCCCCGGTAAACTCGGAACGGCCGAACGCCGGTTGATGACGAATGATGGTGACTACGAATACTGAGCATTGATTATAAAGATGGATCCCTACTCTCTCCTCTCTTTTACTTTATCACAAGTATCAGTGAATGCTCAGAACAACCCTCACTTCAACTCTACGATCAATACAACCAACTCGATTATTCACAACTACATCAATCGCCAGAATGCCATACACTCAAACCCCCAAACTACCCGAGTCCCACACCAAATTCGCCAACGATGGTGAACCCAAACTCCACCTTCTTACAAAAGGTACACCCAACGGACTCAAGGTTCACGCTCTCCTTGAAGAATTGAGGGAAGCATACCCCGAGAACTCTAAACTCGCATACGACTTTGTCGATATCCAATTCGACAAGAAGGAGCAGAAATCCCCTGATTTCTTGGAAGTCAACCCTAATGGAAGAATCCCGGCACTCATTGATGATAATGTCAAAGACCCTGCTACTGGCAAAGGACATAATGTCTTCGAGAGTGCAAGTATTTTGATTTGGTTGGTTGAGAAATACGATACCGACAACAAGTTCTGGTTCAAGGATGAGATCTTGAGGAGCAAGGCTTTCTCTTGGATCTTCTTTGGTCACGGTGGTGAGTCTAGGTCTTGCGTCAGCAGCACCTTTCTTTGCTCCGGGATACAAGGGGCTGACAATCAGGTGTCGGACCCATGCAAGGTCAAGCCAACCACTTCTTGTAAGTAAATTCCTCTTCCGAGATATACCCGTGCTCACCTACAGCCGATACGCCCCCGAGAAGATTCCTTACGGTATCAAGCGATACCAGGAAGAGACCAGGCGACTTTTCGATGTCGTCGAGGATGGTTTGAAGGCTGGAAAAGGTGAATACCTCGTCGGCGACAAATACAGTATCGTCGATATCAGCAGTAAGTCTTCAGTCTATCTCCTCGCATCTCTCATTGTCGCACTTCTCCTGTCCTGCCACCACTCGCGAAGAACGCCGCGGTGCTAATGTCAGTCTTCTCCTGGATCCGAAGCCACTCCTGGGCAGGTATCCCCGATGTAAACGAAAAGTCCCTACCTCTCCTTACAGCCTGGCTTGACAGAATCGAGAACCGACCAGGAACCGATCGAGCGCTAGGTGTTCCCGAGAGGTCGAAGAAGAACTTGACTCCTGAGGAGCAGGAGGAGAAGGCTAAGGAGGCTGCTAAGTGGATCATGAATGAGAAGAACTAGGTGTTGGTAGTAATTTGAATGAAGCTTGGTAGAAGAAAAGAAGAAAGAATGTATCGTGTGAAGATCATTGTATTTGGGGCTCTGGCAGGTAGTCGTTGCTGCTGGGGCTACTATACTGACCCGGAACGAGTGTCTGGAGCAGAGTTTCGGACTGGCCACCGTATCCCGATACGAGCACTTACCTACAATCGATGAGGGGCCGCGGTTATCAAGGCGATTTTTCATCATCGTCTTCTTTGCGCAATGAACTCGTAGCTGATGTACCTGCGACCATAGTCAGGGTAGAGACACCCCAACGGATTGGGGAAGCAGGGCTCAAGGCCATGGGATAAGAGGATCTGGACTGCCGTACAACCATGCCAAAGAGGTAGTGATACATGGGCTGATTGAAGTAGCAATCCGCTCTCTCTGTCTGTCCGGCCAACGCCTCCAAATTCGCCAGAGAATTGCCTTTCATTTCCGTCCAGCGCTATGGCACGACCTCCAGCCCTAACGTCCTCGCACTTCCAACAACAGCCCTAGCGACCCTCTCCTCCCCTAAAACCCCAAGCGCCTCATCCTGACATTTTACTTTCGCAATCTCATAAATATGTTTCAGCGTCACACTGCCACTCTTCCCACTTCCTGCGCCTTTATCGATTCCTGCTGCTTTCTTCAGTAAGTATGATACTGGCGGTGTTCGGATAGAAAATGTAAACGTTCGATCTGGGTTTATGGTTATTGATGTTGGTGTTGGAACTGATGGTGTTAAGTGGGCTGTACGTGCGTTACTAGATCGTCAGCGCTGGCTCTTCGCAGTATTATCATTGCTTGACTAGGTAGTACGGAAAGAGGCATACAATTCTTTACAGAAATCCATTGCTTTGACACCTCGAGCTCCGAGTGCCGGACCGACAGGTGGTGACGGTGTAGCTTTTCCGGCGGGAACAACTATTTTCTACGGTTGACATCAGCTCATATTTTCTATATCCGCGCTGACGCCGTATAGACTGACCACCAGCTGAGCTACGGGTGCTTTTGACATCGCGAAGATGGGCTAGAATGTTTTCGTTTTCAAGAGGATTGTCCAGTGTTAAGGAGACTTGGTACGTTAACGAGATCGTAGGATTGTCGAAATACGTGAGAAGGTCTCCTGCGAGGGGCCTGTGTTGATGAGAGCGAGATGTACGGGAATGATATGTATCGAAGTTGCCATCAATCCCGTTCATTGAATAGCGAAATCTCAAAGGCTTGAAAGATATTACGTAAAGGCAAGGAGTGGAGGTTCACCTGAAGGGACTGACTGTGTGAGTAGTACCAGTAGTAGAGCATCAGCGCGCACTACACTCTGTCTACACATACCAAACGATACTTCAGTATCATGTCGGACAACTTTCGTAAATCCGTATTGAACCGCCTACCTACGATGCCGCCTCCTATGGCTCCCACCAAAGCCCCGTGGGCTGAAGTTGACGAAGACGAACTCGAAGAGCTGGAAGGTGAAGATGTAATAGCTGGTCTCGGCGCGTACGTCCTTGCTACTCTTTTCACCAATCATAAACTGATGGAGTTCAAGGCCGTCATCTAGCAAAGTACCACAGCAGGACTTGTCGCCTCTCTCAGCTTCTGGGTATTTTGAACAGGCCCTTGAAGTGAATCCGCCAGGGAACGATACTACCTTTCGAGTCTACTTGAATCCGACCGAAGCGACTAAAGAATCAAAGCATGGAACCTATCTAATATGTCACCACGGTGGTGGATCAAGTGCACTCAGTTTCGCAGCTTTAGCCAAGGAGATCAAAGCGAAAAGCGGGGGCGAATTGGGCGTGTTGACGTACGACTGCCGAGGCCATGGTAGGTGTTTCAATCGTATTATGTCTAGGCTGATGTGCACAGGCAAGACACGTACAGATGGTTCGCAGACCAGAGCAACGGACTTGAGCTTAGCTACACTTCTCTCGGATATGATGGGTGTGATGACGCACATCTTTCCAGATCCAAAGGAATCGCCTGCTTTTGTCGTATGTTCAAATCTGAAGACCTAATTGACGATAGTTACTTGGTCATTCCATGGGCGCTGGACCTATCTTGAGCGCTTCTCCCCAACTACAAAACCTTGGTTATACAGTCTCAGGGGTGGTCGTAATAGATGTCGTCGAAGGTTAGTGGTACAGTCCAGACCGTCCTAGAGCTGACGGGAAGGCACGGCAGTCGAGGCTCTACCGCTCATGAAGAATATCCTAGGTCAACGACCCACATCATTCAGATCAGTCATAGACGCAATCCACTGGCAGTAAGCATATCCCTCTCCTCAAAGCCCAAGCTGACTGAAAAGCCTGACCTCCAACTCCATCCGCAATCCTGAATCCGCCCGTCTATCAGTGCCAAGTTACCTCAAACCACATCCCGAAGTAACGGATCCAAGCCAAGAATCGAAACAGATCTGGCGTACGGATTTATTAGCTACCGAACCGTACTGGGAGGAATGGTATGCTGGTTTGAGCTCTAGGTTTCTGGCCGCAAAGTGCGCTAGGATGCTTGTATTAGCTGGGCAAGAGAGGTTGGATAAGGAGCTTATGGTCGGGCAAATGTGAGTCTACCCATTACCCTTGACTTGTTGATATGTACAGGGCTAATGAGCAAGGCAAGGCAAGTTTCAGCTCGAAGTCCTCCCGGATGTTGGTCATTATCTTCACGAAGTAAGCTGCATGGGCACTCGATTGTGACTGCTTGGCTGATGCTTAGGACAACCCATCGTCGCTCGCGTCGACGCTTGTGACTTTCTGGAAGAGAAACTCTCGGATCCTAGTTCTCCCACCTAAAATTGGCGCAACCGGTCCAAAAGCAGGAGTCGAAGTCAAGCGAGTAGGAGACGCTTAGTTCTAGCACATGTGGACGAGAATCATTGGGACAAGAATGGCATTTGTCAATGTGTTGTATACTACTACAGTAATGATTGAAACGAACTCTGAACTAGTGCTACAATGTATGAACATAACAAGACAAGATCCTAATTCTTTTACACGGTGATACTTTTAAGCGGGGCATGTTCACTCTTTGCAAACCCTCTCGGTACTGTTTCGCCAGCTACACGCCGACGAGCCATTTCAATCGCCTCTACTAGAGCAGCCTGTTTGACAGGTTTCGTCAAGACTTGATCTGCTCCTGCGCCGACATATTCCTCTTGATCCTCTCTTAAGGCGTTTCCGGTGCAACCTACGATGTAGACTGGGTTGCCCGTCCGACGCACCGCGCGAGTGACTTCAACACCTGACATCTCCGGCATTTGACTATGGGGTCAGCTTTGTCCCGAAAGAGCACGTTTATATGCTTACTTGTCGAGGAAGACAACGTCGACAGCTGGACAATCAGCTGTAAGATGGTATGCGTCCGAGATGACGTCCAAGCCCTCTTTGCCATTTTTGGCAGTGGTGACTTGATGTCCGAGTCGAGTGAGTATCTTGGCCATCAAGCGACGGGTCAACCTTACAGTCAGTATCGTGAAATTCCTCCCGAAGAAGTTACTCACTGGTCATCGTCCACGATAAGGACGTTGATTGGGGCGACGGCTGGATGCTGAGGGGTACGAGGCGTACAAGGCATAGTCATCGAGTCCCCCATTGTCGAATCGGAAATCGCGCGGACGTGCTCTCGATAAGCCGCTTCAGGCGAGCCGGGTTCGGCAAGAGGAGGACCGAGACCCATAGCCCCAGGAGCCTCAGTAATGACATTATCGACCATCTGGCCCTTGGCCGAAGTGAGGGGACTGCCAAGATATGTGGTCGTACTTGGATAGCTGTCGGTTGTGGGTTCCGACATACTTCCTCGCTTGAGCTGGAATGGGAGTTCGAGCCAGAAAGTGCTGCCTTTGCCGTATTCCGAGTCGACACCTAGACGACCTTTGTTGAGCTGGACAATCTGTCGTACGAATGCTAGGCCGAGTCCGGTCCCTTTCCCACCTTGACGTCGGCCGATCTCGGTCTGAACGTATGGCGAGAAGAGGCGAGTCCTGCTTCTTTAGCTCTGTTTGCAGCTGGGGTCATGTGAGCTTACTCTTCCATATCGGCTGGTCTTAGGCCAACACCGGTATCTTGAACCTCAATTCTAATGATTGCCATCTTGACCTTTCGTTTGGGCTGATAGCTTTGTCCGCCGCCTTCCACCTCGCGACCTTTCTCAAGATCGCTGATATCGATTGAGTGGTCGACAGGAGGCAATACCCCTGATTGCGATAAGGGCGATTCGTCCTCGTCGACCAGCGCAGCTGCTGAGGCAGGCTGTATTAGCTTCGTCCTCAGCGTGATAGAGCCACTGTTGGTGAATTTGAGTGAATTCGATATCAGATTACTAGCCGTCAGCCCAATCTGACAGAGTGGGTTCCATAACTTACCAAGTGACCTGCCGCAGTCTCATCTCATCACCAATCAATGTATGTCCCAGCTCGTCTATACGTTTGTCGAGATCAGTGATTATCGCCAAGTCCTTCGCTTGGGCCTGAGCATGATGTGAACTAGCACACATGGCCATCTGTCTATGAAAGTCGAAGGGAGCCTTGGCTTGTGTGAAATTTCCAGATTCCATCCGATTGAACGAGAGAACATCGTTAAGGACCTGACGATCAGCTACGCGTTGATCGTATCTTGATATGAAGGAAGCTCACCTTTTCCATGAGTGCCAGACTACTGGACAATCCTAGGACACATTCCTCTTGCGATTTAGGGAGATTGCGGAATAAGTCGTCGGCTTCCAGATTTTGGACTGATAGAAGAGCTGTATTGAGTGGTACGCGGACCTCATGAAAGACTGTGTGTTAATACCTGCGACTTGCGCTAAGAGAGGACGTACTGTAGGATATGAATCGCTTATTTAGATCCGAAGCTCGTTTCTCCTTCTGCTGGGCTCGCTGGGTTTCCTTGAATTGCTTCTTGAGCTGTTCCCGTAACTCGAACATTTGTCGATCTCGACGCTCGAGGAAAGCGTCAATGATGAGAATGAAGACATGGAAAACGATATCTAACGTCAGTTTAGAACAGGTCATTGTACTCACAGTAGACAGCATCACGGTAGAAGGAAGTCGGTGTTTCGGGTTGATGAAAGTAAAAGATGGCAATTAGGACGAAAAACTGTCCGGCACCTAGGATAGCGCAGAACCGGTTCTGATTCAAGGCAAGTAAGGCCAAGACGGGTTGACCAATTGCAGCTGCAAAGGCGATGAAGAATGACCGAGTGTCGCATGTAGTTACTCCAGGTTCCCACACTCCACATGTCTTGACCTTGATCAAGGTGATGTCGGGCAAAACCCAGGTAGCGATTGTCAGCCATATCTGATAGCAGACCGGCATTCGATAGTTGACGTTGAAGAAAATGATGGGTAGAAGGGGTAGTGATAATGCCTGGAATTAGCTCGGAAATCAGGGCATTGTGACCTGACTCACCCCGTATATTCCGATGTAGGCATAGTAGTCGAAGATGTCGAATGGTCTTGGAGTTGTCACACAGACCAGGATCCACATGACGAGAAAGAAGATGGAGGCCGAAAGGGCGATTTGGCGTTGTACAAAATACACCTGTGTGCGTCAGCGCCGCATCAACAGTGATGTCCAGACACTCACATCTTTCAGATATGCCCTCTCCTTCAATTTCTCCGGGAAGCTCATACTCAGAAAGTAGCCAACATTCTCGATGAACCTGGCAAACCAAGAAATATGACAAGCATCCGCAGCCTTGTGTAGCTTTCCGTAGTGATTCGAGTCGGTTTCCTCAAGTGATGTGCGCGCGCTTCGTTCTGAGGCGGCATCATTATCGGGGACCTCATTATGCAGTAGGCGACCCGAGGCCGGATCTATCCAAGATGAAAAATCGTTGTCCACGACCGTCCGGGTTGCCGGTCCTGCCTTTTCATCCTCTGTAGCATCTGCGTCATCCTCCCCGTCAAGTGTGCGATTCTCCATCATATGACGGTGTCTCCCCCGCGAACGACGTCTCGACTCTGCGTACAGTCTCGGATCACCATCAGGGTTATTGTTGGCTTCGTATTGACTACCTGCGTGATTTGAGTCGGAACCGGTGGACAGAACGGACGGTCGCTCGGTGATGTTGCGCCATATTCTCTTTACTCGGGCTTTCGCTGTGGGATCCGGTAGTCGTAATGTAGTCGTTGGAAGACGACGTCTCGATGGACCGGAATCTGGCGAGGAGTTCGTGACCATAGCGTGGTGTAGCTTATAGGGCCATGAGGAATATCAGATAATAAGTGAGCAACTTTGATAGAAAGGATTCATCATTATGCCAGCTCCAAGGGACTCGGTTGTGTTCAGGGGTAAATAAATGTGGCGCACGATGATCGGCGTCGTACTTTTCTACCTCCGTCAGGCTCTAACCCTTTAGAGTCAGGTTTAATTGCGTAATGCATGTGAGAGATCTCAGGGTAAATTGCATAGCAACGGGGTAATATCACCAGAAGCTAATTTGTAGATCATGCGCCAGCCCGTCACACCAAGAGATTGCAAACTACAATGTCGGCCCAGATTGATTTAACCAATCCCATAATCCGTTTGAACCGAGGTCGGTGTCGGACCCACTTGCACCCTGTAAGAAGAGCGTGGGATCCCAGAACTGGTGTAGCTGGAATGCTCAGCTTGAATCAGAAGATTGACCACTCACCAGCTGATCCGTCGAAGAAAGCAAGTGGTCATTGGAACCGGTAGCAAAGTTCGGATCAGGTGCAGACAGCGTATCCCCCGCGACATGCTCCTGCACGGCACGCGGCATCGACTGGATGACTTTCTCGATATTGAACGGAGATATTCCGGGCGGAGTGGACGTAGAGATAGTAGTCGCCTTCTGGCTGTTGTTGCCTAATCTCTCAATGAACCGGGTCTTCCATCCTAGCAGGCCGGCGTCGAGCTCAATAGTCTCGTCGATGGAACTCGTACTGGGACCAGTATCTCGTTGCTCGTTATGAGCGTTGGCCATCCGATCAACAGCCCGTTGCCGAAGTCGAAGGAGCCATCGGAGGTTCTGTACCAGTCTAGGAGATGTACGGGACTGCACTACTGAGGTGTAAGCGACAATGACTTGGTCTATTTGCTGTAAGGCGATAGGTGCGAAGTCGTTCTGAGGCGACATGAGCAGTAATGTGCCCATGCACACCGCCGAGTTGAAGGCGTGGTACTGCACAATCAGCCTTGGCTTCGATGACAACCTACCCAGCACCACCAATGACGAGCGGTCACGGATGGAAACGCTCCATATAGGGTACAGACAATCTGAATGAGCACCTAGGATCAGTTCTCCCCTTCGCGGAAACACTCACATTACTCCTCTCCAACACAGACAGGAACGCTTGACCATGGGCAGTCCGGGTAGGGTCCTCCGGTCTCTCGACCAGGGCTTTGATGAAGTAAGGTCGATTTAGGTTGACTATAGTCTCGGAAACAATCAGAGCAAGCCAATGTTGTTCGAAAGCTCGTCTCAAATCACGTCGATTCAAAGCTGGACTTTCGGCTTCTGCTAGTCTAGCATCTGGGTATGCGGATGGAAGAGATACTAGTGCTGTGCGACAACGTAGATCGTATGGTATGCGGCGTTCAAAGGCGCAACTGTCATAAGCCCAGCCAGGGTAGAAGAGATGATGTACGACTCACACTCGGCCATAGAGCTCGCAGACTGTCTCGTAGGATGTTCCATCAACACGCAAGGCAGAGTATAGTACACTAGATATCAGCGCAACAGCGAAATGTATAGCACCACATACGCATCCGAGATCTTGCACAACTCAAATTTCAGGTTGTAAAAAACGGTCGCAGTTTGAGGAAAAGCGGTATCCACGAACTCGGGTGCTATCGAGCTCCTGTTCTGATGAGCTTTGTCCATAAGGGCTGACCTACGGTCTAGAGAAGCAATTGGCCTAAAAGTCAGCGAGTTTCGAACAAGATCTCGGGACGACTTGCCTGAAAAACCTCTGCAGAACGGCATTCCCAGAAGACCCGACGTCTGTCTTCGACAACTTCATCGGGAAGATTCCACTTCCCACCATCACGATGCAATCCCATCTAATCATCAATAGCTATCAGTATTGTTTCAAGTGACCTACAGCTTGAGCGATCCTCATTGCTAGACCCCATAGTGGCCACGCAGAATCACCGTCACGTCCCCTGTCGGTCTGTAGCTGGTAATGAGCCATCAGAGACTGGTCGTGAGCTAGGTATACTTATTGAACTATTTGAAATTACCAAGGTCTGCACTCCGGCTAGAGTACTATGCGTCATAAAGTTCCCTTTAACCAAGCAGTTCCTAGCAGACTCGCAGTAGTCTTCGGCGATCTGGTCGTCTGGAGATAGCTCGAGATTATGCGATGCCCCAAGAGCCAGTACTGCAAACAGTGTTGCGAGTTGTTGGACGTCCAGGCGGGAGTGGACGTTGTCACTCATTCCCTTGGCGATGTATGCTTTTTCTACAAATGCATTAAGCGTATGGCGGGCGATGATCTCATACCTGTGTGTCAGTCTGTATACGTTGCTGATATGATGAGGGAACGTACGACCAGCCAAAGTACCGGAAATACGAGTCAATGAGCGTTTCAGCCTCGTCTCGTGGGGGAAGGCAACCAAGGAGATGCTGTGAAGAGTGGGCGGGGTTGCCCGAGGAAAAGGGGAATGTGCTTGGTCCCGCAGTCCGTGTGGGGGATCCGAGACCAGAGTGATTGGCAGTCCTGGGTGAAGGTGGCCTCGAGGCTTCTATGACTTCTTGCTGATCGTCAGCTTTGTATATCTTGACTGGGCATAACGACTCACATCCTTCAGCCACTCAGAAGCGGCCGAAGGCCCGAGATACTTCGACCGTCCACTGGCTGAAATCACCAAAGTGCCATGGCTCGCTTCGTTTGATGGCGATACAACCGACTGCCTGACAACGCCGTCCTGAATATGTTCCACGGGCGACCGAGTCCATGCATTATTATCGAAAGCTTGCTGTACGAGTCGGTCCTGGTCGTTCACGACGTGTTGCGACGAGCTGCTAGGATAGCCTAGCTGCGGATGTGGGATAGAAGTCGGTCCAGCTTGGAAAGTCTGGTCGTAATGAATCTGGGGCGGCAGTTCTGAGTTAACGTAGCTAGTAGTCGACGGCATCTGCTGAGCAGGCGGGCGAGGCGGCTCATTACTCATACTGCTACGACTATCCAATCGTACGCCATGATGACCGAGGAGTTCCACTAGTGAATCGACCTGTTTTCGTAATTCTCGCGTCTCGTTATCGTTGGCCGAGACTCTATCCCATTCAGCTCTCAGCTCAGACCGGCCGCCACAAATCGCTCACCTCTTCTTGCCCTCGCGAGCCCCATCGGGGCACATATCCTGGCACTCGCGCTTGATGCAATTATCGCAGGGTACTGAGTGTTGTCAGCCATCAATTACCGACGGGATCTGGTGGCAGTGACTCACTCTTTCGATCACAACGGAGCTTGAGCCGGCGGCATTCTAAACCACTTATCAGCTAATTGAGAACGTGATGAGTTCCGGAGATCCGGTCGAGCTTACCGGCGCAGTTTAACCATTCTCTCTTCTTTCTCTTGACTCTAGGACGGTCATCCGTCTCTGGTGGATCGGATTCTTCACGTGTTGACGTCCCCGGTTTATCGCTCATGCTGCTGTTGCCTCCAGATCAAGCAATGGAAGTGGTAGTGGGGTGAAATGGAGTTGTTGCTATCGACTGGTCCGCGCGCAACGGCGGGGATATCTTACCCTGAATCCACTAGGGCCTTTTGATCTTCCGCGCGGGATTGACTGACTTGTCGTAGCTACGCTGGGCTGCCTCTATGCGAGCGACTCGGTACCTAGAATCACACCAAAGACCCTCGAAAGCTCCATGGAGAGACACTCAAATCGTCATTATGGCGTCGAGGTCCCGGTGCTTGCCGTGTTATCGCTTGGCGAAGCTTCGTAATCATCGCCAATCACTCGTATAAGAAGATTCCATCCAAGCTGGTATCCGCCCTCCAAGTTCTTACGATTTGCACAAAATGCCTTTTCGACCTCAACCGGTCAAACCTGAACACCTTCATGTCGAGCGAGCTCCCTCGCCCGATAATAACTATATGGTCGTAAGCTATCTCGCTTTCGAATATCTATCGAAATTTCTGATGGTGTAGAATGAAGACCTCGTGCGAGCCGAAGACGAAGATAAGGTAACGAGATATCTGTTGTTCTTAATTCTAGCGGTAAGTCGACGTACACGCTGCCATACTATACAGATATTGACGGCTCTTATAGGCGGCCATCGCCGGATTCCTCTTTGGTTACGACACGGGTGTAGTGGGTAGTGCCTTACCCCTTGTCCAGGACGATCTTGGCCATTTCCTCAGCTATTCCGAACAGGAGATCATCACAGCCGCTACGACCATTGGAGCCATCTTTGGAGGTGCTATCTTGGGTACACTAGCGGACCGATTAGGCCGCAAGCCGTGCCTCTTCATCGCCGACGTTGCGTATGTCGATCAGGCGGGACTGCGTACTGACATCCAGTTTCACTGCGGGAGCAGTAATCATTGCTTCCAGCTACTCCGTGGGTCAAATTATCGTTGGTCGACTTGTTTTGGGGGTCGGAGTCGGTGGCGCGGCGGTTATCGCACCCCTTTAGTATGTCACGACTGCGAGGTTCAACGATTTGGCTGACGTGTCCAGCATCACAGAATTGGCGCCGACAGCAGTACGAGGTCGATGTATTGGCTTCAAGTGAGTGCAGACATCATGCACAGCCGTTGACGACATCAGTGCCTTCTTCATTCCCTTTGGTCAGGTCGTATCTTCGGCTGTCGGAGCAGGGATGCAAGACGTCAAACATGGCTGGCGAATCCTCTTCGCCCTCGGTGTGATTCCATCGGTCCTTCAATTGATTTTGATGCACTGGCTACCCGAATCACCTCGAGTCATGATCCTCCGAGGTCAAGAAGATCTAGCTCGACAAACATACAAACGGATATACAGCAAAGCGACACCAGAAATCATCGAGCTCAAGTTAAGAGTGGCAAAAATGTATGTTGAAGCTACGACCCAAATGCAAAGGGGTATGACATTCTGGGGTCGTTGTAAACGACTTTGGACTCACAAGCCTTACCGCCGGGCGATCATCACTGTCAGCGGTCTTCAGATGTTTGGACAGCTTACGGGCTTCAATACGCTACTTTACTACTCGGGAACGTTGTTCGGTCTCTTTGGGTTCTCCAATGGAGCCGCCGCTGGACTTATTCCCGCCGGAATCAACGCGTTGTTCGTGGTAAGTCGCCTAAGCATCATTATTGACGGGTCTAACAAGATAGCTCATCGGTATGTCGATAGTCGACAAAGTCGGTCGACGTCGCCTCGCATTGATCGGTTTGCCAATCATGGTCCTCGGGATGGTCTGGGCTATCGTCTCGATCTACTTCATGACCGCACCAACCGATCATCTCCTAGTTGCAGGAGCCTCCTATGACCGTGCTCTTGCAGGATCACTTATCGGAGCAATCGCCTTTTTCGTTGTTGGCTACGGTATCTCTTACAGTCATCTTGGTTGGTATCAATCCGAATTCCTCGCCCTCGAGATCCGGGCAATGGGCTCGGCAATTGCAACTACCGCAGTATGGCTTGCCAATCTGACGGTATCTGTCGCATTCCTGACTCAATTGGAGACTCTCACACCTGCGGGAACCTACGGTCTATACTTGGGATTCATATTGGCGGGATACGTCTTTGTCTACTTTTGTTATCCTGAAACCAGTAAGCACTCTTACCTGTTACCGAGCAAACACAGCTGACGAGAACAGAGGGTATATCCGTGGATGAGATCCAGAACGTCTATGAAGAAGGCTTCGGCATCAGGAAATCTGAGCAAATGCGAGCCGAGAAGATTGTCATGACCAAACGATTCAGAGATGAGGAGGCTATTGCTGGTGATGGATCGGGCAAGCTGGAGACGTCAGCCTCGTCTACAATAGTGCATGCCGAGGGAAGTAGCAGTGAGAAGGCTGGAACGGCGGTGATAGTTTGATGACAGCTTTGTAGCCTTAAGATAAGATAATTGGTGAAGAAGAAACCCATGCATTCGCATTTCAGACATGTGCACTTCCTCAGGTATCGCGTACTGTCGGCTCATGTTCTCGGGATTCTGCTTTACTATCTGAGTGTCATGCTACATATCCTGAATAACCTGTCGACACCACTCGCAACTCGTCCATCCTTGCCTGCGAAATAACTACATGTGCATTGCATTGCGTGATATACTGTGCATGCACATACGTGATTGTGATCGGATGTCACGACGTATGGGCTCGCAGACCTGCGACTTGTACATGTATTAGAGTTAAACTCATAAAAATGCATTTCACGCTCATGGTCTTCCTTGTTACGGTACAAAAGCTCTCTACTCGAGTCCCGGCATCATCTCCCTGGGGTCCTTTCCACCGTCCAGTCCCGGCTTACTGACGACCAATTTCCATCCACCATCCACAGGTAGATCGATACCGTTCACGCCAACATTTTCAATGATGTACTTGACTGTAGGAGTCATCTGGTCGACGGTGAGAGGTACTCGGGGGAAAGTGGCATGTTTGAGTAAGTCGTCGGTGAAGAAGGAAGAGAAGTTGCCGGTCATTGCAGTGACGACGATGGCTGCATGTCAGCCAGCCTCCGAGATAGGGAGAGGTAGCACTTACAAGGAGAGATGGAGGCACATCTAATACCTGATGGACCCAAGAAGTCGGCGAATGCTGTCAAGTCAGCTGATGTGTCTGTTTCGAGGCAATAAGACCTACACCTAGTGATACCAATGGTAGCAGTCTTGGTGGGACCGTAAGCGAGACATCGGGCGTAGTTTTGAGCAGCAGCAGAAGCAAAGTTGATTATGACACCTCGCTCCTCATCCGAAGTCCAGAAGGGTGCGTGCTTGTCGGTCCCGTCGGGGTGGTTGTATGGTTTGTTGATAGCATCCGCGACATGAGCGTTTACAACGAATGTACCGATGATGTTGACATCGACCATCTGTCATCAGCAGATGCCACAACAGCAGACAAGTTATCTCACCTTCCTGAAGTTGGGAATCGACTCGGCAGCATCGTTCGTCCAATCCCTCTTCAAAGCTATTCCAGCGCAGTGTACACATCCCTTCAAGTTCCCAAATTTGTCAACGACCTGCTGAACGGCAGCTTTGACAGCCTGGTCATCGGTGATGTCGACTCGGATGTATAGGGCTTTCCCATCAGATGAGAGCTCCTTGGCGATGGCATCTCCCTTCTCTTGTGGGATGACATCGAAGAGACCAACGCTTGCACCCTCGGCTAGGAGCATGCGAGCTGTTCCACCACCGATACCACCAGTACCGCCGGTGATGACCTGTCGTCAGCTCCTAGGTTTACTGCAGTGGTATGACTCACGAATGTGTTTCCAGAGATCTTCATGTTGTTTGGTAAATGCTTTGCTAGGGATACAAGAAAGTATAAAGTGGTCGTTGAATGGTTCACCGCTTGTCTTTATCGCCAAGTTCTATCTTGTCCTTAGCCCGCCGTGAACGGACAGGTGGACCATTACGAGCCGCTAATCAACCGTGGGCGGCCGCTCTAGCGCTCCAAGCCGTAACATACCGAGCAGTCGGTACGTGACATTAGTGTCTGAAGTGGTAATCTGCAAGAGTATGTGAACCGGACCGGCGCTCTGTTCCTCGGGTCCCCCTCGCTTACACAATTTCCGCGACGAAATCCGCCCGGAGAAAGCTAGGACGCGCACAACTCCACCGGTCTCGGTCTCAAGGCTTTGACCACCATATAGCAAGATGAACCTACATAAGATGCCCGAACTCCACTTCAGCCCTCCCAATATCCCGAACTCAGCGACCAACTTGTACACTCCATTCTGCTCGACATGGTTTTTGAAGCTCCAGTACCCCATCCCGCCGACCTCCCATCCCATGCTCAGGGATACCAACCACCTTCCGAGGTAAACCACGACGTGGTTGCCATCGCGCAGGACTGGCTCTCCACTTTCTCCAAGGCCGCCGCTACTGGTGACGGCCGTCTCTTCCAGTCTTTGTTCGTAAAGAATGGGTACTGGAGGGACATTCTCGCTTTTACCAATGATTACAGGTCAATCAGGACTGTTAATGTCGCCAAGGCCGCTTCGGTAAGCCCTTTATGACCTTCTCTGTAGTGACTTGCTGATGATTAGGCTCGATTTCCAGTGGTCAAGCCAAGGAATATCACCCTCGGTCCTGCTGCACCAGCCTTCGAATCCCCGTTCCCCGACATCACTTTCCTCTCCATCCAATTCCGGTTCGAGACCAATCTCGGCAAGGCTTTCGGTCTGACCCGCTTGGTGTGGGATGTCGATGCCTGGAGATC
>Ga0308160_10004082_pt1 | contig 15857 bp, 19 predicted proteins | sample PhyFR1_FD_201036 | JGI IMG/M metagenome (GOLD analysis project Ga0308160, IMG submission 201036) | Phyllosphere microbial communities from UC Gill Tract Community Farm, Albany, California, United States - DLSLF.R1 | ecosystem: Host-associated > Plants > Phyllosphere > Unclassified | place: USA...
GCCCACGCGTACCGGGTCACGGCCGGCGCGTAGCGGTCGAAGATCGTCGACAGCGCGTGCCGGTCGCCCGTCGCCGTGCGTCGTACGAGATCGGAGTCGCTCTCCGTCGTCAGGTCCATGTCCACCCCCCTCACCTAGGAATGTCGCCGCAGGACGGATCCTGACGAACTCGTGCAGATCTCTTCGGCAGGCCCTGGGGGAGGCGCGGTGCGCGCCCGGCCCCGCCCGCGCCTCCCGCGGTCAGGTGAACTGGATCGGCGTGCCCACGGGCAGCGTCGCCAGCGCCTGCGTCATCGCCGCCGACACCCGGACGCACCCGTGCGAGGAGCCGGTGGGGTCGGGGTAGTAGTGGATCGCCGTCAGCGCGGAGTTGCCGCCGTAGCCCGCCAGCAGGGGCGAGTGCGCGCCGGTCAGCGCGATCGGCTGGCCCTGCGTGTAGCCGATGCTCGGGTCGACGTAGTTGGCCTCCATGTAGGTGGCCGTCCCGGCCGGCGTCGGGTCGTCGGGGGAGCCGAGGCGGGCGACCTCCTGCGCCGAGACGGCGCCGTCCTGGCCGAGCACCGAGATCACCGAGCTGGCGTTGTCGACGAGCACCGACTGGGTCGCGGGGCTGAGCGTGAAGTCGGCCGCCCGTGCCCAGGCGAACGTCGCGCTCGGGGCGGCGGCGACCCCGCCGTCGCCGGGGGTGGCGTTGCGGGCGGGCGTCGCCACGAGCACCATGCCGCCGTCGCGGCCCGGGCTCGTGCCCCAGACCGCGGTGGCGGCGGGCCGGTTCAGCGTCGGGACGGTGGCGCCGAACGTCGCGACCGGGGCCGCGTCGGCGGAGGGGCTCGCGTAGAGGGCGACGAGCGCGGCTCGCGGGGTCGCGATCGTCCACTGGTTGGTCGGCGTGAGGTCGCCGCCGTCGAGCAGCTCGGGCACGACCGCGTCGAAGAACGCGAGCGGGAGCGCGGCCAGGGCCTCGGGCGAGGGAGTCGCGGGCACGGCCGCCGGGGCCGGCGCGGCGGTGGCGGTGGGGCTCGGGCTGGGCGTCGGCGCGGCGACGGGCGCGGAGGTCGGCGCGGCGGCGGGCTCGCCGCGGGTCACGGCGACGGCGACGGTGCCCGCGACGACGAGGGCCAGCGCGGCGGCGCCGGCGAGGAGCGCGGTGCGGCGGGGGAGGCGGCGGGGTGCGGCCGCGGTGCCGGCGTCGGCGGCGGCCGCGGCGGCGGGAGCGGGGGCGGCGGCGGCCGCGGGCGTGCCGACGTCCGCCGGCCGGTCGGGGCCGTGCGGGGCGGGGGGCGTCGCGTCCGGTGTCTCGTCCACAGTGCCTCCAGTCTGCCCGGCGGTGGGCCGCTCCGGGCAGAACGAGAGTGATCTGTGATCTCGACCCGCGACTCCCGCGTCCCTGCGCTCCTCCGTCCCCGATCACGCTCAAATTTGAGAGCGATCGGCGCGAGCGAACGGCGGCCGTCTGCGGGGGCGGGGCCGGGCCGCTCCGGGCAAGACGAGAGTGATCTGTGATCTCGACCCGCGACTCCCGCGTCCCTGCGCTCCTCCGGCGCGGATCGCTCTCACATTTGAGAGAGAGACCGGGAGCTGGGGTGGGCTGGGGCGGGCCGACCGGAGCCGGGGCACCGCGCGGCCCTGCCCCCTACCGGGCGAGCGCGGTCAGCTCGGCGCGGGTCGCGGCCCCGGCCTTCCGCAGCAGGTTCGAGACGTGGAACTTCACCGTGTTCTCGCTGATGCCGAGCGCCTGGGCGATCGACCGGTTGCGCGCCCCGGACGCGACGAGCCGCAGCACCTCGCGCTCGCGCGGGCTGAGCGCGACCGACTCGTCGAGGCTGCCCGGCTCCGCGGGCGGGTCGAGCGGCAGCGTCACGGCGACGTCGCTGCCCCACCCCGGCGTCGACGCCACGTCGAGCGAGCCGTCGAGCGCCGCGACCCGCTCGGCGATCGGCCGCAGCGAGTCGTCGTGCACCGTCAGCTCGCCGGCCCCGTCGTCGCGGATCCCGATCAGCAGGTTGAGCCCGTCGCAGTCCCACTGGATCCGTACCCGGCTCGACCGCCCGGAGTCGACGAGGGCGAGCACCGCGCTCCGCACGATGGCGCGCGCGGCGTGGGCCACCTCGCCGGGCAGGGCGCGGCCGGTCGCGGGCGGCTCGACGAACTGCACGTCGAGGTCGCCGAAGCGCACCAGGGGCCGCAGGTCGTTCCGGAGGCGCGCGAAGGCCCCGACCACCGGCTCGAGCAGCAGCGAGCGCTGCTGGTCGGTCTCGGTGCGGATCTCGACCATCGCCGAGGCCGCGATCTCGGTCGCGAGCGTCCGGGCGGCACGGTCGTCGAGCCGGGTCGAGCGGAGCGTCGCGAGCAGCGACTCGAGCGTGAGGGCCTGCCGGTCGACGAGGTCCGACACGGCCCGGGCGTGCTCGACGACGAGGGCTCGGCTGGCGGGCGAGGGCAGCGGCAGGTCGTCGTCGGTCACCTGCCCGACCCTACCCGCGCCTCCCCGACCTACCCGTTCGGGCAGGTCGCCCCCACCGGACGGACGGCCCCGGGGAGGCGCGGTGCGCGTAGACCAGGAGCCATGCCTCCCGCAGACACCGCCGACCACCCCGACGCCGCCGTCCCCGCCGTCGCGCTCGATCTCGTGCGTGCCGAGGTCGACCGGGCCGTCCGTGCCGTCGTCGACACCGACCCCGACGGCCTCGCGGCCGTCGCCGACCTGCTCTCGGGGGCGCGCCGCGTCTTCGTGCACGGAGCCGGCCGCTCGGGCCTGGCGCTCCGCATGACGGCCATGCGCCTCATGCACCTGGGCCTGACCGTCCACGTCGTGGGCGAGGTGACCGCGCCGGCGATCGGCGAGGGCGACGTGCTGCTCACGGCGAGCGGCTCGGGCACCACCGGCGGCATCGTCGGCGCGGCCCGGTCGGCCGTCGACGCCGGGGCCCGCGTCGCCGCGGTCACCACCGACGACTCGTCGCCCCTGGCCGAGGTCGCCACGGCCGTGCTGATCGTGCCGGCCGCCGACAAGCTCGACCGCTCGGGGGCCGCCTCGGCGCAGTACGCCGGCGGCCTCTTCGAGCAGGTCGTCGTGCTGGTCGGCGACGCGCTGTTCCACGCCCTCTGGCAGCGGTCGGGCCAGAGCGCCGACGACATGTGGCCCCGCCACGCCAACCTCGAGTAGCCGCACCGCGCCTCCTCGACACCCCCTCACCCCACCACAGAAGGAGCACCACATGAAGCTGCAGTTCGCCATGGACACCCTGACCACCGACGCCGCCCTCGAGCTGGCGGCCGCCGCCGCCCCGAGCGTCGACATCATCGAGCTCGGCACCCCGCTGATCAAGGCGGAGGGCTTCCGCGCCATCACCGCGATCAAGGAGGCGCACCCCGACAAGATCGTGTTCGCCGACCTGAAGACGATGGACGCCGGCGAGCTCGAGGCCGACGAGGCCTTCAAGGCCGGTGCCGACCTCGTCACCGTTCTCGGCGTCGCCGGCGACAGCACCATCGCCGGTGCCGTCAAGGCCGCGAAGGCGCACGGCAAGGGCATCGTCGTCGACCTGATCGGCGTCAGCGACAAGGCCGCCCGCGCCAAGGAGGTCGTCGCGCTCGGCGCCGAGTTCGTCGAGATGCACGCCGGCCTCGACGAGCAGGCCGAGGAGGGCTTCACCTTCGAGAAGCTGCTCGAGGCCGGCCGCGCCTCGGGCGTGCCGTTCTCGGTCGCCGGCGGCGTCAAGGCCGCCACCGTCGGCTCCGTGCAGGACGCCGGCGCACAGGTCGCCGTCGCCGGCGCCGCGATCTACTCGGCCGACGACGTCGCCGGTGCCGCCGCCGAGATCCGCGCCGCGATCAAGTAACTCGCAACGCCTCCGCGCTGACGAACCACGTCCTCGCCGCGGAGCCACGCCGCGGCGTGGTTCCCGTGCGAGGACGTGGTTCGTCGTGGGTCGGCGGCGTCCTAGCCTGGGCGCATGACCGAGCCGACGCCCGCCCCCGCGACCCCGCCCGCGCCTCCGGAGCCCGGCATCTACCGCCACTTCAAGGGCGCCCTCTACGAGGTCGTGGGCACCGGCCGACACAGCGAGACCGAGGAGTGGCTGGTCTTCTACCGCAAGCTCTACGACGACTACTCGTTCTGGGTGCGCCCCCTCGCCGACTTCGTCGCGCACGTGGCCCGGGGCGACCACGACGGCCCCCGGTTCACCCGCCTGCACTGAACTGCCTGCACATTCCGACCTGGGCATGTGCAGCGAGGTCGAGAGCGCACAGGGGTTTGCCAGGAACCCGGTCGGTGCCGTTCAGGCCGGGCGTGCATGCTTGCGGCTTCGTCTGCGCGTACGCCCTGTCCCCCGCGGGAGCGCGGACGAAGGAACGGGCCCCGAGCCCTGCCGCACCACCGACACCGACCCCGTCACGCCGACGCGTCCTCGCGCCGTCTCGCCCGAGCCCCGGGAGCCTGCCCCCGCAGGCCGGAGACGCCGTGCCCCGAGATCCGGAGGGACCGTCCGACACCGCCAGCGCGGTGATCGCCCCGCGTGACGCGTGCCCGTCTCCCTCGAGGAGCACCCGGACCCCCTCCGGAGGCGCGGGTCGGCCGAGCATTGGACGACATGACCCCCGAGAACACCAGCGCCACCGTGCCCGCCGAGGGCACGAGGCCGACGGCCCCCGCCGCGGCCGCCCCCACCCGCCGCGAGCTCGCCGCCGCCCGGCGCCGCACCGCCCGTCGGCGCACCGTCGCCGTCGGCTCGATCGCCGCGGTCGCCCTCGTGGCCGGCTCCGGCTTCGCCCTCGTGAACCGTGCGCCGTCGGCCGAGGCCGTCGCCGCCGCCCACGCCGCCGAGACCGAGCGGCAGGAGGACGCCATCGCGTCCGCCCTCGCCGACGCCCAGGCCAAGGCCACGATGGACGCGGCGTCGCAGGTCGTCGCGTCGTCGCAGGGCAAGGTCGACGCCTCGGCCCTGCAGACCAGCGTCGCTTCGCTGGCCGACTACGAGTCGCTCGACGCCGACACGCTGGCCGACCGGGTCGCCGCGACCGTCGACAGCGCCCGCACGGTGCAGTCCGCCGCCGCCGAGGCCGACCGCCAGGCCGACGCCGCGGCCGCCGCCGCCGCTGCGGCCGCCGCCCAGGCGGAGGCCGAGGCGCAGGCCGCCGCCGCCGCGAAGGCCGCTGCCGACGCCGCCGCGGCCCTCGCCGCGCAGAACACGCCCGCCGGCGCCAAGGCCACCGCACAGTCCCTCGCCTCGTCGAAGTACGGCTGGGGCAGCGACCAGTACGGCTGCCTCGTGAACCTCTGGACCAAGGAGTCGGGCTGGAACTACCAGGCCTACAACCCCAGCGGCGCGACCGGGATCCCGCAGGCCCTGCCGGGCAGCAAGATGGCCACGGCCGGCAGCGACTGGGCGACCAACGCCTCGACGCAGGTCGCCTGGGGCCTCGACTACATCAAGCGCGCGTACGGCACCCCGTGCAGCGCCTGGGGCCACAGCCAGTCGGTCAACTGGTACTGATCCGTCTGGCCTGAACCGCTCACGGCGGGGCGACTCCCTCGGGAGGCGCCCCGCCGTCGTCGTCCTGCCCGGCGCCTGCCCGGCGCCCGCCCGGCGCCCGCTCGGCGTTCGGGGGGTTCGGCGGGCGAGTGCGACCCCGCCGGGCGACCGTGACGGCCCGCCCCGGTCGCACCCGCCCGCCCGGCGCCGACCCTCAGGTCTGCGGCGGGATGGTCTTGAACTCGTCCTCCACGCGCGGCACGGGCACGAGCGAGGTCGGGGCTGAGCCGGGCTCCGACGCCCCGTCGCCGGGGGAGGCGGGCACGGTCACGGTCGGCGCGGGCGTCGGCTCCGGCGTCGCGGGCTCGGGAGTCGCGGTGGGGCTGACGGGGCTCGGCGTCACCTCGACGACCGGCTCGTCGTCGCCGCAGCCGGCGAGCACGACGGCCCCGAGCGCCGCCGTCAGCAGCACGGTCGCGACCTTCGCCTGTCCCCTCATGCGCCGAGCCTACGCACCCGACGGGGGAGAGGTCGAGGAGGCGCGGGTCACCCGGACACCGTCGCGTCGCCCTGGGCAGGATGGGCGCATGACCCGGCCGGAGCCCCGTGACGACGCCGAGGCGCGTCGTGCGGCGCCCCGGCCCTGGACGCTGCGGACCGCCACCGCCGCCGACGTGCACGACATCGCCGTGTTCCAGGCCGAGACGTGGCGGGAGGCCTACCGCGACGTCGTCGACCCGGCCTACCTCGCGGCCGTGGGCGTGCCCGAGCGGGTGGCCTCGTGGGGCCTGCGCATCGCCTCGCCGGCGCGGCACGTGGTGCTCGCCCGCGTGCCCGACGCCGCGAGCGGCACGTCGGACGACGACGCACGCGACGCCCCGGGCGCCGACGCGCGCGGCGAGGTGGCCGGGGTCGTCAGCTGGGCGCACGGCGACCTCCGCCACGACCCGTTCGACCTGGACCTCGTCGAGCTGACGACCCTCTACGTCGGCGCCGCGCACCGCGGCAGCGGCCTCGCCGACGCCCTCCTGCGAGAGGCGCTCGGCGACGGGGCGGCGTACCTCTGGGCCTTCGAGCGCAACGCCCGGGCCCTCGCGTTCTACGCCCGGCACGGGTTCGTCGCCGACGGCACGCGCAAGCTCGACGTGCCGACCGGCGCGTGGGAGCGGCGGCTCGTCCGCCCGGCCCGCCCCGCACCCGGCGTGGGCTGAGCCCGACCTCGCCAGCATGGTGGCGGAAGTCTTGATCGTCAGCTGATGATGTGGATGGAGTACATCCAGTCCGGCTACGCCGGCCCAACGCTGAAAGGGCCCCCGCGCGCGCAGGGGCCCTTCGTGCTGCGTGCTCAGAAGGATCGATTCAGGCACCAGGCAACGGCCTGGTAGGTCGGGACGTTCCAGTGGCCCGTGTGCCAGATCGGGCGGTTGTGGTCCAGGGCCCATTTCTGCAGGGCGAGGATGTTGGCAGGGCTGTTCCCGTTGGAGATCGGCCCCGCGTGGTACTTACCGACCTTGAGTCGCGCGGAGACCCCGAGCCAGGAGTTGGGGCCCATGACGCCGTCGATCTTGTACGTGTAGGGCCTCTCTGACGGCATGCTCGCCAGGCACTGCATGCGCTTCCAGAAGATGGGGCCAGGAATGCCGTCGGTCTCGGTCGTCGTCTTCGGGAGGGAGGCGCAGACGTCGGATTCCGCGGCCACTGCCATGGTCGGTGTGGTCGAGGTCATCAGGGAAGCCGCGACGACCATGGTGGCTAGGTAGGCGCTGAACTTCTTCTTCGACACGGACATGCGGTCTCCTTCGTCGGCGATGCGTGAGTGTTACACGTAACCATGACGCACGTTAGGGCACCGACGCCTCCGCCAGCAGGGGGAGATCCGCGGCATCGCGGGCGCCTGACAGCGACTCCGTGAGGGGAACCTCTCGCGGCACGTGGCCGCCGCTCGGCCCGACGGTAGGCCCGCGCCGGCCAGCCCGCGTCAGACGGCCGCGACCAGCGTCCAGGCCCCGCCGTCGCGGCGCAGCACCCGGCCGCTGAGGACGTCGGCGAGCTCGCCGACCGTCGCCTCGACCACGGCGCCGACGGCCACCGCGACGTCGTCGTCGGGCGAGGTGTAGCGCACCACGAGCTGGGGCTCGCCGCGGCTCAGCAGGATGTCGCGCGCCTCCACCGTCGTCAGCTCGGCCGCGGCGTCGGCGGCGCGGGGCAGCAGCTCGTCGGGGCGGGAACCGGGGCGGAGGGTGCCCACGGAGAGGGCGACGCTGTACGAGGGCATGCCCCGATCCAACCGCCGACCCCTGACAGCCGTGCCACAGAGGTGCCGGTCGCCGATGCCGTCATCAGCGCGGATGCACGGCGCCACGGACCCCCGGGAGGCGCGGGTCAGCCCAGCGCGGAGGCCGCGTCCCCGGCGGCGACGGCCGCGCTGCCGAGCGGAGGCTCGGGGACGACGCGCATGCCCGTGGTCGTGGTCGCCGTCGCGAGCATCGCGTCGACCCAGGCGCGGTTGATCGCGGCCATGCGGCTGCCGGCGTAGACGAAGCGGAGCGGGATGGACTCGTGCACCCAGAGCACGTGGCGCCCCTGGCCCGAGCCGTCGGCGTCGCGCCAGGTGAGGGAGAAGCTCTCGTGCCGGCGCAGCTTCGCGACGACGGCGAGCTGGAGGTGCGCGAGCGTCCGGTCGTCGATGTCGACGGCCGTGCGGTCCGACCCGTAGAACAGTGTCCCCAAAACGTGCTCCTCCTCAGCTCACTACGGTAGATGCCCGCCCGGGCATGGACGGCTCCGGTCCCGACCCCTTGACACCGTCGAGACCCCCGCGCTAGTGCCTCCGACGCCGTGTCACGAGCCCGTGACGGGGCCGACACGTGCCCGACCCCGGGGCCTGGCATCATCGGCGCATGCGCCGAACCGCCACCGCCCACCTCGATCTCGACGTGGCGGGCCCCGCCGAACTCGTCCTCTCGATCGCCGCCGCACGCCTGCCGGGCACGGAGCTCGACGAGCAGCTCGTCGTCACGCTCGACGGCGAGCCCGTCGACGTCCGCGAGGTCGACGACCGCCACGGCACGCGGCTGCACCTCTGCGAGGTGGGCCCCGGCACGGTCGTCGTCGACTACCGGGCCACCGTGACCGGCCGCGCCGACGCCCCCGAGCGCGACGAGATCGACCTCGTCCGCTACCGGCGGCCGAGCCGCTACTGCGAGTCGGACACCCTCGCCCCGACCGCCCGCGCCGAGTTCCGCGGCCTCGTCGGGCGCGGGCTCCTCGCCGCGGTGAGCTCGTGGGTGGGCGCCCAGCTGGCGTACGTCCCGGGCGCGAGCGCCCCGACCGACGGCGCCGTCCAGACGCTGCTCGACCGGCGGGGCGTCTGCCGCGACTACGCGCACCTCGTCGTCGCCCTGCTGCGGGCGCTCGACGTGCCCGCCCGGCTCGTGTCGGTCTATGCGCCGGGCCTCGCGCCGATGGACTTCCACGCCGTCGCCGAGGCCTGGGTCGACGGGGCCTGGCACGTCGTCGACGCGACGGCCCTCGCCCCGCGGCAGACGCTCGTGCGGATCGCGACGGGGCGCGACGCGAGCGACACCGCATTCCTCTCGAGCTACGGCGCGTACGTGGGGCTGCGGTCGATGACGGTCACCGCGGTGGCCGACGAGCTGCCGCGCGACGACGTCACCGCCTTCGTGACGCTCGGCTGAGCGCGGCGGCCGACCCGCGACTCCCTCAGGTCGTCAGCGGCAGCGGCAGCGGCAGCGGCAGCGGCAGCGGCAGCGTCCGCGTACCGGACCGCCGACGGGCCGGGGCCGTCGACCGGCCGGGCCGCCGGCTCAGTCGCGCCCGGCCTGCGGGTCGTCGGCGTCGTGGGCGAGCTCGGCCCCCTCCTCGGAGCGCTCGGCGGGCTCGTCCTGCAGGGGCCCCGCGGGCCACGACGACGGCCCGGCCGAGCCGGCCGGGTACTCGTCGAGGGCCACGGCCCCGCTCGACCAGGCCTGCACGACCGGCGTCAGGATGCGCCAGCCCTCCTCGGCGGAGTCGCCGCGCACCGACAGCGTCGGGTCGTCGTCGAGGATGCCCTCGAGCACCTCGCCGTAGGCCGTCAGGTCCGACGCGCCGAAGACGGCCTTCAAGGAGGCGCGGGAGAGGTCGTACGCGTCGCCCGGCCCGTTCACGTTCAGCTCGAGTGACATCTCGTCGGGGCTGATCGCGATGCGCAGGCGGTCGGGCTCGCCGCCGCCGATGAACTCGCGCGGCACGTGGGCCGGCGGGCGGAAGGTGATGACGATCTCGCGGCGGCGCGAGGCGAGCGCCTTGCCCGAGCGGAGCAGGATCGGCACGCCGGCCCAGCGCCAGTTCTGCACCTCGACGACGACCTCGGCGAGCGTCTCGGTCTCGAGCGACGGGTCGACGCCCTGCTCGTCGGCGTACGCCGGCAGCTCGCGGCCGTCGACCGAGCCGGCGCCGTAGCGGGCCCGGCGGGTGTGGCGCGTCGCGTCGTCCTGCCAGATGCGGGTGGCGCGCAGCACGAGCTCCTTCTCGTCGCGGAGGTCGGCGGCGGTGAGGGTCGCGGGGGCGTTCATCGTCAGCACGGCCATCACCTGCAGCAGGTGGCTCTGGATCATGTCGACCATCGCGCCGGCGTGGTCGTAGTAGCGGGCGCGGTTCTCGAGCGCGAGCTCCTCGTCGTAGACGATCTCGACGCTCTCGACGTGCTGGTTGTTGAGCATCGGCTCGATGAGGCGGTTCGCGAAGCGGAGCCCGAGCAGGTTGAGCACGGTCGACCGGCCGAGGAAGTGGTCGACCCGGTGCACCTGGTCCTCGGGAACGAGCTTCAGCACCGAGCGGTTGAGCGCCTTCGCCGACGCCAGGTCGGTGCCGAAGGGCTTCTCGAGGGCGAGGGCCGTGCCGTCGGGCAGGTCGACCTCCCGCAGCGCCGCGCAGGCCTTCTCGGTGATCGCCGGCGGCAGGGCGAAGTAGATCGAGGGCGGCGAGTCGCAGGCCTCGACGAGCGTGCGCAGCCCCTCGGCGCCGGTGACGTCGGCCGTGACGTACCGCGTCGACTCGAGCAGGGCGTCGACGGCGGGGCCCGAGGCGTCGACCGACGCGAACGAGTCGCGCACGCGCTGGGTCCACTCGTCGGCGGAGTACTCCTCGACGCCGGCGCCGATCAGCTGCACGCGACGCTGGGGCTCGTGGGCGAGGAGCCCGCCGAGGCCGGGCATGAGGAGGCGCGAGGCGAGGTCTCCGCTCGCCCCCAGGATCAGCAGGGTCGCGGGGCCGTGGGCCGACGAGCCGGCCTTGGCGGCCGTCTCCGTGTTCGCAGTCGTCATGTCGTGCACGCTAGACCGCCGGGTCAGGCGCGGCGCGTCGGCCGCACGGAGACGACCTCGGCCGTGGCGCCGTGCGGCAGGTCGACGACGAGCCGCACCGCGTCGGCGACGGACTGCGGCTCGAGGTAGAGCGCGGTGTCGTAGCGCCCGCCCTCCTTCTCGACGAGCTCGCGCTGCATGTCGGTGTCGACGCGGCCCGGGTGCACCGAGCTGACGCGCACGCCGTGCGGGCGCTCCTCCTCGCGGAGGGCGTCGCTGAGGGCACGCAGGGCGAACTTGCTCGCGGCGTAGGTGCCGCCGCCGGTGCCGGCGGTGAAGCCGGAGCCGCTGTTGATCGCGACGACCGTGCCCTCGGCGGCCCGGAGCGCGGGCAGCAGCTGGCGGGTCAGCTCGGCGACGGCGAAGACGTTGACCTCGAAGACGCGGCGCCAGTCGTCGCGCGTCGTCGAGTCGACGGTGTCACCGCCGATGACCCCGGCGGCGTGCACGACGACGTCGAGGCGGTCGAGCTCGGGGGCGGCGAAGGCCGGCCCCGAGAGGTCGGCGACCCAGGCCGAGGCCGACGGGAGCGTCGCGACGACCGCGCGCACCGCCTCCTCGTCACGGCCGTGCACGACGACGTGGTGGTCGCGGGAGAGGTCGCGGGCGACGGCGAGGCCGATGCCGCGGGTGGATCCGGTGACGAGGGCGGTCTTCATGCGGCCAGTCTGCCGCGGGCCCCCGACGGCGGGCCGACGACCACCGTCACGGCCGCCACGCTCTCCTCACTTCAGCGGGTCGTTGCCCCAGTTCATCAGCGACCAGCGCCACTTCGTGTCGGTCACGTCGCCGTCCGGGCGCTGCTTCGAGTGCCGCGCGACGTAGCCGTGCACCTTGGCCATGTGGGCCCAGTCGTCGTCGGTGAGGTCGGCCTTCTTCGTGTGCAGGATCCGCACGATGTGCCGACCGCTCTCGTGCCCGACCGACTCGCCGCCGGGCTCGGAGTGCTGCCCGACCTCCTTCGACTCGTCGGTCTCGAGCCACGCCTCGAGCTCCGACGCGGTCATCGTCACGTCGTCGTGGAAGTCGTCCCAGGTCGTCTGCCGGTCGTCGTCGTCAGCCATGCTCCGACACTGCACCCGCGGCGGCGGCCTGTCCGCCCCGGGTGTCGTGTCGACGCCCCGGGTGGGTGACGGCTACGGCTTGACGACGGGGATCGGGCCGGTGAGCTGGGGCACCTCGCGGTCGCTGAGCAGCCAGTGCTCGCCGGAGGCGGTGATCAAGAAGGCGAGCGGCCCCGGCCGGCAGACCACCAGGGCGCCGCCGGACTGGTGCAGCACGCTGTCGAGGGCGCCGCCGAGGTCGCGGTCGTCCTCCGAGCCGGCGGAGGAGAGGACGGCGCAGCGGCCCTCCGCCCCCATGGCGGTCAGCAGGCGGCGGAGGCCCTCGGGGTCGCCGAGGGAGGGCGCGACGCTGTGGGCGGCCGCCATGTCGACCCAGTCGGTCGACTCGGTGAGCGCCGCGAGGCGGTCGGGCGACGGGTCGGTGTCGCCGGCGGCGAGCGACCGCAGGTCGTCGCGGCGGTCGGGGGCCGCGAACGCGTCGAGCGCCGCGATGACAGGCTCGGGGAGCAACGCCACGGGAGTCCTCCTCAGGTCCGGAGCGACCATCCTCCCACTCCCGGAGGGGCCGCGTCTCCGTCGCGTGGCCGAGGAGGCGGTGGTCGCCTCGTCGCTACAGTGGAGCGACCCTGCGCCCCGACCGGACGGACCGACGATGACCTTCCCCTCCTACCCGGGCCAGCCCGGCAGCGACGACCCCCGCCAGGGCCTCGGCCAGCAGCCCGCGTACGGTCAGCAGCCGTGGACGGGCCAGCCGAACGCGTACGGGCCGCCGGCGCCGCAGCGCAGCGACGCCGACCCGTCGACGCCGTACATGTGGGCGATCGCCGTCACGCCGCTGCTCAGCCTGCTGACCCTCGCCTTCGTCGACATCTCGTCGTACCTCGACGAGACCCTCCGCCTCGCCGAGGCCGGCAGCACCGCGGCCCCCTCGTCGCCCGGCATGCTCCTGGCCCAGCTCGTCAGCTGGGGCCTCTACGCCCTCACCGTCGTGCTCGCCTTCTTCGACTGGCGCGCGCTGAAGCGCCGCGGCGTCGACCGCCCCTTCGCGTGGCCGTGGGCGTTCCTCAGCGTCGTCTACGTCATCGGCCGTGCCGTCGTGGTCAAGCGCCGCACCGGGCGGGGCGTCGCGCCGATGGTCGTCTACCTCGTCCTGACCGTCGTGAGCATCGCCGTGTCGGTCGCCGTCGTGGGCGTGGCGCTCGCCGAGTTCCTGCCCCAGGTGGCGGAGCTGACCCCGGCTCCCTGACCCCGGTCACCCGACCCGCGACTCCTCGGGTCTCCGCGCCTGCGAAGATGACCGGGTGAACGCCGCCCCGCAGCCCGCCCTCGGTCTCCTCCTCGACGTCGACGGGCCGATCGCCAGCCCCGTCACCCGCAGCATCGCGCTGCCCGAGATCACGCGCGACCTCGTCGTGCTCGCCGCGGCGGGCACGCCCGTCGTGTTCAACACGGGCCGCTCCGACGCCTTCATCCGCGACGAGGTCGTCGGCGAGCTGATCGCGGCCGGCCTCCCCGCGGGGGCGCGCGTGCACGCGGTCTGCGAGAAGGGCGCGTCGTGGTTCTCGATCGGGCCCGAGCACGGACCGACGGGCATGAGCGAGGTGCAGGTCGACGCGAGCCTCGCGATGCCCGCGGACTTCGCCGACGAGATGGAGGCGCTCGTCGCGAGCGACTACGCCGACCTCGTCTTCTTCGACCGGACGAAGCGCGCGATGGTCTCGATCGAGCAGCTGACGAGCGTCGAGTCGGCCACCTACCTGGCCCGCCAGCGCGAGTTCGACGAGAGGGCGATGGAGGCGCTGACCCGCCGCGGCGCCGGGGTGCGCCGTCTCGACGACGTGCGGCCCGACGCCGCCGGCGCCGTCCAGTGGCGGGTCGACCCCACGATCATCTCGACCGACATCGAGTCCGTGCGGCTCGGCAAGGACCTGGGGGCGGAGCGAGCCCTCGAGCTGCTGGCCCTCGACGGCCCCGCGCCGCTCGCCTGGCGCACGGTCGGCGACTCGCGGAGCGACTACGCGATGGCCGACTGGCTGCACGAGCACGGCCACTCCGTCGCCCACGTCGACGTGCGGCCGGCCGACGGCGTCCCCGAGAAGCCGTACGCCGTGCTGACGAGCGCCTCCGGGCTGATCCACGACGAGGCGGGCGCGGAGTTCCTCGCCGGCTGGGCGAGCGCGCTGTAGCCGTCACGCTCGTCGACACGGCGGCCGCACGTTGGGCCTCGTCCCCCGCGGGCAGGAGGCCCCCCCGGGCGCGGCCGGACCGACCTCCCGGTAGCGTCACGGTCATGGGGATCTGGTCTCGGCTCGTCGGCGCGGCGTCGAGCGACGTGCCCGCGGAGCTCGTCGTAGTCGTCGACCGGGAGAGCGTGTCGATGGGCGACGACGCCCGGACGCACCGCCGCGAGCTGCGGGTCCCGGCCGGGTCGCTCGTCAGCGACGTGGTCGAGCGCAGCAGCCCCGACGTGCGCGCGCAGGGCTGGTCGTGGGTGGCCGTCGTCGACGGCACCGTCGTCGCGGTGTGGTCGGTCGACCACGGTGTCGCCCTGCTCGTCCCCGACGGGCCCCTCACCGCGCCGGACCCCTCCGGGGTCGTCCAGGTGCGCTTCCGCTACCTCGGCCAGCTCGACCCGGCGTGGCTGCACGCGCGCCTCGCCGAGGGCGCGCCGCTCGATCCGGACGCGCTCGACGCCGAGTACGCCCCGACCGCCCGGGCGGTGCTCGAGCGCGAGCGTCGGGAGCGCGAGGCCTCGACGACCGCGCGCCTCCTGGGCCCGACGTCCGTGCGGGCGCTGGAGCGCCTCGGGGCCGTCGTCGACCTCCACTCCGACGAGCTCTGCCGGTTCGACGTCGGTGGCGTCGCCTGGCATGTCGAGCTCCGCGACACCATGACGGTCGTCTTCGGCCGGGGGCACCGGTCGCCCCTCGCGTCGCTGCGCCCGGTCGGCCTCGCGGAACGCTGGGTGCTGGCGGCCCTCGCCGGCGACCGGCGCGCCGCCGACGGCCTCGACCCGCTGCCTGACGCGCCGGTGCGCGCCGGGGCCGAGCCGGTGGATCTGACGGTCGCGGGCAGACCCCGTGCCGTTGACGGCTCGTCGGGCGCGGCCGTCGCGCAGCTGGCGGACGCCGGCGACGTCGGGCCGCTCGACCTCGTCCTGGGCCGCGACCTCGACGAGGTGGTCGCCCTGTTCGGCCTCTCCGGCCCGGGCGCCTGAAGCACCTGTCACCCTGTCGTCGCCGCGCGGCGAGGCGCCCGGTGCGCCGGTGCGCCCGGGGGACACCGCAGGGGGTGACGTCGTCACCCGGACGGGTGACAATCCGGGCGAGCGGAGCGGGCGTCAGGCCCGGCAACCCGGGGCAGTCGGCACCCGGACGGGGGACATGCCCCCCGTCCGGGGGGCTAGTGTGCTCCGAACGCCCCTGTACTGTTCATCGAAGTCGACGTGCGGTCCCCCGAAAGGCCCACACGACGACCGGGCCACCCTGCAGCCGGACCACCCCTCCGGCCGACACCCCCTGGTGCCCCCACGGACGACCAGCACGACCGGCCGTCCGACGTGCCCCCGCCCCGGGGCCGTCGCCCCTCGTCGCCGGAGTCGCCGACGCCCCTCACCGGACGTCCGGCGCGCTCACCCCGCTCCAGTCGCCCGGTCTCCCCAGCCCGAACCTGGAGAAGCACACGCATGTCCCGAACCATGCGCGACGTCCCGCGCACCCCCGGCACGACCGACGAGAGCCCCCGCCACGGCGGCGGGCCCGACGACACGCACGACACAGCCTCCCGAGCCGTCGTGCGGCACCTGACACCCGACGTCGTCGACCCCGCCGCCCGCACCCGCCGACCCGTGTCGGCGCAGCGTGAGGCCGTCCGCTCCCGGGCGGAGGGCACGCGCAGCCACAGCCCCGTCATGGTGCTGCTGGTGCTGGTCGCGACCCTCGGCATCCTGC
>Ga0308160_10004083_pt1 | contig 15856 bp, 21 predicted proteins | sample PhyFR1_FD_201036 | JGI IMG/M metagenome (GOLD analysis project Ga0308160, IMG submission 201036) | Phyllosphere microbial communities from UC Gill Tract Community Farm, Albany, California, United States - DLSLF.R1 | ecosystem: Host-associated > Plants > Phyllosphere > Unclassified | place: USA...
AAACTCAGCGTACTCTTCAACAAGTGAGTCTATTCTCTTCCTCGAAGGAAGTCTTCCGAAACGGAGCGAGACGAAGGATTTCGCCCCCCGATCGTAATTCCGTTTCCTCCTTCGAACCCTAACTGATATCACTTCCTCTCTCCCAGCGCCGCTCAACAACTTCAAAACGAAGACATCCTTACCCTTGACTCAAAGCAATGGGAGGACACTTTCCAAGTGAGTCATGAGGTCAAGAAAGAGATCCGGGAATAGAATACTGACGAGTTTCATCGACAGGTCAACATGCACTCCTACTTCTACTTCTCAAAAGCTGCTATCCCGCACTTGAAGAAGGAGAAGGGTTCAAACATCATCAACAACGCTTCGATCAACGCTTTCATCGGTAGGTCCTGAATTTCATTTTCCATCTTTCTCTGTCCTCTGCTGAGGAACATGCCCGAGGAAACAGGTCGCCAGGATTTGCTTGACTACACTAGTACTAAGGGAGCGATCGTATCCTTCACTCGTGGTCTTTCGAACCAAATTGTCGGATCAACGGGAATTCGCGTCAAGTGAGCTTTCTTCGCTTTTCTCTCGCCCCCGGCACTTCAGATACTCATACTCAATTGTCTCCTTTCAAGCGCCGTGGCCCCTGGACCAATCCTCACTCCTCGTACGTCCTGTGCTCGTTTCCCAAGGTCCAAATCGACATCTTTTCGCTGACTTTTTCTCACTCGGTTTGTTCCCGTCTAGTCGTTACTTCGACCTTCTCGAAGGAGAACATCTCCCAAACTGATGGTACCCCTATCGGTCGACCTGGACAACCGATTGAAGTGGCAACTTGCTGCATCTTCCTCGTTCGTTTGCGAAATCCTCCGAATTTTCGTCGCAAGCAAGTTCTGACTCCTCGTTTCCTTTCGTTTTCACAGGCTTCGCAAGACGGTTCCTACGTCACCGGACAGATCATTCACTGCAACGGTGGAACTCCTTGCTAGAAGCGAAGCGAAAGGGAGGAGTCGGTTCGCAATTTTCAAAGTTTGACGATCATCGGACGGACTCTTTTCTCAGCTTGATTGGCGTCTACCGCTTGCAACACTTGTGAATAGAAATGAAATCAGTTTTTTTTTTGTTGCGAATTTGTAGTTGCGAAGTGATCGGCTTTTGAAAATTTGAAGGTCTCCGCAAGCGGGAGGGATCGCTCTCCTCGTCTTCTTTCCTGCTTCTACACCTCGGCTTTGTCAAACATCCTCTTCACGGCTGTTGAACACTCGCATTCTTCACTGAGCAAACACTACATCACAGTCAATCACTCTACTCGCTCCTTCGACTCATCTTTCGTTTTTCCCCCACGGTCTCATCTCGTTAACTCGCAGTCAATGACGGTCTCCCTCACCCCCAAAACCAAAATCCCTCCTTACCTACCCGATCGCAATAACTACAAACCGACTCATGAAGGATTAGTTCACGTACAGTTTGGAATTTTAGGAGAAGAGTTCAACTCTTGCTTGAAAGTTGATAAAGTAAGCAGACACTTCTCACTCGCACTGTCAGTCGTGCCACCCTAGTCGTGCTTCTAGAGTAGCTGAAGCGCTACTCGGCGGGAGGCAGGAAGAGCTGCTTGGCCTCCCCACTACACATTTCAATTTCGCTGACTTTCCTCCCATACTCGTTGCAGGCCTTCAAAGCAGGTGAAACCATCTGTACAATCTGCAACACACTCTCAGGCGAGAAAGCCTATTCTTCAGTCCAAGTTCTCCCCGACCCTCCTCTCCCCACCTCGTTTACTTCTTCCTCCATCCCTCAAACTTACTATTCGCAATCCCCCGAACCCCGTCGACACATCGAGTTGAACTCGGATCTACTCTACGTTAACCATTCTTGTGATCCGAATGTCGTGTTCGAAGTGAATGGTCGGGAAGCTGAGAAGGGAGAGAACGATGAATCGGGTGAATGGAATGGGAGATGGAGAGTCAGAGCGATCAAGGATTTACCGGTAGGAGAGGTGAGTCGATCAAACCCAGTATCTGTTCCCGTCTTGCACCGGTCTAACACAGCGATTTCGTTCTTCACAGATTCTTACTTTCGCATATTTCTCGACTGAATGGGATATGGATCAACCATTCTCTTGTCTGTGTGGTACCTCGAAATGCCTCGGAACCATCAAAGGCGCGAAAGATATCCCTTCCGAAACCCTAGACCAGTGCGTTCAATTCTCCCTTCCCTCGACTTTCCCTCGAGAAGCTTTGCTCATGATACGGCAACGCGTGTAGATACTTCATCAATGATCATATCAAAGCGATGAAAGCTCATCAAACACAACAAACACAACAACAAGGAGGTAAAGCGAGCAAGATCTTGAACCCAATGTCGTCGACTACGGAATCTCGTTCTCCTCCTCCTCAAGCTGTCAAAGCATAGATACGGTGGCTTATATAGATACGACAAAAGGTATTAGTGCAAAGAGTAAATGTATCATTGTTGTCGAATTCGATTGAAGTGGACTAGAGAGCAGAAACGGTTTTTCGTTTAGTTGCGAAACGATCTCTTTCGCTGGCTGTAGTCTTGACAGCCGTCGCTCTTTTTTGATCCGCGTCGACGTTCACTCGCCTCGACGACAATTAGGACCGTGAACGACGCAGCTGTTCCAACGTTGACTCAATTAACGAAAGAGTGACGTTCCGCTGAATAGACTTTGAAAGGTCGTTTTTCGCCTTTGTTCTGGCTTTTCCCTCCTTCGACTTGATCAGAGACTACGATCTACAGCGAACAGTCGACGGGCTTTAACGAACTCGACCGAACGCGATCGACCTCCCAACTTCTCTTCCTGGAACGACAAACTCGACTTCCGATCATTACACTTCGATGCCACCACGCAACTCGTTAGGTGGTGCTTCACCTCCGAACAACCGTACACCTACGAAAGGTGGGAAAGAGTTGGACGAGAGTGCAGCAAGATTCGATTTGGTTCAAGAGCAATTAGATGAGAAATTGGCATTGGCACCGTTGGACCAAAAGAAGGAAGTGTACAGACCTGGTACTCCTATTAAATTCTATGTGAGTCTCAATCAATCCATAATCGAGCTGAGTCGAGGAGGGAGAGCTGATTCAATGCAACCTTTTGATCAGGATGAAGAGGTAATTCTCAGCTGCTACGAGACGAGTCGGAGCTATACTGACACTCAGATACGATCATAGGTGAAACGTATGCACAGTGCAGTCGATCAGCAAGCAGAATCGGATCGACGAGCAGCTCGACGAGAACTTCGCCAACCTCGACCTCGCAACAAAGGCATCACCTTGACTGGATTCCTCACCAGAGTCGCCCTGCTCTACCTCGCTATCGCCTACTTCCTCGTCTGCCCCAACGACGCTTCCCGTGACCGAGCCGTCTGTCGACAAATCGATTCCTTCAGTTCACGGATCCGTTCTTACGAGCCAACATTCCGACCATACTATCGCACAGCACAGAGGAAAGTCGACCCTTACGTCCGAAGAACAAAGAAGATCGCTCAACCTTACGTCAACAAAGCGAAACCTTACTATTCTCGAGCCGACAAAGTCGTTACTCCTCGTATCAAGCAAGCCTATCAATTCTACCTCAAGCGCGTCTACCCTCGAATGGTCAACACAGTCAAGAGCGTTCGATCGAAGACGAGACCTTTCGCGCTGAAAGTTGAGCGAGAGTACAAGAAAACTCTCGCTCCTTCAGTCGATTGGTATTCGAAATCCCTCAACAAATGGTACACGAAACGAGTCGAACCTTCTCTCGTCGGAGTCCTCGAAGTCGCCCGTCAATACTTCGGAACAATCAGCAACTCTCTCTCTCCGGTTTACACTCAAGGAGTACCTCTCGTTCGACACCATTACCGCAACAACCTCGTCCCCTTTTCCCGTTCGACCTACTCTGCCACTCGCAAAACCTACGTCTCCCACGTCCACCCTCAACTGGCCACCGCCTCTTCCCACGTTCACAAGATCTACTTGAACAAGGTTTCCCCTTCGCTTTATCGATTCTGGAGCAAGTTCATCGCACCTCAATTGGACAAGATTAGGGAGAGGATCTTCGAGTTTAAGGCGAAGGAAGCTAGAGTTGCTGCGATGAAGAAGGTTGAGAAAGTTTCGGATGAAATCGCTCATCAACATGGAGAGGAAGATTTCGAAGGTACGTTTCCGTTCTCTACCCCTTCCAATGCCAATCTTTGACCGATATCTCGTTCTTAGATTTCATCAAGGAACTTCGAGATGATACCTATGTCGGAGAAACCGCTTCTCCCGTCGCTGTCGAAGAAGTTGACGTCGCTCCCCCTTCCTATTCTACCAACGTCCCTCCTCCTCCTTCTCCCGAAGAGCAAGCCGCCTTGACCGCCGAGAAACGAGCCGCCCTCGAAATCCTCCAATCGACCTACGAACGAGAAATCACTCACCTAGGTCAAACCGAACAAAAATTACTCATCAAACGACTATCCGAAATTCGTCAACACGCAATCGAAGATGTTCCTTCTCGGTTCGATCCGGTTTTGGAGGCGCTCGATGAGGAGGGAGATAAAATGGTGGGCAAGTTGGGGAGGTATTTTACGAAAGTTTCGGGAGATGACAAGACTGGGTTGGAGGTGAAGGTGGAAGAGTCACAGAGGCTCAGTGAGAAGGCGAAAGTCAAGGTCGAGAAGATGAAGAAGAAGGTTGAGGAGGAGATTGCAGAATACAGAAGAGGATTAATTGCGAAGGAGGAGAAGGCCGTCGAGGAAGCGAAGAACTCGATCACTGCTCTCGTTGGGAAAGCTCAGGTACGTTGATATCGCTGTTATTCGCAAGGAAACTGCTAGCTGACATCGTTCTCTTCCTGCGTCGTCCAGGAGGAACTCGGATTCGGATGGACTTGGCTCGATGACGTTACTCACAAGGACTGGCAACGATACCACGGGCTTCAAAAAGCGGAGGAGAATCTTCACAAGAGTTTCTCGAACCTCCAATCTGGCGAAATTCGCGACTCGACTCTTTCCTCACTCGATCCCTACACTCTCCTCGACAAGTACGCGAAGAAGCCACAACGACTCATTGACGTCTTCTCCGTCATCCTGAACAAGATCACGATTAAAGGACAGAAGGAGATCAAGGGAGAATGGACGGGTGTAACGAACGAGGCTCAAAAGGCTTACGAAGCGGTTGGAGAGAAGATGGCTGGTCTCGTTGACAACGTCAAGGTTCAGGCTTCGTCAATCATCGGAGTTGAACCGACACCTACGAATATTCGGGAAACGATGGCCTCCCTCGCTACTTCGGCTCAACTTTCTGCCAGCTCCCTTGCTGCTGAAGCGCTCAAGCATCTACCGACTGGTGTTGAATCGACTCCTACGAATCTTCGTCAATCCGCTGGTTTCATCGTTAGTGAGGCGCAGTACAAGGGTGAGTTCAGAATAACTCTGTTTTTGCTTCCTGCTCGAACGCTCACACTGGTACCCGCTGTCTCTAGCTGCCGAAGCTTACGCTCGAGGCTCGCAACAACTCTACAAAGCCGCCGGTTACGAACCTTCGCCCACCGATCTTTCCCAATCTGCAGCCTCTATCGCTCGAGCCGCTCAATCTTCCGCTTCTTCAGCCTACTCGAATGTAGTATCGGATGTTCCCTCTTCGATCTCTTCAGCACTCGCACAAGCAAGTTCGGTGATCGACAAACAAGGAGAAAACGTCGTTTCCTCTGCCTCCTCGCTCGTTGTCTCCGGAGCATCCGTCGTGTCGTCCCTAGCCGCACCTCATTCGACCTTCATCGGTGCTGCCCCTGTCCTCGACCGCCTCGGAAACGCAAAAGAGCAAATCAACGAGTTCTTTGGAGATGTCAGTCAAGGAGCCATTCGAGCTGTCGGAGGAGAACCGAGTCCCACCGACGTTCGACAGACCGCAACAAGTCTGGCGAGTGTCGTCTCCAGCGCGATCTCCGAGGCTGGTAGTGCGGTCTCGTCTCTCGCTCAACCTCACACCGATTTCGCAAAGACCGCCTCGATCCCGACTGTTCTTCCTTCAGTTTCAGGAGGAGGAGGTATCAAGGCTTCTCTCGAATCGCTTGCCAGCTCAGCGTCTTCTGCCCTTCACGACGTGACAAGGACGACTCCCGAAGGAATCCAAGAGACTGCTTCATCTCTCGCATCCGTCGCAAAGGAATCCCTCAGTTCGCTCAGCAACGCCGCAGGATCTCTCGCCGCTCCTCATCCATCCTACACCAAGTCGACTGCTGCAGCTTCGATTCGGAGCGGTCTCGATCAAGCAACCGGATTCGTCGCAAAGGCTACTGCTCAAGCGAAGAGTATCGCTCACGACGCAAAGGAGGAGGTCAAGAGCGCTATCCACGTCGAGCTGTAGACGCCGCGTGGTGGACAAAGGCCTTTCACATTCATCGACCCCTCATCTCTTATCATACTTTTCGCAAGATATCATCTTTGCATCCTTTCCCGCAACTTTATCGAAACCCACGCGTCCTACCTTCCCTCTCTTCTCAGTCACCGTCGACCTCTACCTTCTACCCTTTCGTCGCCTTCATTCCGCACCTCGCTCGACCTCTACCTTCTACCCTTTCGTCGCCTTCATTCCGCACCTCGCTCGCCCTCTCTCCCGCCCTTCGACCTTTCACAAAATCCCCTTGATCTCCTATCGCGTCAGTACTTCTCGGACTAGTGGAGGAGGGGGAAAAGCAACTTTATCTCGTCCTACGCGCAACTCGAGGCTAGCGTCGACTCGCTAAACCCAAAACAGCATTTCGTAACTTGTCCGAAACGACTCCTTCCGAAAACCTCGCCAATCTCCGACTCTCTCTCCATTTCTCCATCTCTTCTCTCTGCCTCTCCCCTGTGCATCGTCTTGCGACCTTCGACCCGCATCGGAACTTGAAAAGAACAATGAAAAGGGCGAGACAAGGTCGCCGTTTGATCAATTTTTTCTTTTCCCCTCTGCCTCTTCGTTTGCCTTCCTTCTCATCCTGCTCCCTCTTCGTTCAGAGTACACCATACCCCTTTTTTTCAACTCAATTTTCTCACAGTGTATACCCGTTTCTCTCTCAGTTGCTGAAAACCCCTTCTTTCCCTTGCTGTCTCTTTCCCCTTGCCCTTGGACAGACCGAACGAAGACGTCTGTCCGAGATTCCTCTTTTCATTGTCCTCTCAATTGAGTCGTCGTTAATGAAAGAGACAATAGATCGTCGAACGACGGGCTTCTCTTGCAAAGTACGACGACGACGACGACGACCTCAGTACGAGTAGAGTACTACAGCAGCAAAAGTTTGCGAAAGACGCAGTAAAAAAAAGAAAAGTCGCTGCAAGGAAGGAAAACGACGCTAGTGGTGTTTTCTCACCTCCTCATCACGCCCTGAACTGTCCACACCTGTCTCTCTGTTTCAGTACCCGTTAATAGCATATCCAACCCCCCACCCACCGAGCAAAGAGAAGCGACAAGAGGTCGTTGCCTCGCTTGAGTTCCCATAATCAATCAATCAATCTCTCCCTCTTTCAGTTACCCGTCCTCGCTCCTTCTTTCCCCTCCTCCGATTTCTATCGGAACTTTACGCTCTTCGATTCGGTCAAGTCGTAACTTGGGTGTCTCGCCTTGCGCCATCGCTCTACTCGCACGTGAGTCCTGCTCTCTCTCTCTCCTCACTCTGTCTCGAAATTCCTGCTCATCTCTCTGTTCCTCTCCCTCTCCTTGTCGGTCCTCGTCGTCGCTGCTGTCACTCGCCAAATCAACTACTACTGCTCACTCGTCAATGGTCAGCATCCTCGACCCTATCGTCTCTATAGATCACCTTCTCTCTAGATCACTCTATTTCCCCTCTTTCCTCTCTCCCTCACCCGATATCATGACCGACACCTTCTCCTACCACCCTCCAGGCCTCTCCCCTAACCGATACAATTCTTCTATCCCTCCACCACCACCACCTTCACACGCTTCCTCACCTTCAGCAAATGTACCTCTCACTCATTCTCACAGTCCACTTTTCTCTCATTCGAGACCCTCCTCTTCCGCCGGTCCTTATGGCCTCGCAGCTTTACAAGAGCACCCACAAGATGTAGAAGGAGAAGATGGACCGGATAGACCAAAGTTAGTAGGATTCGATCAATTATCGGGACAGCAACCTTCAGATTCTTTAGGTGCGCTCGCGGACTTGACCAAAAATGGGGCAAGTGGAGGAGGAGGATACGTGGGAGGAGGTGGAGACAGTTTACGGGGAGCACCTACGTTCAGCAACCCTTTCCAACGACCCCTCTCACCGCAGACGAATCCCTCTTCGACTCTACCTGGATCCGCCACGTTTCCTTCGTTCGCCAGCGTACCTCCTTCCTCCCTTAATGGAACTTCCCATCATGCATTCTACAACCCTCATCCTACCGTCAACGCCCGAAACACTCGACCTATGACAGCTCCTTCGGGTCCTGGCTACTTCCATAATTCAGCAGGCTACTCGGCTGCTCCTTCCGCCTTCTACGCTCCTCAGCACTCTGCTGGTGTATACGACCACATCGGCAGCAGTACGGGCTTCCAGTATCACCTCGATACCAGTCACGGAGCACCTCAATATCGACCAACAACAGGAGATCCATCTCAACCTATCGACCCTCGTTCCTCCTTCTCGAGTGCTAGCGCCGACGATGGTAGCCCAACGAGCACGACTCCCTTCTTCTACGCCCCTCCTTCGTCTTCCTCCGGTATCGGTACATCGCAAATGAACATTGCAGGATCGACTCGAACTCCTTCTGGTTCCTACTACCCTACCTCGATCCTCGATCCCTCCAATTCTACTGGTCACCCCGCTACTTCCTTATCCCTCACCAGACCGACAACTGCCGAATCCCTCGTCGGACCTTCACCTTCGACTCGACGAAGATCTTCGACTGGTTCAGGGAAGCAGTACAACTTTGTTCAACAAGCTGGACAAAGTACGAAACGACCGCGGCGAAGGTTCGACGAGATCGAGAGGCTGTACAATTGCGATTATCCCGGATGTACGAAATCTTACGGTACTCTCAATCACTTGAATTCGCACAAAACGATGCAGAAACATGGTCCCAAATCTACTCCTGCCCGTAAGTGCAACTTCGCTTTATCATATGACTATTTAAGCTGATCGAGCACGTTGCGGAATTTGCAGAATTCAAGGAAATGAGAAAAGCATGGAGGGAGCGGAAAAAGGCTGAGGCTGCAGCTGCTGCTCGTGAGCGCGCTACGGAACCACCCAATCCAGCGACTTTACCAACAACGACAGATCCTCTTGGCGGACCCAACGGAATCATGCCAATCTTACCTGGAAACGATCGACCACGACCTTCGACGAGTGCAGGCGAATATCACTTCTCGATGCCAGCACCTTTCATGGCTCCTCCATCGATCGGAGGTCCTTCAGCTTTCCACGCCCCTGCTCCTCCCACATCTCTACCGAACGCTTACGCCTCCGAAACGAACTATCAATCTCATTACCCTTCTCCGCTGAATACCGCTTTCAACGATCCTTACTCTTCTCGACCCGTCACGGCACCTTCGCACTTCTTCCCTCCCGTTTTCGGTCAACCCCTCTCTACGTCCTCCCAGAACGGCACAACACAACATTCCCCTCAAACTTTCCATTCTCCCACGTTCAACTTGCCTCAATCCTCTCCACGATTCAGCAATAATCACGATCGAAGATTCTCACTCCCCGCACCTTCCTTACAACAGCACTTCGCTTCCCCAGAAGTCAAGATGCCTCAACCGATTCTCGGGTACAACCCTTCTGCCTTATTGAACGGTTCGAACGGCGGGAACGCACTCGGATTCGGGGTTGGATTGAACGGGAAGATGTCGATGAATGGAGCGAGTAATGGTGGAGCTGCAGAGGATGGAACGTTCGGAGCGATCAAAGAGGATATCGAAGGAGAAGAACCCATCTCTCATTAATCCTTTTCATCCTGTATTATCAACAAAGCATCTCTCACTCTCGCACGTACAACTAGAACGACTCGACACATCCTCTTCTTCCCGCCTACTCTTATTTATATCGTCGCTTTCCCTGCTCTTGAAAATTCGACAATCCTCTTTCGGAATTTCTCATCTTTCATTGACTTTTGCACTACTCGTTGTATATTCGATTCACTTCCTTATACCCCTTATAACACGTTCTTGTCTCCTCTCTCTTGTACACGTCGTTCCTCTACAGCTTGCACGAATAGGAATACGGAATCTCTCGCAACCCTCCAAATCAAAGTTTTAGTTTTCTTGTTTGTACTGACATATCAAGCTTGTTCTCCTTCTTTCGTCTGTTGAATCTGTCATGAGCTGCTGCGAGGCTAGAGGAGAGGCAGAGACAATTTTCGTTTCCTTTGACTTGCGAAATTTCTCTCTTCTTCCTCTTCTAACTTTTCTTCAACTTTTCACCTCTCAACAACTTAATCGATGTCTGACGCACCACGAGGTCATGGTAGAGGTAGAGGGAAACGTACTATCGGAGGAGTAACGCTCAATGGAGGTCTGACAGAACCGACAGCTTCTCCCTCTCCAGCACCGGAACCTAGATCTCGTACCTCAACTTCAGCCTCTGCATCCGCAACTCCAGTCCCACAAGATGTACAAATGGAAGATGCACCTACTGGGGAACGTTCTACGCCTCAACCAGCTCGCGCTTCAAGCTTGAGAAGAGTTCCTTCAGTTGGTGTAGCAAGCTCGAGGGCCCCTAGTGTAGGAGTTGGAAGCTCGAGGGATAGAGTAGGTGGTTTGTTGGGGAGTCAGAGTCAGTTCAAGGGTGCAGGAGCGGGAGGAGCGACGGGGAAACCAAAGTTTAAACCGAATGTAGCGGCAGCGGCAGCGAGGAGGAAAGGGAAAGAACAGCAGTACAGTGATGATGAGTGAGTAAAAGTCTTCTATTCTAGAAATGCTCAGGAGCTGATCTCGTCTTGTTCGACTTTCTTCGCAGAGATGTCAAAATGGTTCGCTACCCTTTCACTCTTCTTCTGTATGCACGCTTGGATCAAGCTGACCCGATGTCGCTCACAGGAAGATGATGGATGGAAGAAGCGAGGTCCTCGTGCTCCTCGACCTCGTCAAGAACTCGAAATGACCGCAAGCGGACCGATGGCGCAAGGTCCAGGAGGTGCTCGTAAGTTCCACCTTCCGCTCTTCATCAGTCACGAAGTACTGACTCGCTCCCATACATTTTCCATAGCTCGCGCTTGGGGTGCTCGAGCAGCTACTGCATCAGGAGCCGCAGTGATGGCCGCATCTCGCGAAGGAACTCTCAACGCGCAACTCAACCAAGATGAAGACGCCTCAGATCTCGAAGGAGCAGAAGACGATTCAGATTCTGGAGGAGGAGGGAGGAGAATGAGGATTCGAGCGACGGATTTGAACGATATTGGATTGAGCGATGGGGGGAGTGATGACGAGGAAGGGAAGGGAGTTCCTCCGTTGGTGTTGCCGAGGGATCCGAAAGTGCTGAGAACGAAGATCAGGAGGTTGCAGGAGAGGAAGACTGAACGACTCAAGAAAGAAGGTGAGTCGAGACGTTTGCTCTTTCCGCGTTTTTCATCGACTCCGGAAGCTTACGGTCGACCTTCTTACAGCTCTCAAAGCGGGTGATCAAGTGCAAGTCAAGGATGAACCCAAAGACGACACAATGTCGATCGATGGTACACCAAACGCAACTCCGGGTCCGAGTGAAGCGAAATCGATGACGTTCGATTCGAAGGAGAGCACTTTCGCTGGATTCGATCTCGACGAGAAAGATGCAAAGGACTTGAAGGATCTCGAGGAAGAAGAGAAGAAGGAGATCAATTTGAGCGAAGCTTTCGATTTCAAGGTGAGTCGCCTCGTTCTCTTCTCTTACGTTCGGATCCGACTGAACACCGTTTCGATCTGATAGGACAACAATCGCCTCGATCTCTACATGTTCCAATTCCCTCGCAAATTCCCTACTTTCGTCCCACAAGAATCTCCCAAACTCGACAACCTCTCCCTCTCCGATTCGAAGAAAGAAGAAGACAGCGACTCTGACTCGTCTTCGGAAAAGAAACCTATCAAGCCCGACCCTGACGCTTCTCAAACCTCTTCAGCAGCCGCTCGAAAACCCGTCCCTCCCGATTGGGGTCGAAGTGGAACTCGAACTCAAAAAGCTGCGAGGTGGAGTGAGGAAAGTGGAAAGATTGGGAAGTTGCGAGTTCATAGGAGTGGGAAAGTCACGCTCAAATTGAATGGAGATTTGAAGTACGAGGTGTTACCAGCTGCTCAACCCAGCTTCTTGCAGGAGATTGCGGTGTTGGATCATCCGTTGAGGACTAAGAAGAAGGATGAGAATGGAGCCTCGTTGAAGAAGAAGAAGGGCAAGTCAAGTAAAAGTTCAAAGGGGAAGAAGAAGAAGGGAAAGGATTCGATCTTTGATGCGAAGAAACCCAAGAACGCAGCGAAAGGTTCATCGGATGAGGAAACTTCAGAAGAGGAGGACGAGGACGAGGAGGACTCATCATCGAGTGAATCAAGTGACGACTCGGACGACGATCAACCGAAATGGAACAAGAAGGATCCACCTCCCAACTCTCTCGTTTGTATCGGTCAAACTTCGAAGAAATTCATCGTCGTACCCGAAATTACGGATTTGTTGGAGAAAGTTGGGAAGCAGGAAGAGGCAGAGAAGAAAGCGGATAGGGAGGCGAGGTTGGCAAAACTGGGAGTCAAAAAGGAAACTGGTTCGACGGGAAAGATGAAGTAGCTCTTTTTTTTGTCAATAGAAACGACCCTTGAACGACAGCTCTCTGTGTGTCTTTGTGCGAGAGAACAACTACACTTTATGTTTACACTACTGGAGACAAGGGGTACGAAAGAGAGAGAGACAGAAAAGAAAAAGTTAGGAAATGCAACGAAACCGAGAGTTGTCTGTTCAGAGATAGTATGCCGCTCGACCAGCGTCGACTCCATACTCTTTCAAAGCCGCCGAGAGGTCATCCATAGTCAAAACCGTACGTTGACGACCCTGTGGGATTACGAAGCCTAGTCAGTCCTTCTCTCGAATCCGACTGATTCATTCCGTGAGCTCACCTTTGCTCCCCCACCCGCTGTTGAGCTACCTCCTTGCGCTGTTGACTGGTTATTGCGTCCACCTGGAGCAGCAGCGGTTCTCGCTCTCGCATATTGGAAAGCATCTTGCGAAATTGACGATACGAATTTCTGAGCTGCCAAGGCTAGTAATCGTTTCCTGTATTCGGTTGAATACGTTGAGGTAGTCAGTCGGTCAGTGAGAGATCAGAGAGGATGGAGGAGAGGGATTTGCGTACACTCTCACGTCGTTTGTATCGAATCCAGATCTTTGAAGGTAATAATCCGTCACTTCATCCGGGATCTAAGAGTCACGAATGCATTCAGGCAGTCTCCAGTACAGAGGAGGAAAGGAAGTTGAGAGAGAGAGAGAGAGAGAGCAAATTGTTTCAACTTACGACTGGTTTATATTGATCCATTTGTTCGAGTAACTCTGCTAGCTCTGCATCTTTCTTCTCTTGTTCCAACTCCTTCTGTGTCTTTGGTTTGTCTTGATTGAGAGATGAAGCGTTTGTGGATGAAGTAGATTGATCGAGTTGAGGTTGAGATGAGGTCGAGGTGGATGCTACCGGTTGTTGACGCAAGTAGAAATCATTGGGGTTCATATTGCCTTGGAGAGTGGAAATGGGTGGAGAGGAGTGGAGGGAAGCAGAGAGTGAATTGATGAGATTCGGCGAGTCAGGGGAGGGATAGCAAATGAATAAGGAATGAATCGAATCGTCCATTTAGTTCCTTCTTTTCTTTCTCTCACGTTCTCGTCACTCCCCTCAACTTCAAAACAGTAGCAAGTGAGTATAAACGCACTACAATCTCCTCTACAACCTATGCTAGTCCCGCTCCAGCCTCCCTCGCCAATCTTTACCTCTCTCGAAAACCTCGAAAAAAATTTCATCTCTCAATCATCCCGACGTCGACCACCTTTACAACTGAGACCATTTCAAGCAAGAGGGTTGAATAAGAGAGTTGGGCTGCCGTGGTAGGCCAAGCCATCAGAGTAGAGGGAATCAAGTTATTAGGGTCGAGCTGAGGAGGGACAAGATCAGCGAATAAAGCGCTAGGGACTAGCTAAGCACCTCCTAGCTATATAAGAATGATAAGCTGACCATTGTTACCCTTGTCCCCCGCTCTACAGTGGCCCCCGCTGCCCAAAAGAAGGTTAAAAAGTCGGCAGACAACATCAACTCGCGTCTCGCCCTCGTCATCAAGTCGGGCAAGTACGCTCTCGGTTACAAGTCGACCTTGAAGGCGATGCGATCGGGCAAGTCGAAACTCGTCTTGATCTCGGGAAACACTCCTCCCCTTCGTCGTTCCGAACTCGAGTACTACGCCATGCTCTCCAAGACCCCCGTTCACCTTTACCAAGGTTCGAACGTCGCTCTCGGAACTGCTGCCGGTATGCCTCTCATTCCCCCTCTTCCCGTTTCACGAGCGCAACTCATGTATTCGTGCGATTTGTAGGTAAACTTTTCCGTGTCGGTGTCCTCAGTATCCAAGATGCTGGTGACTCTGACCTCCTCTCCGTCACCCAATAAACGTCTCGCAAGAGCGTTATCAGGATGATGTAAAGGATGAGAAAAGAGGGGTTTGTTGAGGTGGAAACCATTGTTATGAAGAGGAGGGAAACTTTTAATAGTTGGGAGGTTCTCTTTTCATTTTTGAACAGTGTGTGGAAACTTGACGGATCTTTAGAACCTCAACCTCTGAGAAGGGCTTACATGCCTGGAGAGATTGATGGGATGGGGGCTTCAAGCTTGGGGTGGAATCGTTTTCGTCGAGATTCGGTCGGTTTTCGGTTTTCTCTCTTTCTTTCTTCTCTTCCTTTCTCTCCCATCTCTTTCGACTTCGTCGTCGCTTCGGTCTCACTCTCATTCAGTACTCGTCAAGATCAAGCTTTCCGCCTCAGATTTAAGTTGGCACATTCTAGTTTTACTTTTTTTCTACATCATCTGCAATACTCTCTTCTCTCCTTCTCCTCGTCCTGGTTCCGCCCGCGAGAGTGAGCAGTACTTTGAGAAGATACAGTATGTGTGATACTAAACCAACAGGAGACACAACAAGCAAACAAACCTGTCCTCTTTCCTCCTCATCTCCATTCAAACGCCCGACCTCTCACTCGCTTTCCCCCTCCTCGATAACAGCAACCTCCTGATCTCCCTCCACTTCTCATCCATCTCCCCCTCCTTCGTAGTCATCGTCGAACCAATCGAACTCTGCCTCGACCTCGGGTTTGCGCGATAGCGAGAATATTTTGGTTTCTCAATCGGCGTATAGAGGGACGGGTCAAAGAGAGGGGAGATCGGAGTTGAGTGGGAAGATAGTGAGGAGGAGGGAAGCGGGACAGTAGGAATAGAAAGTTTGAGTTTGGGAGGAGGGGAAGGAGGTGGTGTAGGAGGTAGTTCGGGTTTGTCGATATACGTGGGCAATTCGAGTGAACCATTAATGGGAGCGAGGCATTCGGTTACTTTGAGCGAGAGATCGAGAGTCATCGAAGTTGAGGAAAGAGGGAGAGAAATTCGCATTGAGACGGATTGGATTGGTCCTGGTGCGGGTCGGAGGATGAGAGGCTTGATAGATGAGGAGAAGGGGGGAGTGGACGAGAGGGTTCGTCGATGAAGCTTTGAGGCGGATGGAGGGGAAGAAAGGAGTTGGAGACTTCGTCGTTCGAGCTTGCTCGCTGTTTTTTGCTCGTCTGGAGAGGGAGAAGGACTTTGAGCTTGCATAGTCTCGGAAGCGAGGTGGAGAAGCTGAAGCGAAAGGACTTGGTCGGCGGGGAGGTCCAGGTCGAAGTCTGAAGAGGTTGGTCGAGGGGGTAGATAAACGGTGAGAGGTAGTGGACTAGCTG
>Ga0308160_10004084_pt1 | contig 15855 bp, 13 predicted proteins | sample PhyFR1_FD_201036 | JGI IMG/M metagenome (GOLD analysis project Ga0308160, IMG submission 201036) | Phyllosphere microbial communities from UC Gill Tract Community Farm, Albany, California, United States - DLSLF.R1 | ecosystem: Host-associated > Plants > Phyllosphere > Unclassified | place: USA...
CGTCCTCGATGGAGATGTCGGCGCCGGTGTCTTCCTGGATCTGGTTGATCATCTTGCCCTTGGGGCCAATGACCTCGCCGATCTTGTCCACGGGGATCTTCACGGCGATGACGCGCGGTGCGAACTCGGAGAGCTCGTCCGGAGTGTCGATGGCCGAGTTGATGACCTCGAGGATGTGCAGGCGGGCTTCGCGGGCCTGCTTCAGTGCCGCTGCCAGGACCGAGGCGGGGATGCCGTCGAGCTTGGTGTCCAGCTGGATGGCCGTGACGAACTCGGAGGTACCTGCAACCTTGAAGTCCATGTCGCCGAAGGCGTCTTCGGCGCCGAGGATGTCGGTCAGCGCGGCATAGCGGGTCTGGCCGTCAACCTGGTCGGACACCAGGCCCATGGCGATACCGGCGACGGCTGCCTTCAGGGGCACACCGGCGTTCAGCATGGACAGGGTGGAGGCGCAGACGGAACCCATCGACGTCGAACCGTTGGAGCTGAGGGCCTCAGACACCTGGCGGATGGCGTAGGGGAATTCCTCGCGGGAAGGCAGTACGGGCACAAGGGCGCGTTCTGCCAGGGCACCGTGGCCGATTTCGCGGCGCTTGGGCGAACCCACGCGGCCGGTTTCACCGGTGGAGTACGGCGGGAAGTTGTAGTTGTGCATGTAGCGCTTGCGCGTGACGGGCGACAGCGAATCGATCTGCTGTTCCATCTTGAGCATGTTCAGCGTGGTGACGCCCATGATCTGGGTTTCGCCGCGTTCGAAGATGGCCGAACCGTGTACGCGGGGCAGGACCTCAACCTCGGCGGTGAGCTGGCGGATGTCCGTCAGGCCGCGGCCGTCGATGCGGATCTGGTCCTTCAGGATGCGCTGGCGCACAACCTGCTTGGTGACCGAGCGGAACGCTGCGGACAGTTCCTTTTCGCGGCCTTCGAACTGGCCGGACAGGGAGGCAACGGTTTCGTCCTTCAAGGCATCAGAAGCAACGTCGCGCTCCTGCTTGTCGGCGATCTGGAAGACAGCGGCCAGCTTGTCGGCAGCAGCTGCTTCAACAGCGGAGTACACGTCGTCCTGGTAGTCCAGGAAAACCGGGAACTCGACGGTGGGCTTCGCGGCGCGGCCGGCGAGGTCCGCCTGCGCGTCGCAGAGTGCCTTGATGAACGGCTTGGCAGCCTCGAGGCCCTCGGAGACAACCTCTTCGGTGGGGGCGGTGGCGCCCTGTTCCTTGATGAGGTTCCAGGAGTTGTCGGTTGCTTCGGCTTCCACCATCATGATGGCGACGTCGTCACCGGCGATGCGGCCGGCGACGACCATGTTGAAGACGGAGTTTTCCAGCTGGGAGTGCTTGGGGAAAGCAACCCACTGTGAACCGTGCTCATCGGCGACCAGGGCAACGCGGACGCCGCCGATGGGGCCGGAGAACGGCAGGCCCGAAAGCTGCGTGGACATGGAGGAGGCGTTGATGGCCACCACGTCGTAGAGCTCGTCGGGGTTGATGGCCAGGACGGTCACCACGATCTGGACTTCGTTGCGCAGGCCCTTGATGAAGGCGGGGCGCAGCGGACGGTCCATGAGGCGGCAGGCCAGGATGGCTTCGGTGGAGGGGCGGCCTTCGCGGCGGAAGAACGAGCCCGGGATGCGGCCGGCAGCGTACATGCGCTCTTCGACGTCCACCGTCAGGGGGAAGAAGTCGAAGCCTTCGCGCGGGTGCTTGCCTGCGGTGGTGGCGGAGAGCAGCGCGGTGTCTTCGTCGATGTACACCATGGCTGCGCCGGCTGCCTGCTTGGCGAGGCGGCCGGTTTCGAAGCGGATTACACGCTTGCCGAAGCGGCCATTGTCAATGACGGCTTCTGAGAACTGGATTTCGGGACCCTCCATAGAGAGTCACCTCCGTTTCTGTTTTACGGAAGTCCAGCCACATCAACCCAGGCCAGCATATGTCGACTGGCCCTGCACCCGGTCGTCGATCGAGACCCACGGGCCGGGGCAGCCATTCGATGCTGCCGTTCCCGGGGATCACTACCGAGGACCGCGAATGCGTGATGCGGTTGATCCTCCTGTTTAGTTTTTTAGGTGGAGCGGGGAGGCCCGGTCCCGAAGGGGACAGGGCCTCCCGAAAGTCCGACTAGCGGCGCAGGCCGAGGCGCTCGATGAGCGCACGGTAGCGGTTGATGTCAGTCTTCTTCAGGTAGCCAAGCATGCGCTTGCGACGACCGACCATGCCCAGCAGACCGCGCTGGGTGTGGTAATCGTGCTTGTGCTCCTTCATGTGCTCAGTCAGATCCTTGATCCGCTGGGTCAGGACTGCAACCTGGACCTCGGGCGAACCGGTGTCGCCTTCGCCGGTTGCGTATTCCTTGATGATGGACTGCTTTACAGCGGCGTCAAGTGCCACAATAACTCCTTGGAAATGTGCCGTGAGGGCCCGGGTCAGTAATTCACTGCCGGGTCTGCCGCTGCGGCCAACCGGTCAAACCGGGTGCGGCCGTACACAGCAGGAACCAGCCGCCACGGACTGCAGCCGGATCCATCGTCCAGTTTACCGGCCGCGGCCCAATGTTGTCGAAACAGGGCCGGCGGCGGCCCGGCGTCCGGTCAGCGCCGGAAACCGCGTCAGGGTGCCAGCCTGTCCCTGATGGCAGCCATGCCGTGCAGGACTTCCGCGAAACTGGTGCTGAGCGGGGACAGTCCCACCCGGAGCCCGCGGGGTACGCGGAAGTCCGGGATCACATCCCCGTCCCACAGCGCCTCGACCGTGGCCTTGGTGAACTCGGCGTGGTCCACCGTGATGTGGCTGCCGCGCTCCGCCGGATCACGCGGCGACGCCAGCTCGGCACCAAGCGGTGCCAGCAAGGCCTCGAAGACCTCGACGGCGAACGCCGTGAGCTTCTCCGACTTGGCCCGGATGGCTGCCATGGATACTTCCTCGATGAGGTCGAGGGTGCCCCGCATGGCCAGCATGCCGAAGACAGCCGGCGTTCCGCTCAGGAAGCCGCGGATGCCCGGCGCAGGTTCATACCCGGCAGCCATCTCGAAGGCGTCCTTTCGGCCCATCCACCCCCAAATGGGCTGGTTCAGTGATGGCAGGTGGCGCTCGTTGACATAGGCGAAGGCCGGCGATCCCGGACCTCCGTTGAGGTACTTGTACGTGCAGCCGGCGGCGAAGTCCACGCCGGCACTGTCCAGGCCAATCTCCACCGACCCGGCGGAATGGCAAAGATCCCACACCACCAGCGCCCCGGCGTCGTGCACTGCCTGGGTGATCGCCGGGAGGTCCGCGAGGTGCCCTGAGCGGTAGGCGATCTGGCTGAGGAGTACGACGGCGGTGCGCGGCCCGGTGGCCTGGCGCACCTGGTCAACGGTCACCCCCGCCGCGGGATCCGTTTCGATCCAGCGCAGGGTGAGGCCCTCTTCCAGGGCGATGCCCTCGACAAGGTACCGGTCCGTGGGGAAGTTTCCGGTGTCGAGGACGAGCTCGTCCCGGTCCGGGTCGTCCACCGCTGCCAGGGCGGCCCGGATCAGTTTGTAAAGGACCACAGTGGTGGAGTCGGCGATGATGGTCTGGCCCGGTGCCGCGCCGAGGACCGCACGGCCCAACTGGTCGCCAATGGCCTGCGGCAGTGCCAGCCACTTCTCGTCCCAGCCGCGGATGAGACGGCCGCCCCATTCGTCGCTGATGAAGGCCGCGATGTCCCCGGCCGTGCGCTTGAGCGGCCTTCCCAGGGAATTGCCGTCCAGGTAGGACAGCGGCGTGTCCGTTCCGATGAACAGTTCCCGGTAGTGCGCCAGCGGGTCTTCCCGGTCGAGTTCGCCGGCACGCTGCCGGAGTACCTCGTCCGCCGGGACCGCGGTTTGCCCGGAGCCTTGCTGGTGAATGCTCATTGTCCGATCTCCGTCCTGACGGCGAATAGTTCCGGAAAGAACGTCAGCTCCAGGGCTTTCTGCAGGAAGGTCACCCCGCTGGAGCCTCCGGTGCCCGTCTTCATCCCGATGGTGCGCTGCACGGTGCGGAGGTGGCGGAAGCGCCAGAGCTGGAAATTGTCCTCGAGGTCCACGAGTTCCTCGCAGGCCTCGTAGGCGCCCCAGTTCTCCGCCGCGTGCTCGTAGATGTACTTGAACAGCGGAACAAGTTCGGGCGTGAATTCGTGGGCGCGGGTGACGTCCCGTGCCAGGACTCCAGCCGGCACGTCGAAGCCCTGGCGGGAGAGGTAGGCCAGGAATTCGTCGTAGATGCTGGGAGCCGCGAGCAGTTCCTCCAGCATGGCGTGCGCTCCGGGATCGGACTCGAAGACCGGGAGCATCTTGCGGTTCTTGTTGCCGAGCACGAACTCGACCGCGCGGTACTGGGCCGACTGGAACCCCGAGGAGTTTGCCAGGAAGCCACGGAACTGTGAGTACTCGGTGGGCGTGAGCGTGGCGAGGACGGACCACTGCTCGGTGAGGGTCTTCTGGATGTGCTTGACGCGGGCGATGCCCTTCAGCGCCGAGCCGAGATCGTCGGCCCGCAGCCACGCCGCAGCGCTGCGCAGTTCATGCAGCACGAGCTTCAGCCACAGCTCCGTGGTCTGGTGCTGGATGATGAACAGCAGCTCATCGTGGTGTTCGGGCTCGCTGACCGGCTGTTGCGCACTCAGCAGCGTGGGCAGCTGCAGGTACGAGCCATAACTCATCCGGGAGCTGAAGTCGCGGACGATTCCCTTGTCCAGCTTGCGGGTGTTCTTCTCGACGGACACGTACAGCCTTTCGCGTGCTTCCTGGGTGGTCCTAGTGCCGTGCCAGCAGCTGGTGCGCCTGCACCACGTCCAGTTTCATCTGGTCCACCAGGGCTTCGGGACCACGGTAGGCCACCATGCCGCGAAGGCGCGCCACGAATTCCACGATCACTGTCTGGCCGTACAGATCGAAGTCCTCCACGGCTTCCCGGGGCCGGTCGATGACGTGGGCTTCGACCTGCCGGCTGACGCCGTCGAACGTGGGGTTCGAGCCAACGGAAATGGCCGCCGGCCAGCGTTTGCCGGCCTCGTCCACCAGCCAGCCGGCGTAGATGCCGTCTGCCGGAATCAGACCGGAGGAGTTACTGGCCAGGTTCGCTGTGGGGAACCCGAGGGCGCGGCCGCGGGCTGCGCCGTGGACCACTTCGCCGCGCATCCGGTGGGGCCTGCCGAGCACCTCCGCCGCCGTGGCCACGTCGCCTTCCTGCAGTGCTTCGCGGACCCAGGTGGACGAGCAGCGCCGGTCCGTGCCGTCGTCGTCATGCAGCGGGTACCCCTCGGAGCCGAATTCGCTGATGACCTGTACCTCGAAGCCGAACTTCCCGCCCAGGGCCTTCATGGTCTCCAGGTCCCCGGAGTTGCCGCGGCCGAACCGGGCATCGTGGCCGATGACCACGTGGCTGGCGTGCAGGCAGTCCACCAGGTACTGCTCCACGAATTCTTCCGCCGTGAGGCTGGCAAGGTCGAGTGAATACTTGACCACCAGGATGGCGTCCAGGCCCAGCTCGCCGAGGGCCTCGAGCTTGTCCTCCAGGCCCATGATCAGGCGGGGGGCGCTCTCCGGGCGGTGGATGACGGCCGGATGGGGATCGAACGTGACGGCGACGGCTTTGGAGTGCGTGAGCCTGGCGGAGCGAATGAGTTGGGACAGGACCTGCTGGTGCCCGCGGTGAACGCCGTCAAAGTTGCCAAAGGTGACAACGGATGGGCCAAAGTCCGCCGGGACCTCGGACGGATCGTTCCAGATGTAGACCATCACCCTCGCCTTAAACTGCCTGCAGCATCAATGATCCGCGGCCATCCGGCCGCGGAATTCTTCAAGGTTACCCGCATTCACCGGTCCGCTTTTCCCAGCGAGGGCCGGCGCCGGTAGAGCCATACCAGGCCAAGGACGGGGAGTATCAGCGGGATGAACCCGTAGCCGCGGCCAAACAGGGACCAGACCGTTTCGTGCGGGAACGCCACGGAGTCGAAGATGCTGAGGGAACCCACCACCACAACGCCCACCAACTCGACCAGGACCGCCGCCACGGAGACCTTGAACCAGGTACTCCCCGCCTTGGCCAGCGACACCGTGGCCACGGCGTACACGAGGGCTGCGAAGGCGGACAGCAGGTAGGCCACAGGGGCGTCGGAAAACTTGGTGAGGATCTGGTAGCCGGCGCGCGCTGTGGCCGAGATGGCAAAGACGGCGTACACCGCAATCAGCAGCCGGCCCGGGCCGGTATTGCGGGTGTTGCCGCCGGCGCCGGTGCGCGCCTTGTTCCTGCTGCCTTGGTCCGCCGCCATCGCGTCGGCGGACTGGGGGTGCTGGTCATTCACGTTGTGTGCTTCTTCCACTTCAGTACCAGATCTGGTTCATTCGGGCGGCCATCACCAGGGCGGTCACGCCGACGGCGGCAAGGACAAAGTTGCTCCACCGGGTCCGTTCCAGGATGGACCAATAGACGGCGGCCGGGGGCAGCAGCATGGCAGTCACCAGGTAGCCCCAGAACTCCCAGGCCTCGCCGGCAATCGTTTCGCCGGCGATGACCCTGATGATCGACCCCACCAGGTAGACCACCAGGGCCACCTCCACTGCCGCGACGGACAGGATGGTGGCGTCGTTGGGTGCCTTCCTCATGATGCCCGCAGCCAGGCAGATGACGGTGGAGAGGAGCCCAACGGCCAGGATGATGTAGAAATACGCGTCCACTCAGGCCTCCCCACCGGCCGCGGCGGAGTTGCCGTTACCGGGAGCGAACACCAGGACCGGTTTGGCGTAGTTGCCGCTGTCCGCCAGCAAGGCCACCAGGCTCCCGTCGGGAGCGAAGGCGGCTGCAGGGTGGTCGGCGGTTGCGGCGCCAGGGCTTCCCGGGGCCGCCCCGGCGGCAATCCGGCGGCCATAGGAAATCTCCGTGGTTTCCTCGGCGCTCAGCTCGCGGTTGGGCATGAGGGCCCGGGCGGCCTGCGACATCTCCAGCACGTCCAGCTCTTCGGCGAGCTGTTCCAGCGTGCGGGCCTGGTCCAGCGAGTACGGGCCAACGTGGGTCCGCCGGAGGGCCGTAAGGTGTCCCCCCACCCCCAGGCCGTTGCCCAGGTCCCTGGCGAGGGCACGGATGTAGGTTCCCGAGGAGCACTCAACGGTGACATCGATGTCGATGACGTCGGCCCCGGTGTCGCGCCGGATGCCGTGGACTTCGAACCTGTGGATGGTGACGGGCCGGGCGGCGAGCTGCACGTCCTCACCGGAGCGAACCCGGGCGTAGGCGCGTTCGCCGTTGACCTTGATGGCGCTGACGCTGCTGGGCACCTGCTGGATGCCGCCGGTGAGCGCTGCGACGCCGTCGTGGATGGCCTGCTCTGCCACCGCGGACGTGCCGGCCGAGGCAACCACGTCCCCTTCGGCGTCGTCCGTCACCGTGGACTGGCCCAGGCGGATGGTTGCAGTGTAGGTCTTGGACGTTCCCACGATGTAGGTGAGCAGGCGGGTGGCCTTATTGATGCCGACCACCAGCACCCCCGTGGCCATGGGATCAAGTGTGCCGGCATGGCCCACTTTCCGGGTCCCCGCGATGCGCCGCATCCGGCCAACCACATCATGGCTGGTCCATCCCTGCGGCTTGTCCACTATCACCAGTCCAGAAAGCACGCCTACCAGTATATCGGCGCTGGTTGGGGGCACAGCGCACGCCCTGCCCGGCCCGGTGGCAGCGCTAGGATGGCTGGCATGCCTGAGCTTGCCGCCCATGTCCGCGACGTGCCCGTCAACCAGATCCGGGAAATCACCGAGGCCGCGTGGCGCACCCCCGGAGCGCTGGTGCTCAGCATCGGCGAGCCCGGGTTCGCGCTCCCCCGCCATGTCCTGGACGCCGGAATGGCCTGCCTGGACCGCGACGAGACGAACTACACGCCGAACGCCGGGCTTCCCGCCCTCAGGGAGGCGTTCGCGGCGAGGTTCCGCGAGGAACAGGGCGTCGACGCCGGCGCCGACAGGGTCTATGTGGTTTCCGGGGCCCAGCAGGGCCTGCACTTTGCCATGAGCCTGCTGCTGTCCCCCGGCGATGAGATCCTGATACCCAATCCCGGCTACCCCACCTTTGCGATGACCAGCCGGCTCCTGAGCGCTGTTCCGGTGGGCTATCCGCTGTACCCGGACCACGGCTTCCAGCCCCGCACGGCGGACATCGAGGCCCTCATCACGGCCAGGACCAGGGTGCTGGTGCTGAACTCCCCCTCCAACCCGCTCGGTGCCGTCCTCAGTGAGGACTCGGTCCGGGAACTGATGGATCTTGCCCGCCGTCACGACCTGTGGGTCATTTCGGACGAATGCTATGAGGCGTTCACCTACGATGTGCAGCACGTCAGTCCCGCACGGTACGACGCCGTCGCGCCAAGTGAGGCGCGCGTCTTCACCTCCCTGACACTGTCCAAAACGTATGGCCTGACAGGACTTCGGATCGGCGCGCTTGTGTGCCCGCCCGGGTTGCAGCAGCAGATGGACAACGTCATGGAATCGATCGTGTCCTGCGTCGCCGCTCCCTCCCAGTACGCGGCGCTGGCGGCGCTGACCGGGCCGCAGGACTATGTGCAGCACGCCCACCGGCACTACCGGAACAACAGGGACGCCGCCTCCGCAGTCCTCGACGGCAAGAACATCCCGTACCTGCGGGCGCAGGGTGCGTTCTACCTGTGGGCGGACATGTCCCACGTCAGCGGTGGCGACGTCCGGCAGTGGGTGCGCCGGTTCCTGGCCGATTCCGGTGTTGCGCTGGCGCCCGGCACCGCGTTCGGCACCATCGGCGAAGGCTGGGTCCGGATAGCCCTCTGCGGCAGGCAGCAGGATCTGCTGGAGGGCCTGTCCAGGCTTCCGGCACGGGCGGCGGACTGCACGCAGGCCGGTTAGCTGCCCGCGCCAGTCAGGGCCTTGTCCAGCCAGGTCCGCAGCGCATCGGCAGGAGCGGCTCCGGCCTGGCGCGCGGCCACCTTGCCGTCCACCAGGACCATCAGCGTGGGGATGGCCTGGACGTCGAACCTGCGGGACAGCGCCGGCGACTTGTCCACATCCACCTTCACGAGCTTGATCGCGCCTGGCCGCTCCCGTGCGAGCTTGTCCAGGACAGGGCTGACCATGCGGCACGGACCGCACCATGCGGCCCAGAAGTCCACGAGCACCGGCACCGGTGACTCCTCGGCGACACGGCCGAAGTCAGCGTCTCCTGCGTCCACGATCCACGGCAGCCCGGCCTTGCAGTTGCCGCAACGGGGCCTGCCGGCAGCCTGCACCGGAATCCGGTTGGTCTTGCCGCACGCGGTACAGGCCATGAGTGTTGTTTCCACGTCAGTACTCCGCCCGTTCCTTGTTGGCGCCCCACGCCTTGAAAGGGGCGTCCGACGCCGGGAGGTCACCACGGGTCACAGGCATGAGATCCGTGCGGGTACCGTCGAAGTACTCGTAGAACAGGGCATCGTCGAAGCCGGCCGCGGCCGCACCGTGGCGGTCTGCGGCGAAGTAGACGCGGTCGATCCGGGCCCAGAGGGCGGACGCGAGGCACAGCGGGCAAGGCTCGCAGCTCGCATAGAGGACCGCGCCCTGCAGGTTGAAGTCCGCTGTTCCGGCAGCTGCCGCACGGATGGCCACCACCTCGGCGTGGGCGGTGGGGTCGTTGTCGCGGGTGACCCGGTTGACGCCTTCGAAGACCCGCCCGTCGGCCGTCACCACCACCGCGCCGAAGGGGCCGCCGCCGCGGCCGACGTTTTCCGTTGCCAGGCCCACGGCCTGCTGAAGGTAGCGGGAAGGGCTGTTTTCGTCAGGTGCCGTGGTCATAGCTCGATCCTAGCCATGGGCGGGCCGTTGGGGGGTCAAAATGGGGTCGGTTTCAGGGGAAAGCACCGATGACATCCTGGCGCCGCAGGCATATCCTTGCCCCCGGGGGTCCGCATTTTTTGCCTCTTGGGAGGCTTCCTATCCGGCCCGCTAAGGGCACGCACCCGGAGTACCCACAATGAAGAAGAAGATCACCATTATTGGTTTGGTGGCGGCCGTGGTGGCTTTTGCCCCAGCCAGCCCGTCGACAGCCTCTGACAAGGGCCATGACGACCCCAAGCCGGAAGACGTTGCCACCGGCCTTGCCACGCCGTTGCACCTGGCCCTCGGAACAGCGAAATCCATCTACGTGAGCCAGGACTTCGCCGGCAAGCTGAGCCGGGTCAACCGGGACGGCACCGTCGAAGATGTCTATGCCAGCCCCAAGCCCGGGTGGGACATAGCAGGAGTGGACACCCGCGGGGCCACAACGTTCTTCCTCGAAAGCACCGGTGCCGGCCTGGGCAAGCCGGAGAACCTTGAAGGCTACCTGAAAGCCATCAGCCCGAACGGGGATGTCAGGACCATCGCCAACTTCGCCGACTACGAGCGGGAGAACAACCCCGACGGCGACCAGGAGTACGGCTTCGGTGACGATGTCAGTGACGCGTGCCTGCAGCAGTGGCCCAAGGAGTCCCCGGCTCCTGCCCGCTATACGGGTACCGTCGATTCGCATCCCTACGCGCTGGCCGTTCAGGGCAATACCGCCTACGTGGCTGACGCCGGAATGAACGCCATCCTCAGCATCAACCTGCGGTCCGGCGAGATTTCCACCCTGGCCGTCCTGCCGCCGCGGCCGGTGGTCATTCCTGAAACTGCTGCCCGTCCGGAGGCGGAAGGCGGTCTCGGCGTGCCAGCCTGCGTCGCGGGATACGAGTACGCATTCGAGCCGGTGCCCACCGATGTGGAGATCGGCCAGGACGGCTGGCTGTACGTGACGTCGCTTCCCGGCGGACCGGAAAGCCCGGCCCTCGGGGACCGCGGTGCGATCTTCCGGATCAACCCATGGAACGGCAGGACGAAGGTGTGGGCGGACGAAATCCTCAGCCCCACTGGTTTGGCCATCGCGGACAACGGTGACGTCTATGTGGCTTCGCTGTTCGGCGGGAAGATCCTGAAGTTCAGCGGTTGGAAGGGCGAGCGTTCGGAGTTCCTCACGGTCAACCAGCCGGCCGACGTGGAGATCCAGGGGCGGACACTGTACGCCACCACGGACGTGCTGCCGGCAATGCTGGGACCTGAACCCCCAGCCGGTCCCCCGCCGGCAACCGGCAAGCTCATCAAGGCCGGCATCCGCTAGGCAGGCAGCAGGGATTCCAAAAACGCAGCAGGCCCGGACCAAATGGTCCGGGCCTGCTGCGTTGGTCATGCCTTACTTGGTGCTGTCCGCGTCCTTGTTGGCGTCTTCATCGATGTCGTCGTCGCCGGCGAGGTCAAGGTCCTCTTCGTCGAAGTCGTCTTCATCGATGTCAACATCCTCGGGAGCATCGCTCTTGTAGGGATCAGCTTCGCCTGCGTGCTTGGCGTTGGCAGCCAGGGCGGCCACCTCAGCGTCGCGCTTCTTGGCTTCCCGCAGCAGTTCCTCCAGGTTGGACGCAACCACGGGAATCTGGTCAGCCACGAACTCAAGCGTGGGGGTCAGCCGGACCGTGATGTTCCGGCCCACTTCCTGCCGCAGAACACCCTTGGCCTTCTCAAGCCCCTTGGCAGCATCGGCCTGGACGGCCTGGTCACCCAAAACGGTGTAGTACACAGTGGCATGCTGCAGGTCGTTGGTCACCCGGGCATCGGTGACAGTAATACCTTCAAGCCGCGGATCCTTGACCTTCCGGCCAAGAGCCTCAGCAACAACAACCTTAATCCGCTGCGCCAACTTGGCAGCACGTGCCGGATCAGCCATTACCACTCCTAAATATTTGGATGTACGACGGCGCGTTAGCGACTTGCGTACAAAAGGTTCGGTTAATTGCCACGCACCTAAGGCGAGTCTACGACGGACCCGCGTTGGATTTTTTCCGGCGGCCTGGGAGTGGCATCGGGCCTGTCGGAGCCGGGCGGTTTGCGGTCGAAGATCGAAAACCGCCCGGCGAAGGGGCGGGGCCGCCGGAAAAATCCAACGGCCCCGACCTTCTGTTACAGCTCGACCAACTTAGACGCGCGGCTTTTCGCGCATCTCGAAGGTCTCGATGATGTCACCTTCGGTGATGTCGTTGTACGAGCCAAGACCGATACCACATTCGAAGTCCGTGCGGACCTCGGTGGCGTCGTCCTTGAAGCGCTTGAGCGTCTCGATGGTGAGGTTGTCGCCGATGATCTTGCCGTCGCGGCTGATCCGTGCCTTGGTGTTGCGGCGGATGATGCCGGAGCGGACGATCGAGCCGGCGATGTTTCCGAACTTGGAAGAGCGGAAGACTTCGCGGACCTCGGCGGTGCCAAGCTGGAATTCCTCGTATTCCGGCTTGAGCATGCCCTTGAGCGCTGCTTCGATGTCATCGATTGCTGCGTAGATGACGGAGTAGAAGCGCATGTCGACGCCTTCGCGGTCTGCCAGGTCGGCAACCCGCTCGGCGGGCTTGACGTTGAAGCCGATGATGACGGCGCTGTCCACTGTTGCCAGGTTGACGTCGTTCTGCGTGATGGCACCCACACCGCGGTGGATGACGCGCAGCTGCACGCCTTCGCCGACGTCGATCTTGAGCAGGGCGTCTTCGAGGGCTTCCACGGCACCGGACACGTCACCCTTGAGGATGAGGTTGAGGGTGTCGATCTTGCCGTCGGCCACTGCCTGGTCGAAGTCTTCGAGGCTGATGCGCTTGCGGCGCTTGGCGAGCTGGGCGTTGCGGTCAGCTGCTTCACGCTTTTCGGCGATCTGGCGGGCGGTCCGCTCGTCGGAGGTCACCAGGAAGGTGTCACCGGCGCGCGGCACGTTGGACAGGCCGAGGACCTGGACGGGGCGGGACGGCAGTGCCACGTCGAGTGCTTCGCCGTCTTCGTCGAACATGGCGCGGACGCGGCCGTGGGCCGTGCCTGCCACGATCGTGTCGCCGACTGCCAGCGTTCCGGACTGCACCAGGACGGTGGCAACCGCACCGCGGCCCTTGTCCAGGTTCGCTTCGATCGCGATACCGCGGGCGGCCTTATCCGGGTTGGCCCGGAGGTCCAGTGCGGCGTCTGCGGTCAGCAGCACAGCGTCGATCAGCTCGTTGATGTTGAGGTTCTGGCGGGCAGAGACCTCAACGAACATGGTGTCGCCACCGTATTCCTCGGGAACCAGGCCGTACTCGGTCAGCTGGCCCTTGACCTTGTCAGGGTTGGCGCCTTCCTTGTCGATCTTGTTCACTGCCACGACGATCGGCACGTTGGCCGCCTGGGCGTGGTTGAGTGCTTCAACGGTCTGCGGCATGACACCGTCATCGGCTGCCACCACGAGGATGGCGATGTCGGTGACCTTCGCACCACGGGCACGCATGGCGGTGAACGCTTCGTGGCCCGGGGTATCGATGAAGGTGATGTCGCGCTCGACGCCTTCGTGTTCGTGGCTGATCTGGTAGGCACCGATGTGCTGGGTGATGCCACCGTGTTCGCCGGCCACGACATCCGAGTTGCGGATGGCGTCCAGGAGCCGGGTCTTACCGTGGTCAACGTGGCCCATGACGGTGACCACTGGAGCACGCGGTTCGAGTTCTTCGTCGCCTTCGGCCTCAAGCTCGGCCTCGACGTCGATATCGAACGTGGAGAGCAGTTCGCGCTCTTCGTCCTCGGGGGAGACAACCTGGAGCTTGTAGCCCAGTTCTTCGCCGAGGAGCGCGAAAGTGTCTTCGTCCAGCGACTGGGTGGCAGTGGCCATTTCACCGAGGTGGAACAGCACGGTGACCAGTGCGGCGGGGTTCGCCTCGATCTTGTCGGCGAAGTCCGTGATGGACGAGCCTCGGCGCAGGCGGATCACAGTGTTGCCATCGCCGCGGGGTACGCTCACGCCACCCAGCGACGGTGCGCTCATCTGCTCAAGTTCCTGGCGCTTTGCGCGCTTCGACTTGCGCTGCTTGCCGCGGCCTGCGCCGCCCTTACCGAAGGCACCCTGGGTACCGCCGCGACCGCGGCCGCCCTTGCCGAAGCCACCGCCGGCGGGAGCACCGCCGCCGCCACCGGGACCACCGGTGCCGGGTGCGCCGGGGCGCCCCGGACCGCGTCCGCCGGCGCCCGGACGTCCTGCACCGGCAGGTGCGGGACGCTCAGTGCGGTTGGGCATCATGCCCGGAGTGGGACGGGGACCACCGGGGCGCGGTGCGCCGGGACGGGGGCCACCGGCACCTGCTGCGGGACGGGGCCCACCTGCACCGGGAGCGGGACGCGGACCACCGGGACGGGGGCCACCGGCGCCTGCCGCGGGACGGGGACCGCCGGGGCGCTCTCCGTCGCTGCGGCCGGGACGGGGCATGCCCTGGGAAGTTGCGAAGGGGTTGTTGCCCGGACGGGGTGCACGGTCACCGTCGCCGCCACGGCCGCGGGGCATGCCCTGCGAGGTGGCGAACGGGTTGTTGCCCGGACGGGGGCCGCCGGGACGGGGTGCCGAGGAACCCTGTGAAGAGCCGCCCTGGCGGGGTGCGGGGGCGGGAGTCTCAGCCTTGGGGCCGGGACGGGCACCGGGCTTGGCGCCCGTGGACGGAGCCGCGGGTGCCGCAGACGACGCCTGGGGTGCCGCCGGAGCGGAAGCTGCCGGAGCTGCCGGAGCAGCGGGGGCCGGTGCCTCGACCTTGGGGGCCGGAGCCTTGGGCGCGGCGGGGCCGGGAGCCGGAGCTGCCGGGCGTGATTCCGCCGCGGGGGCGGGTGCCTTGGGAGCGGCAGGTGCCGCAGCCTTGTTGGCGGCGTCGGGGAAGGCGTTACGCAGCTTCCGCACGACGGGGGCCTCAATGGTGGAAGAGGCGGAGCGAACGAATTCGCCCAGTTCCTGCAGTTTTGTTACTGCATCTTTGGAAGTGATACCGAGCTCTTTGGCGAGCTCATGTACGCGGACCTTGGCCACATTTCTCCTGTCTCGGTCCGCACCGAGCCAGGTACGAACCGTCTACTTCTTACTGCGGACCCTGGCCGCGGTTGGTGCGGAAGGGCCCATTGCAGAGCGCAACAAAGTTGTCATCGTTACGCACTCATCGCTGGGAACTCATCGGGTTTCCATCAGACTTCTGACCCGCTTTCAGGTTGGACGGTTGGTGCTGCAGCCACCGGGGCGCCTGCGGAGGCCGGGCCTGGCTTGATCCGGCGTTCGACGTCGGCGGTTTCGGTTACGCCCCGAAGGGCACGTCCGAATGCCCGCCGTTTGAGCGCCAGGGCAAGGCACGATTCGCTGGGATGCAGCCATGCACCCCGGCCAGCCATCCGGCGTCGTTCATCCACCAGGACAGCGGATGAACCGCTGCCGCCGGCGACGAGCCGGATTAACTCAGTCTGCGGACCTTTCTTCCGGCAGCCGATGCAGGTACGTTCCGGCCGATTTCCGCTGGTAGGTGTTGCTGCCACGGTGATCGTCCTGACGTTCATATCTGCTGGCCCCCGCAGGTCCTGTGCCGCTGTTGCGGAACGGGCACGCGAAGGCGCACTACTGCCGGCCGTTAGGCGCGGACCTATCTATTCTAGCCCCTTCGGGCCGTTCTGCCCGAACCCGTGGCCTGCCACGGTGTGGCAGGCCACCTGGGACGGGGCGCTGAAAGTGCTTCAGTTTTCCTTCGGCGCTGCGGCGTCGGAAACGATGTCGATACGCCAACCGGTCAGCTTGGCGGCGAGGCGGGCGTTCTGGCCTTCCTTGCCGATCGCCAGGGACAGCTGGTAGTCGGGGACCACCACCCGCGCCGAGCGGGTTGCTTCGTCGGTGATGGTGACGGAATTCACGCGCGACGGCGAGAGGGCGCTGGCGATGAACGTCGCCGGGTTCTCGCTGAAGTCAACGATGTCGATCTTTTCGTCGTTGAGCTCCGTCATGACGGCGCGGACGCGGGAACCCATCTCACCGATGCAGGCGCCCTTGGCGT
>Ga0308160_10004085_pt1 | contig 15851 bp, 9 predicted proteins | sample PhyFR1_FD_201036 | JGI IMG/M metagenome (GOLD analysis project Ga0308160, IMG submission 201036) | Phyllosphere microbial communities from UC Gill Tract Community Farm, Albany, California, United States - DLSLF.R1 | ecosystem: Host-associated > Plants > Phyllosphere > Unclassified | place: USA...
CGCGACCCACAGCACCGTGGCCGCCGCCAACAATGGCCTGGACCAGCAGTCCGGCCATGAATTCGACAAGTCGCCGTACTTCGGCGGCGCCCTGATGGAAGCGGTCAAGACCGGCGCCGTGCCGCAATCGCGCCTGGACGACATGGTCACCCGCATCCTGCGGACCATGTTCGCCAAGGGCGTGGTCGACAATCCGGTCAAGGAAGGCGGCGCCATCGACGTCGCGAAGAACGGCGCGGTCAGCCGCCAGACCGCCGAAGACGGCATGGTGCTGCTGAAAAACGACAATCGCGTGCTGCCGCTGGCGAAGACGGTGCGCACCATCGCCGTCATCGGCGGCCACGCGGATGTCGGCGTGCTGGCCGGCGGCGGTTCGTCGCTGGTGTATCCGCGCGGCGGCAATGCGGTCAAGGGCCTGCTGCCGGCCACCTGGCCGGGCCCGGTGATGTACCACAACTCGTCGCCGCTGCGCGCGATCCAGGCGCAGGCGCCGAACGCCAAGGTGGTCTATGACGACGGTACCGATCCGGCGCGCGCGGCCCGCGTGGCCAGCCAGGCCGATGTGGCGCTGGTGTTCGCGACCCAGTGGGTCGGCGAAGCGCTGGACGCCACCACGCTGGCGCTGCCGGACCGCCAGGACGACCTGATCGCGACCGTGGCCGGCGCCAATGCGCGCACCGTGGTGGTGCTCGAAAACGGCGGCCCGGTGACGATGCCGTGGCTGAACAAGGTGCCGGCGGTGCTGGAAACCTGGTATCCGGGCACCAGCGGCGGCGAAGCGATCGCCAACGTGCTGTTCGGCGTAGTGAATCCGTCCGGCCACCTGCCGGCGACCTTCCCGGCCTCCGAGCAGCAGCTGCCGCGCCCGACGCTGGACGGCGATCCGAAGCAGCCGGAGATGCAGTTCGCCATCAACTACACCGAAGGCGCCGCGCTCGGCTACAAGTGGTTCGACCTGAAAGGCCACAAGCCATTGTTCCCGTTCGGCCACGGTCTGTCGTACACCACCTTCTCGTATTCCGGCCTGAGCAGCCAGGTCAAGGATGGCCGCCTGCACGTGCGCTTCAAGGTGACCAACACCGGCAACGTCGCCGGCAAGGATGTGCCGCAGGTGTATGTGTCGCCGGTGTCCGCCAAGTGGGAGGCGCCGAAGCGCCTGGCCGGCTGGGACAAGGTGGCACTGCAGCCGGGCGAATCGAAGGACGTCGAGGTGACGGTGGAACCGCGCGTGCTCGGCAACTTCGACGAAGCCTCGCGCACCTGGCGCATTGGCAAGGGCAAGTACAAGCTGATGCTGGCCCAGGATGCCGCCGGCACCGGCGCCAGCAGCGTGACCGTGGACCTGCCGGCCAGCACGCTGGACGTGCGCGGCCGTGCGCGCTGATCGGGGAGGCGAGATGCAACGCAAACTCGGCAGCATCGTGTTCGCCGCCGCCCTGGCCGGGCTGGCGGGGCTCGGGGGCGGCGCGGCGCAGGCGGCGAACGATGACGGCTTCGTCGCCGTCAAGGGCAGCCACTTCGTACGCAAGGGGCAACCCTACTACATCGCCGGCACCAACCTGTGGTACGGCGGCTACCTGGGCGCCCCCACCGGCGTCGGCCAGCGCGCGCGCCTGCTCAAGGAGCTGGACCGGCTGAAAGCGCTCGGCATCAACAACGTGCGCGTGCTGGCGGTGTCCGAAAAGACGGCGATGAAGAGCGCCGTCAGCCCGGCCACCACGGCAGCGCCGGGACAGTACGACGAGCAATTGCTGAAGGGCCTGGACTTCCTGATGGCGGAACTGGCCAAGCGCGACATGACGGCGGTACTGTACCTGAACAACTTCTGGCAGTGGTCGGGCGGCATGACCCAGTACATGAACTGGTTCACGGGCAGCCCGGCGCACGATCCGAACGTGAGCAAAGATTACGAGCGCTTCATGGCCGAGAACGCGCGCTTCTACACCAACGAGAAGGCGCAGGCCGAGTACCGGCAAGTCATCGCGAAGATCGTCGGGCGCGTCAACACGGTGACCGGTCAAGCCTACCGGGACGACCCGGCGATCCTGTCATGGCAGCTGGCCAACGAACCGCGTCCCGGCAACAGCAAGACGACCCAGGCGGAAAAGGCGACCTACATCAAATGGATCGCCGACACTGCGCACTACATCCGCGGACTCGATTCGAAGCACATGGTCAGCAGCGGCAGCGAAGGCCTGGCCGGCTCGGCCCAGGACGAGCAGCTGTACCTGGATGCGCACCGCACGCCGGACATCGCCTACCTGACTTACCACCTGTGGCCGACCAACTGGAGCTGGTTCGATCCGAAACGGCCGGACCAGACCTGGGCCGGCATGATGGACAAGAGCCTGCACTACCTGAACGTGCACGTCGATTATGCGAAGCGGCTGGGCAAGCCGATCGTGCTCGAAGAATTCGGCGTGAACCGCGATGGCGGGTCCTTCGACATCAAGTCCGGCACGGCCGTGCGCGACCGCTTCTACGGCGAAGTCTTCGGCCTGGTGCAGCGGCGCGCGAGCGCCGGCGACCCGATCGCCGGCTGGAACTTCTGGGCCTGGGGCGGAGCCGGACGCGCCGCCAACACCGACTACTGGTGGAAGCCGGGCAATGACCTGCTCGGCGATCCGCCGCAGGAAGAGCAGGGCCTGTACTCGGTGTTCGACAGCGACGCCGCCACGCTGAAGGTGATCGGCGATGCGGCGCGGCGCCTGCACGCGCTGGAAGGAGCCAAGCGATGAAGCGCGTCTTCGCCACCCTCCTGATGGCCACGGTTGGCGTGGCCCCGGCCTGGGCCCAGAAATCCGAAGGCCTGGCCATGACCCCGCAGATGGGCTGGAACAGCTGGAACAAATTCGCCTGCAACATCGACGAAAAGCTGATCCGCGAGACCGCCGATGCGATGGTGAAGCTGGGCCTGAAGGACGCCGGCTACCAGTACATCAACATCGACGATTGCTGGCACGGCGCGCGCGACGCCAACGGCGAAATGCATCCGGACCCGCAGCGCTTCCCGTCCGGGATGAAGGCGCTGGCCGACTACGTGCACGCGCGCGGCCTGAAGCTGGGCATCTATTCGGACGTGGGCAACACCACCTGCGGCCATCGTCCGGGCAGCCGCGGCCACGAATACCAGGACGCGCGCACTTATGCGGCCTGGGGCATCGACTACATCAAGTACGACTGGTGCGACAGCAAGGGCCTGAATGCGGAAGGCGCCTACCAGACTATCAGCGATGCGATCCGTGCGACCAACCGTCCGATGTTGCTGAGCATTTGCGAGTGGGGCGAGAACAAGCCGTGGGAGTGGGCATCGACCATCGGCCATTCCTGGCGCACCACCGGCGACATCTACCCGTGCTGGGATTGCGAGATGAACCACGGGTCGTGGTCGGCCCTCGGCATCATGCGCATCCTCGACAAGCAGGCCGGCCTGCGCAAGTATTCGGGACCGGGCCACTGGAACGACATGGACATGCTGGAAGTCGGCATGGGCATGACGGAGGACGAGGACCGCGCCCACTTCTCGATCTGGGCGATGATGGATTCGCCGCTCATCCTCGGCAACGACCTGCGTTCGATGCCGGAGTCGGTGCGCAAGATCATCGGCCGGCGCGAGGTGATCGCCATCAACCAGGACCCGCTCGGGGTGCAGGCGCTGCGCTTCTACAACCAGGGCCAGGTCGAGTTGTGGGTCAAGCCGATGGCGAACGACGAATGGGCGCTCATGATCCTGAACCGGGGCGAGGCGCCGCTGGCCTACCGCTACGACTGGCGGCAGCACACGATCAGCGACGACCTGAGCAAGCGCGAAGTCGACTTCAAGAAGGCGACCTGGCGCTGGACGGATGCCTGGACCGGCAAGACCGGCGACACCAGCAAGCGCCTGGAGGTGACCGTGCCTTCACACGGCGTGGTGTTGCTGCGCCTGAAGAAGTCCTGACATCGTAGGGTGGGCACGGGGTGCCTACGCCGGCCGCGCCCACCCTGCATTTTGCGTTCAGACCAGCGGCAGCGCCGTGGTCTCCTTGATCCGCTGCAGCGCAAAGCTCGACTTCACGTCGAGCACCGCCGGATGCCGCAGCAGCGTGCCCATCATGAAGCGCGAAAAGTGCTCCATGTCTTCCACGTGCACGCGCAGCAGGAAATCCATCTCGCCCGTCATCGCATAGCAGGCGATCACTTCCGGCCAGGACGACACGGCCTGCGCAAATTCGAAGCGCGGCGAAGTCGCCGGTACCCGCGCATTCGGCGCGCCTTCGGCGTGCTTTTCCAATCGCACATTGACATAGGCCAGCAGGCCCAGGCCCAGCTTGTCGGGATCGAGCAGCGCCACGTACTGGCGGATCACGCCGGCCTCTTCCAGCCGCTTGATGCGGCGCAGGCAGGGCGAGGGCGACAGGCTGACGCGCTCCGCCACGTCCTGGTTGGACAGCCGGCCATCCGATTGCAGGATGGCCAGGATCTTGCGGTCGGTTTTATCCAGCTCGATTTTTGACATGAATCCCCCTCGTCAGTCAGGTGTACCGCAATTTTATTGCGCAAATCGTCTGGCGTGGGGAATTGATTGAAATTTAATGCTTGCGGGAGAAGCCTATACTGGCCAGAACAATGACGCAGGCCGGATCTGCGCTGCTTGAACGCGTGGACAGCGAAGCTGTCCACCCTACCCGTGATGCTGACGTTTCGGTAGGGTGGACGGGCCTCCCGTCCACGCGTTCAAGCAGCCCAGCTCTGAAGCACCGCGCGAAAAACCGACGACAACGGAGACAAGCATGAACGCACCCCTGGACCGCTCCCAGCTGGAACCGGCGCAGCCTCAGCACGAAATAAGCCTCGACGACAAATGGACGCTCGAGCGCGGCCGCGCCTTCATGACCGGCACCCAGGCGCTGATCCGCCTGCCGATGCTGCAGCGCGAGCGCGATTTGCAGGCCGGGCTGAACACCGCCGGCTACATCACCGGCTACCGCGGTTCGCCCGTCACCCAGGTCGACCAGACGGCGTGGAAGGCGAAAAAACACCTGGAAGCGCACCACGTCCATTTTCATCCGGGCATGAACGAAGACCTGGCCGCGACCGCGGTCTGGGGCACCCAGCAGACCAACCTGTTCAAGGATGCCAAGTACGACGGCGTGTTCGCCATGTGGTACGGCAAGGGTCCGGGCGTGGACCGTTGCGGCGATGTGTTCAAGCATGGTAACGCCGCCGGCAGCGCCGCCCACGGTGGCGTGATCGTGCTGGCCGGCGACGACCATGCCGCGAAGTCGTCGTCGACCGCGCACCAGTCCGACCACATCCTGCATCACGTCGGCATGCCGGTGCTGTATCCGTCGTCGGTGCAGGAATACATCGACTACGGCCTGCATGCCTGGGCGATGAGCCGCTTCAGCGGACTATGGGTGTCGATGAAATGCGTCACCGACATCATCGAATCCGGCGCCGTGGTCGACCTCGACCCGGAGCGCGTGCAGACCGTCATCCCGACCGACTTCGAAATGCCGCCGGGCGGGCTCAACATCCGCTGGCCGGATGCCGTGCTCGACCAGGAAGTGCGGATGAACAACTATAAATGGTACGCGGCCCTGGCCTACGCGCGTGCCAACAAGCTGAACCAGCTGGTCTGGGACAGCCCGACGCCGAAGATCGGCATCATCACCGCCGGCAAATCCTACCTCGACACGCGCCAGGCGCTGGCCGACCTCGGCATCGACGAGCAGGCGGCGCGCGAGATCGGCCTGCGCGTCTATAAAGTCGGCATGACCTGGCCGCTGGACTCGATCGGCGTGCACGAATTCGCGCAGGGCCTGGACGAGATCCTGGTGGTCGAGGAAAAGCGGCAAGTCCTGGAATACGCGCTGAAGGAAGAGCTGTACAACCTGCCCGACGGCCAGCGTCCGCGCGTGGTCGGCAAATTCGACGACAGCGGCGAATGGAGCATCAAGACCCGCTCCGGCCAGGGCGACTGGCTGCTGCCCGGCACCTATGAACTGAATCCGGCCCAGATCGCGCGTGCGATCGCTTCGCGCATCGGCCACTACTGCGCCGGCCATCCGGTCGCCGAACGCGTGCGCGAGCGCATCGCCTTCCTCGAAGCGAAGGAACTGGTGCTGAAAGCGATCCCGGCCAAGGCCAATCCGGACACCGACCGCATCCCGTACTTCTGCTCCGGCTGCCCGCACAACAGCTCGACCAAGGTGCCGGAAGGCTCGCGCGCCCTGGCCGGCATCGGCTGCCACTACATGGTGCTGTGGATGGACCGCGAAACCTCGACCTTCACCCACATGGGCGCCGAGGGCACGACCTGGATCGGGCAGGCGCCGTTCACCGACGAGAAGCACGTGTTCGCCAACCTGGGCGACGGCACCTACTTCCACTCGGGCGTGCTGGCGATCCGCGCGTCGGTCGCGGCCAAGGTCAACATCACCTACAAGATTCTGTATAACGACGCGGTGGCGATGACCGGCGGCCAGACCCACGACGGTCCGCTCGACCCGGCCAAGATCAGCCGCCAGCTGGCCGCCGAAGGCGTGAAGCCGATCATCGTCGTCACCGACGAACCGGAAAAATACCCGGCCGATTATCCGTGGGCCGAAGGCGTCACCGTGCGCCACCGCCTCGAGTTGATGGACGTGCAGAAGGAATTGCGCGAGATGCCGGGCGTGTCGGCGATGATCTACGACCAGACCTGCGCCTCCGAGAAGCGCCGCCGCCGCAAGAAGGGCGAATATCCCGACCCGGCCAAGCGCGCCGTCATCAACGAAGCCGTGTGCGAAGGCTGCGGCGACTGCTCGAAACAGTCGAACTGCCTGTCGGTCGAGCCGCTGGAGACGGAACTGGGCCGCAAGCGCCAGATCAACCAGTCGTCCTGCAACAAGGATTTCTCGTGCGTGACCGGTTTCTGCCCGAGTTTCGTGACGGTCGAAGGTGGCGGCTTGAAGAAGCCGAAGAAGACCACGACGACTGAAGCGAAACCGCCGATGCTGCCGGCGCCGCGCATTCCGTCGACCGAGACGCCGTTCGGCATCCTGGTCACCGGTATCGGCGGTACCGGCGTGGTCACGGTCGGCCAGATCCTGGCGATGGCGGCCCACGTCGAGAACAAGGGCGCGCTGGTGCTGGACATGAGCGGCCTGGCCCAGAAGGGCGGTCCGGTGATGTCGCACGTACGCCTGGCCGACCGCCAGTCGGACCTGCACTCGACCCGGGTCGGCACCGGCAACGCCGACCTCGTGATCGGCTGCGACCAGATCGTCACCGCCAGCCGCGACGCGCTGTCGCGTATGGGAGAGAACCGCACCTGGGCCGCGGTGAACGCCAGCGGCGCCACCACCGCCGCCTTCATCAAGAACCCGGACTGGCAATTCCCGGGCGAAGGCTCGCGCGGCGCGATACTCCAGGCCTGCGGCGCCGGCAATGTCGATTTCATCGACGCCGGCCAGATCGCCACCAGCCTGATGGGCGACGCCATTGCCACCAACATGTTCATGCTGGGGTATGCCTTCCAGAAGGGCCACGTGCCGCTGCAGGAAGCTTCGATCCTGAAGGCGATCGAACTGAACGGCGTATCGGTCGGTTTCAACAAGGCCGCCTTCGAGTGGGGCCGCACCGCCGCCCACGACCTGGCCTCGGTGACGCGCATGACCTCGCCCGCCAAGGTGATCGAATTCAAGCGCGCGCAAAGCCTGGACGACATCGTGAACCGCCGCATCGAGCTGCTCACCGCCTACCAGAACGCGGCGTATGCGCAGCAATATAAAACCTTCGTCGACCAGGTGCGCGCCGCCGAGGCAAAGCTGGGCCAGGGCACGCGCCTGACCGAAGCCGTGGCGCGCTACCTGCACAAGCTGATGGCCTACAAGGACGAATACGAAGTCGCGCGCCTGTACACCGACCCGGCGTTCATGGACAAGATCAACGGCATGTTCGAAGGCGACGTCACGCTGAAATTCCACCTGGCGCCGCCGATCATGGCGAAGAAGGACAAGCAGGGCCACCTGGTGAAGCAGGAATTCGGGCCGTGGATGATGAAGGCGTTCGGCGTGCTGGCGAAACTGAAAGGCTTGCGTGGCACCGCGCTGGATCCGTTCGGCCGCACCGAAGAGCGGCGCATGGAGCGGGCGCTGATCCAGGAATACCGCCGCACGGTGGAGGCCCTGCTGCCGAAGCTCACCAGCGAGAACCTGGCGCAGGCGGTGGCGATTGCCAGCATCCCGGAAGACATCCGCGGCTTCGGTCACGTGAAGGAGCGGCACCTGGCGGCGGCCAAGCGCAAGGAGGCGGAGCTGGTGGCCGCGTTCCACGCGCCGGGGGCGGCATCGCGCGCGGCTTGATCGCGCCAGGCACGGCCGTTGTATTTTATTCCGCTGTGACTTTTGGCTGGATTTCGGCAAGGGCGGCGCGACTATAATCGGACGCATGAATCCGCTCCGTCCTACCCGCATTGCATTGACCGGTCGTTCGACCACGTTGCGCCTGGCTGCCGGCGCGCTTGCCGCCACCTTCCTGCTCGGTGCCTGCGGCGGCGGAGGTGGGGGCGGCGGCGCTGCGCCGGATACCACCACCGGCAACACCACACCGGGCACGGTCCGCACACCGGACCCGATCCCGAACGATTACCAGGCCTACGCCAACCTGTGCGCCCATCCGCGCAGCGGCGTCGACGCCATCACCGGCCAGACCTTCCTGGACCGCCAGGGCACGCTGCAGGATGAAATGAGATTCCTGCGCGGCTGGGCCGACCGCAATTATCTGTGGTTCAACGAAATTCCGTCCAATTTCTACATGGCGGATTTCACCAGCACGCTCGATTATTTCGACCGGCTGAAGACCCCGGCCGTCACCGCATCGGGCAAGCCGAAGGACCAGTTCCACTTCACCTACACGACGGCGGAATGGAATGCGCTCAGCACGGCAAGCCAGGAAACCGGCTACGGCGTGACCTGGGCCGTCAGTTCCTCGACCGTGCCGCGCAACTGGATCGTGGCCATGGTCGAGCCGAACTCGCCAGCCGCCGCCGCCGGCGTGCAGCGCGGCGACATGCTGGCGACGGTGGACGGCATCGACGTCGTCAACGCCCGCGGCGACGCCGCCGTCGACACCATCAACGCCGGCCTGTATCCGGCGCGGAGCGGCGAAACCCACCGCTTCGGCCTCAGGCGCGGCAGCGCCACCCTGGAGGTCAGCCTGGGCGCGGCCGTGGTCACCTCGGCGTCGGTGCAGAATGCCAGGGTGATCGATACCCCGACCGGCAAGGTCGCTTACCTCACCTTCAACGATTTCAATGCGACCGCCGAAAAGCAGCTGATCGACGCCTTCACGATGTTCAAGGGCCAGCAGGTGAACGACCTGGTGATCGACATGCGCTACAACGGCGGCGGCCTGCTCGGCATCGCCAGCGAACTCGGCTACATGGTTGCGGGACCGGTCTCGGCCGGCCAGACCTTCGAGCGCCTGATCTACAACAGCAAGACCGCGCCGGGCGCACCGTTCCCCTTCGCCACGAAGGCCTACGGCTACACCGCGCCGAATCCGGCCAGCAGCGGCCAGGCCCTGCCTTACCTCGGCCTGAAGCACGTGACCGTGCTGACCACGGCCGACACCTGTTCGGCCAGCGAATCGGTGATCAACGGCCTGCGCGGCATCGACGTGCAGGTCGACATCATCGGTGGCGCCACCTGCGGCAAGCCCTACGGCTTCACCCCGGTCGACAACTGCGGCACGACTTATTTCTCGATCGAGTTCCAGGGCGTGAACGCGAAGGGCTTCGGCGACTACGCCGACGGCTTCGCCCCGACCTGCACCGTGGCCGACGACTTTGCGCATACGCCGGGCGATACGTCGGAAGGCTTGCTGGCGGCGGCGCTGGCCTACCGCACCAGCCAGGCCTGCCCGACGAGCCGGGCGAGCGCGGTGCCTTTGAAGCTGGTGCGGCCGGCGGCGAAGGCGATCAAGGTGCTGGCGCCGGCGCGTTGAGTTATTGTTGACCGTAACCGTCGCCCCGGCGAAGGCCGGGGTCCAAGTTGTATGCGTTGCGACGGCGCGTGCAGAACTTGGCCCCCGCCTGCGGGGGGGCGACGTGCAGGGCCAACTGTTCTGCCTGTTTGCATCTATTGCCAGTTTATAATTTCCGGCTCATCCCCAACCCGCCGGAGTCCTCCTGATGTTGCGTTCCGCATTCCTGCTCGCCCTGCTTGCCACCACCCCCGTCCTGCACGCCGCCCCCGACCTGGTCACCGTTTCCGAACGTTCCGGCTTCACCGCCACCGGCCGCTACGACGAAGTGATCAAGCTGTGCAGCGCCTTCCAGCAAGCCTATCCGAAGCAGGTCAAATGCCTCCAGTTCGGCACCACCCCGGAAGGCCGGCCGATGCTGGCGCTGGCGGTCAACGCCAAGGGCATCTTCACGCCCGAGGGCGCGCGCAAGCACAAGCTGCCGGTGACGCTGATCCAGGGCGGCATCCACGCCGGCGAGATCGACGGCAAGGATGCCGGCTTCCTGGCGCTGCGCGAAATGCTGGACAACAAGCTCGCACCGGGCGTACTCGACAAGCAGGTGCTGCTGTTCGTGCCGGTGTTCAACGTCGACGGCCACGAGCGCTTCGCCAAATGGAACCGCCCGAACCAGCGCGGCCCGGTCGAGATGGGCTGGCGCACCACCGCCCAGAATTTCAATCTGAACCGCGACTACGTCAAGGCCGACGCGCCCGAGATGCAAGCGATGCTGGCAATGGTCAATGCCTGGGATCCGCTGACCTATGTCGACCTGCACGTGACCGACGGCGCCATGTTCCAGCACGACGTCTCGATCCAGGTCGAGCCGGTGTACTCGGGCGACCCGGCCTTCCGCCAGGCCGGCCTGGCGCTGCGCGCCGGCGTCATCGAGGACATCAGCAAGCAGGGTTCGTCGCCGCAGTCGTATTACATGTCGTTCAAGGAAACCGACGACCCGGCCTCCGGCTTCGTCGACAGCGTGTCCGAACCGCGCTTTTCGACCGGTTATTTCCAGCTGCGCAACCGGATGGCGATGCTGGTCGAGACCCACTCGTGGAAGGATTATCCGACGCGGGTGCGCATCACGCATAACTCGTTCATTTCGGTGCTGCAGCAGGTCGCGCGCCATGGCCAGGCCTGGCAGCAGGCCGCTCTCGACGCGGACGCGCGCACGACGCGCATCGCCGGCCAGCCGGTGGCGCTGACCTACAAGACCACCGACAAGACCACGATGGTCGACTTCCAGGGCTATGCCTATACGCGCACGATGTCCGACGTGTCCGGCATGCTGATGACCCGCTACGACGAAAGCAAGCCGCAGGTCTGGCATGTGCCGTTGCGCGACGAGGTGGTCGAAGACCTGCGGGTGACGGCCCCGGGCGCCGGCTACGTGGTGCCGGCGGCCTGGGCGCAGATCGTTGCCGCCAAGCTGGTCCAGCACGGCATCAGCTACCGCACCCTGGACAAGACCATCGACGGCGCCGCCGTCGACACCTTCCGCGCCGACAAGGCGAGCTTTGCCGCGACCTCGTTCGAATCGCACCAGCGCCTGAAGGTCGAGGGCAGCTGGAAGCGCGAGCCGCGCGCGCTGGCGAAGGGCGCGCTGTTCGTGCCGATCGCCCAGCCCAAGGCGCGCCTGGTGATGGCGCTGTTCGAGCCGCAGGCGCCGGATTCGCTGCTGGCCTGGGGCGCCTTCAACAACGCCTTCGAGCGCAAGGAATACATGGAAGAGTACGTGGCCGAAGACGTCGCGCGCGAACAGATGGCCAGGGATCCGGCGCTGGCCGCCGAGTTCCGCAAGAAGGTCGAGACCGATGCCGCCTTTGCGAAAAATCCGCATGCCCGCCTCGAATTCTTCGCGCGCCGCCATGCATCCTGGGACGAGCGCCTGAACCTGTACCCGGTGATGCGCACCGACAGCGTGCTGTAATCCGCCTGCTGTAATGCGCCTGCCGTAACGCGCCTGCCGTAATGCCGGGGCAAGCGCGCTACGCCTGATGCATGTCCACGCGCGCCCCCGGCGCTGCGCGCTAGACTGGGGCGATCGCCTTCATGGTCTTCGCCCCATGCATCGCCTCCTTCATCGGCCTCATCGGTCGCATCGGCTTGCTCGTTGGCCTGTTCGTTGGCCTGTTCGGCGGCTGGACGTCCGCCAGGCCTGGGCCACGGCCCTGGTGCTGCTGTTTCCCTTGCCGAGCCTGGTCACCGGCTTCGGCATCGGCCTGGCCGGCTTCCTGTTCCTGTTCACCGCCTGCCTGTGGTGGCGCGGCTGCCTGGCGGCCTTGCGCGCGCACTGGCCCCGGACGCGCTGGGTGCTGCTGGCCTTCCTGCTGCACCTGGCCTGCGTGCTGTGGCCGGCGCTGGGACGCCTGCACGGCGCCAACGCGGTCGATGGGCCACTGCGCATGTGCATCGCCTGCGCCGCCATGCTGGTGGTGCAGGTGGGCCGGTCATCCTTGCGGGCGCTGTGGCTGGGCGTGGCCGGCGGGGCGCTGCTGGGGGCCGGCTTCGTCGGCTGGCAGCGGCTGGCGCTGGGCATGGAGCGGCCGGGCGGGCTGCTCAATCCGATCACCTTCGGCGATCTGTCGCTGTGTTTGTCCCTGCTGGCGCTCGCCGGTGCGGCGACGGTGCGGCATGCCGCGCTGCGCTGGATCGCGGCGCTGGGCGTCGTGTCCGGCCTGGCCGCCTCGCTGCTGACCGGCAGCCGCGGCGGCTGGCTGGCGCTGCCGGCCGCCTGCGTGCTGCTGGCGGCGGCCAGGCGGCATGCGCTGCTGCCGCGCCGCCTGGTCCTCGGCGTGCCCGTGCTGGCCTGCGCGCTGGCGCTCGGCGCCTACGCCGTGCCGCAGACCGGCGTGCATGCGCGCGTCGCGGTCGGCGTCGAGGACGTCCGGCTCTACCTGGCCGGCAGTCCCGTCGCCACCTCGATCGGCGTGCGCCTCGATCTATGGAAGGCAGGCCTGCGCCTGGCCGTCGAACACCCGTGGCGAGGCCTCGACACGCCGGCCTATAAACGCCGCATGCACGAATGGGTCGCGGCAGGCGAACTCAGCCCGGCCGTGTTCGCGCCGCCGGAACCGCCGCACATGCACAACGACGCGCTGCAGGCGCTGGTAACGCGCGGCATCCCCGGCCTGCTCGCCTGGGCCGCCATCTTGCTGGCGCCTTTCCTGTTCTTCCGGGCGCAACTGGCACGCGCGCCGGTATCGGCATCGGCGCCTGGACTGGAGCCGGAACCGCGCGCGCGACCCACGCAGCGCCAGGCTGCGGCGCTGGCCGGCATGCTGGTGGTGCTGGCCTATGCCGCCTTCGGCCTGAGCGAAGTCATCTTCTGGTCGATGAAGGGCAGCCTGTTCTATGCCTTGATGGTGTTCCTCCTGATGGGTTGGTGCCTGGTGGACGAGGATGCGGGAGCGCGCGGACGGCAGGGTGGCCGGCGGCGCGACTGCCGGCGCAACCGATGCTGCAACTGACGACGCAACTGCCGGCACGGCGCAGGGCGTTCAGGCGCGGCCGGGGCCGGTGTCGGCCGAGCCGTGAGGCGGACCAGCCGTACTCTGCGGTGGACCGGTCGCACTTGCCGCCCGACTGCGCGAGTGCTGGGGTGGAGCGACAGGACGCGTTTGCAGCTGGGCCAGTGTTTCCGGGAACGGTCCCAGTCGTCCGTGGATGCCGTCGCCGATCGCGTGCAGCAGGGTCGAGAAGGCGCCGCGGCGCAGGCGGCCGCCACTGACTGCCCACAATGCCAGGCCGAACAGCAGCGTGACCACGGTCGGCACCACCGGCAGCGTGGCATAGGCGCGGGCCACGGCGATGCGGTTGCGGATCGTGAAGTAATGTTTGGGGCCGAACGGTCCCGCGCGCAGGCGCGCGCGGCGTCCCCGTAAATGTTCGATCACGCTGCCGGGCACCAGCCACACGGGGCGTCCGGCGCGGCCCAGGCGCAGCGTGTATTCGGTGTCGTCGTAGCCAAGGAAAAAGTCGCGCTCGGGCATGCCGGCCTCGGCGATGGCGCTGGCCGCGACCAGGAAGCCGACAAAGGAGGCGGTATCGACGCGGCAGGGCGCTCCCTCGTAGGCGGCGCGTGGCAGCGGCCGTTCGATGCCGGTCGGCAGGTGGTAGCGGCGCCGGTGGCGCAGGGCGATGTCGCCGAATTCGTGGACCGTGCCGCACAGGGCGCCGATGGCGGGGTCGGCGCCGGCCGCTGTGTCGAGCAATTGTGCCAGCGCATCCGGTCGGGCCATCGCGTCGTCGTCCAGCAGCCAGATCCAGTCGTGGCCGTCCGCGAATGCGCGCGTCATGCCGAGCGCAAAGCCGCCGGCGCCGCCGAGGTTGGTGTCGGAACGCACGAGCGTCACGTCATGCCGGCGGCCCGGGTCGCTTGCGGCGGCTGCGCCGCTGGCGCCGATTGCGCCGATGGCGGCAGGCGCGCAGGGCGGCTCGCTGGCGTTGTCGACGACGTAGATGGCGTCCAGCGGCCGGGTCTGGGCGCGCAGCGCGGCCAGCGCCTGTAGCAGCAGCTGTGGACGGTTGTGGGTGACGAGGGCGGCGGCGACAAGCATGCTGGACCCGTTTCGATGCAGTTCAGCCGCGCGCCAGGCGCCGCGCGAGCCCGGCCGCCAGCCGGCGCACCGGATGGTGCCGCCGGTTCGGGTCGAACAGCAGCCCATGCAGCGCGCGGCTGTGGTGGAAGGCGCGGCGCGCCAGCGCCTTCTGGCGCCGGCGCGCTTCGATCAGCGCATGCAGCGGCGCCGGATCGGTCACGCCGGCCAGCGCCGGATTGGCCAGCGCCAGCCAGTCCAGGTACATCAGGTTGTTCAGGCGCTGGAACGGCGAATTGCCGACCCAGCCGTATTTGTCGAAGCGCAAGCCGATCTGCCACGGGTCGAGCAGCATCGCGTCCTGCGCCAGGAAGCGCTGGTAATCCGCCAGCACGGTGTCGGACACGTCGTTCAGGAAACGCGGCACGGTATAGCCGCGCGCATGCGCGAAATGCAGGCACAGGTATTGTTCGACTGCAAAGCGCGCCCGGAACTGGCGCTCGAACACGGTGGAGCCGGCGACGTGCTCCTGGGTTTCGTACAGGCGCGCATCCTTGACCGGCATCGGCGCTACGGACCAGTAGTCGCGCAGCAGCGGCGTCGGCCCGAACTGGAACCAGTCGCTCAGGTGGAATGCCAGCCGTTCGAACATGCTCGGGTCGAGCGTGAAGAAGGACGAGGCCAGCAGCCGTTCGCGGCCGCCGTCGAGGACGCGCTGCTCGCGGTAGTAGTCGATGAAGCCGGCGTGCTCGAGGAAGCAGTCGGTGCGCAGCTTGACCGCATATGGTGTCTCGACCGCGGCCAGCCCGGCGTGCGTGCTCAGCAGTTGGCGGTTGATGTTGTTGGCCTTGTTGTCCTTGAGTTTCAACGGGGCCAGGCCGCCCGGGTCCTCGCTCTCCACCAGCGCATCGACTTCCAGGCCGGGCGGCAATTCGGTGCCGGCCCAGGTCGACAGGACGATGCGCGCCCCCGGCAGCACCTTGCGCGTGTGCCGGAGGTTGCGCGCGAAGTGTTCATGCTCGCGCGTGACATAGGGTTTGACGGCGCCCTGGAACACCAGCGTGATGTCAGTGGTCTTCATGGGCCCGCCGGTCTTGCGCTTGAGTGCTCAATTGATCAGGCTGGCTGCTCAATTGAGCACCGGACTGGGCGCCCGGTTCGACGCCCGGCTGCTCGCTCAGCTGAGCGCTCAATTGATCGCTCAGCTGGTCGATATAGCGGCGCAGCGGCGAATCGGGCCGCCGCGGCACGCGCTTGACGCCGTACAGCCCGTGGCGGTCGAACACGCGCCATTTGCCGTGGCCATCGGACAGCCATTCGTAG
>Ga0308160_10004086_pt1 | contig 15850 bp, 14 predicted proteins | sample PhyFR1_FD_201036 | JGI IMG/M metagenome (GOLD analysis project Ga0308160, IMG submission 201036) | Phyllosphere microbial communities from UC Gill Tract Community Farm, Albany, California, United States - DLSLF.R1 | ecosystem: Host-associated > Plants > Phyllosphere > Unclassified | place: USA...
TTCTCGGAACAGTCGTCTTCATCTTGATTCTGATTCCAATCACGATTTCAGCACTTGATCAATTGAACATTAAAGGAATCACAGGACCAGCGATCAACATGTTGAACGATGTCCTTGGTATGATTCCAAACATCATCGTTGGTGTCGTACTGATTCTTGTCGGTCTTTACGTCGGACGTTTCGTTAAGAAATTCGTGACGGATCTCTTATCACGTCTTGGTTTCAACAACCTGACACGTCACTTGAAAATCGGTACGTGGGATGCAAACCAAGCTTCTACATCACCAGCTTCGATCGTTGGTGCACTCGTTGAGATCGTCATCGTCGTTCTCTTCGTCGTCGAAGCCTTCAACTTGATTGGTCTTGACTTCATGGTCGACCTCGGTCGCGCCGTCCTTGCGTTCTTACCGAGCGTCCTGACAGCGATCATCATTCTCGCAATCGGGATCATCGTCAGCAACCTCGTCAAACGTACGATGGACAGCTTGTTCGGCAACTCTGAACTAAAAGTCCTTTCAAGCGTTGCGAAGTATGCGATTCTTGCACTTGCTGTCTTCATGGCACTTGATCAACTAGGTGTTGCTGATACGATCGTCAACTCAGCCTTCATCTTGATCCTTGGGGCACTTGCACTTGCATTCGGTCTTGCCTTTGGTCTTGGTGGACGTGATAATGCGTCGCGTTATCTCGATCGTTTGCAAAAGAAAGCAGAGAACACGGAAGTCGACACATCGAACCTTCCAAGTAAGTCAGCATCGACTTCATCATCACCGAGCTTAAAAGATGCAGCAAAAGGTGCAGCTTCACAAGCAGCTGATGATGTCACACCAGATCGTGCACCACGTTCAGCGCGTTCATCTTCAACGGATGAGACGACACATGGTACACCAAAAGGTGCATTGCCAGAAAACGATTTAGCACAACAAGATGATTACCCGATCGATCCAGATGATCATAAAGGTCCTAACCTCGATCGTTCAAAAGATTCACATAGACCCAACGATCCACCACCTGATTTCAATCAATTTTAATCAAAAGATACAGCCAATGATTAAGTCGAAAAGGACATTATCCATTAATGTCCTTTTACTTACGATAGAGAGGTGAACAACATTGAAAATCCTAAAAGGGGATCAACTTACGAGTCACCTAGAAAAACATATTTTTATTCAGAACTTTATTTTTGAGGAGATCATTACTACAGCGAATGCAGCGAAAATCAGGATATACTTCATCGAACCACTTTCACACTATTCAACGAGCCCTAAACAATTAGAATCTGCTCGAATTTTTGTTGGTGAAGTTCATTACCATCTAAGTCTTCCGACACTTGAAAAGCGTTTTTATCTCGAGTTCTCAAATGGAAGCAAACATCAAATTGTATTAGCTGCTCGTGAACCAATTGATGAAGTCATTGCCCTTCTCCAGTATTTTTTCAAGAATTATATACGATAACCTAAAAGTGAGGAGTAGTCCTTAGACTACTCCTCACTTTTGAGAGTTTTGATTATATCGATGCTCATTTGCTGACACGGTACAAACAAGTCATCAGTTCTAATCAAATGAAATAACATTATATATATTCCCAAACGAATGATCATTAAAACTTTTAAAGACTATTTCAATAGTTAATTCCTACTACGAATAAACCCAGATTAAAATATTTTTTTTAAAATAATTAAAATAATGATAAAGTGTTATAAAGTAAAATATTTTGTGCTAAGACTAGTGGAGGAACGTAATGAAAAATCATTCATTAAGTATAGCGACTTTTTACAAAGAGAATACACAACTTGTAGAATTTGTTCATGAAATTGAATACTATGATCAACATTTACATAAAAAAGAAGTAAAATATCCTTCTTTGATGAAGCATTTACAACGACAAGCGAACCTATTAACAATTCAAGCATTGAATAATTTGACTTCTATACATGTATTAGAAGAACGTATGATTCAACTGGTAAGAAACACGTATAGTCCTTTTCATATACAAGAACGTGAGCTCGCTGGTCACCGTGATGCCCTATCTTATATACATGATCATCATACCGAATATTCAGTTTACGACTTTCGCATCGTCTATATTATCCAAAAGATAATAAATCAGCATTTAACTACAGATCAATTTAACGAAAAGCCAAATATATTTCCCGATAATCCATTACTTCCCCACTCCATCATGCCGACTAGCCAATGTCTTTCTACAGAAGACCTTCAACAGTTATTTTTCGAATTTCAATCATCGATTGAAGTCCAAAAATTGCATCCTATAATTGCGATTCCGTTATTACTTCATAAATTTTTTAAACAAATAAGAGGTCATTATGATGCATTAAGAATTATGAGACTATTGAACATCTACTTACTTCACCAATTTGATTACCGAATCCAATGTTACTTTTCACTCGATCGACAATTTAATGAATCCTACAGTAGTTTTCATGACAGCTTTCTTCAAAGATTTAACGATCATGATGCCGATGCGATCTTACCTTCACATCAATGGATTCAATTCTACTTAAAAACTGTTCTAACATCCTACAAAGAAATAAAAGGCTTTATCAATGCGTACAAACACCGTTCCATTGCCGAAATCAAGATGGAGCAAATTTTTACGTTTATAACTTCTCAATCGGAACCCTTCACAAAACAACAGTTGCTAGAACATCATCCTGAGGCAGGTAAACAGCTTGTCGAAAAAATGTTGCGTATTTTGCGAAATAAAGGTCAGATACGATGTATCGGAAAAGGAAAGAACATAAAATGGGAATGGATATCTGAAAAAAAGAACACAATAATGTCATAATTCTTACTTTCTGCTTCGTTTGTTCATTCAACTATCTTAAACAATGAGTTGTGGTTGACTCATAAGAACTTCCTCTTTTCTCCACAGCAATGATGGGTAATCAAATCATCTGTTTTTGATAGAATCAATGTTCGACATCCTAAACAAGAAAACAATTTGATCTTAGCAGTTTTTGTAGTCAAAGCATTTCTTCTTAATTCGTTTTCAAAAATGAATTTAGATTGATAAGCAGAAACTGAATAAGAATACATTTTCAAATCCTCCTTATAGATTGCTAGAAATAATGCTTGTTGTCGTTTTTTCTTCTATCGTATTAAACTAAGAATAGTATAGTTTAGTATATACCCGAATTTAAAGATGTATAAATAGTTATATATGTGATTGAAAATACTATTTACTTTTTCATCATCCAGTCCGATATATGAACTATACTCTCGTTACTAATTTATTTAGGAGGTTGAGCATGAGCGGGAAAAAACACTCCATTCGCACTCGATTATTGTTGATTATCGGACTAATCTTTACTTTATTTTTTATTATAAGTAGTGCATCACTTTACTTTAATACTAAACAGACTGCATTATCTACCTTAAAAGCTACAGCTGAAAAAGATGCGTTACGTATTGCAAATACAATTAATTTAGAGAAATATGAATCCTTTCTAAATGAACTAACGCCATCAGCAAAGTACGACCAATTACGTGAACAATTAAATACCCTTCGCAAGGAAAATGGCTTAATGTATGCGTACACAGCACGAGTAGAAAATAATAAAGTTCATCTTTTAGTAGATGGATTACCTGCAAAGGACGCTGTAAAAATCGATTCCCCTGCGACTGGAGCAAAAGCAAAAGACATGAAAGATGTTTTAAAAGGACAAACTTTTGCGACTGATGTCATTCAAGATCCTGATTATGGCGAGTACATCAGTGTGTATGTACCTTTGAAAAGTTCTTCGGGTCAAGTCATTGGTATTTTAGGAACAGATATTGCTGCAAAAGAAGTCACTGAATTAACGACTTCTTTGTTAAAACAAAACCTTCCTCTCTTTATTGGCTTATTATTGTTGTTACTTCTTGGAACGCTTACCTTGTTATATATTGTTCTTGGACGAAAGTTAAGACCGCTCGAAACATTGCAATCAGTCGCAGACCTAATTGCTAAAGGACATCTTAAACAAGCAAAACAAACATTAACGGATTTGACTATTCCTTCAAAAGATGAAATTTATGCGTTAGCAATCTCCATTCGTGACATGAATGAGATGCTACGAGTAATGATTGCTGATATTAAACAAACATCAAATCTTGTCACGACGACCAGTCATTCAATCGATCACAGCACGACAGAAGTATTAGATGGTTCTACACAAATTGCGCGTACAATGGGAGAGATCGCAATCGGTACAGAGAACCAGACCCATGTCACACTGTCTTTAAATGAAGAAATGCAAAGTTTTTCTTCGCTGATTCAAACTGCCTCTGAATCTGGTCGGACCATTCAAGAGACAACCATAGATATGGCTTCGTTAACAAAAATTGGACGTGACCAAATGCAACAGTCAGTAGAAAGAATGAATCACATTCATCAACAAGTCATTCAATCTGCAGATCAGGTCGAGCAGTTGAAACAACAATCTTCTGATATTCAAGCTTTAGTCGGAATCATTCGTGGTATTTCGGAACAAACCAATCTTCTTGCGCTTAACGCAGCTATTGAAGCCGCTCGAGCTGGTGAACAAGGTAAAGGATTTGCTGTAGTCGCTACAGAGGTGAAAAATCTGTCGAGTCATGTTGCTAGTAGTGTAAGTGAAATCGCCTCAATCGTTACCTCAATCGAGACGAGTGCCGCTCAAATGCAACAGAGTTTCTCTACTACAGTGCAAGCAACGGAGAGTGGTAAGCAAATTGTTCTTGAAACGGATAAGACATTTGAGAATCTATCTACTCAGGTTACAGACGTCTCTACGTCAACCAGACATATGACTGAGAAAATGAATCATGTTTTAGCTTCTGAGCAAAAAATCCGAATGGCGCTTGAGGAGATAGCTGCAGTTGCAGAAGAACACACAGCAAGTAATGAAGAAGTGGCAGCTGCATCGGAGCAGATGATTGCTACCATCACTACATTGCACGATTTAGTAGAAAACTTGAATGAGCGAACGAATCATTTGGAATCAGAATCGAAAAAATTTGATATTTAAGTTTTTCTATACGGAAAGGTGACCTTTAAAATTTAAAGCACCTTTCCGTTTCTTTTAATTTTTTTTTTAAGATAAACTCTATGAACCATTAAAGTTTTTTTAAAACACTCGTAAGTAATAAATAATAGAAGGGATTTATCGTAATATGACTGAACAGCTAAATTCTTTTTCTTCACTTTCTCCTGCTATTCAGAAAGAAAAAATGGTCCGTTTAATTCAAGGACTTCAGCAAATTCATACTACGCCAATAAAGGCAAGCCATTACATCACTCTTACGGAATTCCTTCCATACCCACCATATGAAGAAGTCCTTCAACTTTACGGAACGTGGAAGAATTTTTTAATTGAAAGTGGCGTGATAAAAGCATCTGCTAAGCCACAAAAAACATCAATTAGTCGTACCCCAAAAGAAAAGCCAATATTGATTCAGAACAAATTATCAATAGAAGAAAGCTTACACTTATGTTCTAAAAAAATCGGTCCTTCATTTACTGTACGTCAGTATACTGAATTGAGAAAAAAATACCCTTCTATGATGAGTGCTAGTAACATTACACATCATCACGGGAGCTGGAAACTAGCTTTAACTTACCATGGATATCTTTCAGGTGAGGCCCAATCGAAAAAAAATTGTCTGAAAGCCCTGGAGTCTGCCCAAATAGATTTTAATACGTGTAACCTCACCATAACGCAATATCGAAAATGGCTAAAAAATAATGTAGGACCATCTGTTCCAATGATCAAGCTAAGATTTGGGAATTGGAAAAATGCGCTATCATTTCTCACTGACTAATTTTTCGTCACTTTTGAACGATAGAATTGTCTAGAAGAAGGGTATACACGGTAATATGTCATATTTATTTGATCATCCGTTCGCTGATTCGTACCTTAAGTTTTTAGGCAGATGAATCGGTCACATGGGAGGAGGTATATCCTTTGGATAAGATTACTTTCGTCGTTCATTTGGTTTTACTATTTATTTTAAACGTGTGTTATTTAAATGAAGCATTGCACATCGGTTCTGTACTTATTTTGATTCTTTTATCTATCATCGAGGCTGTTATTCTTCAATTACTACTGAAACCACTCTTATCAAATCGGTCTATTTTTCGTGCTACCACACAAAACCAAAGAGAAAAAACTGAACTTTCTCAGTAAGATTAACTCAGCATTAGATAAAGCAACAGATAGAAACCTATGGAGAAACATATACTTTTTAAAAGTATATGTTTCTCCATTTCTTTTGCTTCCAACACGAGAATCTCTTAGATTGCTTTAGTTGTAGATGAATACTTAAAAGGTAGAGGAAAAATTACTAACTGCAATGATTTTTGGAACGACTCCTCTTTAATAATGTAATGTGGCTTTTTTTATTTACATTCGTCTATCAAGTGACTAGTGTTGACAAAAGACTTTACACTCGCTTCACTATCTGAAAATTTTTACTTTAAAGGATAATCTAAACAATTGATAACATATACCGATATTACTGTCTGTATGGAAAAAACTCAGGAGGACTTGTATGCAAAACAAACGTACGCATTCTTTAAGAAACAGACTATCCCTTATTATCGGTATGATTCTTCTTTTATTTTTCTTGTTCAGTAACGTCGCCCTCTATTTCAACACCACACAAACGGCACTGTCTACTCTCAAAAAGACAGCTATCCAAGATCTCCAAAGGATCTCAAAACAAATTGATCCTACATTATATGAGCGTTTTCTCGCTCAACCCGAAAAAGGAACAGATTATGAGAAGCTTCGTTCTCAGTTAGATGATCTGCGTCTGCAAAATGGTCTTCTATATACGTATACCGCACTCGTAGAAGATGATCACGTAAAGCTCATGGTAGATGGTAGCTCTTCGGAGAGCGCAAGTGACATCGGAGAACCTTCAACCGGCGCTTCTTATAAAGACGTAAAAGATGTTCTTTCAGGTAAGACACACGCTACTGATATCATCGAAGACAAGAAATACGGTAAATATATCAGTGTTTTTGTTCCGATTAAATCCACTGACGGCAGCGTTATTGGTATTTTAGGTGGGGATATTTCAGCAGATGAGGTCCATGAACTCACGATGGCTCTCGCTAAACAAAACTTCCCGCTCTTCTTTTTAGGCCTCATCCTCTTCCTTGGCATCACATTGATTTACTTACGGTGGATTCTTATGCGCAAGCTTGATCCAATTCGTACGCTCCAAGAGGTCGCTCAATTCATTGCAGCAGGTGATTTAAAAAATGCGGATCTTCGATTGCGAGAGTTGAAGGTGAGCGCGAACGATGAGGTCCACTCCCTTGCAGTATCGATGCAAGACATGAACGACATGTTGAGTAAGATGATTGGCGAAATCAAAAAAACTTCTACATTGATCACTCAAACTAGTGAAACCATCGACTCTAGTTCACAGGAAGTCCTCGACGGATCGACGCAAATCGCGCATACGATGACAGAGATTGCTGTAGGAACTGAGAGCCAGACTCACGTGACTCATTCTCTCAACGAAGAGATGAATGCGTTCGCAGGTTTGATTCAGAGTACGGATGAAGTCAGCACGAATATTAATAACGCTACGATCGAGATGAATGAATTGACACAAGAGGGTCGCGCTCACATGCATCAGTCTGTCGAGCGAATGAACGTCATCCATTCTCACGTCCAACGTTCAACGAATCAAGTGCAAGAGCTCAATCGACAATCAGAAGAAATCCAAGGTCTCATTTCTATCATTCGTGATATCTCTGAACAAACCAATCTCCTGGCACTGAATGCTGCGATCGAAGCAGCTCGTGCCGGCGAGCAAGGGAAAGGATTTGCCGTCGTCGCTTCTGAAGTGAAGAATCTCTCCATGCACGTTGCAGAAAACGTCAGTCAAATCTCCTCTATTGTAAACAATGTCCTCATCAGTACTCGATCGATGGAAAAAAGTTTTACTGAGACAGTCAGTGAGACAGAGGCCGGTAAGCAATCCATCCTTGATACGGATCAATCTTTTAGTCGATTGACAGAACACGTCGATGTCGTGTCCCAGTCTTCACAACATATGGCGCGTCAAATGCAGAACGTCCTTCAATCAGAAAATCGCATTCGTCACGCGTTAAGCGAGATTGCATCCGTCGCCGAGGAACATACTGCAGGAAACGAAGAAGTCGCTGCAGCATCAGAACAGATGATTGGTACGGTCACCGCTTTGCATGACTTAGTTGTCACTTTAAACGAAACGACAGATGTTTTAGAAAAAGGGACAAATCGCTTTAAGATTTAAGGGTAATATCTTTCACCAAAAAACATCCCCTTTGTAGAATTGCTCTACAAAGGGGATGTTTTGTTTTGACTTCATGGCCGTTTAACTCGACACTGCGTATACGACATTCACTATATTTCATATGAGTAAAAAGCTAGTATTGATTCTACTTAAATCGGCTTATCAAAATATGGCTTCTTATCAATACCCCACGTAAAGATCTGTGCCCGTGTATGACGATTCGGATCGTACAAAGGGTCACCCTCAATTTCCGTGTAGGTCCGTGCATGATAGACAATAACGTCGCGTCCCTGCTCATCTATCGTAAAGCTATTATGTCCTGGTCCATATTGGCTAGCCGCATCGTTCGTCGCGAAGACTGGCCGCAATGACTTTTCCCAAACATCCGGATTCAGTGGATCATCGTCTTCTGAAGCACTCAACATACCCATGCAATAATTCTCATCCGTTGCACTAGCAGAATACGTAATGAAGATTTGTCCGTGACGCTTCAGGACTGCAGGTCCTTCGTTCACCAGAAAGCCTTTTGTCTCCCAATCAAGCTCTGGCTTTGTCAACATGACTTGCGGTTTTTGAATGGTCCAAGGATTCTTTAAAGAAGCGATATATAGGTTCGAGTTCCCTTCGATGAAAGGATCTTTTTGTGCCCATACTAAGTAATGAACATCTTGATGTTCGAACACGGTCGCATCAAGGGCAAATGAATCCCACTGTGTTTCAATTTGTCCTCGTTCTATCCATTCGCCTTCTAGCGGGTTGTCCGAACCATTCTCTAACACAAACATGCGATGATCAAAGAGTCCGTTTACAATTTCACGTGACTTCGCAGCTGCAAAATAAAGATACCATTTCCCATGAATATGATGTAATTCGGGTGCCCAAATCAGATCACTCATCGGACCAGTATCAGGTTTGACCCAAGCTGTCACCGCTTCTACATCTTTTAGTTCATGAAGAGATTTAGCACGACGCAATTCGATTCGATCGTATTCGGGAACGGATGCTGTGAAATAATAATAACCATCAGAATGAAGATACACCCATGGATCTGCCCGTTGCTCTAAAACAAGATTCCGATCCTCTGTCTGGTTCATCGTGTGACCTCCTTGTTGACCATCCTGTTTTTAAAAATAGGCATATCTCCCTGCCAAGAAAATGGTCGTATATACGTATGGCGATTCGGATCCCATAATGGATCACCTTCGATTTCTTTATAGTTCCGCGCATGATAGACAATTATATCGGTCCCATCTGCGAGTGTCGTGAAACTGTTATGACCTGGTCCGTATTCACGAATTGACTCATTTGTCGTAAGAATGGGTTGCGGGTATTTTTTCCAATGAGTGGCATCTAACATATCTTCTTTTTCATCGATACGAAGAAGACCTACACAATAGTTATGATTTGTTGCACTTGCCGAGAACGTCACATATATATGTCCATTCCGCTTCATAACAGCAGGTCCTTCGTTCACCAGAAAGCCAACTTTTTCCCATGTATATTCAGGTGTCGCAATCATGGTCTGGGGCCCTGTCAATGTCCAAGGATTCTCCATTTCAGAAATATAGAGATTGGAATTCCCTTCAATTTCAGGATCTTTCTGAGCCCAAATGTAATATAACCGGTTCTCATGCTCGAAAGTTGTTGCATCGAGGGCGAACGATTCTTTCCAAGTCTTGATTTGTCCTTTTTCCACCCATTCGCCTTCCAACGGATTGGCTGAACCATTCTCGAGAACGTACATGCGATGATCAAAAATAGCATCTTCACGTGCCGCCGCGAAATAGAGGTACCATTTTCCTTGAATATAATGCAATTCTGGCGCCCAAATGTTGGCACTCATGATTCCAGTCGAGCGCTTCTGCCACACGACTTTCTCTTCTGCTCCAGTCAATTCCCCGAGCGTCTGAGCGCGACGTAGCGGAATCCCGCTAAAATCAGGTAAGGACGCCGTAAAATAATAATAGCCATCTGTATGACGCATGATCCATGGATCCGCGCGTTGTTCTACGATTGGATTTACGATTGTCTCTGTCATAATGAACGCTCCTCTGTTTCAAAGTGGGTCGTTTGTAAGCTCAACTGTTTTAACAGGGTGTGTCTTTCGCGAAGCCGATACGCTTCTCTCTTGCTACTCGCCAGGAGAAGGGGTGAAATACCGATTTCCTCTGGTCGAATCGGGGCTTGTAACGAATTAAAAACGGACTCCATCTTCTGTCGTGTCGGGAGCTGAGTCGCCCACTCCTCCATCTCCCTCGGTACAGTAGACTGCTCTTGAATCATCGTTTTATAGGTATCGATGAGTTCCATCGTCGCAATTGCAACTTTGGTGCCATGCAAGACCGCCGGACGTTCGTGTGTCAAGAAGTCCATCTCCCAGTAATGAGAGAGGTGGTGTTCGCCACCAGATGCAGGATGTGAGTGTCCAAAAATCAACATCGCAATTCCTGATAAAATCAATGAATCCATCAGCTGATCTAAACCTTCCGCTTTTTCTGCATAGATATCTGGTAGAGCTTTTACACAATCGAATAAAGCTTGTTCTGTCAATCGAGCAACAACAGGACAAAAGGGTTCTTGTCCATCAAAGGCGCCAAAACGCCAATCCAGTAAGGAGGTGTACTTCCCAAGCATGTCGCCGACACCTGCCGCCACTAACGCCCGAGGTGCATCACGGATGATATCACTTGGGATGAATACTGCAATTGGTGAGACGAGCTGATAGGTGATTTTCTTCCCTCTTATGATTAAGGGCGCTCCTTTTGAAGTAAATCCGTCCACTGAAGGAGCGGTCGGCACAGATAAAAATGGGATTTTTGCTTTCGCAGCACAAAACCGCGTCACATCATGAATGGTACCTGCTCCAAGTGCAATCAATGCATCCACACTATCATTCAGCTCGAGCATTACTTGTACAACTGCTAGTTCATCAGCTGCGACGTCCCCTTGTTTGTTCGGTGAGAGCGTGACTAAGGTTACATCAATTCCTACCGTCATCAATGCTTTCTGCAACAGGGAATAACCGACCGTCTGCGTAGTGACATCAGCGATGACGAGAAGATGCCGCCACTCTTTCTTCTGCACAAACTTGACTAGCGATTGCCACACCTTTTCCGAGGCATTGATTTGCTCAATCGAAATCGGATGGTGTGGATTTCCACAAAAACATGTAGCAACCTGCTTTTGTATCTGTTCGAGGTTCATCGACTGACTCCTTTCCCGACACGATATTCCGTTTCCCAGTGATACGTCTGCCCCGCCGATAATTGGATAGAAGGAAAATTACTGTGATGAACGGCGCCAGGAAGATGTTGAGGCTCCAGACAAACACCATAATATTTTCGAGAGCGTCCCTCACGTAACATCGTTTCTTCATTCATCTGGTTTCCTGAATAGAGCACGAGAGCAGGTGCAGTCGTAGACAACATCAAGGAGCGTTTACTTTCAGGATCGTACAGCGTCGCTTTTCGTTGGTCGTCGAATAAAAAAGGATGATCATAACCATTGACGAGTTGATTTTGTGGATGGCTTGAAGCTGGACCATCTCCCAGCATTCGTCCTGATCGGAAGTCGAAAGGGGTCTGATCGACATCCAATAGGCGACCTGTAGGAATCAAATCATTTCGAAGCTCAGCAAATTGATTAGCCGGTAACGTCAATTCATGCTGTAAGATATCTCGGTTTCCGCTACTTAGATTGAAATACGTATGATTTGTCATATCAACCACTGTATCTGTGTCACTGATTGCCTGATACGTAATCTTGACACCGTCTTTTAACAATACAAACGAAGCTCTGACATCGAGTGCACCCTTATAGCCATTCTCACCATCAGGACTTACATACCGAAGAATGAGATGCGTATTGGATACGTCTTCCACTTTCCAGAATCGACAGTGGAAGCCATCTCCTCCGTGAAGATGATGTTTCCCTTCGTTTTGAGGCAAATGATACGTGGCACCGTCCATATCGAATGTTCCGTCCTCGATTCGCCCAGCCACACGGCCGACCGTCGCGCCCAAGTAATATGTGTCTGTCTTGTATTCTTCAACTGTATCGTAAGACAAGATGAGGTTTTTCCATCCCTCATCCTGAATCGAAAACTCTTGCAGGGTTGCTCCATATGTCAAAATACGCAAACGACACATATCGTTCTTGAGCGTAAACGCCGTCTGATCTACTACTTGTTGTCGTTCCATCTCAAGTCGCTCCTTTTTCACCAAACCTTCACCGGACAGTGCTTCGTTGCAAGGCGTGCCCGATAAGAGACATAGCATCCGCATTTCAAACAGGTATCGTCCTGGTAAAACGAACAGACTGCACATTGACGAAGACGTTCCTGATATTCAGCGTCCGTGACTTGTGCCATGACTTCCGCGTCGATGGTCAATAACCAATCAGTGTCTACTTCTATTGGAGGACAAGTACGACACCGTCTTGTCTCGACGACTTTCATCTCAGCGAACCGCCAGTGTAATGACGCTCATCGCTGGAACATCCATGATGAGCTTCCCGTCTTCCGTCACCTGGACCTCATGCTCACGTGGCGCAACCACGTCTGGTTGTTCAAATGTATTATGGGCATTGAGATGATCTGCTGTTAAAATGCGCGCTGATACGTCCGAAATCGTACCCATTCCTCGCAGATCAATTTCGACCTTATCGCTGTTTTGATGATCGAGCTGGCAGAGGCTAATATGCAATACACCATCAGCATCACGAGAAGCTGTCGCGTTTACAGAAGGAATCGATTCTTCTTTGGCTACATAGTCACGCGTGATGGCTGCTAGCTCGACACGTTCAGCATCTTGATGGACACGATACATCTCAAAGACATGGTATGTCGGTGTGAGAATGAACTGGTCTCCCTCCGTTAAAATCATCGCTTGAAGTACATTGACCATTTGCGCGATATTCGCCATGTGAACACGGTCATTATGCTTATGGAAGATATTGAAGTGAATTGCTGCGACGAGTGCATCCCGAATAGAGTTTTGTTGATACAAGAAGCCTGGATTTGTTCCTGGTTCAACGTCAAACCATGTTCCCCATTCATCGATGATGAGACCGACCCGCTTCTCTGGATCATATTGATCCATGATTTGTCCATGCTTTGTGATCAGTTCATCCATGTAATAAGCACGTTTCAAGGTGAGGAACCATTCATCTTCCGTAAAGTCTAGCGCTGATCCCTTACCTAACCAAAAATCGCCTGGGATCGTGTAATAGTGAAGGCTGAGACCATCCATCATCGTACCCGCTTCACGCATAAGAACTTCAGTCCATTTATAATCATCAATGTTTGCACCACCAGCAATCTTGTAGAGTTGATTGCCATCGTAGTTACGCACATAGGTCTGATAGCGTCGATATAGGTCGGCATAATATTCCGGACGCATATTTCCACCGCAACCCCAGTTCTCGTTACCAACACCGAAATACGTAAGCGACCATGGCTCTATACGGCCATTCTCCTGACGCCAGTTCGCCATCGGTGACTCACCATTGAACGTCATGTACTCCACCCATTCAGACATCTCTTGGACGGTTCCACTTCCCACGTTTCCACAAATATAAGGCTCACACTCTAGTAGTTCACAAAGACGCATAAATTCATGGGTTCCGAAATGATTGTTTTCAACGACGCCACCCCAATGTGTATTGACCATCCGTTTTCGGTTTTCATTCGGTCCGATACCATCTTTCCAGTGGTATTCGTCTGCAAAGCACCCACCCGGCCAGCGTAAGACCGGAATGTTCAATTTCTTCAATGCTGTTAGTACATCGTTCCGAATGCCATCTGTATTCGGTATGGTCGACTCCGGACCGACCCAAAGACCTTCATAAATACAACGCCCGAGGTGTTCCGCAAAGTGTCCATAGATATGTTTACTGATTTTACCTTTTGGTAAATCCACGTTGACGATCAATTGTGTTGCCGCTTCTTTTGTATTTAACGTTGATGTGACGAGTTGGTTATTCATAGTATCTCCTCCAAGAAAAGGGACCTAGCAAGGTCCCAATAAATTATGGTCGATAGTACAGTTCATTCCAACGTAACTCATTATTAAATCGAACCGTCTCCGTTTCTTTATCGATAACAGCAATTTCAATGTTCAGAAGTTCTGCGAAGTCGCGCAATTGTTCAGTTGTTACTTCGTACGAGTAACAAGTATGGTGCGCTCCCCCGGCTTGGATCCAGTTTTCGACAGCTTGAGCCATCGATGGTTCTGTTTTCCATAGAACACGTGCCACCGGAAGATTCGGCATTGCTTCCTCAGGTTGGATGCCCTCAACTGTGTTTACCAAGAGACGGAAGCGATGTCCTAAATCAATCAGACTAGCGTTCAATGCCTTGCCATTCTGTCCTTCGAATACCATCCGCGCTGGCGCTTCACGATCTCCGATTCCGAGAGGATGAACTTCGATTCTAGGCTTATCGACCGCAATCGTCGGACAAATCTCGAGCATATGCGCTCCGAGTACCATCTCGTTGCCTGGTTCAAAATGATAAGTATAGTCTTCCATGAAAGATGTCCGTTCGTTGCTCGCCATGATTTTCATAAGTCGAACAAGTGCTGCGGTTTTCCAGTCTCCTTCTCCAGCAAACCCGTACCCTTGCTCCATCAATCGTTGGACGGCTAGTCCAGGTAGTTGATTGATGCCATGTAGGTCTTCGAAGGTTGTCGTGAAGGCCGTGTATCCACCTGCTTCAAGAAAAGCTTTCATGCCGAGTTCGATGCGCCCTTGATAGCGGACCGATTCCTGGAATGCTTCTTCTTCCATTCCAGTATTCGTCATTTCATACCGCGTGCGATATTCTTCCATCAAGTCATCTAAATCCGACTCCGATACCGCATTCATATAGGTGACGAGATCACCGACACCATACCCATCGACCGTCCAGCCCAGTTGAATCTGGGCTTCGACTTTATCACCTTCCGTCACCGCTACATTCCGCATGTTGTCACCAAAACGCGCGACCTTTAAGTTCTTACTTTCCGCTAACGCATGTGCCACATTCATCCAAGATGACATCTTTTGGCGTGTGAGTTCATCTTCCCAATGTCCGACGAGTACTTTTCGCTTCACGTTCATCCGACTTGTGATAAAACCATGTTCACGATCACCGTGCGCCGACTGATTGAGGTTCATGAAATCCATATCGATCGCATCCCACGGGATGTCACGATTGAACTGTGTTCCAAAATGAAGCAAAGGTTTTTGTAACACACGCATCCCACTGATCCACATTTTCGATGGTGAGAAGGTATGCATCCATGTGATCACACCGGCACAGGCATCATCAGCATTCGCCCGCAACATCATCTGCCGAATTTCTTCTGCATTTTTGACGACTCCCTTGTAAACAATTCGATTTCGGAAGACATCCGCTGCATCTAATCCTGAGACGATCTCTTTCGAATGTGTTTCGACTTGACGAAGTACCTCCTCACCGTAGAGCATCTGGCTTCCTGTCACGAACCAAAATTCGTGTGTGTTTGCTGTCAACATTTAAAATCCCCCTCATCTAGCTATGTGCACCTATCATTTCTGACCGTAGTAGGCGTTT